>Ga0315910_10000317_pt1 | contig 51000 bp, 44 predicted proteins | sample EdamamesoilMG_FD_204470 | JGI IMG/M metagenome (GOLD analysis project Ga0315910, IMG submission 204470) | Garden soil microbial communities collected in Santa Monica, California, United States - Edamame soil | ecosystem: Environmental > Terrestrial > Soil > Garden | place: USA: California... | reverse complement strand
CGGTTCAGAGCAAAAAATTTTTAAAAATTTCTTGCCTCTCATATAATTTCTTTAGCTATTTGCTCGCATATTTTTGCGTCACGTATAGTATGGCCACAACCAAGAAAAAAGTTATCAAAAGCCTTGAGAATCTTTCAGACAACCTCCTTGATTTACTGAAGGAACAATATCCAACTGGCTACGACAGCGCGATCACACGCATCACCAATGCTAAGAAAGAACCCATTTTTGTTTTTCCGCTCGAAACCGAAGACGCTACCTACCTGGTTAAAGTACCGGTAACCAAGAACAGCGATGGTGAGTACGACATTGGTGGAAATCCGAAAAAGGATGAGTTCGACAATTCAGAAGGCGACAGCGATGATGATTATGGATCTTCAGATGATTACAACAACAACAGCGACTCTGATGATTTCGATGAAGACGGAGGAAGTTCAAAAAGCCGTGAAGCCAGTTATGATCCTGACTTCGACAGCTAGATTCTCGAAAGAAATTTAAATTTGCTTGAACACCATCCGGCTGGGTGGTGTTTTTGTTTTATCTCTTAATACTTTACTTCAGCGGAATAGAACTTGCCGAAGAAAGAATGTTACTTTAACCCCATCGAATTCAAATCATGTCATCGCTTGTGAGTAAGGATATTTCAATGCCCGATACAACCTTGGACCACCTCGATCCAAAAGAATACATTATCATTAAGCGGGCACGGGTTAACAACCTGAAGAATCTGAGTGTGGCCATTCCACGAAACAAGCTGGTGGTCATTACAGGTTTATCAGGATCAGGAAAATCATCGCTTGCATTCGATACTCTTTTTGCCGAAGGCCAGCGAATGTATGTAGAAAGCCTGAGTTCATACGCCCGCCAATTTCTTGGCCGTATGGAAAAGCCGGAAGTAGATTACATTAAAGGTGTGTCGCCCGCCATCGCCATCGAACAAAAAGTAAACACACGAAATCCGCGATCAACCGTTGGCACAACCACCGAGATTTACGATTACCTGAAATTACTTTTCGCACGAATCGGAAAGACTTATTCGCCTGTTAGCGGCAAAGAAGTGAAGCGCGACACCGTAAGCCAGGTTGTTGATTCCATTAATAACTTACCTACAGGAACGCGGGTAATGGTGGCCTGCCCGCTACACATCAAAAAGGGACGTAAACTGATTGATGAACTGAATCTGCTGCTCAGCAAAGGGTTCGCCCGTATACTGGTGGATGGTGAAGTAAAATTTATTGAAGAAATCTTAAATCCGGCTCCACCCGCAGAAGGTACAACAAAGAAAAAAGCTACGGCAAAAAAAGTAAGCGCTCCACAAGGTGAAATTGAAATACTGATCGATCGCGCCAGCGTAAATGCCGAGGATGAGGATACTACCTTCCGGCTTTCCGATTCTGTACAGACAGCTTTTTTTGAAGGCGAAGGCGATTGCTGTGTTTATGCCGAAGGTCAAAACAAACTGCGCTTTTCTGATCGTTTCGAACTGGATGGAATTACGTTCACCGAACCATCCATTAATTTTTTCAGCTTTAACAATCCGTTCGGGGCTTGTCAGACATGCGAAGGATTTGGAAAAATTCTGGGCATTGATGAAGAGTTGGTTATCCCCGACAAATCGCTGTCGGTTTATGAAGGAGCCATTGCACCCTGGCGAAGCGAAACGATGGGCGAGTGGCAAAAACCATTATTGAAGAATGGTATCAAATTCGATTTCCCCATTCATCGCCCCTACAATGAACTGACACGCGCACAACAAGAATTGCTGTGGAACGGCAATGAATACTTCGAAGGCATTCATGCTTTCTTTAAATACCTGGAATCGAAAACCCATAAAATTCAATATCGGGTAATGCTATCGCGCTATCGCGGGCGTACTACCTGTCCGGATTGTCGCGGCACACGTCTGCGCAAGGATGCCCAGTATGTGAAGATTGCCAACACCTCCATTACCGACATTGTGCTGATGCCGATCGAAGAAGCCACCGTCTTCTTTGAAAAACTTAAACTTCCCGAATACGACAAAAAAGTTTCTGACAGAATCTTAACAGAAATAAAATCGCGACTTGACTATATGACCAAAGTAGGGTTGGGCTATCTCACCCTTAATCGCATTACAGCAACACTTTCGGGAGGCGAATATCAACGCATCAAACTCGCTACTTCACTAGGCAGCGCGCTGGTTGGTTCAATGTATATTCTGGATGAACCCAGTATTGGTCTCCATCCAAAAGATACCGATCGGATGATCACTGTGCTGCAATCGTTGCGTGATCTTGGTAACTCTGTTATCGTTGTTGAGCACGAAGAAGAAATTATGCGCGCAGCCGATCAGATTATCGACATCGGACCGGATGCAGGAAGCCATGGTGGCGAGCTGGTGTTTCAGGGAACACTTACGGATATCAATGGAAAAATTCAAACGCACACCACCGACTACCTCAGTGGCAAAGAAGAAATTTCCATTCCTGCTTTCAGACGAAAGTGGAAAGACTTCATTAAAGTAGTTGGGGCACGCGAAAACAACCTGAAGAACCTAACGGTAAAATTTCCGCTGGGAGCCTTCACCGTAGTAACCGGGGTGAGTGGTTCAGGAAAGTCAACCTTGATCAAGAAAATTCTGTATCCGGCTGTAGGAAGAATTAACGGATCGGTTGGCGAAACCCCTGGCAAGTACGATAAGCTGGAAGGCGATTATTCCAAGATTACCCAGGTGGAATTTGTCGATCAGAATCCTATTGGTAAATCATCGCGATCCAATCCCATCAGTTATGTAAAAGCATACGATGCTATCCGCACGTTGTTTGCCGATCAACCGCTGTCGAAGCAACGGGGTTACAAACCATCGCACTTTTCTTTTAATGTGGAAGGTGGCCGTTGTGAAACCTGTGAGGGTGAAGGTGAGATCAGAGTAGAGATGCAATTTATGGCCGATATCTTTTTGAAGTGCGAAAGCTGTCATGGCAAGCGATTCAAACAAGAAGTATTGGAAGTTGAATACAACGGAAAAAATATTGCCGACATACTGGACATGACGGTGGAAGCATCGCTTGATTTCTTTCGTGATCGAAAACCAATTTACGACCGGGTGGTTCCGCTAAATGATGTTGGATTGGGTTATGTTAACCTTGGCCAATCATCAAACTCTCTAAGCGGGGGCGAGACACAACGGGTTAAGCTGGCTTCGTTCCTTGGAAAAAATTCTACAGAAGGTCACATCCTTTTCATTTTTGATGAGCCCACAACCGGTCTGCACTTTCACGACATTTCAAAACTTCTTAAAGCCATGAATGCCCTGGTAGACGAAGGTCATTCGGTAATTGTAATTGAGCACAACCTCGAAGTGGTAAAATGTGCCGACTGGATAATCGACCTTGGCCCTGAAGGTGGAGAAAAGAAAGGTGGTCAATTAATGTTTGAAGGCACCCCTGAAGATATAGCCAGGAAAGGCAAAGGGTATACGGCAGAATTTTTAAAGAACAAGCTGAAAAAATAAAAGGGTAGTGGGCATTGCTTTCTGCAATGCCCACTGCTTGCTAATTATCCTCCGGTAGTAAATCGCTCAACCTTATTTTCGATCGGCTTGACTGTTCTCAAGTAAGAATAGATTGAAGCCAAATCTTGTTCGCTCATGTGCGCGTACATTGTCCAGGGCATAATGGTGTTAAATTCTCCTGAGGCAACAGGGGGTGTTACATAAGACGAATCAGCGTACATCTTGAAACGCGCAATAAACTGTTCTTTTGTCCAGTTGCCGATACCTGTAGTTTCATCCATAGAGATATTCGAAGAACGAATTACCGCACCATTCGGAAATAAGAATTCTCTTCCCCCGCCAAAAGCCAGTTCTTTTATTATCTGTCCTTTGTCAACCTGGGTATGACACTCCACGCATCCTGCAGCATTGGTCATGTAGGCTCCGTAGGCAACTTCGTCTGTTGGATCTGGCCTGGTTTGAGGTTCCGCTTTCTTAGGAATCGTGTTGACTATAAAGTTCATCGGAAAATCTGAAACCGATTCTGGAACAGAATTTTCAATCGGTGAAAGACTGCGTACATACGCAATGATGGCGTAAATATCCTCGCGATCCATTCGTCCATAGTAAGGGTAGGGCATCAATGGAAACATTGCTTTTCCTTCCTTGTTAACACCGGTAGTAATCAGTCGAAATAATTCGCCATCGGTATAGCGTGCAATCCCGGCAGGGGTAATGTTCTTGGCATAGTACACACCGGGCAGCCCTGCACCCTGATCAAAGCGATCGCCTCCCTTACCTAGTGTGCCTTCCGTAAGTGGCCCGGAAAATTTGGAGTAATCGCGGGTGGAGTGGCAATCCATGCAAACAGTAACCGAATGCGCCAGATACTTGCCGCGTTCAATTCGTTCGGGAGTATAGTCTATTTTAATGTCTTCAGCTTCACCAACATTGGGCAATGCTACTTTTACATAAGTGAGCAGGGCAGCAATGGCCACAATCAGTACAAGCACAATAATGCCAACAACTTTCAGGAGTCTTTTCATTTGAGTATAACAAGGGTTTAGGTTACAGTTCTACCTTACTAGTACCGGGCTTCTATTCCAAAGACTTCTTCGTAATACTTCTCCAACGCGTTTGTCTTTGTCTTGGTAAAACCAGGTTCCTCGGTGGTAATCCAAAAGCTATCGGAATCCTTTTCTTTGGTAATGATGTAGGTGATCTCATTACCATGCGCCCGCACAGACCGGGCCCCTTCATTGAAGTGATTGATTGTTTCTTCGATAAGATTTAATGGCTCTGGCATGTTGTAAATATAGCAAGTCAGAATGCTTACACCAACAGATTAGCCGGGCTGGTGCTAAAATCCGAAGCCCATCCTGAATACAAACCGCGGAGAATCCTCCACGTCTTCACGAGGCACATACACCCCGAGTGAAAAAAGAAGCGCATCTACCGGGGCGATCCATGCTCCCCCGCCATAGCTGTAGTGCCACGTGGATGTGATGTCGCTGCTCAGCCACACTCTGCCATAATCATAACTTCCAAAAACCCCGAACGTAAGCGGAAGTACCGGGTTGTAACTGCTGCTGATACGAACGCGCAAATCCGTGCTTTGCCAATAGGTACTCTTACCATAAAAGCGCTGATTGTGATAACCACGCAACCCCAACTGGCCGCCAATATTGGGAAGTTGAAAGAAGGTATAACCCGTACCCAGTGTCTGGGCTCCGCCTATCTGTGTGGCGAAAACGAAATTCTCTTTCTTATCCAGTGCTTTATAAAACGACAGGTGAGCAACCCACGAAGTAAAATCTTTCTTGTCGCTTATATTCGATATCCAATTGGCGGAGGTTATAAAGCGAATACCATGATGTGGTGTAAAGTAATTATCAACACTGTTAACGTTGATGACTGCCTCCGCTCCTCCAAAGTACTTTCGGTCTAGCAAGTACTTATCATCACCAATGTAATCTTCAATAAAACGGCCGGGCGTTAATTGGATTTGAGATGTTTCAATCAACGGCCCGATGGAGAAGTAGCCGTTGTTTCCGGCAAAACGTTTTTTCAAAGCCGGATAAATGCGGATAGCACTTTGTCGAACACGATAATAATTCAAGCTCTCCGGATCCCGAATAGACGAGTTTCCCAGCCCTGAAAAGTTAAAGGTATAGGTTGGTCCGTGATGGTAGGTATCCAACAGAAAATCCCACCGGCCAATCGCATTGATAAAATCTCCGCGATAATCAACCATGAACGCATGTGTTCCAAAAGCATACCGTGCTCCAAAGCGTTGATGCGATGAATAAGGTTGCTTCTTGAATCCATGCTTGATGACATCGAAGGTTGCTCCGATCATGAAAAGGTCATCCGGGTTGTAGCCAATTACGGGTATAGGCAGGGTTAAATCATATTCACTCTCATAACTTCTGCGATCGTAAATATTAAAACTGTAGCGCGTGGTTCGCTTATCTTTTGTCTCAGCATCACCCACCACGGTATTGGTCCGCATGTCGTCATATACACGTGTTTTCTTTGAGCCTACACGAACAACCGATTTATCAACAAAAGTATCTTTTCCTAATCCGCCTATGAGGCGGACTGTTATTCCTTTTCGAACGTTACCCTTCACGAGGAACTCGTCATCATTACCATTTCCGTAAATATTGATTTCATCCGTAAGTTCATTTTCAAAAATGCGTTCGTAGGTAACTTGCTTCGGTTCACCCTTCTTTGACAACTCATGCACGATTACATGTGTGTGCTTACTGTCGATCCGTTCGATTTCAAATCGCTCGCGATCATCCGTGCCAATTACATTGACCGATTTCGACAAAAACTCATAATGCGTTCGGGCTATCTTCATCAAGTTGTCTCTTCGGGCTTTCAGGCTCTTTATTTCATGTGGCGCTGATTCTGTCTTTACTTTCTCGGGCCAAGCATTAAATGCTTTTTCAATAACATCATCCGTAAGATTTCGCTGGATAAATTCTACTTGTTCCTTCCACTGTTGCCAGTTTAAACTGTTCAGGAAAGTGCGATCAAAAAGTCGTGCGCTCCAGGTTGTCCATTTCATGCTGGAAATTTCCGGATCGTATGATTGAAGTTGCCGCAGGAATGGAAGTGTTTGTCGCGCTACTGCCGGTATGGCGCCATCGTATTTTGAAAAAGCCTGATCGCGATCGCGTGGTATCGGCCTGTATAATTTGCTACCATCATCTTGTTTGATCACCGCCCATGTCCATTGATCATCGTGCCTGTCCCAATCGCCAATCAAAAAATCCAACAGGCGCGTACGCAACGCCCACGACTCGTCTACCTTGTGATTGTTGTTTTTCAAAATATCTTCCACCAGATCAGGCGTACCAACAATGTTGTCGGGGTTACCAAAGAAATCAGCCTCCTTCCAATTCTTCCCGGCAGGTCGCTCTTCTACCAGGTGCACACTGCCACCAAAGATTGTGTTATAATTTCCGAGCGCGGGTTGAGCCGGAACATAGTACAAGGCTGGATTGGTGTGGTAAACGTTAATGGCATCGGCCAGGGCAGGAACAGCCAGTGGTGCAAATGGATGAGTTGAGAGGAAATTATCTTCCACCAAATACTTAGCGGCAACCATGCGATTAAATGGAAACGGAAGAAAGCGTGTAGCGTCTTTGGTCATGCCACGTAAAACGTAATCGCGATCCAATGTATCGCGAACGCGTAGCGAATTGGTTTGATTACCACCACCTTGTTTCACCGGCTCAACTCCTCCTTTAAACTTCTGAATATCCAGAACTGGAAAGGAATATTTCTCGATATACAATTGCCGATGATGCTCTCCAAAAAAGAATTTATGCGTGCTGTTAACCGGTTCTATTTTAGTCTTCGTGAGAAATTGTTGCGTAGTGGTGTTGTGCTTTTGGTATTCTGAAAAATCAAACGAAGTTTCTTCAGAAGCCTGAGTCAATTGATCCTTGATTTTCTTTTGATACACCAACGTGGATTGGGTGCCTTCATCGTTCACTTGCCAGAACTGCACCCAGGTTTCACCACCTTCGTAAAACTGAAGTGTACTGTACCCCATGGATCCGGTTGCAAACTCAGAGCCCTTCCCCAATTTTACCGGACTGTGTTTTGACCCACTGCCACTGATGATAAATTTCTGATCTTCATTTTCGATGTATTGTAATCCATGTTCGTGACCACTGGCAAAAATGAACTTTCCATTTTTCTTTACACCGGCCAGCATGGCTGAACGTAATTCTTTATAACGCTGGTTTGCAACATCCTGGCGCGAGCCAATATTGCTTCTGAACAGTGTGTAGAATATTCCGAGCAGTGGTGTGGGCAGATAAAGATTATGACTTACTTCGGTTAACGGAAAAATAGTTTGCTTAACGGAGTAACCTCCACCATGCGGGCCGTAGGTATACAGCGGGTGATGCATCGCAATCACTACGCTTTTATTTCTGTACTTTCGAACCACGTTTTCAAAAATGAATTTAAACGTTGCCCGGTTGCGCGCTTCACATCCCTCATTTAATTTCGGCTGATTATCCCAATCGGTGAGCCACCATTCTGAGTCGACAACAATCACCACAATGTCATTGCTGAGTTCTACTACTTCCGGGCCGGAGCAACCGTTGTCGGGCAAGAAGTAATTTTCCCAATCGTCCTTATCTTCATTTCCTCGCAGGTTGTTAATATACGCCTCCACAAAGTCTTCCTGATCTTTTAAACCCTTAAGTCCCCAACCCCGCCAATCATGGTTACCCGGAATAAACATGGGGTATCCTTTAAAATCTTTAAGTATGTCGAGCTGAGCCTTAATGCTGTACTCTCCTTTCGATCGGGGGATACTATCCTCCGCAGGCGGCATGCCATACTCGTAAATGTTATCGCCCAAAAAAAGGATTGAGCTCCGCTTCGATTCCTCCGGCAATTTTGACCGGAGATATTTTAGAATAGGAGGATCGTAAGTAGTAGAGGCATTTCCGGCATCGCCAACCAGGTACATGGTATGCACGAGTTTCTTCGAAGGCGTTGGCGCTGAATCGCGCCATTGTCCACCGTTCTTTGAGTACTGTGTCTTGTAACTGGCGCAGGAAACAGCAAGAAAAAAAACTATTACAACATTGAGAGAGCGTAAAGTACTGCGCATGCCCGGTTGAAACCCTTTCATTTTTAGTTACACATTAGAAACCGTCAAGGCTGAAATAATGAATGCGAGCACCGAGGCAATTAACCCGAACATGAACACATTATAGGCGATTCGCAAAAGCCTGTATTTTTTTCCCAGGATAATTCCCTGAAAGTAAACATCGCGAATAAGACTGCCATATAGAAAATCACGATCGTCCATCATCTTGAGCATGCCGGCAGCATACTCATCCAACGGCATCCGGTAAAAGTTACCAAAGAACAGCAGGTTTACTTTTTTGGCGTCAATATCGTTTGTGTTGAAGGTGCCCTTCGGTATGGTTGGCCGTGTTGCCAACACCGCGAATATGATGGTTGTGACATTAACAGAAATGAGAATGAACGTAGGTATGATCAATTCCATGTGACCTTCTGCTTTGCCCAACAGTAAACTCAGCAATACCGAAATGATAATGGAGTTTACCTGAATCATGATATTTGCTTTGTTATCGGCCTGTGTAGAGAGTTGCTGGTTGTTGCTCGAGGTAATTCTGAATACGGTTTCAATACCCCGATCGGGCCGACCTTTTTTCTTTTCATCCTTCGAATCGTTCTTTTCGCTGGCCGAATCCGCATCGTGCTTGCGCAATAAATCGGTGATGGAGTTTTCGTACTCTCTTTTTTCGTCCTTCAGTGTTTTCTCCTGTTCCTTTCTTTTCAACTTCTCAAGGTTCCTGGCTTTGGATTCGGTTAGCAACGAGCGGCAGTATTCCGTATGGTATGCATGTTCTTCCATTAATTTGATGGTGAACTTCCGCCAATCGTCTTTAGGAATTTCTTTGCCTCCAAGCCATTCGGCTTCCTTCCGCATTAATTTGTCGCGCTCAAAAAAATTATCGGTACCTAAGTGAAAGAGATCGGCATCACAAACAATTTGCTCCAGCAAGTTTACCGGATGCTGCGGAAGTTTTGTGCTGAGTATACATCCTCTTACCCGCTCTATAATTTCAGGATCAACATCTTTGGATTTCAAATACTCCTCCATCAATTCAACACCGCGCTCTTCGTGCTTCTTGGCACTTGTTCCATTGCAATACCCGGTATCGTGAAACCAGGCGGCCGTCATCACTATAAAGTTTTCTTTTCCTTTCAGGTCGTAATGTTGTCCAATCTGAATTGCTGCTGCTACTACTGACTTGGTGTGGGCTGCATTGTGATAGATTAATGACGGGTTTGCATTCGACTCAAAAAAAGAAGTCATGTGCGTGGTCATTTCATCTATCAACTGCTTGTAGCGGCTCATGGTATTCGGTTAATGTTCTACGTGTGGTTGGTTCTTGTTAACAACCTGGTTCAATAAATTGCTTCCACTTTCCTCATCTACCAGCACAGCCACGCGAAGTGCTTTCAGCCCACTGACACCCTGAAGCTCCTCTATGTCAAGATACTCCACATCACCACCCAATACTTTACTGTCTTGCAGTTTTGAAATGTAATGAGCATACTCATGCGCAGACGCATCGCTGGTATACACAATGGCTATTTTTCCTGGCTGGGTGAGTCGCTCTGTTGTCCCCTTAATCAGCGCTTTGTCAATTCTCTTTTTCAAAATCTGATAGCGTATGTTGTATGAACCCTCCACATCAAATCGCTTTTCTTCCTTTCTGAAATTAATGTCGATGGTACTCTCGTGAACAAAGATGAGCTGCGTTGTTTGCAGTGGAATTTTCAGTTGGCCCTTAAGTGAATTGGTCAGCCGCACTACATTGGCCATGAACGCCAGTTGCAGCATTCTGTACTCCTGCAGAAAAGCGCGACTAAAGGCAACATGGGGAGTCAGAGACTGCCCCAGGTATACATCGTATTCGATGCCATCCGTTCGGAAGGATTCAAAGTAATTTGGATAAATTTTCTGCAGCTCTTTTTGCAACCCATTTAAATCTTGCTGAACACAAGCGTTGATAAGTTGCATCGAGTTTTCCAACCTTCTGCGGTTCTGATACGCGATGCCCGATTTCTCATCGGTTGCCTGAAAGTAACGTGTAAGAACAGGTCGCCATGCCGGTTGCTCGCGATGAAATTCGTTCAGAAAGAACCTGACGTCTTCTTCCAGAAAATGACGAATGGTGATCTCATCGTTGGTGGTTAACAGTGCAGGAAACGATGTTATGTATTTCTTGCTCAGCAAAAGTTTTTCCTCCAGCCATTCAACCGGCAGATGATCCTTCAGTTGTGTCAGGAGGTCGGTAAGCAAGGTAAAATGCACTTGCAAGTCGGCCTTTAATGCACGACTTCGTTCTACTGTTGAATTACGAATATCGATTGCGCCATACAAGGGATAAACATGATCGAAAAGTACCTGGCCGATCTTATCGCGATCGTCTCCTTTCATGGAGCATTCTTTCATGTAGTCCCAAACTACTTCCTTGAATTTCCATTCCACAGAAGACTGCAACGTAGTAAACTCATCTTTGATGATTTTATCCATCGTCATATAGAGTTCGTGAATGGCCCGATGCAGTAGTTGAGCCAACAGGGGTAGTGCGTGGTCCAGCTCTGCTAATAACCTTCTGGATAAGACACCAACGTGCGTTGAGTGTGCTTCGAGAATACCAACAAAAGTATTGTTATGAAAAACAGGTAATAGGGCGAATGTCTTAATTCCTCGTTTGTGAAGAATGGCGGTAATGAAGGACTTCTCGTCACTCTCCTCGTAGAAAAGCGGCCTGGGATTATTGCGATAGTCCTGGAGAAAATTGAGCATATCGTTTTCTGCAGTCATCAGTTCATTAGCCGCTTTCATGAAGACACTAAACGGATGATTGGCGTATGGCGACACCATGCGGTCGTTCACCTCTAAAAAAGGAATGGCCCCAAATTCTACCTTTTCTGTTCCGATTAATGATTGGAATAGTTTGAATGTTTCAGTAAAGGTGGAGAACAGTTCTTCAGGATTTTGATCGGCAATAGTGCTTCGGATTTTTCCCATCACATAACTTTCTGTAGCGTCTTTCGCGGTAATCACCGAAAAGCCTTCGAAACAAAATGCATCGAGTGGAATACTTTTTTGCAGCGTTTCCATCGTGCAGTCTTCAAAATTTCCAGATGAGGGAATCTCTATTTTCAAATCCGGCCGATCGCCTTTTACTTTCACGGTTACAAAACGCAAGTCGATGTTAACTTCCAGGTATTTGGTTAACCCGGACTCTTCATCGCGATAGGGTTGAATCAACTGGTTTCGCTGCGTAATCGGGGTTTTGTAAATGCGTTGAAGTATAAGCGAGTAGGCCATGCCCAAGCTCATTTGTCTTACTTTGTCATCTTCCGGTTTTACCAATGTTACAGGCTTTCCGTTCAGTTTACCATCCTTCAGCAAGGCATGGAGTGAGTCGGTATTGTAAAACGTTGTAGGATACATTGGAAGTCCTAAGCCCCAAAGCACGGTGTTGTCGTCATTGAGGGGAGCAAACAACGAAGCGTATACCAGCTCAAACAAAAGCTCATAGTTCTGTAAGGACGAACTGCTCACTTGCTCCCTCCACTCAGGGTGTCTCGCAAACTGTTCTAGAATGTATTTATAAAAGTTTTTCTTAACCGTTTTTTCAACCAAGATCCTGTCGCACACATACACGTAGAATTCTCTGAACGATAGAGCGGAATCCACCCGCGCATGGCTGGGTGATAAATCGCTCTTTAAGATTAAATCGGTTTTCATGCTGGAGGGTATTCCAAAGTTCATCAACTGCCTGTACACTATGACGCAGTTACCGACTAATAATTTTTAATTGTGGAATAAAGTTCCAAATCGAAAGAATGCTAACGATTGAGAAAAGAAGTAATGTCGATCGGCACTCAGTGTTACTTTACTTCAAAATCAACCACAAAAACATCTTCCACTACCTGAAGCTTTGTTAACAAGTCTCCAAATTCTTTGTGATCCGGATGCGGAAGGTATGCGTCCCGGCTGGCCACATCTTTGAAGGTAAGCACATACACATGATTAAATCCCTTGTTCAGCTTTTCAGTACTCATATTTGCGCCCTCCTCAAAAGAAACAATGCCAGGTACTTTACTTCTCAAATTCTTAAAAGCGTTTGTTACTTCTGCAACCTGCAGCGTAGTAGCCTCTTCTTTAAACTTAAAGACCACGATGTGCTTTACCTGTTTTGATGTTGATTGCGCAGTGGCTGTCGCTCCAACCGTGCAACAGATTAGCAAAGTAAGTAGTATGGCCTTCATGTTGATTTTATTTTCGATGTATAAAGTAATCATTCTGTTGTACACCTCGTGTCTTTACAGGGGCAACTGCTTAATTCTTCCGTTCTGCCAACCAAAACAGGGTGTTGATGATGAGCAGATTCTGAAAGTGATTATCAAAACTAAATGACAACGCACGATTGGTTTTGTTTTCGTAGTCGATATCATTATGACCCATGTTCATATAAACCATCCTATACTTCTTGTTTGTCCACACAACCGGATAGTAGCCCGAATGCCAGATTTCGTTCTGCTTCGGACCCGTGCCCAACGGAAAGCTTGTTGAATCAATAGCGAGTAAGATTGTTATGTCGGAATTTTTTCGAAGATCATTTTCCCAACGATACCACTCATTCGGTGATGACTTAAAGGTAACAGGCAAGTCTTTTATAACCGGATGTTTCTCATCCTCCACACGCAGCACCGCAGCAGTAGGCCGCCAGGTGTTACTGGCGTATTGACCCGAGCCTAAAAATTCCTGATGGTACCAAGGCCAGTTTTGAGGAAAGTCTGAAGGCGTAAGTGCAAAGCCGGCAAAATGAAAACCTAGCCAGGCTCCACCATTTTCCATGTAATGCTCAAACGCTTTTCGCTGTAGCGGATCTTCCGGGCGGGTATCTAAAAAGAGTACAACATTGTATTGCGATAAAAAGCCCTCATTCAGGTTATTCCAGTTATCCGTTGAATCGTATGCAAAGTTATACCTGGCAGCCGCTGTTGAGAACCACGTGTTGGCTTCATGCACAAAACTGATGTGTGCCTGATCATTTCTGGCTGTATAAAAAGCAATGACCTTGAATGATGGTTTTGGTTTCTTTTGCGCCCACGCACAATTACCGATCAACAAGAAAACTAAAAAACAGAGTAGGGGTGTTGCAAAAATCTTTTGAAGCATACCGGATTGCATACGTTATGCAATCTAGTATTCCTGGGAAGAATTTTCACATAACCTCTACTCTAAAAATGAGAACTATCAAAGTGATGCCTGAGTGTTTTTCGAAAGCGTTATGGCCGCAAGCAATCTTCCCTTGGGTAATTCCTTCGATGCATATACCAAGTTAAGATTGGTTTTGGCCGAAGAAGCTGTTAACCCCAGATCTTTTACCGTAAAGGTCATGGATGTCGCATCGGCAAAATGAAACGTTTTGAGAACTTTGTTCTGGGCATTGGTAATCGTTACGGTTCTGTCTTTGCCTGTTTGGCCGCAATGGTTATACGTAACTTTTATTTCGTCACGATCGGCCCGCGGATCAATAGCTAATGTTGCTGTTTCCTTTTGCATGACATGCTGGCTGATCATTAACTTTCCATTCAGAAACACCTCGAAGCTTTCTCCTCCTGGATTTTCAGTAAATGAAAATAAACCAATTGCAACGGCTGTCATCAGCAAAAGCACTGCGGCTTTTTTTAAGGTTTTCATATCGTACGGGTTTAGTAAAAAGGAAAGAAGTCGTTTGCTTCTCCATTCACTCAAACAAACGCAACAATACGGCTCTTGGAAAATTTGTTTGACAACCCGAACCGTTTGCGTGATGAAATGCAATATTTTATTCTTTCTCTATCTTACTTGTACCTTTGCCTAAAGTGTATGTATGGAAATTCCTCAGTCACATAACCTAGTTGCTGAACTTGTCTTCACAACCGCCCGCAGCAGCGGACCCGGAGGTCAGAATGTCAATAAGGTCAATAGTAAGGTAATGCTCAAGTTTGATGTGACTAACTCGCTTTTACTATCGGATGAACAAAAGCAGGTGCTCCTTAAAAAACTTGCTTCCAAAATCACGCGCGAAGGTATTCTCACGCTAACAGCACAAGACAAGCGTTCTCAACTTGAAAACAAGGAAGCGGTAATTCAAAAGTTCAATCAACTTCTTACCAAAGCCTTTACCCCAACAAAAAAGCGGAAAGCCACCAAGCCGACAAAGGCATCCAAGCAAGCCCGAATGAAAAGCAAAAAGCAGCATTCCGAAAAGAAAAAATGGCGGCAACAACGCAACGACTAAAACGAAATTGAAAAACGAAACAAAACCTATGACGAAGTTTATCGAACTTGAAGTATCCGAAGAATCTGAAACCAAAAAAGAACTCATCAATGTGGCGAATATTGGTCGGATTTATCCCAGCCCGCAGAGCAGTGCTAAAAGTATTGTGGAGCTTAATTACCAAAGTATAAATGATGCCCCTGTATACCTGGAAGTAGAAATGGCGTACGAAACCCTTCGGCTGAAATTTTTAAACTAACAACGTAGTACCACCGGCCTCAACAACACAGAAGTTACCCCAGAGCTTATCAAATAATCTGGAGGGAAGTATATTTGCCAAAATTTGAATTTCACTTCCATGAGGCTCGGACAACTCGCCAGGAAATTGGCATTACGACCTGCAGAAATATCTGCCTTTCTACTAAAACACAACATCCGGATTGACGAGGGTGCGAACACCCGCCTCGAAGAGGACCATGTTATTCTGATCTTAAAACAATTTGCTCCGGCCGAGATTAACCCCACGCTCTTCATTGAGGCCGTAGAAGAAAGTAATGAGGAATTTGTTGACAATGAACCAAAAGAGGAATCAATTCAAGCAGTTGAAGTAAAAGAACCTGCTCCGGTTGATGAAATTTCGGCCACCGAAGTCATTAAAGCTCCTAAGATTGAACTTTCGGGATTAAAGGTGCTGGGGAAAATAGATTTGCCCGAGCCTAAAAAGAAAGAACAAAAACCAACGGAAGCAGAAGGCCCAACTGAAAAAGCGTCAAGTGTTGAACCGGGTTCTAAACCTGGCAAACAGCCGTTTCAACGCAGAAATAAACCCGATAACCGCCCTCGAAAAAATCCGATTGAATTGCAACGCGAACGCGAGGCGCAGGAAGAAAGAGCTAAGAAGCAGGAGCTCGCCAAACGAGAAAAAGAAAACCGAACGGAATACTATCAGCGCAGAATGAAGTCCGTTCCAACAAAAGCGGCTAAGCTGGTTAACGAACCTGTTGAAAGCCTAACGGCTGAAGAACTGAGAGAGCCCCCAAAAACCCTTTTGGGTAAATTTCTTCGTTGGCTCACCACCTGAAATTTTACGACATATTACCATTCGGTACACAGTCGGATTTCCTAAAAATCGGGAACCAATCCCAATTATGGAACTCGTTCCTATGTAAACATCAACCTATTAACCAATTTCGTACATTTTGCAATTGGCATCATCTTCGACTTAAGGAGTTAACATTACATCAATTGTATGAACTTCAAGACGATCCTCACCAGACTTTACTTTTTACTGGTTTACGCTGATGGCAAACTTAATGACCGGGAAATTCTGATGGGCAAACTTCTGATTGACGCTGAGGGTATAAACGAAAGTGATTTTAGGGCCCAGATGGAGTCCTTAAAATCGAAGGATAAAACAATACTAATGTCGGACTGTGTTATTGCCCTAAAAAAACTAGACAGAAAGCTTCAGGTGAAATGTGTAGCCTGGTTGTGTGTAATCGCCAATGCTGACGGTTTCATGGACAAAGCCGAATGGGCATTTATCTACAATGTCTACCACAAGTCGCTTGGTCTGCCACTAGACGAAGTAATGGTGGTTCAGAAAAAAATTAACCAGGTGTGTCGTGAGAAAGCTTCTGCCATGGCAGAATTACTAGAAGCCGCCTGACTAACACAGAACTACTAGTTTACCTTAATCAACTCCACTTCAAAGATCAGCACCGAATAAGGAGGTATATCATTTCCAGCACCCCGTTCGCCATAGCCAAGTTCATGCGGAATAAACAACATGAATTTGTCACCTTCGCGCATTAATTGCAGCGCCTCAGTCCAGCCCGTTATCACCTGGCTTACACCAAGTGTTGCTGGTTCACCACGCTCTATTGAACTATCGAAGACTGTGCCATCGGTTAACATGCCTTTATAGTGCACAGTAACATTATCGGTTGCTGTGGCATTCTTACCTGTACCCTGAGTAACAACTTTGTACTGCAACCCGCTGGCGGTAACCACAACACCTTCCTTTGATTTATTCGCAGTCAGAAAATCTTCACCTTCTTTTTGAAGCTTGGCTATTTTTCCTTCCATAGCCTCCTGCATGTACGTTTGAGCAATTGGCATACAATCCTGCTCCTGTATCTTCAGCGGTTTATTTAGAAATACATCACCTATTGATTGCAATAAAACCTCCACATCAAGAGAATCGCCAGCTTGCGATTTCAAGTTACCAGCGATTAAAACACCCAGACTATAAGCAGCCTTTTGATGTTTGGTATTTAATTCAACTTCTTTTGGTTTTTTAAGTTGCTCAATCTCCGATTTCAACGCAGCAACCTGAGCGGCCAATTCCTTCTTTGATTGTGCCGATACTTCTGCACACAACAAAAACACTATTCCAAATGCAAGTACTTTCATAACGTTCATTTTAAGCAAGGTGCAAAGAAAGAGAAATATTAAATCTAAGAATTAGCCGGCTGAAAAAATTTCGCTTCGCTAACGGAAAAATTGCCAATTCGACACCTGAACAAAAAATTCCTTTAAAGCCGGTGGATACAGAACAACGCAAAAAATCAATCCGAATAGGGCTCCGTACAGATGCGCGTCATGATTAATATTATCCTTTGATTTTTTGCCGGAGTAGTAGGAATAAACCAGATACAAGGTTCCAAGAATAAACCCAGGCATACAAATAGCGAGGTAAAGACAAATTTTATCAAGAGGTCTTAAAATAATGAAGGCAAAGATCACAGCCGCAACACCGCCTGATGCGCCCAATGAATTGTACGCAGGATTATTTCGATTCTTAAAAAACGTTGGAATATCCGATACCACAATTGCCATCAGGTATAATACCACAAAGTAGAAACCTCCTGCTGCATCAAATTTTAGCAAGAACTCGTACTCCACGGCCTGCCCAAAAAAGTATAACGAAAACATATTCATCAGCAAGTGCATGTGATCGTTGTGAATAAACCCTGAACTTACAAAACGATAGTACTGATTTCGGTTATTAATTTGATACGGGTTCATGATTAGTTTATACAACATATCGCGGTTGCTGAAGGCGTAAAAACTAATAAGTAGCGTAAGGCCCATAAGAATATACGTTATGGGTACGAATTGATTCATCACTATCATCGAAACAAAATTAAATTTATCCGGTAACTTTCATGCACCTACCTTTGGATCATGAAAGAGTTTAAAAAATACTACCTCATTGCTGCTCCTCCCCACGATGTTTATCTCGCTCTTACCAACCCGCTAACGATTCAGTTGTGGTCAGGTGAACCTGCCGTAATGTCGACCGAACCCGGATCAGAATTTTCGCTATGGGACGAAAGTATTGTTGGAAAGAATCTGGAATTTGAAGCCAACAAAAAGATAGTCCAACAATGGTACTTTGGCGATCATGTTGAAGACTCCATTGTTACCATCAAACTGCATGCTGATCCAAAAGGAACCTCTATTGAACTGCGGCACACCAACATTCCCGATGAAGACTTTAGCGAAATCGTGGATGGTTGGAATTCTGTGTACTTCAAATCACTTCAGGAGTTTTACGAAGACTAGGCACCTTCATACAGAAATTCTCCATGTGATGATTTCACTGTTACTTTCCGGGTACCCGATTCATATACTCGGCCTACCACTTTCGCATCAACACCAAATTGCTTTGAAATAGAAATTACTTCGCTGGCCAACCCTTCATCAAGGTAAACTTCCATGCGATGGCCCATGTTAAATACTTTGTACATCTCCTTCCAGTCTGTTCCGCTCTCTTCGTGAATGAGTCTGAACAATGGAGGCACTTCAAACAGATTGTCTTTCACCACATGAACCTTGTCAATGAAGTGAAGCACTTTGGTTTGTGCTCCGCCACTGCAATGTACCATGCCGTGTATTTTTCCACGCAATTCTTTCAGTAAGGATACCACAATAGGGGCGTAGGTGCGTGTTGGTGAAAGAACCAGTTTACCGATGTCGAGAGGCACATCGTCTACACGGTCGGTGAGGCGATACTTGCCTGTGTACACCAGACTTTTATCAATGGCGCCATCAAAAGATTCAGGATACTTTGTTGCGTATTCGTTATGAAAGATGTCATGACGAGCAGAAGTAAGTCCATTGCTTCCCATGCCTCCATTATAATCATCTTCGTATGTTGCTTTTCCAAAAGAAGCCAATCCAACAACAACATCCCCGGCCTTTATTCTGCTGTTATCAATAACATCAGCTCTTTTCATTCTTGCCACTACCGTGCTGTCCACAATGATGGTGCGGACCAGATCACCAAGATCGGCCGTCTCACCACCGGTACTGATTATGTTGAGCCCATAACTACGAAGCATTTCCAATACCTCTTCAGTGCCATTGATGATGGCGGCAATCACTTCTCCTGGTATTTTATTTTTATTTCTTCCGATGGTTGACGAGAGCAGTATGTTATCGGTTGCGCCCACACAAAGTAAATCATCAATATTCATGATGATGGCATCCTGCGCAATGCCTTTCCAAACGGAGAGATCACCCGTTTCTTTCCAGTATAAATAGGCCAACGATGATTTCGTTCCGGCACCATCAGCGTGCATCACCGTGCAATAGGATTCATCATGCCCCAGGTAATCGGGTACTACTTTACAAAATGCTTTTGGAAAAAGACCCTTATCAAGCTTGCTTATTGCCTGATGAACATCCTCTTTAGACGCGGATACTCCCCGCTGATTATAGCGATCGGAACTCAATGAAATAACAGTTAAAAACCAGTTGTAAAGGTAGCGACCTGAACGTGATTAGATTTCCTTTTTCACCAGGAATTGCTCAATATCTTTGAGCTTTAAAATTCCCTCATAGTAAGCTTTGCCGAAGATCACAGCAAATACGCCCATATCGTTCAGTCTTTTTATATCATCTATGCCGCGAACACCGCCACTGGCCAGGATGCAAATCTCCGGAAACGCTGCGATGATCTCCTGGTAGAAATCAAAGGCCGGGCCTTCCAGCACACCATCCCGCGAAACATCGGTTGACTTGACATACTTCAATCCGCGGTTGTAGAAATATTCAAGGTGCTCAAAAAGGGTAAGTTTTGTTTTTGAGCGCCACCCGCGGTAAAGTAGTTCTTTTGTTGTGCGATCAACTACATCGGCACCTAAGGTCATCTTTTCGCGGCCATATGAAATAATCCAGGACGCAAACAATTCTGGGTTGGTTACGGCAATGCTGGCCGCAGTAATGTAATCCGCTCCGTACTCATACGCTTTGCTGATTTCTCCATCTGTTGAAATACCTCCTGTAAAATCAACCTTAAGGTCGGTATGGCCTGCTATTGCTTCCAGCACGTGCCAGTTAACGGGGCCTCCCTTTTCAGCACCATCCAGGTCAACCAGGTGAACGACTTCTATTCCGTGGGCCTCAAAGCGCTTGGCCAGATCCAGCGGATTTTCGTCATAAGCCTTTTCGCTTGACGGATCGCCCTTGCGCATCTTCACCACTTTGCCCTTTCGAATGGCTATAGAAGGTATAACCTGAATCACGTGTTTAATTTGGATTTGACTTGAGGAGCGAAGTTACAATGCAAAGCGGAAAAACCCCTTCAGGCGACTGAAAATCTGAAAATATTTCATGGCACCGATTCTGCTTCCAGCACCTTGGTAAAGAAATGACTATTTTTAAATCTATGAGGAAAATCACGGTATTACTTAGCCTTTTACTGTTAGCCAATCTTTCAGTTTTCGCACAAGCAAAAACAAGAAAATTGCCCAGCATTATCAACCACCCATCGCTTAGTCTGTACGCTCCCTACATCAGTTTCGATGGAGATGCTTTGCTGTTTTTGTCTAACGGAGGCCAGGATGGAAGTCTCATCTTATCGTACACTTCCCGCGAATCGGATTGGAGCACACCGGTTGAAATCCCAAAAACACTAAACACCCGAATAAATTATTTGAAAGGCTACGCGCTAAGTGCTGATGGAAAAAGAATGTACTATACCTCCGCTAAATCGCCTGTTATTGGAGGTTACGATATCTTTTACGCAGATCTGAATGGAACCACATGGACTGCCGGCACCAACATGATGATGCCGATTAATACTAAAACCAACGATGGTTGCCCCTCACTCACGCCTGATGGCACTACTATCTATTTTATGCGCTGCGCTAAGATGGATCAAAACAGTGCCGATGGATGTAAAATTTTCTTCTCGAAGAAAAAACCAAATGGGCAATGGGAAGAACCCGCAGAACTTCCCGCAAGCATCAACACAGGTAACTCACAAACACCGCGCATTATGGCCGATGGAGAAACCTTGATTTTTTCCTCAAACAAAATTGCCGGTAGTAAAGGAGGAATGGATTTGTATGTTTCAAAATTAAAGAATGGAAACTGGAGTAATCCCGTTCCGTTGGATTTTGTCAATACCGCATCAGACGATCAGTTTGTGAGCGCTACTGCTCTAGGAAGGTACTTGATTAAAGAGGCGCCAGGATCAAGAAAGAATTTCGAACTCACAGAGTTTCTTTTTCCCAACGAAATGCGCCCACGTGGACTAATGAAAGTAGAAGGTAAAGTAACCGATCCCGCCAACGCACCAGTGCCGGCTTATGTTTCAGTTGTTGATTTAAAAAGCAATTCAAGAGTTTATAGTGGACGACCTCAAGCCGATGGCTCTTACTTCGTTTACTTGTTAGAAGGTACCCAATACGAAATGGCAGTTGACCCCGAACAGAGTAATGCCACATTCTTCTCCAAGCAATTTGATTTAACCTCCGATAAAATCGCGCAACGTGAACGGGTAAACATCACACTCAAAACTCCCTCTGCTGGTGATGAAATTGTACTCGAACAAGTACGTTTCAAGCCAAGCTCAAGCGTTCTTGATCCATCATCTGAAAACGAATTAAAGAAACTAGCCCGATTGGCAAAAGCCAATCCATCATTGTCGTTCGAAATTCAGGTGTTGTTAAATGGCTATGAGGAAGATTCTGTTCGGTCATCGCCAGACCTTACTGAAGTAGTAGTCGATTCAATTCTAACCCAGTACGATGATATTGATTCGCTTGGTCAACTTTATAAACGCGACACCATGTTGGTAAAAACAACCTATCATAACGATCGCACCCTTCAACAAGCCGATGCTATTCTTGCATTTCTATCAACACAGGGAGTAGCCGCGGACAAACTCAAAACTTTTGGAAATGCAATTGAGGCCGTATTGCCAGAAAATAAAAAGCTAACGATAAAAGCTGTTGCGCGAAAGTAACTAGTAAGAGAAAGGGACAGAGACCAGCGTTTTGTCCCAGATAAGAACCATCTCTGCTTCTTCACCTACTTTTTCGAAGGCAATGGTAAACTGCTCGAATTCGCGTTCCTGTTGAACGCGGTGAACATCAACCGTTAAGACATCGCGAGATTCATCGCGGTTGGCTTCACCACTGGAGTTTACGCCCCACTGGCCATGTTCAGAATTGAATATCACGGTCCAGGTTTCCTGACCCGGAATTGTCCACAAGGTGTATTTTCCTTTTTTCAATACTTTTCCGTCAATGGAAAGGTCTTTAGATGTTTCAAATGTTGTTGCCTCGTTGGCCCCTGTTCGCCATACTTTTCCATAAGGAACAAGCGCCCCAAAAATCTCTCTTCCCTTTTTATAGGGCCTGTTATAAAACACTTTGATTGAAAGATCACCCTGATTGAATACCGCTTCTTCCTCCGGACTGAATGATTTGGTCTGTTTTTTCATGTACAGCATGGTGACCCAGCCCAGCAGAACTAGTGTAACAACCGCTATTAGCGAAATGATCAGGAATTTCTTCATAGTAAGTAAGACAAGTTGCGAATCAAGATCGTTGTTCTAAAACAATTTTTCACGGCCTTTGATACAAAGTTGTGGTTTAGAGCCTATTTTTACGAGCCTAAAATATAAAAGTTATGGACTTAATTTCATGGTGGCCATTTTTTGTAGTAATCGGACTATTTATCCTTGCCATTATCTCCCCTTGGATTTTTCCCAACAAAATGGTGAGCAAGAACAAGCACGACAACAAGTTCTAAAACCGTTCGCATTCTTCTTTAAAAAGAAATGAACCTTTGTGTTTTCTGCGGGGCATCCTCAGGGTTTCATCCTTCGTATGCCGAAGCAGCCAAAGCGATAGGAAAGGCTATTGCAGAAAACTCACATTCCCTTGTATACGGAGGAGGAAATATTGGCCTAATGGGTATTCTGGCCGATTCCGTATTAGAACACCAAGGCGAAGTTATTGGTGTTATCCCTGATTTTTTACTTCAACGTGAAGTTGGTCATCGCGGAATCTCACGACTTGAAGTCGTAGGGAGCATGCATGAACGAAAAAAACGCATGGCCGATCTTTCTGACGCCTTCATTGCGCTGCCTGGCGGTTGGGGCACCCTTGACGAACTTGCTGAAATCTTAACATGGAAACAATTAGGGCTCATTCATCAGCCGGTTGCCCTGCTTAACCTCAATGGCTTTTTTGATCCCCTGATAACCCAAATGCGAAACATGGTGCAAGCAGGATTCCTTCGATCAGAAAATTTGGATTTACTAATCCTGGAAAACACCATCGATAGCTTACTGCTGGCAATCGCTAAGCAGCCTGAATAGACTCAGCAAAAATTCCCTATATTAACCGTGATGACCAACACTGGTTTGATGAGAAGAATCTTTCTAACAGCATGCCTTACGTTTATTGCGAAAGTTCTGTGGGCTCAGGTTCTTGGATTTTCATTATCGGATGGAAAGAAACGTGTAGATATTCCCATTGAAATCTACAACAATCTGGTGGTGATGCCTGTAGTGCTCAATGACGCCCTTCCGCTCAAATTCATTCTCGATACTGGCGTACGAACTGCCATCCTTACGCAAAAAACTTTTACAGACATCCTTAATCTTCCGTATTCAAAGAAATATACAATCTCAGGTCCCGGAGGTGTTAAATTGGTTGATGCCTACATCACCAACAATGTGTCGCTTCAGTTACCGGGTGTACAAGGTAAAGGGCAAGCCATGTTGGTTTTGGAAGAAGATTTTCTGGAGTTGCGCAATTACCTCGGTACGGATGTTCATGGAATTTTAGGGTATGAATTGTTCAGTCGCTTTATTGTTAAAGTAGACTACGAGAAGAAAGTTCTTACACTGATGTTGCCGGAGAAATTTCGGAAGTCAAGGAAGTTCCATACACTGCCCATTAAAATAGAAGATACAAAACCCTATATCGTTACGCGCCTGGTTTTGGAAGATGGAACAGTCATAAACGCTAAACTTCTGATGGATTCAGGAGCAAGTCATGGGTTGCTTCTTGACCCCACAACTTCACCACAAATTAAAGTACCCGAAAATGTTGTAAGCAGTATCATTGGGCGCGGTCTTGGGGGTGAGATCATTGGAAAGGTGGGACGAATAAAATCAATTGATCTGGCCGACACACACCTCAATAATGTAATTGCCAACTTCCCCGATCCCAACAGTTATAACGACAGCCTGAAAACCGGAAGGGTAGCCCGAAACGGTACGCTTGGTGGTGCTATCATGAGCCGGTATACCATGGTCTACAACTTTCCGAAGGAAGAAATCTACCTGAAGAAAAACGCAGGCTTTAAGAAAAAATTCTTCTATAACCTTAGCGGATTAACCGTTAAAGCCAAGGGCTCGCAACTTCGTGTTTTCGAAATAACAGAGGTACGCAAAGAATCGGCCGGAGAAAAAGGAGGATTGCGCAAAGACGATATTATCCTCACCATAAACGGTATCTCAACGCAGATGCTTAGCCTAAATGATGTGTTGGGTTACTTCAATAGTAAACCCCACAAACGACTTCGTATGCAGATCCTTCGTGGTGGTCAAACCCTTAAATGTGTAATCGAATTAGAAGATCAGATTTAACCTATACGCGAATCAACTTCGCCAGCTGCTCCTTCCTTTTCTGGTAGGCCTGATACAAATATTGCTGTGTCCTTTTTCCTTTTATTGAATTTCGTATGGTGCTGTAAAGCATTTCTGGTGTGAGGTTTTGCTTTAAGAGATAGTCCAGAATACTTGAAGAGCCCAGCGCCTCGTGATAGTTTGAATTCTTTAACACGGTAATGGGAATCTCTTGTGTTTTTTTATCCGCAGAAAGCTTCTTGATTGTCTCCAGCAATTCCGATCGACCAATATTGTCGTCAATAAAAATGTAATTAGGATTAAACCTAACCAACCTTTCGAGAATACTTTTCAGATCAAAGGCAATCTCCGTAATAATGCGCTGCCCGCGCACTTTCTTGAAACTCTCCAGTACCTTACCCATTTCAATAGGGTTGTTGCCCACCAATAAGATGTTCAACGAATCTGTTTTCGATGCTTGTGTAAATGTGTTCATAAGGCCAACGTCCATTAAACAGTTTAATAACGCAAAAAGTTACTCAGCAAGATTCGATCCGAATGAAATTTAAATTAAAACGCTTCGATTTTTCCTCATGAATTCTCAATAAAGGAATTTTGTCTTTTAATGGGTGGCTCAACATACTTGGATGGGCCATATTCTCCCAACTCGCAACCGCCTGCATAAAAACTAAGAATACAACTCCGTCATTTGTTAACTTCAGTTCCTAAACAACTAAACCATGAACGCATCATCCAATCGCAGAACTTTTTTAAAATCGCTTGGTCTTATTACCGTGGGAGCAGGAACAGGCTCGTTGTTTCTTAATGCCTGTGGTGGTAAATCATCCGAAACTGCATCAGCAACAGATTCAACAACTGTGGTTGCTGCTACTCCATCAGAACTTTTCTTCACAATTTCGCTGGCCGAATGGTCTTTAAACAAATCGCTGTTTGGTGGCAAACTTGATAATCTGGATTTCCCGGCAAAGGCCAAAAATGATTTTGGAATTTCTGCCGTTGAGTATGTAAACCAATTCTTCAAAGACAAAGCGAAAGACCAAACCTATCTGGCAGAACTCAAAAAGAGATGCGATGATAATGGTGTAACCAGCGTACTCATTATGTGCGATGGCGAAGGAAATCTTGGCGACACGGATAATAAACTAAGAAACGAGGCGGTGGAAAATCATAAAAAGTGGGTGGAGGCTGCCAAGTTTCTGGGCTGTCATTCCATACGGGTAAATGCATTCGGCCGCGGAACCCGCGAAGAAATTGCCAAGACCGCCACGGATGGACTGCATAACCTTTCTGAGTTTGCAAAAGGTTTCGACATTAATGTGATTGTTGAAAATCATGGCGGCTATTCGTCAGACGGGCAGTGGCTCAGTAGTGTTATTCAGGGAACAGGCATGAGTAATTGTGGTACACTCCCAGACTTCGGAAACTTCTGCGTACGAAGAGAGAAAGGTGATGAGTGGGGATCGCCTTGCGTTGAAATGTACGACCGCTACAAAGGAACCGAAGAAATGATGCCCTTTGCGAAAGGGGTTAGCGCCAAAGCGCACGACTTCGATGAACAAGGAAATTGCATCGAAACCGATTATGTTAAAATTCTAAAAATTGTAAAAGATGCCGGTTACACCGGACACATTGGAATTGAGTATGAGGGAAGTACGCTTTCCGAAGAAGACGGTATTCGTGCCACAAAAGCATTGCTTGAAAAAGCCGGGGCACTGGTGTAATCCAACCTGGCCAACCTTAAACAGCCGCGGCAAAAAACTGTGGCTGTTTATTTTTTACGTATCGCCATAACAGCCTGTTGAAATTTTGTTCGAATTCTGTCAATCGAACGATGATGATTTTCCTTTACCATCCAGTCGCCATTCACAAGCGTTCCTAAAATATCTGATGGATCGGCCGTGTAAACAATTGCCGAAAGAAGATTCTCTTGATGCGACTGTAATATCGTTGGAGAAGTTCCGCTGTAGATAACTGCATCAAGAGAACCTCCTATTTCAAAAAATTCTTGTTGGCAATACCCCATTGCACTTCTACCGTTTTGTATCGACTTGTTTACCAACACGCGTGCGCCATCATCAAATGTATTTCGTTTATACGATATAAATCGCTGGGCATAATCAAGCCACCGGATATCTTCTATGGGGTTGAGGCTAATATGACTATCCGTACCTATCGATAAATTTCCTCCGTGTGTTGAAAAATCTGCGAGCCTGAAAATTCCATCACCCAGATTGCCTTCCGTGCCCGGACATAATACTGCATTTGCCTTGCTCAACGCCAACCGCGTTGTTTCATTATCCGTCATGTGCGTACAGTGAACGATATTAAAGCGTTCATCTACCGGTAGATGATCAAGAAGCCATTCGATCGGGCGTTGCTTTAGAAAAGCAATTGAATCTTCAACCTCCCTTACCTGCTCGGCCGCATGAAGGTGAAAGGGTGCTGTTGCTGGTCCTTCATTCCACGTTCGAATAATATCATCCGCATCAACCGCGCGCAGCGAATGAACACTAAAACCAAGACGTACATTTTTTCTATTCGCCACTACATGTGCCGAATCATCCAACAAGTTGAAGTACTCATCAACCGTTTTTGAAATGAATCTTCTTTGTCTGGGCTGAAAGGGTTTTCCAAAACCACCCTTCTGGTAAAAGACCGGTATGAGTGTGATTTTTATGCCAGCAGTATCAGCAGCCGACACCAACCGCTCACCCATTTCCGCCAGGTTATTGTACGGCTTACCATCTTTATCATGATGCAGGTAATGAAATTCTGCTACGCTGGTGTATCCCTTCCGAAGCATTTCCGCATACAACATGGTCGCAATACTTTCCATTTGATCGGGGTTCATGCTTAATGCACATTGGTACATTGCTTCGCGCCAACTCCAGAAGTCGTCATTCGTTCCTGCCGCATGTTGCTCGGCCATACCCGCCATGGCATATTGAAATGCATGCGAATGTGCATTCTGAAATCCTGGCAGTGCGTAACCGTTCACAGATTCGATGGCCACACCTTGTGGCGACTCATTAGATAAATACTGAATGGTTCCCTGCTGATCTACACCAACGTACGCGGGGCTTATCCAACCTTGTTGCTGAAGAAGGGCCTTGAAGGAAAAGTACTTTAAACTTCCTGCTGCCGTGCTCATCGCTGTAATTGATCGATTACGTTCTCGAACGTGGCTTTCAACAAGGACCTCATGGCTGAGGCTCTGTTCTCATCATACGTTGTCTCTGTATCATCCATGTATTTCTTCTTACTCATCTCCAATTGCAATGCATGTTGATTTTCAGTTGGCTTACCAAAACTGCGGGTAATGGTTCCGCCTTTAAAGGGATGGTTGTGATTGACCCCATACGCAGCAGATCGCAGTGACTTAAGTGCTGTGGCCGATAACGCTGCCCCGGCAGATTTACCATCGGCATCGCCCAGAATTAAATCCGGAAATTTCTCTGCTTGAATGGTCGGTACAACTTCGCGTATAGAATGACAATCCCACAGTAATACTTTACCAAAGGTGCGCTTACAATCATCTAAAAGACGTTGAATTTTTTGATGATACGGGTGGTAGTAGTTTTCCAATCTTCTTTTTACCTCATCATCCGTCACCTGCGTTCGTGCATCGGTGTAAAGCGGCTCTCCTAAAAAAGTTGTTGTTGGGCAAAGCGCGGTTATGATTCGGCCATCCGTGTAGAGGGGTTTACTATCGGGGTCGCGATTTAAATCAATTACCCAGCGACTGTACTTTGCTGAAATCATAGTTATGCCCATCGAAGGAACAAAGTCATACAACTTATCCACAAACCAATCCGTATCGTCTGGTGCCGCGATGAGTTGCTGTTTATACTGATCGCGCAATTCATCCGGAAAGGTTGTTCCACAATGCGGCACACTTACTATGATGGGCACTTGTTTGCCCTCGAATGGGATTATACTATAAGGGTTCACGTTGCCTCTTGTTTTTGCTTCTCTTCCAACAGCTCCGCTTTCCGGGTGTCATTGCTTATTCCTTTTCTTGGATTTTTTCTTTTTCTTCTTTGCTTCTTCAGCCTCCAATTTCTCAATCGCTGCTTTCGTCTCCTGATTGAGCTTTTGAACATACTCATGGTTTTTTCGCGCTACCTCCACTAATGCTGCGTTTGCCGCCTGGGTTTTTTCTAGTTCCTTTTTATAGTAAGCTGCTTGATTGGTGACTTTAAGTTGTGCTTTTAGTTTCATCACTCTTCTGAAACTTTCATCGATGCGCTTCTCACTAATTTCGCCTCGTGCCACCATCGACTTGATAATGCTATGCACCTTGTCTACTGTTCGCTGATCACTTCCTGCTATATTATTTGAAAACGTCATAATATCAACCCCTCCAAGAATCGCCAACTTAATAGCCTCCTCAAAACCATAATGCTTGGTGATAGCATGCATCTGCATATCGTCTGTAAAAACCACGCCTGTAAAGTGGAGACGCTGTCGCAAAATACCGGTTAGTACATCATGCGAAAGGGTTCCGGGATTTCCGTTCTTATCCAATTTCTTGTTTACAATGTGCGAGGTCATCACAGCATCTGCATAACCGGAATCAATCAGTGCCTGATACGGTTTTAGTTCGCGCTCTTCCCAGGTGTTGGTAACATCAGCTATTCCTAAATGTGTATCGTCTTTAGAGCTGCCATGTCCAGGAAAATGCTTGAGCGAGGTAAGCACACCATACTTCCGGTGTTGCTTGATGAATTCTTTCGCCAGCAGTGTAACAGAATCTTCTTGTGCCGAGAACGCACGCCCGTGTTTTGCAATGATCGGATTTGCAGGGTTTGATGCCAGGTCTACAACTGGAGCAAAGTTCATGTTGATTCCAAGGCCTGCCAATGTAGATGCTGTGGCTTCAGCATAAAACCGAACCGAGTCAAGTGAATTGGATTTGCCCATGGCGGCCGCGGTAATGGATCGTGGAAAACCATACTTATCCTTCAGGCGATTTACCTTACCACCTTCCTGATCGATACTAATAATCAACGGAATCGGTGCCGCCTGCTGATAGGTCCATGTTATTTTCTTCAGTGCAACAAAAGAATTCTTTGGTGGAATGTTTTTCTCGAAGATGATAATGGAGCCTGCTTTTCCCTGACGGATTTCTTCCAACACCAGCGGGTCTACGTTTGCCGTTGGAAACCCGATCAAAATCATTTGCCCAATTTTTATATCCAGGCTATCGGTTGACTGAGCAACCACACTATTTATCATCAAGGTTACTACAACCGCTGCAGCAACATACTTTATCAGGGTTTGCTTTACTTTACTTTTACTATGCATACGTAGAATTTGGCTTTTTAATATCGGTCGTAGATCAGGTTGAGTGTTTCTTCCATCTCCTTTCTTATCACATTGGTAGATTGTACGAAATTGCTGTTCATGTAGGAGAATATCAACACCTTACCGCGCTTTGTAATCAGGTAGCCGCTCAGGCAGTGGTTATTGCTTAGCGATCCGGTCTTACCAAAGATGAAAGGTTTATCTTTTTTGTACCAGTTCTTTATTGTTCCATTTTTTCCTCCTGTTGCCAGCAAAGGAAAAAGTCTTTCGCGTGGCACAGTAGTGTAAATTTTCTCCCAAAGCTGAACAATTGATCGTGGTGTAAACAAATTGTAACGCGACAGGCCCGAACCATCTACCCAGATTGGCCCATCCTTTAAATCGGCTAAAAAATTCTTTTTGGCATATCGAATTGCTATTTCCGGCTGAAGTGTATCACTGATCACTCCGGCAGAAAGAAGGAGTAGTTGTTCAGCAATAAAATTGTCGCTCTCCTGCATCATTACCTTGTACAGGCTGTCAGCCGGAATACTATAAAGTGTTTTACTCCCAACAGACAAGCGTTTATCAATCCACGTTACGTTACGCGTAAGCGTATCGGCTAACAATTGTGCCGTTGTTGGGCCATCTGCTTTATAGGGAATGTCAACATCCAACTTTCGCTTTTGGTAAGACGGGTAATAAACACTTTGGTTAGAATTTGCACTGCGAATTACTTTCGCTTTGTCTGTACTTTCTCCAATGCTAAGCAGCGATCGAAAATATGTAGGAGTAACCTGAAGTGTATCGCGATTTGCGTAAACGGTAAAAATATTTCCATAAAGAGGAAGTGCTGATCGCTCAGCCGAATAATAGTCATTGTAATCGTCCCACGCCCAGCCTGGTCCAAAGTGGGTAGTATTAAAATTTGAGGATGTAAAGTAGAGTTGGTGCGGAGTGTCTTTCAGAAACTGAAATATCCTGTTGTTTGTATATACATTTTTGTACAAAAGTGAAGGGTCACCCGTTCCCCAAAAAATCAGCGAGTCCTGTCTAATCGTATACTTCAATCCGGGAATTGAATCGCCCAGAATTTTAAGGCTTGTGTAGAATGTGAATATCTTGGTGTTTGAGGCTGGCGTGAAGTATTGAGCACCGTTAAATTCGTACAGTGTTTTCCTTGATTCCGCATCATACACTACAAACCCGATATGATCCTGAAATTTCTCCTCGGCTGCAAGCAACCTTTTGTTAAACTGCCGCTTTGAAACGGGCGAGCAGGCCGCAAGGCTGCTCATCACTAGCACGATGACGGCACGAAGTATCATTTGCTCAAAGGGTCGGTCGGGCAATTTAGGGGGGCGTACTTGAATTCACGTGTTGTCATGCTTTCAAAAATAATATAAAGTCCTTCGCTTTCCAGTATTTCGAATTATTGTGGCAGCGAAATTTTTATGGTTGTTCCTTTTCCAAATTCACTTTTGATTGTAATACTTCCGTTCAACTTTTCAACAGCCTGCTTAACAATGTACATACCCAAGCCAGATCCTTGCGATTTGTCTGTAGCGCGGTAAAACATATTGAAAATCTTATCCATGTGCTCAGGCCTAATACCGATGCCATTGTCTTTAAATTCCAGTTTTACCAGAAACGGATTGACGGTAATGTTGATCCGTAAAAAACTTTGAGCCTCCGGATTGTAATACTTATAAGCATTTGAAATAATGTTGCTAAAAATAATGTTGAGGCGAAGTGTGTCGCTGGAAAACAGGGAATGATCGCCCGACACGTGGATCTCTGTTTTTACAAGATTAAAGTTTTCCAGGTATTCTAATTCATGAATACAATTGGCCGCCAGTTTCTGCAGGTCAACTTTTTCTTTTGAAACCGCCACGCGATTCACACGTGCATAATCGAGCATTGACCTGATAAACTCATCCAGCTTTTTAATGCGACCCTCTATTTTGCTGAGGTATTGATTTTGATTTAGCGGATTGTCATCCAGGTTGGCAAGGTTTACCAATCCCATAATTGAACTTAACGGTGAACGCAAGTCGTGCGATGTTTTATACATCAGTTGATCCATCTCAAAATTTCGTTCAGACAATTCTTCCAACGTGGCTTTCAGTTTAGCTTCCTGCTCGGCTAACTGAACATTCTGCTGAATGAGTTCCTCGTTCAACGCATTCATTTCTGCCTCAATCTTTTTGCGTTGTGTAATATCTCGCGCAAAAATGGCCACTCCCGTTACATCATTCTTTTCATCGCGAATTGGGTTTAGCGATACTTCAAAAATAATATCTCCTACGAGTTGTTCTTCAATTAAAACACACTCACCACTCAGGGCCCGGCTTATCTCGCGTTTAGCTATAGCCCGAATCTGTGGCGTAAGAATATCTAAAATGGATTGACCTGATTTTACAGGCTTATCGAACAAGATTTTGAATCCCTGTGCATGGGCATTATTAAACATTACGTAGCGGAAATTCCGATCTACCGCCAACACGTGATCGCTTGTGCTTTCTACTACACTTTGCAACCGTGAGTTGATTGACTTTATAATTTCTTCAAATTCTCTGCGCTCGGTTACATTGTTTACAAACACAGCAGCCCCGCGTACATTTCCATTCTTGTCGCGAATAGGATTATAACTTGTTTGAATGTAGCCCTTGAATTTCGGGTAGTGTATGTAGTGCTCGGAAATAAAATTCTGGCCGCGAAGGGCCTTGTCTAATTCTTCTTTAACCCACAGACGATCTTTGGACTTTTTTAATGAGGCCAGTTTATGCACACCAATATCAATATTTGAATCATAAAGCGCTTTCATAATTCGCTTGTGGTTCTGATTAAAGGTTATGTAGCGGTAGGAAGAATCAATAGCATAAATGGACTCCTTGGTACTCTCCATCACACCAACCAAGTTGGCGTTTAGCTGGTTAATTTTTTCCTCTGCTCGTTTAATGTGTGTGATGTCTGAAATAAAGCCGATTATAAATTTTTCTTTTCGCTCGTTTACATACCGCGATTTCACCGTTATGATTTCGTGGATGTCGCCTTTTGCCGAGGTAATGCGTTCTTCATTCCAGATTATTTTTCCTTTGTTCAACACTTCGTTATCAATACGCCAAAAAGTTTTTGCCTCCAGGGGTGGAAGAAAATCACGGTCTGTCTTGCCCATCAACTCTTCTTTCGTTCTGCCAACCAGGTCAGCAAATTTCTTGTTGAAAAGAATCCACCGATGCCGTGCATCTTTTACAAAAATTGGGGCCGCAACTGTATTGATAATGTTGTTTAGAAAGTTATGCGATTCAATGAGCTCTTGTTGCGTTTCCTTTTCGGAAGAAATATCGCGGATAGTACCTACAAAATAATCGGCTGAACCCGGATCGTTCAACATGGTTACATTGAGCAATCCCCAGAACGTTTTTCCATTCTTTTTTCTGAAGAGTGTTTCTTCGTTTTTTAATACTCTTTTTTTCAGCAGAATTTCTACAATCTTTTTCCGATGATCTTCATTGGCATAAACTGCTGCCGGCTTTACCTTTTGTACTTCTTTCCTGCTTTTGAAACCAAATATTTTAAGAAAGGCATCGTTGACATACAAAAACGAAGTGCTGATTACCCCCATGTAAATCCCTTCGGAAAGATTTTCGTTAATGGTTTCCAGCAGTCGCTTGGTCTTGGCCGATTCTTCTTCTGCTTGTTTACGTTCTGTGATGTCGCGAAAGTTTGAAACGATGCCGTTGATCTCCGGTATATGAAGAAAGTTTGTGAGTTGAGATTCGGCCAGTATGTAGTGTCCTTTTTTATGACGAAGTCGCTGTACAAGCGTAATTGTTTTTCCCTTCTGTTTAATAAGCTTTCTAAAAGACTCACGGCCGCTTTCCAACTCTTCAGGATGCACAAACGCAACACCCGACATTCCAATCACTTCGCGTTCGTTATAGCCACAAACCCTTTTGATGGAGCGGGTTGCAAATTTGATGCGACCGGATTCATCGTAGATCACAATACCTTCGTGCGCATTTTCAATTAATGCACGAAAACTTTTTTCGCTTAAGCCGCTGGGTTGATCTTTTTTTATGGACTTCATGGTCGGCTGGTGATCCGTAGGGCGTTGGCCGTAATGCTTTAAGTTAATGAAAAATTATTCCTCTTTCGTTACCTCCTGCTGTACGCCACCCGCCTTAGGAACGAGAAATTTGTAAACGCCACTTCTTGAATCTAACGAGCGGAGCATGAGGTTTCGCAAATAACCTTCCACCGGCAAAATTATAAACGCCACTAAAACCTGCATAAAAAAATCGATCACCGGGCTGGCGCGGGTTTCAAACACTTCACCAATTACAGTTTGAATAAATTGAATCAGCATTATGATGGTTAACAACGAAAGAAGGCGACTGACAAAACGGTAACGGGTACTTAGTCGGAACGACAACAATACAAGGCTGGCAAAAACAAAAAATTCCAGCGCATAAAACCAAGTTCGCTTCCAGTAGGGAGGAAGCACTTCAAAGGTAATTTCGTCAAGGTCTTTTACTTTTCCGAAGATATCTCGCGATTGTACCAGCAGTGTATAATCGCCCGCAGGCAGGTATGGAAACTCTATCTCATTGTTGTTGCTTGACCAGGCAGACCATGATTTTCCTAAACCACTTAGCTGGTATCTGTATTCAATAGCTTTAGCCGCCAGGTAATCGGGTTGAACTACTTCAAAACTCAAAGAGCTTTTCTCCACCTCAAACTTTAATTTGCCGGCTAAGTATATTTTGTCTCCACCGTTTTGAATGCTTTTGAGTGTTGGAGGGAAGCCGGTTTCGTTAGGAGTGAGTCTTTCACCAAAAAATTTATAGAGTTCATTGTTATCAGTAATAATCCACAAATCATCGGTGTGTAAATCCGCTGAAATAAAACGAGGATTATTAAACAGATTTAGCAGTTGCAGATTGCTTTGCTTGTTATCAATTCCAATCAGACTCCAGGTGTGTGAGTCGCTGTATAAAATTGTGGTATCGGCTGTAAAGTAGTGTGTTGGGGGTTGAAGAGAATCTATCCGCACAAATACATTGGAGGAGCGATTGAACCGAAAAAAACCTTCTGAGTTAACCAACACGATTTCATTCCTCCAGCGCGTTCCTGATACTTCATCAAATGTTGGGTTTTCAATATCAATTGTCTGGATGTTCTCTAGTGATGTTGCTGAAACATCCAGGCGGTAGGCTTTATCAAGTGCGTAAAACCACAACTCATTACCTGAACCTTCTACCATGGCGTTGATCTGATCTTTCAGGTTTCTGAAGAGATCTGTTTTTTGCCAGCCCGCTTCCGCGTGATAAAACGCCATTACTTCATCGGCATAGGTAGATGTTATCAGCATTTCGCGCGACTTTGAAACAAAAGCAGTGCGAACCGGTTCTTGCAAAAGCGGTTGGGCTTGCAGATCGTTGATAATGTAAGCTCCCCCCAGGCCGACAGCAACCAGTTGGCCGCTTATCTCCATCAATTGGTTTACTTTGGCATCAATACCCTGAACTTTCTTATACAGGTAGTGTGACGACCGAAGTACCTTGTCTACTCTTTTTTCTTTCCTGAATTGTGCTTGCTCTTTTGTTGGTTCTGGGTTTACAGTATCATCGGTCGCTTGCTCATCGCTTGGCGGAGTTTCCCGGTTCCGTTTCAGAAAGCGAAGAAACCCCCTTCGCTTTGATTCTGTCTCTGGTGGCGCTGCGTTGGTTGTTGTTGGGGATTGTTCTTTCGTTTCTTGCTTTACTTTATTTTTTTTTGCTGGCTGGATTTCGACATCAACAAAATAGGTAATCTCATCAAAAAACTGCTCGCGCTCCAACTTGAACAACCCCAGCGAAGTACCGACATACACGGTGTTATTAAAAGTAAGCGCACAAAGTAAATTACCTGAGAGTCCACTGTAGTGATTGAATGATCGAAGCGGCAAGTACGGGGCGACACGCGTGAAACCGTACTCATGCGCAGCCCAGATACATTGACTCTTATCGCTCATCAAGGTAAATACTTCATTATCGGGTAAGCCTGTGCTGTAGTTGATAATCTCCTTTGTTTTGCCAGTAGATGGCTGTATGAAGATCATTCCTCCACGCAGGGTTCCCAAAACAAACAGATCGACATTTACCCAGCTTCCACTTATAATGACACTGGCATCGGCATATACCTGATCTTCTAACGATAATTCTGTTAGCTGCAAATCCTTACTACAGCGATATATTTTGCCACTTGCCAAGCCAAGTATGTATTTGTTCTGATAGCCGCAGGAGAATATCACCTCATCGGTTTCCTCAAGAAGGAAAGAAGGACGAATAAGCTTATCGCCTTCTATTTTAAAAATTCCTTTTTCTGTGTTGGTATAAACTGCGCCAAAGAGTTCAAAGATGCCCAGAAAATATCCTGTTAAACTTGTAGCGTTTATTCTAATTGAGTCCTTTCCGGCATTAAGCACTTGCTTTTCCGTAACGAAGTAAAGCTTATCATCAAGTTGAATGCTTTGAAAAACATCACTAACGTGGGCAGGCGATAATTTTTCCAGTTGCTGGCTTCCGTCAGCATTCGTTATTTTTCCAAAACCAGCTGTACCCGACCAGTAGACCTCACCCCCGAAAAGTTGAAGGGAATAAATTGCTCCATTGCCAGAAATCAGATCCCAGTTTCTGCCATCGAAAGTCTGTACGCCTTTTCGGGTAGCAAAGTACATGGTACCATTATCGCCCTGAACCATATCAAAGCAAACATTATCAAACCGGTCTTCTCCGGGAGAATAATGTGAAAGGAAATAGTTGCCGGTCTGACTGAATGAACAAAAAAAACCGAGCAGGATAAACGTTAAAAAAATGTACCGCATTGAAGGTAGCGCTTAACCAAAGTTAAGGAATGAAAGTGGGTTTACCAATACAGTATCTAACTGATGCGGCTCCAGTTGATTACCGTTTTGCGCATGGATTCAATTTGAAGACGGATAACTTTATTCTCTTCTTTCGATAGGTCGGGGTCTTTGTCCAGAATTTCAATGGCTGTTTCCCGCGCCTGTTGAATGAGTTGTCCATCTTTAGCCAGGTCGGCTATCAGTAAATCCAACGCACCACTTTGTTGAGTTCCCATGAGGTCGCCTGGGCCACGGAGTTTCAAGTCTGTTTCGGCTATTTCAAAACCATTATTGGTTTTCACCATGGTTTCAATACGAACTTTTGAATCGGCACCCAGATTTTGATCTGTCATGAGGATACAGTATGATTGATCGGCCCCTCGCCCGACTCGCCCACGCAACTGATGTAGTTGCGACAATCCAAACCGTTCGGCATTTTCGATAACCATTACCGAGGCATTCGGTACATCCACACCTACTTCTATTACCGTAGTGGCCACCATAATATTCGTTTCACCTTTTACAAATCTTTTCATTTCAAAGTCCTTTGCTTCCGGCTTCATTTTTCCATGAACAATGCTAACGGCTACCTCCGGAAAAGCACGGCATACACTCTCGTAGCCATCCATTAAATGTTTAAGATCAAGTTTTTCAGATTCTTCAATAAGCGGATAAACCATGTATACCTGGCGACCGCTCGCGATCTGATCTTTCAAAAACTGATTTACCTGTAACCGATGTGCATCAAAGCGATGAATTGTTTTGATTGGTTTTCTGCCTGCCGGCAATTGATCGATGGTTGAAATATCCAAATCGCCATAAAGTGTCATCGCCAGCGTGCGTGGTATCGGTGTGGCCGTCATTACCAGCACGTGGGGATAGACATCTCTGTTTTTCTGCCATAATTTTGATCGTTGTGCTACCCCAAAGCGATGCTGCTCGTCAACAATTGCCAATCCCAGATTTTGAAATTGTACCTCTTCTTCCAACAGCGCATGTGTTCCAATAAGAATTTTTAATTCACCGTTTTGTAATCCTTCATGAATGTCTTTGCGTTCCTTCTTTTTAACAGAGCCCGTCAATAATGCTACGGTAATATGCATAGCACTGGCGTAACGTTTCAGGTTGTTGTAATGCTGCTGCGCCAGAATTTCTGTAGGGGCCATCAAGGCACACTGCGCTCCGCCACCAATAGCAATTAACATACAGATAAATCCTACTATTGTTTTACCACTTCCTACATCGCCCTGAAGCAGCCGATTCATTTGCTTGCCGGATTTCAAATCAGCATAGATTTCTTTGATCACTTTTTTTTGTGCCTCTGTAAGCGCAAAAGGAAGGTGTTCTTTATAGAAAACGGTAAGCAGTGCTGCATCCTGAAAAATTCTTCCTTTGAATTTTTCATGGCGTACCAGTTTCATTTTAAGCAATCGCAACTGGATGTAAAAAAGCTCTTCGAACTTAAGACGCTGCTGAGCCTTGGCCAGCATATCGTTGCTTTTCGGAAAGTGAATGGTTAGGATCGATTCTTTCTTTGTAATAAGATTTCGTTGCTGAGTAACACCAGCCGGAAGTGTTTCGCGAATTTTATCGTGGGCTTGTGTTAACAGCTCGTGTATTAACTTTGAAAGAACTTTGTTATCAAGATGTCGTGCGCGCAATTTTTCGGTGAGCGGATAAACCGGTTGAAGAAATCCTCCTTGCTCATTTTTTTGTGTTGAGACATCTATCTCCGGGTGAGCCAGGCTAAATCTACTTCCGAACCGTGAAGGCTTACCAAACACAATGTATTCTACGCCAACTTTAATTTTTTCATTGATCCAATTTATTCCCTGAAACCAAACGGCTTCAACTTCTCCAGAGTCATCTTTCAATTGTACAACCAGTCTTTTCTTAAATCCCGCGCCAACAATCTCCTTTTTTATAACGCTTCCTTTTAACTGTACAAATGGCATTTCGTCAGCGAGTTGCTCTACCTTATAAAAGCGAGTTCGATCTTCGTAACGAAACGGGTAGTGCTGAATAAGATCGCCAAATGTAAAAACACCAAGTTCTTTATTTAACAACACCGCTCGTTGTGGCCCAACGCCTTTCAAAAATTCAATTGGTGTCTCAAAAAATCCAGCCATCCCTTAGTTATGTCGTTTAAAGAATTTCAAAATAAGCATTGGATCAATACACTACGGAAAATATTTTGTTCATTACCTTTGCCTCAGAATTAAACCACGGGTTACTAAACCTGTCTTATCGTTATCTAGTCATGTCTACTTTATGAAGGTTAGTTCAAAAATTTTTAAGGGTATTGAATACATTCAGTTGAATCAGCTGCCGGCTGATCAGCGTGATTCTTTACTGAAAACGATTAATCAAAAGGTTCTTATAAAGATTCTTATCGATGGTAAAATCGTAAGCGATTGCATTCAGTATCGCGATTACGAAATTTGGTTTGATAATATCTACAGACCTCAAGTAGCGCAACCATCAGAATTAGTTCTGCCCAAAAAGAGTGTTTTAGAACATTCACGCAGTTAAGTTTCTTTTCTGTTGTAAATAGTCCGCCCAGAGTTGGTGGAGTATTTCTGCTGCTGGTTGAATTCTTTTAATTGCGGCAGCTATCTGGCCAATTTCTAATTCGCCTTCTTCCAGATTACCTTCAAAAATGCCCAGCTTCGATCTCCTCTTTCCTAGTAACGTTTCGAGCTCTGGCTTATCCGCTCCCCGCCATTCTGCCTCCTGAACCTGCTGATAAAACTGATTTTTAATAAGACGTACCGGGGTAAGCTGCTTTAAGGTAAGCATGGTATCGCCTTCTTTTGATTCCGTAATTCTCTTCTTAAAATTTTCGTGTGCTGACGATTCATCACTTGTGGCAAATCGGCTACCCACTTGTACACCCTCGGCACCTAAAGCATGGCACGCCAGCATTGACCTTCCATCGGCAATACCTCCGGCTGCAATAAGTGGAATTCTAACAGCATCGCGAACCAAAGGAATAAGCACCATGGTAGTAGTTTCTTCTCGTCCATTGTGGCCACCCGCTTCAAAACCCTCAGCTACAACAGCATCAACCCCGGCTTCTTCCGACTTGCGGGCAAACTTTACACTGGAAACCACGTGGACCACTTTAATCCCATGATCTTTAAGTTTGGCGGTCCACAATGTCGGATTACCGGCCGAGGTAAAAACTATTTTTACTCCTTCGCGGATAATGATTTCAATAAGTTTTTCTATTTCCGGATATAGCAAGGGCACATTTACCCCAAACGGTTTGTTTGTTGCCAACTTGCATTTTCGAATATGCTCTGTTAATGTTTCGGGGTGCATGGAGCCCGCCCCAAGCAAGCCCAACCCCCCGGCATTTGAGACGGCTGATGCAAGCCGCCAGCCACTGCACCAAACCATACCTGCCTGGATTATTGGGATTTCTATTTGAAACAATTTTCTAACGCGATTTTCAGAGGAATTCATAGGCTGATAAAGTAGTCAATTTGTTGAAATGAAAGCAGTTGATTTTGCATGAACTTTGTTTCAACATAGAAAGCAGTTTAGAGTTGTCCACAAAGAATTGATTTATAAAATTTAATCTAACTTGTTGATATGCTGATGTTTAATCATTAATAATTCAGTAATGTGGATAAGTACTTAAATTTGTGGAATACTTTTTCAGTTGGTTTCAGCACACGATAACTACTTGATTCTAATGTATTTCTAATTTGCCCGACATAACCTAAGAACCCACTTTTATCAACAAACGAATTTTGATTTCAAACCCCACTTGTCACATCCCGTTTTGATGCTTATGATTCGCTACGCTTTCATTTTTCTTGTTCTAGGCGCACAGCTTTGCGCAGCACAAGAAGTAAGAATAATCAAGTTTGAAGCGTTAGAAAAAATTATTCGTACAGAATCTTCGCAGGTTCAGGTAATTAATTTCTGGGCCACCTGGTGTGGTCCATGCGTTAAGGAATTGCCCGTGTTTGAGAAATTAAATGCCCAAGGACGGAGCGACATTAAAGTAACCCTGATTAACCTCGATTTTGCCGAACATCTCAAGAAGGTTAGTACTTTTCTGGAAAGAAGAAAAATGAAATCGGAAACCCTCTTGCTCGATGAAATCGACTATAACAGTTGGATTGATCGGGTAGACGAGAGCTGGGGGGGCGCTATTCCGGCAACCCTCATCATTAACAGCAAAACCGGTCAAAGAAAATTTGTTGAAAAAGAACTAACTGAAGCTGAACTTGAAAATCTGATCACCGAAATCCTATAAAACTGATTCTAATTTTTAAAACCAACGGATATGAAAGCCTTTAATTTCTTAACGATTGCTCTTGTAGCGCTTGTACTCATTGCCGGGAAAGCACCTAAATACGAAGTTGGCGATGTTGTTGCCGATTTTAAGCTGAAGAATGTAGACGGAAAAAATGTTTCGCTTTCTGACTATAAGACATCGAAAGGGGTAATCGTCATTTTCGACTGCAATACATGTCCTTATTCAAAAGCGTATAATGAACGAATTATAGGACTCAATAAGAAATATGCAAGCCAGGGATTCCCGGTTATTGCCATCAATGCAAATGATCCTGGTATTTCTCCTGGAGACTCATTCGAAGAAATGGTTGCGATCGCGAAAAGCAAGAAATATGAGTTTCCCTACCTGGTAGACGAATCTCAAGCTGTAGCCAAGGCATTTGGCGCGTCAAATACACCGCATGTTTTTGTTCTCAAAATTGTAGAAGGAACTTTTAAAGTCGCCTACATTGGAGCCATCGATAACAATACAAAAGATGCTTCCGCTGCAGACAAACGCTATGTAGAAGAGGCTGTTAATGCCTTGCTTGGCGGAAACCCAGTTTCAACCGAAAAAACAAAGGCAATTGGTTGTGGTATTAAATGGAAAAATGCCTAGCCGGTTTAGGCTTCTGCTATACAAGCAATGCTGATTGGGGCGCTTGAAATCTGGTGAATGGTATTAGCACAGGCTTCAAGAGTAGCGCCCGTGGTAACAACGTCATCAACCAAAAGAATACGCTTACCCGCAGCAGCATCTCCGTTCTTGATTCTAAAAACTTCCGATACATTTTCCCATCGCCCTAATTTTGATTTTCGCGTTTGGGTTTTTGTTTTCGTCACCCGTTCAAGCAAATCTGTTTTAACCGGTATGGTTAGCTTCTCCGAGAGCCCCTGAGCAAATTTAGCGCTTTGGTTATACCCTCTTTTTCGTTCGCGGCTGGGATGAAGCGGTACGGGTACTATTAGATCAAATTCTCCCGACAGCCCTGCTTGCTTCATTCGCTCGCCATACAGTTTGCCAAGCATTACACCTACCTCGGGTTGATTTTTGTACTTAAGAGCATGCAGAATTTGCTGCACCCTTCCGCTTTTACTGAACTTGAACAATGCCAGGGCGTACCCCAGCTGAACTCTCCCCATAAGTCTTGATTTAAGACTGTTACTATTATCATGGTGGTAGTTGGTCATTGGCATTTCTATCATGCACTGCGTGCATATAAATTCCTCACCTTTTACCAGCGAATCGTGACAAGCCAGACAACAGTTTGGAAAAAATAATGAGACAAAATCGTCAAGAATTTCTGTTACAACGGAATACATTTGATTTAGAAATATATTTGCCGACAACTGAGGTATTAAAAGTAATCAAAATAGAAATGATAGTATGGGGTTAGTGGAGGATTTCAATTCGTACAGAAGTGCCATGAATGAGAAAATTATGGCATCCGACAGCCTGATCATCAAGCGTATATTTAACCTGGACACAAATGCTTACGCTGAAGGCCATCTTGATGTTAAATCCAAAGAGCTGATCGGGTTAACATGTTCGTTGGTTCTTCGCTGTGACGATTGCGTGAAATATCACCTGGGTAAATGCAAAGAGGTGGGCTTTACCACTAATGAGGTTCAGGAAGCAATGGGTGTGGCTACCTTAATCGGTGGTACTATCGTAATACCACACCTAAGACGGGCGTTTGAATTCTGGGAACAGCTGCAGCATGTTTAAGCGAGATCTTGAACTTGAAAAAACCTGGGCCAGGCTGTTGGCTGACCTTGAACAGATCATTGGTAAAAAGCCAAAGGATCTGAACGGAGTTCTTTTTCTGATCGGTGTTCAAGAGCTTGGAAAAGGAAAGCATGTATTCTCAAAGGAGGAGAAGCAGGACTTGATGCACATTGCCATTTGCAAAGTTTTGAGTCTTTCGGGATACTACGCGCTTGAAGGACTTGATGAAGACGGTTGGCCCCATTGGAAAATGATCAAAAAGCTTCCACACTTTGATCTGCTGGAACAAGAGAAATTGTTAAAAATGCATGTGTTGGAGTATTTTGAAAAAGAGTTTCGCTGGACGACCGAACCCGGAGATATCCAAAACTTTTGAAAGCTCTGGTCCAGCCACTATCTTCGGTAAAACCGAACTTTGAGCGAAATGCTTCGTTTGGAAAAATAAAGACTGATTGCAATGGGAGCTGAGCGCGTAATTGAAAAGATTCAGGCTTTTAAAAGAAAGTACTACTTGAACCTCTTCATCCGGGGCACAATCCTTTCGTGCTCAATTCTTGGTTCATATTTTCTTCTGGCAGCAATTGTAGAACACAACCTTTGGCTTGGACCAATAGCCCGCTTCACTATTTTCTTTTCATTTATTGGGGCCGTTATCTTTTGCGTCTATAAATTTTTAAAGGAACCCTTACAATGGTGGATCGCTAAGCGTGGACTGAGTGAGGAGCAAAGCGCACGAATTATTGGCAACTACATCCCGTCCATTAACGACAGGCTGGTAAACTTTATTCAACTGTCCTCCTTAAAGAACGGATCTTCGCTTGCCTACGCCAGCATCGAGCAAAAAACACAAGAATTTGGACCCGTATCTTTTGATAGCTTCATTCAAATTGCAGCAAATAAAAAATATCTGCGTTTTCTGGTATTACCCGTTTTAATAATCGTGGCAATCCTAATACTTAACAGCAGCATCCTTACTAATAGTACAGAAAGACTCATTCACTTCAACCGTCAGTATTCACCCCAGGCACCCTTTGCTTATCGTGTAAACCAAAAGTCGCTAGTTGCTTTTTACAATGAAGATTTTATCATAGAAGTGCAACTTCAAGGGGACGCTCTACCCGAGGATGTTTATCTGATTACCTCAACACAGCGACTAAAATTGATCAATCAGGGCAATGGTAAGTTTTCGTATTTGTTCGAGAATCTCCAGCAAGGGTTTGATTTTCAATTTGAGGCCGCAGGTTTTTTCTCCGATCCATACCAAGTAACCATGGTTGCTCGACCTGAGTTGGTGCAATTCAGAATGGACCTGGAGTATCCTCGGTATATTCAACGGCAAAACGAAAGGCTGATCAACACCGGCAATCTTGAAATTCCGGAAGGCACCATTATACGATGGAACCTGTCTACACTTCATGCCGAAAAGAGTACCATAACATTTAACTCCGAAAAATTTCCACACCCATTAGATCATGTTTCTGATCAGACTTTTTCTTTTAGTCGCCAATTCAAAAATCCAGACAATTATGAAATCGCACTGGCCAATAATAAGAGCGAAAATAAAGAGCGAATAGCATATAGTATTCATGTCATCAAAGACCAATTCCCTCAAATTGCCGTAACTAATTTCAGAGATTCAATTCTTTACAAACGCATTGTTCTTGGGGGCACTGTTGGTGATGATTATGGCGTTAGTCAGTTGGCGCTTCATTTCAGAATCCGCGATGAGAATCAAAAGGAGGTTCTATCACAATCGGTTAATATTTCCATATCAAAAAATCAAATTCAGCAGAGCTTCTTTTATAATTGGTCATTGGATTCCATCAAGCTGAATCCAGGCGATCAACTCGAATACTATTTACAGGTTTGGGATAATGATGGTGTTAATGGGCGGAAGTCAACCCGAACAGCTACTTATTCTTTTTTGGTACCCACCGAAGACAATCTCGTTGCTCAGATCAATAAATCGCAATCGCAAACAGAACAAAAGATTAATCAAAGCAGCACAAAAGCAAACAAGCTTCAAGATCAAATAGAGCAAGCTCATCAGCGCCTTAAAGGCAAACAAAATCTTGATTGGCAAGACAAAAAAATGCTGGAAGACATTGTTCAGCAAAAGCAAAGTCTTGACAACGCAATTGAACAACTGAAAGAAGAAAACAAACTGCTTGAACAAAAGAAGGATGCTTTCACCGAACAGGATGAGCGTATCCGAGAAAAAGCGGCTCAAATTCAAAAACTAATGGAAGAACTGCTGGACGAGGAAACAAAAAAGTTGTTTGAGGAACTCCAGAAGCTTCTGAAAGAAAATACGGATGTCTCTCAAATTCAAAAAGTACTCGATAAACTTAATCAGAATACAAACAACCTTGAAAAAGAGCTGGAACGAACACTCGAATTATTTAAAGAAATCCAATACGAATACAAGCTTGATCAAGCCGTTAAGGATTTGAAAGAGCAGATTGAAAATCAAAAAGAACTTCTTGAAAAAACAGAAGCATTAGAAAAAGACAAGAACAATAAACCGTCCAGCGATAAAGATCAAAAAGCAAAGAACGAAAGCGACAACTTAAAAGAAAATAGCGAAAGCAACGAGAAGACCACAAGTGAAGAACTTGCCAAAGAGCAAGAGAAACTAAACGAAGAATTCAAAAAGACTTCTGAGGATATGGAGGATCTCCGGAAGCTAAAAGAAGAACTTCAAAAAGATGATCAACTTCCATCAGAAGAAGAATCAAATCAGATTGAAGAAGATCAGCAGGAAAGCAAGGAAATGCTTCAACAGAACCAACCTTCGAAATCCAAAGGAGCCCAGCAAAAGGCTACCCAGAAAATGGAACAAATGCAGCAACAAATGGAAAGTTCTCAGAGTGCGGCCGAAATGGAGATCGACATGCAAAACCTGGAAAGCTTAAGACAGATTATTCATGGGCTGGTAAAGCTTTCGTTTGATCAAGAAAGATTGTTAAAGAGTTTTAATGAATTAAATCAGAGCGATCCGCGGTTCAACATAATCGCACAGCAGCAGATAAAACTTAAAGATGATGCTAAAGTGCTGGAAGACAGTCTGTTAGCACTAGGAAAGCGAGATCCTTTCATGGGTTCAATTGTTACCCGCGAAGTTGGGGAGTTGAATGATCACCTGGAAAAAGTCATTGAGGCAAATCGAGAACGAAGAAGGCCTCAGGCATCAAGTGAAATGCAGATGAGCATGACCACCATAAACAACCTGGCCCTAATGCTTGACGATCACTTTGATATGATGATGCAAATGATGGCCAATGCTAAACCATCCATGAAAAAGTCGAAGCAAAAAGGTCAGCAAGAAAGTTTAAGTCAAATGCAGCAGAAGCTAAACCAAAAGATTAAAGAGCTTAAGGAAAGCGGAAAATCAGGTCGACAGTTGTCTGAAGAACTTGCCGAAATGGCTGCTGAACAAGAAAGGATCAGGAAGGCGATCCAGGAGATGCAGGAAAAAATGAAAGATGGAAAAATGCCTGGTGGTGACCTGCCATCAAAGATGGAGCAAAGTGAAATGGACCTTGTTAATAAACAGCTTACGGATCAACTGATAAAGAGACAGCAAGAAATACTCACTCGCTTACTAGAAACTGAGAAGTCTGCCAGAGAACAGGATATGGAAGATGAGCGAAAGGGCGAATCTGCAAAAGACTATGACAAAGAAATTCCTAAGGCATTTGAAGAATATTTGCGCCTCAAGGAAAAAGAAGTAGAATTGCTGAAAACAGTACCTCCAAAACTTTACCCTTACTACAAAAAAGAGGTAAACGAGTATTTTAAACGAATAGGAACAAACTAAAGACAGAAAACATAAGATGAATACGATAAGCATACAGGTTCCATCGCTTATGGAGAACATTAGAATGATTGAAAGCTTCATTGACAACGCCAAAGAGCGCTTCCATTTAGATGACGACATGTATGGCAATATTATGATTGCAGTTACCGAAGCTGTTAATAATGCCATCAAACATGGTAATGCAAGCGATAAATCTAAAAATGTTTTTTTGAGCCTGGCCCTTGATGATAGTATGCTCAAGTTCACGGTAAAGGATGAAGGCCCGGGCTTTAACTATGATAATCTTCCTGATCCGACAGCACCAGAAAACCTGGAAAAATTAGGAGGGCGTGGAATATTTCTAATGAGACACCTTTCAGACGAAGTGGACTTTAAAGAACAAGGAAGAGTTGTTGAGCTTAGTTTCTACATGAACTCATAAATAAAATGCCGTCAATCCGGTTCTTCTACGAAGACATTGATTTCAAAATTACCCACCCAAGAAAAACTCAATCCTGGCTAAAGGCGGTTCTTCAAGCCGAAAACAAGAAATTAAGCACCGTGAACTATATCTTTTGTTCCGATGCATATCTTCTGGAGATCAACATCCAGTACCTTAATCACAACACATATACAGACATCATTACTTTTGATGGAAGTGACCAGCCCGATTTAATTGAAGGCGACATTTATATTAGCATAGACAGGGTAAAAGAAAACGCTAAAGAGTTTGATTCTACCCTTGATAACGAGCTCCATCGGGTCATCATTCATGGCGTCCTTCATCTGATTGGCTACAACGATAAGAACTCCAAGCAGAAATTAGTTATGCGCAGAAAAGAGGATGCTTACCTATCTTTGCGCTAAAGAATCGTTTCACGTGGAACGAATCATTAACCTCTCAAAATCTTCTTCTCAAGAATGTGGAAATGTGGAAAGATTTTGTGGGCAACTTTTCTGTTCCACGTGAAACCCCAACGATACCAATATGTTCCCAGAGTATGATGTAATTGTGGTTGGAGCTGGTCATGCCGGCTGTGAAGCGGCTCATGCTGCGGCAAAGATGGGCTCTAAAGTTATTCTCATCACAATGAATATGAATACTATTGCCCAGATGTCTTGTAATCCAGCAATGGGAGGGGTCGCTAAGGGGCAAATTGTTAGAGAAATAGATGCACTCGGTGGGTACTCCGGAATAGTCTCAGATAAATCGATGATTCAATTTCGAATGCTCAACCGCTCGAAAGGCCCTGCTATGTGGAGCCCAAGATCTCAAAACGACAGAATGAAGTTCTCCGAAGAGTGGAGACTTACACTTGAAAGAACACCTAATCTTGACTTCTGGCAAGAAATGGTAAAGGAACTTCTTGTTGAGGAGAACAGAGTAGTTGGCATAAAAACCGTTCTTGGGCTCGAGATAAAAGGTAGGTGCGTAGTACTAACTAATGGAACATTCCTGAACGGTAAGATTCACATCGGAGAAAAAAACTTCGGAGGTGGGAGAGCAGCCGAAAAAGCCGCGACAGGAATAACAGAACAGCTAATTCAACTTGGCTTCGAAGCTGGTCGGATGAAAACAGGAACTCCCCCTAGAGTTGACGGACGGAGCCTCAACTACTCCAAAATGGAAGAACAACCAGGAGATGAAAATCCTGGTAAATTTTCGTACTCAAACACAGAGCCTCTAAAACAACAAGTCAGCTGCTGGATAACCTATACAAATGAAAGTGTTCACCAGCAGCTTCAAAAAGGATTTGATAAGTCACCAATGTTTCAAGGAAGGATCAAAGGCCTTGGACCGAGATATTGTCCATCCATTGAAGACAAGATCAACCGTTTCGCAGAACGAGACCGCCATCAAATATTTGTAGAGCCAGAAGGCTGGAATACAGTTGAAATCTATGTAAATGGATTCTCGACTTCACTTCCAGAAGATATCCAATACCAAGCGCTTACTAAGATTCCAGGTTTCGAGACTGTAAAAATGTTTCGCCCTGGCTACGCGATTGAATACGACTTCTTTCCCCCTACACAACTCAAGATGACCCTTGAAACTAAGATCATTGAGGGATTATTCTTTGCAGGGCAAATAAATGGAACAACCGGTTATGAGGAGGCCGCTTGCCAGGGTCTAATGGCGGGTATTAACGCACACAACAAAGCATTTGATAGAGACCCCCTAATTCTGAAAAGATCTGAAGCCTACATTGGTGTTTTGATAGATGACTTGGTAAATAAAGGAACACAAGAGCCCTATCGCATGTTCACATCGCGTGCTGAGTACAGAATACTTCTTCGTCAGGACAATGCAGATCTAAGATTAACCGAGATTGGTTACAAAATTGGCCTTGCATCCAATGAAAGACTTCAAAAAGTCATTGAAAAAAAACATAATGTAACCCAGCTTTTGGAGAGACTTAACAAAACCAAGGTTGAGCCAAAAGAGATAAATAACGGACTTAATAGTTTAAACACTTCAAGCATTAGAGAGAAAATACCTGCTATAAACTTACTAAAGAGACCACAGCTCGGCATGCAAGAACTTAAGGCCATATCAGCAGAAATAGCCACCATCATTAACAACTATGATAACGAAATCCAAGAGCAAGCAGAAATAGCTACTAAATACGAAAGCTACATAAACCGCGAACAGCAGCTTGCTGAAAAAATAGGTACATTAGAAGACTTCAAAATAAAATCAGACTTTGACTACGACAGGGTAAAAGCTCTTTCTATTGAAGCCCGAGAAAAACTTAAAAAAATCAAACCAATAACCCTCGGGCAAGCAACCCGCATTAGTGGTGTTTCTCCTGCAGACATATCCGTGTTAACAATTTATCTTGGCAAATGACCATCGTTCAAACCTGCCCCATCTGCGGGAATTCATCTTTTCAATCCACTCTAACCTGTAAAGACCACTCTACATCACACGAAACATTTGAGTTGCAATCCTGCTCCTTTTGCAACTTTGTTTTCACCAGCCCCAGACCTGATGAAAACATTATCCACAAATACTATGCTTCAGATGATTACATATCGCACACAAACAAAGCTAACTCCTTGATTAACAGGCTATATCTGACTGCAAGAAGCCGAACACTTCAATGGAAAATTAAGCTTCTTCAAAAGTATAGCGATAGTAAAACAATCAAGCTTCTCGATTACGGCTGCGGAACAGGAGAGTTTCTTCATACCTGCAAAAAAAAAAATTGGAACATTGCCGGTATTGAACCTTCAGCATCTGCTCGCGAGCAAGCATCTAAAAAAAACCATGTCAAAATAGCTTCATCAATACCTGAACTAATTGATAACGAATTTGATATCATAACCCTTTGGCATGTATTAGAGCATGTTCCCAACTTGACAGAAGTACTTCAGCTATTAAAAAGCAAACTCAAGCCGACAGGAATACTAATCATAGCTGTACCCAATCACAAAAGCTGGGATGCTAAACACTATAAATCATACTGGGCCGGATACGATGTACCACGACACCTTTGGCACTTCTCTCAAAAAAATATAGAACAACTCTCAAAAAACAACGGCTTAAAAATTGTGGCATCTATACCCATGATCCTCGATTCATTTTACATAAGCCTGCTAAGTGAAAAATACAAGTCTCAAAACAGAACAACACCTATCGGATTAATAAAAGCTTTTTTTAACGGATTGATTTCGAACATAAAGGCCAAAAAAACAACTGAATATTCTAGTCTGATTTACATTGTATCGAAATGAATTTATTGAGATATCTCTTCTACTCTCTATTTCTTCTCCTTGTCGCATTATCATGTGCAAAACAAACGGCCCCCACGGGTGGACCAAAAGATACCATTCCGCCAATACTCATTAAAAGCTATCCGCCAAAACAGCAAACGCATTTCAAAGGCAACAAGATTGAATTATACTTCAACGAGACCGTCACTCTTGCAAACCCAAAGGAACAAATCATGACTATTCCTGACATTGGAAAAGAATATGATGTGATTGTATCAAAACGAAAAGTTACACTAGAACTAAAATCTAAGCTCAAAGACTCCACCACTTATGCGATAAACTTCAGAGATGCCGTTCAGGATATCACTGAAAAAAATCCTGTCGTTAATCTAAAAATAGCCTTCAGCACAGGATCCTATATTGACTCCCTATCCATAGAGGGAAGCGTAACTGACCTCATAAAAAATACTAAACTAAAGGAAGCAACTGTTGCGCTCTATCAATCAGACACATTCAATATTTTTAAGCACAAACCAATTTACATATCCAAG
>Ga0315910_10000316_pt1 | contig 51002 bp, 40 predicted proteins | sample EdamamesoilMG_FD_204470 | JGI IMG/M metagenome (GOLD analysis project Ga0315910, IMG submission 204470) | Garden soil microbial communities collected in Santa Monica, California, United States - Edamame soil | ecosystem: Environmental > Terrestrial > Soil > Garden | place: USA: California... | reverse complement strand
TTAAGGAGGTAATCTCCCTCAGTCGGGAAGAAGCATTGCGTTTAGGGCACGACTACATTGGAACGGAGCATCTCATTCTGGGTATGATCCGCGAAGGCGAAGGCGTAGCCGTTGGCGTGCTGAAGAAACTGGGTGTACCCATGGATGAACTGCGCAATGAGATCGAGAAAATATCAAAAGGTACAGCCACCCATCAGATTAAAAATCTGGCAAACATACCCTTGACCAAAGCCTCTGAGAAAGTGCTGAAGATAACCTACCTCGAGGCCAAGATCTTTAAAGCCCAGCTCATCGGAACCGAGCATTTGCTGCTCTCCATTCTTCGCGATCACGATAACCTGGGTACTCAAATCCTGAATAAGTTTGATGTGAACTACGAAACCGTTAAAGAGATGTTGGAATACCAAAGCGAAGGCCCGATGGCATCGCAAGACACAGACGATCCGGATGACGACTCATCAAAAATATTTGGTGGCGGCAGTTCGGGCGCTCCGGGCAAAGAGAAGAAAGGCACGGAAAAATCGCGCACACCGGTGCTGGATAATTTCGGCCGCGACCTCACCCGCCTGGCGGAAGAGAATAAGTTAGATCCTATTGTAGGCCGCGAAAAAGAAATTGAACGCGTTGCCCAGATTCTTTCGAGAAGAAAGAAAAACAATCCGATTTTGATTGGTGAACCCGGTGTTGGTAAGACAGCCATAGCCGAAGGACTTGCCCTGCGCATCATTCAGAAAAAAGTATCGCGCGTGTTGTTCGGCAAGCGCGTAGTAACCCTTGATCTCGCTTCGCTGGTAGCCGGAACAAAATACCGTGGCCAGTTTGAAGAGCGTATGAAAGCCGTGATGAATGAATTGGAGAAATCGCAGGATGTTATTCTCTTCATCGATGAATTACACACCATCGTTGGTGCCGGTGGAGCTTCCGGTTCGCTGGATGCATCCAACATGTTTAAACCGGCTCTGGCCCGTGGCGAAATCCAATGCATTGGCGCTACCACATTGGATGAGTACAGACAATATATTGAGAAGGATGGGGCGCTTGCCCGCAGGTTCCAGATGGTAATGATAGACTCCACCACGCCAGAAGAAACAATCCAGATTCTTGATAACATTAAAGAGAAGTATGAAGATCACCACCACGTAATCTATACTAAAGAGGCAATCGAAGCATGCGTGAAACTTTCAGACCGCTACATCAGCGACCGGTACCTGCCGGACAAAGCCATTGATGTGCTGGATGAAGCCGGTGCACGCGTTCACATCAACAACATTCACGTGCCAGAAGACATCGTGAAACTTGAAGAAGCAATTGAAGATGTGAAGAAGGAAAAGAACCGCGTGGTGAAAAGCCAGAAGTACGAAGAAGCTGCCCAGCTTCGCGACCGCGAGAAAAAACTGATTGAACAACTTGATCTGGCAAAAACCAAATGGGAAGAAAAAACCCGGTTGGAAAAATACACGGTAAATGAGGAGAACGTAGCCGATGTTATCGGAATGATGACGGGCATCCCGACAAACCGTATTGCGCAGAAGGAAAGTAACAAGTTGCTGAACATGGGCGAAGAACTGCAAGGTCGGGTGATCGGGCAGGACGATGCCATTAAGAAATTGGTTAAAGCCATTCAGCGTACAAGGGTGGGGCTGAAAGATCCGAAGAAACCTATTGGCTCTTTCATCTTCCTCGGCCCGACTGGTGTTGGTAAAACAGAATTAGCAAAAGTACTAGCCACTTATCTTTTTGATAAAGAAGATGCCCTGGTGCGCATCGACATGAGTGAGTACATGGAGAAATTCTCGGTGTCTCGTTTAGTGGGTGCCCCTCCGGGATACGTGGGCTATGAAGAAGGTGGCCAGCTTACCGAGAAGGTAAGACGCAAGCCATACTCTGTTATTCTGCTGGATGAAATCGAGAAAGCTCATCCCGATGTATTCAACATTCTGCTCCAGGTACTGGATGACGGTATCCTGACGGATGGATTGGGTAGACGCGTTGATTTCCGGAATACCATCATTATCATGACCTCGAACATTGGTGTTCGCGACCTGAAAGATTTCGGAACTGGAATTGGTTTTGCTCCTTCGCACAAGCGCGAGTCAGACGATGAGCACATGAAGTCAACGATTCAAAACGCGCTGAAGCGTGCTTTCAGTCCGGAGTTTCTGAATCGCTTGGATAATGTTATTGTGTTCAACTCACTGCAGCGCGAACATATCCACAAGATCATCGACATTACCCTGAAAAAACTTTTTGACCGCATCATTCAGCTTGGATACAACATCGAGCTTACGGAAAAGGCAAAAGATTTTCTGGCCGAAAAAGGATACGATCAGCAATTTGGTGCGCGCCCGCTCAACCGCGCCATCCAGAAATACCTGGAGGATCCGATTGCCGAAGAAATCCTGAAAGGTGAGGTAGAAGAGGGTGGAACCCTGCTGGCCGATCACGATGGAAAAGATGAAGTGTTGGTAATCAAGGTAAAGAAGACCAAGACCTCATCGAAGGAAAAGAAAGATTAATACTACTAGATTGAACAAGAAGCCGGATACATCGTCCGGTTTTTTTTATGCCTGATTCACAAAGCTTGCGTTAAATCTTAGGTTGCAACATCTAAAAAGTATTACTTTAGTCCTGTTCGAGTTTGTGAACATTAGCTAATGAATTTTCCTAACCTAAAGAAAAAGTACCTTCTCGTTTTACTTTCTCTCGGTGTTGTCTGTATTGCGAATGGCCAGCAACCTTTCTTGCTGAAAGATGGTGGCGAGACCTACCGGTTGGATCAGCATGTTGAAATCTTTATCGATTCTGCGGGCACACTTTCGTTTGACCAGGTTAGCAAGCCTGAATTTCAGCAAAACTTTAAACTCAATTCCAGGCATGGGCTTACGTTTGGCTACCTGAAGTCACCGCTGTGGATCAAAGTAACAACCCGCAATACATTGCCCCAAACATCGTGGTACCTGGAAATTCCAGCGCCTTTTCTGGAGTATGTTGACTTTTACCAACGGCAGGATTCCACCTGGAAGCATGATGCCGTAGGTTACTATAAACCGCATAGTAAGCGCGGCATTCCACACACCGGTTTTGTGCTGCCCCTTGTTTTTAATGATGACGCTGTCAGTACGGTTTACATCCAGATAACCGGAACAAGCCCAAGAACATTTCCGCTTTTCATATTGGAGAAAGACCGGTTTCACAACAAGATCCGCCTGGAGGATATGGGTTACGGAGTGTTTTTCGGAATACTCATCGTGATGTTTTTTTATAACCTCTTCATCTACCTCACACTGAAGCAGACCAATTACTTGCTATACATCTGCACCATTGTGTGTACGTTTTCAATTTTTGCAGCCGCTACCGGGTATGGTGGAAAGTTTTTGTGGCCAAATACTCCGGAGCTGAACTTTTACATGGGGCGATTGTCCCTGGGTGTGTTGATTTTTTTTCTTACCATTTTTACCATTCGCTTCCTGGAGGTGAGGATGTATTCCCGATCAATGTACTACATCCTGGTGGGGTTAATTCCGCTTTCACTTCTTTCGATGGTCCTGGTGATAACCCGATGGCTTCCGTCCGCAGGAAACAACCTGATCACCATTGCCACCACCCTCTTTATTGTTACCGGAGTAGTATGCCGTATGCGCGGTAACCGAACCGCCAATTACTTCATTGCTGCCTGGACTTTTTACCTGGTGGGAGGTATCTTTTTAACCCTGCGAAACAGTGGTGTGTTTGAATTTAATTTCTGGACAACACACTTTGTTGAGATTGGTGCCGCGCTGGAAACAACCATCATTGCTTTTGCCCTGGGCGATCGCTACCGCAGGTACAAACAGGAAAAAGAAGAAGCGCAGGCCCTGGCTTTTAAATTTCAATTGGAGGCAACAGAAAAACTTGAGGCGAAAGTAAAGGAGCGAACCGAGCAGTTAACAAAAACCAATGAATCATTAACAACAGCGCTTGAAACGAACCGGGAGCAAACGCAGATCATAGAGCATAAAAATGCAGAGCTCGATGCTTTTTTCTATCGCATATCGCACGATTTAAAAGGCCCCATCTCATCGTTGCTGGGGTTGTCTTACCTCGCCAAGTCAGAAGTAAAGGATGCCGTGGCACTGGATTACATTGACAAACAGCAGCGCCAGGTACAACGGCTGGACGATATCATTACCGGGCTGATCAACCTCACAATGCTCAATCACAACGATCTGAAGAAAGAGCCGATTGATTTTAAAAAAATGGTTGATGATTGCATCCAATCCTTAAGTCGCTATCCGAATTTTGATACAATCAGGATTCAGAAAAATATTCAATCGCCTATTGAGTATCATGCTGAGTTTGTACTGATCAATGCCATTCTGCAGAATTTGCTGGAGAATGCTGTTAAATATTCGGTGCGCACATCGCCAACCATTCAGATTCGTATATTCACAGAACCAGCCTGGGTTGTTATAGAAGTAGCGGATAATGGCCAGGGTATTCCAAAGGAGTATCAGCCTAAGATTTTTGAAATATTCTATCGCGCAACACAAAGCTCAAGCGGTAGCGGGCTGGGCCTTTATATCTTAAAGCGTTCGGTGGATATTCTGAAAGGCACCATATCGGTAACGAGCGAAAAAGATGCGGGCTCAATATTTACAGTGCGATTGCCAATCAAAAGCGTAAATTGAAGTCATCTTAGAATAAAATTATGAGAGTTATTTACGCTTGTCTTTTCGTAACGCTGATCGCGTGTAGACCGGCTTCCGACAAACCCGTGGAGGAAGCGACCACAACCAAAAATCTTTTCAACGGGTATGACCTTTCGGGCTGGCATGTTGATGTACCCGACATGGATAAGGACACGGTTGTGCGCAATCCCTTCATCGTGCGCGATAGTATGTTGGTGAGTTTAGGAACACCAAACGGACACCTCATTACCGATTCGGTTTATCAGAATTATAAACTTGAGGTAGACTATCGTTTTGCCGGTGAACCTGGAAACTGCGGTGTGTTGGTTCATGCATCAACGCCCCGTGCGTTGTATGGTATGTTTCCGAAGTCGCTCGAAGTACAAATGATGCACGAAAATGCCGGGGACTTCTGGTGCATTGTGGAGAATATTGAAGTTCCGGACATGGAAACACGAAGAGGGCCGAAGGATAATTGGGGAATTACAGAAGGAAAGGAACGAAGGGTGATCAATCTTACCGATGGATCGGAGAAGCCGTTGGGTCAATGGAATACTATGGTGATTGAATGCCGCGATGCGACCATTAAAGTTTGGGTAAATGGCACGTTAGTAAACGATGGTTTTAATTGCACGGCTACAAAAGGACAGATCGCTGTACAGGCAGAAGGTGCAGAAGTAGAATTTAGAACGTTAACACTGACATCACTGTAGCATGAATGGCTAATACCATTAACATTGCTGACCATATACTTTTTGAAGATGAGTATGTATTGGTGGTTGATAAGCCATGCGGCTTAATGGTAGAGCCAGACCGCAACGGGCACCCGAATTTACTTCACCAGGTTCGTGCCTATTTACGAAAATCGTTACCGAAAGAAACAGAAGTTTACGCACAGCATATTCATCGCCTGGACAGACCCGTGAGGGGGATCATCATGTTTGCCAAACAGAAAACCGTATTAAAAAATCTGAGTGAACAGTTTGCCGAACGAAAAGTAAAGAAGTATTACCAGGCATTAACAGCAGAAGCCCCGCAGCAACTAAGCGGTTCATTCAGTCATTGGCTAAGAAAGGAGAAGAAGAAAGCAGTGCTTTCGTTAGAGGAATTTCCGTATGCTGAAAAAGCAACATTGCGCTATAGCTGCGAAAAAATCTCGGCCCATAGATTCTTGTGGCATATTGAACTTCATACGGGAAAGTATCATCAGATCAGAGCGCAATTGGCCGAGGCAGGCTGTCCGATTATTGGCGATAGTTTGTATGGTTCGGTAGTTCTTTATAAACCAGATTCAATCGCACTTCATGCTTGCAAATTGATCTTCAATCACCCGGTAACCAACGCGGAGATAACGATTGAAAATACTAAGGAAGTATTTAGTATTTAGAAGTTAGTATTTAGAATAATGTACGATGAGACACATTCTATATTCTAAATACTAACTACTAAATGCTATTGCTGTTATGCTGAATTCCGTGCCGCGTTAATCACCCCAAACATACAGCGTAGCACAAGCTTGCGATACATCTTTTCGTAGGGCTTATCATCCGCTTCGAGGTGGCGCAACTGGAAAAGGGCATACTGCTGAATGGTGATCAACGGCAACACAATACGCTCGCGAAGTTTAACCGAATCGCGATTGGTTGGGTTGTTATCCATTAACCCGCTAAGTCCGGATGTTTCCAGGATCATTTCTTTCGACAGCTTGTACTCCGTGTGCATCTTCTTCCAGAACTCACCGAATTCCTTGTCTTTGAGCAGGTATGCTGTAGCCGGGTAGTACGATTTCGTTAACGACATCATACTATTGCTTAACAAGGTGCGGAAGAAAAGCGATTGCCTGAACAAGGATTTTATCTCGCGGAGTTTGCCTTGTTTTTTTAGTTCCTTCAGCGCAGTGCCAACACCATAAAAGCCAGGAATGTTTTGTTTCATCTGTGCCCACGATCCTACAAACGGAATGGCCCGAAGATCTTCAAACTTCAAACTTCCCGAACTTCTTTTCACCGGGCGTGAGCCAATGTTGGTGTCGCCAAAAAAAGCAAGCGGTGTTATTTTCTCCAGGTAAGGAACAAATTTTTGATGAAGCTTCAGGTCGAGGTATGCTTTGTGGCCTTCTTCGGCCAGCGCATTCATCAATTCGTTTTCTTTTTCGGTAAGGCTTTCTACGTTTTTGAAAACAGCGCTTTCCACACCAGCCGAGAGGAGTTGTTCCAGGTTGTACGCGCACGAAACAGGTTTGCCAAAGTTGGAGCTGATGGTTTGTCCCTGAATGGTGATTTGTACTTCCTTGTCTTCGATGGTGTCGCCCAGCGATGCGTAGAAGTCGTGCGTATTTCCACCGCCACGTGCGGGTGGGCCACCGCGGCCGTCAAAGAACACGGCTGTAAACCCCTGGTCGCGTGTAATGCGTGTGAGGTTTTCTTTTGCCTGGAAGATCGACCAGTTGGCACGAAGGTAGCCTCCGTCTTTGGTACCATCGGAAAATCCAAGCATGATGGTTTGTTTGCTGCCTCTGCGTTTCAGGTGCTCACGATACGCTGGAATATTATAAAGCGCCTCCATCACCAGGGATGCGTTCGCCAGGTCTTCAATGGTTTCGAACAGCGGAACGATGTCCAGTGCGAGTTCACCGTCTTTACCCAGAATGAGGTTAGCGAGTTGAAAAACTCGAACGACATCAAGAGCCGACTGGCAGTTGCTGATAACATAACGATGGCAACCCTCCACTCCGTTTTGTGCCTGCACCTGACCAATAGCATTAATACTCTCGAGGAGTTCGCTGATAAAAGGATCGTCAAACTTTAAGGACGCGGGTTTGAAGTTTAGCGACAAGAGGAGTTCAATTTTCTCGAGCTCTGTAAGCTTGTCGAAGTCTTTCAGTTTTTTGTTTTTCGATTTCAGTTTTTCGATGCAGGCATCCCAGGCATACGCATGTTTACGGCTGTCCTGGCGGATGTCCATGCTGGCAAAATAAAATCCGAAGATCTTTACTTTCAGAATGAACGCATCCAGCAAATTAAGGAAGAGTTTGTTGTGATCGTTGATGATCACTTCCCGTGCTTCAAACAAATCGTTGAGCAGTTCATCAGGATGATTGTAAATATCTCCGTATCCTCCGTAGGCAATAGGATACACCTTGCGTTCGGCACGGGCAATAATGTGATCCACACCTTTGAAGGTAAGCCTGCGTTTCAAAAACCGAAGGTCGCGGTGATAACAACGCAGCAACGTTTCCTGTAAGTGTTGTGCTACTTTAAGGGTGGTTTCGTGGGTAACAAATGGATTTCCATCACGGTCGCCACCGGGCCAGAAGCCGATCTTAATCAAATCGAAATTGGTCCACTCTTCCAGTTTCACATTCAGCCCCGTCATAACTTTCTGAATGATTTCAGGTATTACCGGGTAAAAAACATTCTCCAGAAACCACGACAAGCTTACGGCTTCATCGAAGGGTGTTGGCTTTTCTTTGTTGATGAAGGCTGTTTTTCCCAGTTGCCGGAGCAGCAGGTTGATATGCTCAAGACGATTGTCGCGAATGGCTTGTTCCAGATCGTTGATGATGGCCAATACATTGCCCGGATAGAATTGCGTAGGGTGTGCAGTAAGCACCAGGCGAACGCTGAAATCTTCCAGCTTCTTCTTCAATTCATCCATCATGTTTTCGGCCGAGGCACGCAGCAACAGGGCTGAAACAGAACCCTTGCCATCAATATCGTTTACCTCATCAAACGCAGCGTCTTCAATGGAATCGAATAGTACTACCTGGCGTTCAACATATTGAATGATGTTAAAAAGCAATCCGAATTGTTCTTCGCGGGTTGCCTGTGGGGCAAAGTCACTAAAGAATTTTTTTATGATGGTCTTTGGATCTCTTCCTTTATCGAAGCCGCCTTCGCAGGCTTGCTGAAGGAGTGGCAATAAAGTACCCGTTCGGTAAATGCCGGTGTAGGGTAAGTTAAGAAAGAGGCTGTTGTACATGTGGTAGCGTGTAGAAACAGACTCTGTAAAGTTGCTGGCCATAAGGGGTAGTTGAAAACAAACAAAGTTATCAAATACTCACGGGAGGTGGGCCAGTCCTTTTTTAATTGCAAATTTTCTTTTCGAAAACGTTTACGGGATGGAAGAAATTAGTCCATAGTCGATAGTCCATAGTCCATAGCTGACGACCATGGACTGTGGACTGTCGACCGTGGACTTACTCCACTACTTCACCTTTAATCGTGAGCAACACAACGCCCTCTTCCGTATTCGCATTAACCGTTACGGTTTTGTTGAACGCACCAACATGCGCAGCGTTATAAGTAGCTTTTACAAAACCTTGCGCACCCGGAGGAATAGGCTCTTTGCTGTATTCGGCTATGGTGCAGCCACACGATGCCTTTACGGATGAAATCACCAGTTCTGCGTCACCTTGGTTGATGAAGGTAAAACTCTGTGTTACCGGTTTGCCTACTTTAATTTTACCCAGGTCGGCAGTGGTTAGCGACCAGGCAAACACAGCGTTTCGCGGGGTAAGGGCATGGATTGACTTTTCATTTCGCGCGAGGGATTGTGCAACGGCTGCTCCCGCAACAATTACAGCAAAGGCGATGACCAATACTTTTTTCATGGTGTTAGAATTTAAGTTGAACATTGTTTGTAATTCGATCGAACACCACAAAATTCAAGCATACTCGCCATACCGCTTGTTAACGAATATCCAATTAATGTTAACAACTTGTTAAAGTATTCCATCAGCAAAACGGTTTATTGTACCTTTAACAGGTGAAGAACTCAACCATTCGCTTTATTGTCATCCTCGCTACGCTGAGTATTGTGGGCATTACCATTACACAGCTCTACTGGGTAAGGCGTGCTTTCGATTTAAAGGAAGCTGAGTTTGAACGAACCGTTACGGCCGCGCTGTACAATGTAGCCCAACAGATTTACGAGATCAAAGACACACCCTCGCCTGCCAATAACCCGGTAAAGCAACTGTCTACGAATTATTTTGTGGTGATGGTGAACAGCGAAATCAATGCACGCTTGTTGGAATTTTTACTTCGTACCGAATTTGAAAAGCGAAACATCGTGGTAGACTTTGAGTATGGGGTGTACGACTGCACGCGTGAGCAAATGGTGTACGGTAATTATGTGCCGCTGAAGTCAAACCAGAAAACCAGCAGCCAGAGCTTGCCTGAGTGGGCCAACAAGGGCTACCATTTTGGTGTACAGTTTCCAAATCGTGAAGCGCATATAATAAATCAAATGGGCATCTGGTCGTTCTCGTCCATCGTATTGCTGGTGGTAATTGTTTTCTTCGGCTGCACCCTCTTTGTGATTCTGAAACAAAAACGTCTTTCAGAAATTCAGAAAGATTTTATCAACAACATGACGCATGAGTTTAAAACACCCATATCGACCATTGCGGTATCCACCGCGGTATTGAAGGATCCATCGATCGTAGATAACCCGGAGCGGCTGTTGAGCTATGCCACCATTATTGAGAAAGAGAACACACGCCTGAAGCAACAGGTTGAACGCGTGCTTCAGATGGCCAGGCTTGACAAAGAAGAAATAAGCCTGAAGCACGAGTGTGTGGAAATTCATCAGCTCATTGGCGATGCCATCCGCAATACCTCCTGGGCGCTTCATGAAAAGCAGGGCGAGGTGAATACAATTTTTGAAGCAACGCAACCGGAAATTCAAGCCGATAGACTTCATGTTACCAATGTGCTGACCAACCTGATTGACAATGCCATTAAATACTGCAAAGGAAAGCCGGCCATTACCATTCAAACTGCCAATACTACGAAAGGCCTGTTAATAGAAGTAAAGGATAATGGCATTGGCATCAGTGCCGAAAATCAAAAACGGGTCTTTCAAAAATTTTATCGCGTACCCACCGGCAATGTGCACGATGTAAAGGGGTTTGGTCTTGGCCTCAACTATGTAAAAACAATTATCCAGGCGCACGGAGGAAATGTTACGTTAACCAGTCAGCTTGAGAAGGGAAGTGTATTTTCAGTTTTACTTCCATTAGCACACTAGCCATGCAGGTACCAAAGCGAATTTTGCTTGTTGAAGACGATCCAAGCCTGGGGTTTGTAATCAAAGACAACCTCAGCCTTCGCGGGTATGATGTAACCCTTTGTGTTGATGGCGATGACGGGGAACAAATGTTCTTGAACACGGCCTTCCACCTTTGCATTTTCGATGTCATGCTTCCCAAGAAAGATGGATTTGCATTGGCAAAACGTGTTCGGCAGCTGAATAAAGAAGTACCAATTCTCTTTCTCACGGCCAAGGCCATGACGGAGGATAAGCTTACCGGATTTCAAGCCGGGGGCGATGACTACATTACCAAACCGTTTAACCTCGAAGAGTTGTTATGTCGCATTGAAGTATTTCTTCGAAGAAGCAACAGCAGTAGTGGACAGGAGGAAAAAGCATTTACCATTGGCGGTTACGAATTTGATTACACTACCCTGGTGCTGAAGTATGGAGACCTGGAGAAGACCCTCACGCAAAAAGAAGCCGATGTATTAAAGCTGTTGTACCTTAACCGCGAGCGCGTATTGAAGCGCGAAGAAATCCTTACTCAAATCTGGGGCGATGACGATTACTTTATGGGAAGAAGCATGGATGTGTTCATCTCCAAACTCAGAAAATACCTGAAGGAAGATCCGGCCGTGCAGATTGTGAATTATCACGGGGTGGGGTTTAGATTGGAAGAAGGTAGTTGATGGTTGCCAAGTGACAGAAAATAAGCTTAGGTTTCCATTATCTTGAATCCCTAAACTTAATTTAGAATCCATTCCTTAGGTTTTTTGAGAACAAAACCTCCGACCTTAGTAACCTCATCATCAAATTGACTATCCTTTATTTTTTTTCTTCCAATAATTAACGAGCCTTTAGCCACTGCCGAAACACTATTGTTAGAACGCTTCGGTGGAAAAAACACAACCACTCGCTTGCTTTTAAAGTTTTCATGGACTGCCTTAATGGGAGGAACCAAATCGCTGTCTCCTGATATGAGAATGGCTGTGTCATATTTGTCAGTGTAGGCATCAATAATCATTTGAGTTGCAATATTCACATCAGTCATCTTTTCATTTGGTTCACGCCAGATGTTTCCACACCGATGACACTCAATATCATTTACCTGATATCGCCCATAAATTATTTTCACATCAGAAGATTCTAAGGCTTCTATATATGTGGTTTGTCTTTTTTGCTTGTCGGGATTATTCGCCACCCTTGAAGTGAAGTACTTTATATCAAGGATGGACTGTTCAGGTCTCTTGAGATTGGATACAAGTTTTTGAATACTGAGCCATTTACAATCTTGGAATCCAGCCTCCATCATACCAAAATACAAATTGAAGCCGTCTACATAAACTATCGTACGCTCAACTTTTTTATTTGAATCTACGTTTGCCATGCAACTATTCTCGTTATATATTTGAGCTTGAACAGCACTAAAGATAGCATCTTTGGTCCTACGCCTTGAGAAATCAAGGCGTTTCCTTTTTCGGCATTTCAATAATAAATTTCTCTCAACAGACAGATCACAGAATTTTGTTGCTCTGCTCCTCCAATAAGTCGTTTATTCTTGATTTTCGATAGGATTAGCCGTTGCCAAATCAACTTGCGTTTTCACCTCCTTCACTTTCTTCTTAGCCGGTTTGAACTTTGGAATCTTAAGTTTCTCCTCGGGTATTTCATTGCAGATGACTTCTTTCAGCGCTTCAATGATTTCATCATCCTCAAACTTGGTGTCGTAGTTTGCTTTGAGTTCCTTTTTTAGAAATGAAATAACTTGGGGCGAGAATAATAGTCCTGCGATTCCAACTGGCTCCAATGCTGTGTACCGTGACCAAAGTGTTTCAAGGCTTTTCTTTAGTATGGCATCCCTATAAAAGAAAGCGAGTTGCTCATGCGTCTCCTTGATGTTGTAATCTTCAGCCGTAAAGTCAATTTCAAATACAAGGCGCTCGCTTATCGGTTTTTCAAAGAGAATTTTATAAAACTGGAATTGTCGTCCGTTGGTAAGAATGGCCCATTCAATTCCTTCATTCGCTCCGTAGTTAATGGCTTGTCGTAAATGCTTTTCGGAAAGCTCTAAGGAGAATGCTTTAACCTCTACCAGGAAATGTCGCTGCCCATTAATCTGAACAATATAATCGGCATACGTTCCTTTAATCATGTATTCTGTTTTGATCTCTTCCAATTCCTGGTATCCAAGAATAGTGGTAAGAAAAGTATTGATCATTATACGGGTACCGGATTCATCGAGGTCGCCAATACTTTTAGTGAGGTATCGCTTTTTGTAATCCTTTAGTGCGAGAAGCATTTTCTCTGATTTATTAGCCGATATCATGGTAGTAGTAGTTTAGTTCTCCGAATCCACAGCGAACGCATAACGCAGTACTGATAAAGACGCTCGTCTTCAGGTAAGTTCGCTTTCGTGATTCCGGGTGGGCTTGCCTGCATCGCAGGGCTTGATCAACACGCGGGTAAGATGGGATGCAACAGCGTGTTGCTCGGGTAGGTCAGGGAATCGTGTATGAAGTAAAGAATTTTTCAGGAGGGAAGCAAGAGCTGCCGGTTGCTAGTTGCCGGTTACGGATGGTGTCTTTGGTTTGGTTCACATGGTGTCAAAAGACGACCAGAAGTAGGAATGGCAAGCCCGAAACATTTGGGCTTCATAATACCTCCGCTTAATTTTGTATCGTAGAAACAAAATTAAGGATGAACGTTATGGTAAAAAGAATATGTGTAGCGGTTGGTGTGCTTCTTTGTTCACTTGTCATACTTTCACACACGCAGGCCCAATCACCTTTCGATGATCTTCAGCGTGCGTACGATCAATACAGTCAGGGAAAATTTAAAGCGGCAGCGGAAACTTTTGATCTGTATTTTAAAACGTTAACGCCTACCGCCAAAGACTATTACTTTGCTGCGATCTGTCATGCGCAGTCGGGGAACGCAGCCACAGCCGTAGCGCTGGCCGACCAGGCTGCTTATGGCATCGAAACGTACGCCATGATGCTGGCGGATGATCAGCTAAAACCCATTCACCCGGAAGTACGCAAACGCTATGAAGCGCTGGAGAGATTTTATCGCTGGTTCAACAATCGGATGGGTATGCGAAATGAAGTCTTTGTTCGTACCCTTGATTCCTTGTACTGGTCGTTGCCGGCCAGGCGTCTCACCGCATTTGATTATCCTTCGCTGGCCTCTCATCTGCAAACCAAGCTCACCGACACCACACGAGCCGTGCAATTGATACGGGATGCTATTGCTTCGATGAATGTTCAATCGGGAGAAGTGTATCGTATCAACGGAGGTAAAGTTATTGAGCGGATGGCGCGCGCATTTCCCCCTTCGCTTGAGCCGCGTGTGCAGGCAATCATACGTAACTACAATTTCAGAGCGTACATGGGCGGTGTGCCACCGCTGGACGACTTTAAAAGTATAACGATACTGCTGCAGGAGGCGCTCACCTGGCGTGGAGAGGAAACGGCCGAAATTCTGACGCAAAGACAGTTGAAGGATTACTTTCGTTCAACAGAGGGTCAGGCCTTGCTTCGGTATTGGATCAGCATGAACGTAATTCCTGCGATACTTGCCAGCGATGAGGTGTTTCCTTATGCGGTGAAGGAATACAGCGAATCGCAGCGCTTGCAATATGAATACTTACAGTCTCAGAAATTTAACACGCTTGTTCCACGCAACTTCGATGTGTACCGTGCCAATGCCACCGGTCAAGGAAAACAATACACCGTGCCGCGCTTTCAAAGTGGTGATAGCCCTGCGCGCAAAGACTGGCATGTTTCGCTAACATTCGAAAATCAAATTCTGATACCCGATAAAGCATCCTCCAAAGAACAACTCGTGTTGCTGAAAAAGGGAAGTGCGGGTTTTGCCGAACGCACGGGTGACTACAGCAGTCAGCCCGTTACGAACCAGGATTTTATCAACCGGGTAAAAGCAGGTCAATATAAATACTATACCATCGCATCAATCCAGGAGAAACACCTGCGGCCGCTCACTGGTGCACGGATATTGGCGCGCTTGAAAACCAACATCGAAAGTGATGACGAGACTTATTTTTTCGCGCTTGAAACCAACATGCAGTGGCTGGCTACCGCTCTGCCAGAAGTTGTCAGACAGGTACCGGCAGCCGATCGGCTCGAAGTGATGGAGTTTATTCGTTGGTATCACTTTGAGCATACCAGGCTGGTTGATTACACAGTATCCGTAATGACCGCATCGGATCATTACGAAAACGTTTCGGTTTCAGCGAAATCTGATTTCCGAAGAATCGTTTCGGGCCTTCCGGAATTGTTACCGGATGTCTTTTCAGAGTGCCCGGTTTATCAGCCCGCCCTCAAAGCAGACGATGATTACTATGCAGCCAGCGACAGCTTGTTTATCACGAAGGTTCAGCAGCGAGGAGGAAGAATAGCCTCAGCTTGGGTTGAGTTCAAGAAGAAAAATCCCTACGCCTTACCGGCATTTGTACCCTCAACGAAAACGGTGTTGAACGAAGTAACCGATAAGAGCAATGATTTCTTTATGGAAAACGGTAAGCCTGTGTTCGTTGATCCGTACGACCATCGTTTGTTTAAGGATGGAAAGATTTTTTACGTTAACGGAGGAGGGAGTTCTGCGGCACGCTATACGGAATTTGTGAAAGATCTGCCGGGCGTAAAGCCAGCAATGAACAGCAATGCCAGGGATGAGATCGTGGAAGTTGAAAGCGTAGCGGCCGTGGAGGAAGGTGTTATGGCAGACGAAATGCCGGAGTCGCGCAGCAAACCTTTGCTGAAGGGGTCCTCATTCGGGGGAACGGCTTACGTGTTCACCCCTTCCCATCACACCAATGCGAATGAGTTATTGCCATTAAAAGCTTCCGAGGATGAGGTTAATGAGCTGATCCGGTTATCAGGATCACTTAACCTCAATCCCAATGAGTATGTCAAAACACGAACCGGGTTCAACATTTACTACGACCGGTTTTATGCGTTCAATGCCTTCGGAAAGATTGCCGTGTTCTGCCACGATCAGAATATCATCTTCTCGGGCTATCTTGATCAATCGGATGTTTTGAAAAATCGCTCACAACTTTTTCATGGGCCGGTTACGGGAATTTGCAAGGACAACCAGAGTTCGTATACGGAAAAAGTTTTTTGCCTCAACACGCTGCAGGTCGAGCCAATAGGAGACCGCCTGGCCGTGATGGCGAGCGTTTCGGTTTCCAGTGAGCCCTATTGTTCGTCATCGCAGTATTGCCGTGTTATGGTTAAGCTGCTGGATAAAAATCTCAACGTAGTAAAGGAGCGAACCATTCCTGGCCTGGATGAATCGCCCGTGAAATTCCATTCGAATACCGACATCAAGCTGGTGGTAAAGGGCGATCGTATTTTTGCATTCGTTGTTCCCGATTGCTGCGGTCCGGCACCCCTGCACCTGATGGTGTTCGACAACGAGTTGAATGTGATTACACCCCTCACGGAGATAACGAATACAACCGGCCAGATCGCCATGCTGATACCACCGCTGGCACTGACCACTCGTGGTGAAGACCTGGTGATGGCGTATCCTGTCAATCGCAACAACGATATTTTACTTGAACTTCGGAAAGTGAACAAGCATGGAGTAGCCTCAACACCCGCCTATGCCGCGAAGATCGAAGGCGTTATTATTTCCAACGCCATGACTTCAGGTAAAACGGGCCTCACCTATCATTATGTAGAAAAGGAAGGCGACCGATATTTTTTCAAGACCCTTGAAATTCCGTGGAGTGCCATCAACAAGTTGAAATGATTTTCCAGGTCGATGGCCTCACGGATTAAAATCAGCAGCACTGGTTAATCAGAAAGCTACAGCGAAAAAGAATTAAGTGTCATTCCTTACCTTGAGTAGAATTACATTTGCAGTAGTTCTACCTGACAGGATAAATGCTAACCGACAATACTTCAACGCCTGCCAATCCTTCCTTGCAGCAAAGAATGCAGGCGGTTATCCTTTCGTTGGCCAACCGTTCGTCAAAAGATTTTTTTAAATCCGTTTCTGCGGAAATCAATGTGCTGCTGGAATCTGATTTATTGTTTATCAATTTCATTGACGTTCAGCACCAGTATATTCAAACGATTAGTGTGGATGGTCAGGTTTTCTCTACAGCACCGGTACTGGCAACCCTGCACGACTTTACATCAACTGCGGATGTAGCGTTTTCCGGAACGGTGGATCATTCGCACTATGTGTATTACGGGCATTGGTTATTCAATGAGCACCAGGTTATTGTCGGATCAATTATAGCGTTAGGGATTTCAAACAACAATATTCCGATCGCCTGCGATTTGTTTACCCGCATAGCCACGCGATTAACTGCGGAAATTCACCAGGTCAAGCAAGCGGAAGAAGCCAACCGCGAATTAAAACGATTACGCTTTGCTTTGGATACCGTAAACCTGGGGGTGTATCATTGGAATGTCACCACCGATGTTGTGCTATTCGACAGTCGCTTGTATGATATACTGGGCTATCAGGAGGGTGAATTTGAGATGAACTTTAACGGGTGGAAGTCAGCAATACATCCGGAAGATGTGGAGGCCCAAGAGAACCGGATAAAAAGTAATACGGGAGGAGAAAAAAAGCCACATGCCCCCGCAACCTATCGGATCAGGACCAAAACGGGTACGTATAAATGGATTGAGGTAAACAGCTATAGCTATCACGATCCCGTTGATGGTTCTGTCTACTACATCGGCACGGTTAAAGATGTTGATGAACATGTAAGAGCCACCGAACAACTACGGCAACTTCATGAGAAAATTGAACAGCGCGAAAAGGTGTATGAGTTTGCGCTTAAGGTTGGCAACCTGGGTGTGTTCGATTGGGATGTGGAGCGCGGAACCGTTGTGATGAGTGCTAAGATTGCCGAGATTCTGGGCTACGATGCTAACGAGTTTGAAATCCGCTTCGATGCGTTGATGGCGCTCGTTCATCCAGATGACAGTTGGCAGTTTACCTGGGAGAGTTTTCATAAGCAGGCCACCCGCAGTCCGCACACCTTAAACATCTATCGGGTAAGCGATACAAAGGGTAATTACCGGTGGGTAGAAGCGCAGAATATGGTGGTTCAGAAAAACGCCATAGGCCATTTTACCCGCATGATTGGCATTGTTAAGGACCTGGATGAAGAAAAGCGAATCAATGATGAACTCATTGCAAGTTTTGAGAAGCAACAAGAACTAAATAAAAAGATAAAGTATCAGTCTACGCAACTTAGCTCCAGTGAGCAAAAGTGGTCGTATGCATTGGAAGGTCACGGTGATGGTGTTGTAGATTGGGATATAGTCAACGATGTTTGCGTCTTTTCTCCACGCGCCCAGAAAATTCTCGGGTTCCCGCTGGACACGCGCGAGTCGATTAAGAAATTCATGGACCATGTTCATCCGGATCAGCGCCAGGAGTTTTCCAGTTTTTTTCAGATGTCGCTGAAGCCACCCTTCAGACCTTTTGAAATGGATGTCCGCGTGTTGGATACGTACAATAATTATAACTGGGTGATGTTTCGCGGCAAGGTTATCGAACAGTCAAATGAAGGTAAACCCCTGCGTATGGTCGGAACAGTTTCTGATGTATCTGCGCAGAAGATTTTTCAGAAGGAGTTTACCATCTATGAGGAGATGATCAAGCAAAATCAATCTGCCATTCTTTTTATTTCAATGTCGGGCTCTATTGAGTTTGTAAACAACGTAGTGGTCGATTGGCTTGATTACCGTAAACACGAGATTCTGGAAAAGCACATATCGTTTCTTATGCCAGAGTTTCAGCCTGGTGTTGAACTGCTGCAGAACTACCATGGCATTAAGTACCTGCTAACCAAGGCCGGTAATGCCGTGGTGGCCCAGGTGGCCATCTCCACGTTACAAGTAGAAGGCGAAAGCATTGGCTATGTATTGAACCTGATTGACATTACCGAAAAGAAAAAACTGGAAGATGAAATTACAGCGCTAAAGGTGTCGCAACTGGAGGCCAAGTTGCAAAATCAGCGCAGGCAAACCGAGTTGATGATACAGGTACAAGAGAATGAAAAGGGCCACATTGCGCGCGAGCTTCACGATGGTGTTGGTCAATTGTTGAGCCTGGCAAAACTTCAACTCGCGCAATTTACCCGGGGCCTGGATAACAATAGTGCAGAGGAAGCCCAAGCCCTCAATGACCTGATTCAACAAATCGCTGTTGATGTGAAGGGAATAACCAGTGAATTAATGCCGCTAAGCCTGCGCAAGCTTGGACTGGAAAGTGCCGTTAAGTCGCTGCTGGAACATTACAAGCGGGTTAATGGAAAGGAGATGGACTTTGCCTGTAAAATAAACCTCGATGGTTACGAGCCAGAATCGCTCACGGCAATTCACCTTTACCGTATTGCGCAGGAGGCCCTCAACAACATGATGAAGTACTCAGGCGCAACTTCCGTTTCGGTAATGCTAATGAAATTGAAGAACAGCATCAATTTATTGATTGAGGATAACGGGAAAGGTTTTGATGTAGCGCTGCAATCTAATCGTGAAAACAGTTTTGGTTTGAAAACCATGCACGAACGCGCCAGCTTGATTCATGCAAAATTGCTGATCAGCTCAGTCGAAAATGCAGGAACCACGATTAGTTTAACCGTACCCATTACCATACCATCATAATTTTTATATTGGCAGTATGATTCAACTGGCAGTAGCTGACGACCACGAAATGCTTCGCGAAGGCATGGTAGGCATTTTGAAATCAACAGGTTTGATAAACATTGTTGCTGAAGCCAGCTCCGTTCAGGAAACCAAACGCATGCTGGATGCGCATACGCAGATTGAAATTCTGTTGTGCGATATTAATTTCCCCGATGGCGATGGTTTTGAAGTGCTGGATTACATCAAACAATTCAATAAAAAAGTAAAGCTCATTTTTTTAACCATGCACGATAAGTCATCCTTTGCCACCAAAGCTATTGAAAGCGGGGCGCTGGGTTATGTTACCAAAGATGCAGGCAAGGAAGAACTGCTGGCCGCCTTGCTGGCGGTAAGTGCAGGCAAGAAATATTTCAGCCAGAGCATTATGAGCAACATTGTGGAAAACATGAATAAACCCAGGGATGGTCATGATTTTTTCAAAAAGGTATTGTCAAAACGCGAACTTGAAGTTTTGGATTTGATTGTTGAAGGCCTCGATACCAATGAAATTGCCGAGAAACTGTTTATCAGCGAAAAAACTGCGGCCAATTACCGGATAAGCATCCTTCAAAAGTGCGAAGTGAAGAATGTGGTGCAGCTTATCAAGTTGTACCTGCAGCGATCCTGACAAAATTTGAAATAGCCCTTTCTCAGACCAGTGAGCCCCATTCGCTGGTTTTTTTATGATTAGGAAATTTCCCAATCATAATGTGAAATCTGCCATGTTAATTCTGAATCCTCCTATGCCAGCAATCCGCTGAAACAACCTCCTTTGTAGAGCGAATAGAACAGACTTTTAGGCGGATAAATGGATTTTGGTTCACCGAACAATATGCTCACAAGCTTAAACGATATTGATAGAAATATTGACAAGATGATGGAGATTTTGCAACACGAACAGCAAAAGCTTGATGAATCGTTTGTGATGTATTTAAATCGAATCAAGAGAGCAAAGAAAGATGGCAATCCTGTTGCGCAGAGCAAGTTCGAGCATGCCCGCAAAGTATTTGAGCATTCAAGGCTTGAGATCCGCGAACTCGAGGAGTTGATTGCGCCTCTTCAGCATATCAAGCAGGTAAACCGAATGGTTACGTTTTCCATGAAAAGCAACGAAGTGCAAATGTTCATCGAAATTTCTGCTTTTCTGGATGCTATTTCGAATATCTGTCTGGGCCAACTGAAGTATATCCGTTCCCGGTACAAGGAGATTTTAAGTAATGTAAGACTGGAAATTGCCAAGCTTTGGATGGATCGAGAACTGGCACATGCCCTTAAGTTGATCTTATCGGTTAACCAGATTCAATACAATAGATTTTTGGCTGAATTTAAAGCGACTGAAGTGCGCTATGCAGACATTTCACTCTCTATTAAGGATTCGGCCACTGAAGAATTTCATCAGCGCATTGTTTTACGAATGGTTTCCAACCGCCTTCCATCATCAGAAGAGCAGCGGATTATTCAAACACTTTTTCCGAGCTGGGACAAACATTTAGATTTTGTAGCCTAATGGTGCACACTATAACGTATCATATTACACCCTACGCAGCTAACCAGTACTCTAGCTTGTTTAGCAGTCTCAATCAAAAGGTGGATCAATTGTATGACCATCTCAACAACGACTTTTTGGTAACCACCAATAAAGTAAAGAAGTATACCAGCACGGCACGCGAAAAAATTATTTCCGGTAAAACCCGTGAGGCTGTTCATGCGAAGATAAAGTATGCGGTTAAAAGATTTGATTCCATCATTGTGGAGTTGCAATACCACGATATTATCCGGCAGAAACTGGAACATATTTATACGGTCGAGAAAAAAATAAGCGAGGAGTTTACCTTCATTTATGAGAATCCGGAATCACGCAAATCGCCCTACTTTGTTCTGATTATGCGTGAGGTTATTGGGTTGTCGATTAATCAGCTTAAAACCATTAAAGACGATTACCTGTTTGCGTCAACCAAGATCCAGCAAATTCTAAGATCCTTGTGGGCCGATCGTGAAATCTCACGCGAGCTCCAGTTATTCCTGTTCAACACGGCCGAAAATCTTCGGAATGTTATCCAGGCACTCGATGTGCTGATTAAAATGCACGAACGAATTCGTGACGAACGAATTTCATTTGATGTAAAAATCACGGAAGAACATCGGCTGAAGCTATTGAATGAAATTAAGCAACTCTACACCATGGAGTCTGAACGCGAAGTATTTAATAAAACATTTTCCATCGTAGAAGAACCCGCAGCACCTGTTGAGGATGATATCTTCTTTTAATCATGTTAAAAAAGTAATGAACACCATGAATTCACTCGTTATACACACCAACCGCGAAAAGGCTACGGTACAGGTAACTGATAAGAGTACCCTGGCCGATATCCAGGCAGCATTTGAAACCCTGAAGGCAAGCAATATTCAAACTGTAGAGGTTTCTATGCCGGCATCATCCGCGGCTGATTTTATGCTCATCCAGGTCTTATCGTTTTTACGGAAGATTGATAAATCGGTAAGTGTATCGTGGAAGGACCACAAGCCAGCAACCTTTCTGATAAACCTTGTACAAAGCCTAACCAAATCGTAACTATAGTTAATCGAGCGCTAAAGAAATAAAGTATGAAGAAGAAAATTTTAACCGTAGACGATTCAGAAAGTATTCTGGCTGTGGTGTCTACAACCCTTGAGGAAGAGTATGAAATCATTACAGCTTCCGATGGCGAAGAAGCAATCCGGACCATCAACAGCGGACAGAAGATTGATCTGATCATCACTGATCTGAACATGCCCAAAGCGGATGGTATCCAGGTGATACGGTCGGCCCGTCAGGTTGCTGATTTCAGTATGATACCCATTCTGATGCTTACCACCGAGAGCCAGCTTCAAAAGAAGCAGGAAGCCAAGGAGGCCGGAGCTACCGGTTGGATTGTAAAACCTTTCGATCCGGAAAACCTGAAGGCGGTAGTGAAGAAAGTGCTTCGCTAAAAATCATTATTCATACTTTAATTTTTGTCGGGTGGAAAAAGCACACGAAAAATTTTTACACGAAGCAACAGAGCTGATCGATGATCTCGAAAGGGCTGTACTTCAATTGGAAAAATCGCGGCATGATGTTACACAACAGGAAGCGGTTTTCCGGGTGATGCACACCTTTAAGGGCACGGCCAAAATGTTTGGCTTTGATAGTATTGGCGAGTACACCCATTACCTCGAAAATATTTACGATGAGCTTCGAAACAACCGCATAAAACTTTCAGACGAAATTCTGGAAGTAACCCTTCAGTCGGTGGATTACATTCGCGAAGTCATTCAGAATCCCAGTGCGGCCAATAATCAATACCTGGCACAACAACTTGAACATGTTAAGAAATTGGCCACCCGCAGTGGCCAGGAAGTAACGGTGAGCGAGCATACTTCGTCATCAACATCCGGATCATTGTACCTTATTCACTTTAAGCCACACGCTGATTTTCTGAAAGACGGCAGCAATCCACTGTACCTCTTAGAAGACATTTCGGCATTGGGCAACATCTACGCAAAGCCCTACACCGACAAACTTCCCAGTGCAGAACATTTTCAGGTAGATCAGGCTTATTTATATTTTGATATTCTGCTTTATACTACAGCATCGCTGAAGGACGTACGCAGGGAGTTTATGTTTGTGGAAGACCAGTGCGAACTTGTTCTGCACGAAATGGGTTCAGAAAATCTGCTGGAGGATCAGGCGTTCATAAAATTTGTAGAGCATTTTGAAGGTGCCTTACCGATAGATGCTATCCATAGTTTTATGGATAAGCAAAAAATAACACAACCGGAGGTTGGGCTTCCTAAGGCAAAAACAGGTGTGCAGTCAAACAAACAAAGTATACGGGTTACTTACGAGAAGATAGACAAGCTGATGAGCATCGTTAGCGAAATGGTAACGACACAAGCACGTCTTAGCTTGTATGCCGATAATCACAAAACACCGGAGCTCGAGGAAATATCCGAGAACGTTGAAAAGCTCGTGCGCCAGTTGCGCGATGAGGCATTTAGCATCTCCCTGTTGCCGATCAGCTATTTGTCCATGCGCTTTGAGCGATTGGTGCGCGATACGTCTAAGGAACTCAATAAGAAAGTTCGCTTTATCACCACCGGAAAGGATACGGAGTTGGACAAAAAGATCATTGAAAATCTTACCGACCCCATGCTGCACATCCTTCGTAACAGCATCGATCATGGTATTGAATTGCCGGAAGAAAGAAAACGCAAAGGCAAGGATGAGGTAGGCACCATTCATCTTAAATCATACTATTCGGGAACAAATGTGATTATTGAGGTGCAAGACGATGGTGGCGGAATCAATAAAGAACAGGTGCTGAAAAAAGCCATTCAGAAAGGACTGGTTTCCGCTGAGCAACAACTTAGCGATCGCGAAATTTATGACTTCATTTTCCATCCTGGATTTTCGACAGCAAAAGCAGTAACCGATGTTTCCGGCCGTGGTGTAGGCATGGATGTGGTGCGAAGAGCTGTAACCAATTTACGTGGCGAAATTGAAGTTGATTCGGAAGAGCACAAGGGCACGGTGATCCGTCTTCGGTTACCGTTGTCATTAAGTATAATTGATGGCTTGTTGGTGGATGTTGAGCATAGCAAATATGTTATTCCGCTTTCAGCGATCGACAAGTGCTATGAAGTAGAGAGCGAAACGATTTCGCCCGACATGAACGATTTGATCGTGTTGGATGGCGAGCAGGTTCCCTACATCAACCTGAGAGATGTATTCCATTGCCCAGGTGAGCAACCGCGCTACGTCAACCTGATTGTGGCGCGCCACAACGACCGGAAAGTTGCCCTGGAGGTAGATAGTATCGTAGACGAGTATCAGGCGGTGATCAAGCCGCTCGGAAAAATTTATAAAGACCAGGATTTTGCCTCGGGCGCAACCATCCTCGGCAATGGCACAGTGGCCTTAGTGCTGGACACGAGCCGCCTCATTACAAAATTATCAGAGAACTAGTAACAATGTCGTTTTGTTAAGCTTCCTTTCATCCTCTTTTTCGGAGAGGAGGGGTGAGGCCACTAAAAATAGAGCTTAACTAAACGACATTGGAACTGTAAGTAAGCATTGGGTTTGGGGTTAGTGAAAGGCTGTCTGTAATGGACAGCTTTTCTGTTTTAATACGTGTCAGAATTTCCGAATCCTCATTGGGAAATTTCCCAATCGAAAAAAGGGGATTTCCCGGTTAAAAAAGAATCCTCCTATACAATTTGCCTGATCGGTTGGCTCTCTTTGTAGAGTAATTAATAACCGACATGAACGCTTCAGGACTTTACTCAGAAACACAAGTTGATTCATACCTCACCTTTGTGATGAATCAGGAATTCTTCGCAGTGAGTGTAACCAAAGTTACCGAGTTGCTTGAAATGCAACCCATCACACACGTACCACGCTCTCCTGAATTTATGCGTGGTGTTATCAATTTGCGTGGAGCCGTTGTACCGGTGATCGACACGCGTATAAAATTTATTTTACCTCCGGTTGCCGATACGGTAGATACCTGCATTGTGGTGATGAACATTGAGGCCGATCAGGAAATCGTAAAAGTAGGCGCAATTGTAGATAGCGTATCAGAAGTAATCGAAGTAGCGGCCGATAAAATACTACCCCTGCCGGCTGTCGGAAATAAAGAGCGCACCCGATTTATTCACGGTGTTATTAAAGTTGAAGAGCGGTTTATCATGGTGCTGGATGTAGATAAAGTATTTTCTACTGACGACCTGGTTTCGTTGAAGTCTGAAACCGAAGAAGCTCACTAGTCATGGATATGAGCACGCTTGCCCCATCGGCCATCGAGAAATTACAAACTGAAGATTTTCTTCAGATCAGTGAATTCATCCAGGAACACTATGGCATTCAATTGCCGGTTTCCAAAAAGATGATGGTGGAGGCGCGCTTACAACGAAGATTGAAAGCCACCAGCAGAACCACGTTTGGTGATTATTTCAATCTGGTGTTTAGCCCGGAAGGGAAGGAAGAGTTTCAAAAAATGATCGACCTGATCACCACCAACAAAACGGATTTCTTTCGCGAGTCTAACCACTTTGATTTTCTTACCGAATCGGTTTTGCCAACGCTGGTTCGTCAACAAGACGAAATCAACATTTGGAGTTCAGCCTGCTCTTCGGGCGAGGAGGTGTATTCTATATTGATTACGCTGGAGGAGTATTTCTTCAGAACACTGCGTTCGCTGCCATACCATATTCTTGGAACGGACCTTTCCATGCACGTATTGGAGAAGGCGGCTCGTGCTGTTTATGACGAAGATCGCATTGAGAATGTGCCTCTCTATATCAAGAAGCGATACTTTTTGAAAAACAAGGATCGCGAGAATCCGAAGGCTCGCATTAAACCAGAGCTTTTGAAATCAGTGGAGTACAAACAACTCAACCTCTTAAAAGAAATCAGAGGTATTGATTTCAACTATGATATCATTTTCTGCCGCAATGTGCTCATCTATTTCAATCGCGAAGTACAGCAGGAAGTAGTATCGAAACTGGTAAGGCATTTGAAACCGGGTGGCCATCTCCTGATCGGTCACTCCGAATCACTAAATAATATGTCGTTGCCGTTGCGCCAGGTAAAGCCAACGGTATATCAAAAACTGGAAGCATGAAAAATTTTACAAACCACGAACTGTTGCTGGAATTGCAACACCGGTTATCGCTGAATGAAAAAACCATCAGCGAACAGAATGACACCCTGCTTCAAATGAAAGAACTCAATCAAAAGCTGGAGCAATCCGAAGCCATGAAGAGTCATTTCATCAGCAACATTAAGAACGAGATTAACAACCCGCTGGCTTCTATCCTGGCGTTATCGCAAAATATTTTACGCAAGCCGCAAGGACTAACCGCAGAGGTTGTAAAAAGCCTGCGGCTGATTTACAACGAGGCACACGCGCTCGATTTTCAATTGGATAATATTATGACGGCCGCTGAAATTGAGGCGGGTCAAACAATGCCTCAGTGGGTGGATGTAAATGTTTCACAGGTTGTGGAGCATGTTGTTCATTCCTTCTCGACAGCAATAGATAAAAAACAAATCAAGATTGAAATAATAGGTGATGAGCATGTTCATTTTGTAACGGATCGTCACTACTTCAAAGTGATTGCCGCCAACCTGATTTCAAATGCCATTAAGTTCAGCAGCGACAGAAGCGTGGTTCGCATCACGCTGGAGCATGCAGTGGATCATCTGGTGTTTTCAGTTCAAGATGCCGGCACGGGTATTCGTGAAAACGACTTGAGTAGAATATTCGATCGGTTTACACAACTGGATTCGGGCACTGTGAAAAAGTTTTTGGGGCATGGGTTGGGCTTATCGGTTATCAAAGATCTGATCGCAACGTTGGAAGGTACCATCACGGTTACTTCTTCTGAAACGGGTTCACTCTTTACCATTACGCTGCCGGTAAAGGTGAGCGATGATGGTATCAGCACCGCTTTCGAAAACGGAACAGAAGTATTATTCGATCAATCTTTCTAAGCCCATGGTAGCGACAGAAACTGCATTACAAAAGGTGTTCCTCTATCCTGCAAACCTTCACGTATCGGCCCGGCCGGTGGTGTTGGCTACGCTGTTGGGCACTTGCGTGGCAGTTTGCTTGTGGGATACGCGCAGTAAAGTTGGTGGCATGAATCATTACCTGTTGCCCTTGTGGAACGGTGATGGCCTGGCTTCACCAAAGTATGGAAACATCGCGATCGAGAAATTGATCGAGAAGATGGAGTATGCCGGAGCTGAACGCAGAACGATGATCGCTAAAATTTTTGGCGGTCGCGCGCAGTCAGAAGCTGGTAGTGTGGCTTACAACATTGGTGTACGCAATGCGCAAATCGCCAAGCAAATGTTGGCTGAGTATGGTATACCGGTAGTAGCCGAAAATGTAGGCGGAGAGTTTGGGATGAACATTCGCTTCGATACAGCAACGGGTGTGGTGTTGTTGAAATACATTAAAGGTTCGATGAAATGAGCGTCACGAGTAAAATAAAAGTTTTGATCGTGGATGATTCCGCGCTGGTACGTAAAGTATTGCGCGAATGGATCAATGCAGAGAGCGACATGGAGGTAATTGGTGTTGCAGCCGATCCCTACGTTGCCGTTGAAAAGATGAAGCAGCAACGCCCCGATGTGATTACCCTCGATATCGAGATGCCGCGCATGGATGGTCTTACTTTTCTGCGCAAGCTCATGGGGCAGCATCCCATCCCGGTAATCATTGTTTCCAGCTTAACAAGTGCTGGCAGTAACACCGCTATTAAAGCATTGGAGTATGGAGCGGTAGACGTTTTTCATAAAGATGATATTCAGATCAGTGAAGCTTCGGATAGCAAGAAGGAGCGCTTACTCGATGGCATTCGTGCTGCAGGGATTTCGCGCGTTAAGCGTGTGGCTAAGTCTGAGCAAGTGGAGAAACAACTGGTTCACGACATGGCGGCTCTGGCCTCATCCGAAAAGGTGATTGTATTAGGAGCTTCTACCGGAGGTACTACTGCAATTCATGAATTGGTTTCTATTCTGCCGGCTACAACACCGGGTATAGTTATCGTGCAACATATGCCGAAGGAGTTTACACGACTGTTTGCAGACAGGCTAAATCAATTATCAGCACTCACCATTAAGGAAGCTGAAGATGGCGATGTAGTAAGACCTGGTCATGTGTTCATTGCCCCAGGCGACAGACATGTGCAGGTACAGCGTAACGGGCTAAAGACAGTTATCAAGCTTAATGATGGAGCGCCCGTTAACCGTCACAAGCCATCCGTTGATGTTCTCTTTGATTCGGCAGCAGCCGAGTTAGGCAAGAAGTGTATTGGTGTGTTACTAACGGGTATGGGCAAAGATGGTGCACAAGGTATGCTTAACCTGAAACAGCATGGCGCCTACACCATTGCTCAGGATGAAGCATCATCGGTAGTCTATGGTATGCCCAAGGAAGCAGTACGACTGCAAGCCGTAGACAAAGTATTGCCACTTCATGAAATACCACAGCATCTGGTTAATCAGGGCAACAGCAATGGAGTAAAGAAAGTACAAAGTAATGATACCGTATCGCAGGAGCTTGCGGAACTCCACCTGCGTATGCGAGAGCAGTTGCGTCACTACAGTTTTCATAACGATCATGTAATGCGAGGACCACTGTGCCGCGTACTGGGTCTAATTGACCTGCTGAAACGCGAGCATGTAACACAAGAAACGAAGCGCTTGCTGGAGAAGCTCTTTCATGAAGTAGAGCAGATTATGAATGTAACCTACATCATATCCAGAAGCATTGACGAGCATGAAGATAAATTAACAAATACAAAAGAAATAAACGTAAACTAATGAGACAGTACTATTTTATCTTGGGATTTATGCTGCTGCTGGTAACGGGGTTACATGCGCAGGAAGTAAGTATAGGAGGCGAATATCGGATCAATCCGGTATACTCCCGCGGTTTCCGTGAACCGTTGTATGAAGGAGACAAAGCAGGTTTCTATACCATGCAACGTACGCGCTTGATCATCAACTATGAAAAGCAGGATGATCTTTCCGCTGAGGTTGTTATTCAAGACAGACGTTTCTGGGGAGATCAGGACGATCGCGCAGATGTACCAAACATGGCGTTATACCGTGGTTGGGTTGAAAAGCATTTCACACCCAAGGTATCACTGCGCCTGGGAAGACAAGGTTTTGTGTACGATGAGCAACACATATTAGGCGATCCTAACTGGGTTGGTACCCGTTCGCACGATGCGGGCTTGTTCAAGGTAGAGACCGATAGCTTCAAGCTGCATGTTGCGTTTGCTTACAATGCCAATGGCCAGGAGTTAAAACGTGAAGTGTACGATTATCAGAACATGTATAAAACCATGCAGTTTGTGTGGGCAGAAAAAATGTTCGGCAAAAGCAAGGCGACATTCATTGTGATGAACCGTGGTATGGAGAAGGGCGACACATCCTCTGTCTTTATGCAAACTTTCGGCCCGTTTGTAGACATTAAACTCAGTGATAAACTATCTGTGAAGGGCCTGTACTACTACCAGGTTGGTGAAAACGTAAGCGGTCAGGATGTAAACGCATATTTTTATTCGGCTCAGGTAACGTTTAAACCGTCTAAGGTTTTAAGCCTCACGGCTGGGGTTGATGCCGGCTCAGGAACTAATCAATCCGATTATGAAAATCCGGCTAGCAAAAAGAGTACTACGTTCGATCGTCAGTATGGATTACTGCACGGCCACTTCGGTTACATGGATTATTTCTATGTAATGCAGCCAACTCCGGTAGGTGTTCAGGATTTTTATCTGAAAGCAAAAGTGAATATCACGGATAAATTTTCGATCGAAAATCACCTTCATGATTTTGAAACCTCGGCCTTGCTAAGCAACACCGCTGACGGAACCACCATGAAACCACATTTGGGAATCGAGAATGACTTTATGGTTAATTATAAATTCTCATCTGTATTCAATGCGCAATTAGCCTATTGCCAGATGTTTGGTACGCCTACCCTCGATGCACTCTTTGGCGGCCAGGAGAGTCAGGCGAACCAGGTTTTCTATGCAGTGATTACCGCGACACCAAATTTCTTCAAGAGCAAACTGGAACAAAAAAAATAAACCACTCATAACTCAATCGTACTATGAAACTTTCAAATTTAAAAGTAGGACAACGCGTACTGATTACCTTTTTTGTGATCATCGCGGTATACGTAGCGAACATCGCATACAACTTTATTGGTCTTAACGACATTAAAGAGAATGTAACCAGTATCTATCAAAACAGGCTACTCAGCATCACTTCCTTGCTGGAAGCAGATCGCGATGCTTATCAATCTAAGATTTCCATCATGGAAGCAGTCGCTCGAATCAACCAAAAGGTAAAGCGGGATCAACAGGAGATCGATACTGAATTTAAGGATATAAGAGAGAATTTAGCTCAGCTAAAGGAGCGCTTCGACAAGTTCAAAGGCATTTACCTCGCAACAGGCGGTAAGGCTCATGCAGGCTTTGATCTTTTTCAAACTGAATTCGACCAGGTTAAAAAATATTCTGATGAGCTCGAAAAGCTTATGATAGCATTAGAAATTCAGGATGCCAAGGATCTTTATTTCGGTGAATACACCACACACTTTGACATCATGCGCAATGCTGTAAATGATTTAACTGAAGTGAGCTCTACGCAAACGGCAGAGGAGTATGAGGAGAGTATGACGAAAGCAGAAGAGATCAATCGCCTGGCGTTCATCTTTTTTGGATCGGTACTGTTGGTGCTTATTGCTGCCGGTGTATTATTAACCAGAAGCATCGTTCGTCAGTTGGGTTGCGAGCCGTTCGAAGCGGCTGCTATTGCGCAGCAATTAGCGAATGGTAATTTGAAGGTGGAGTTCAATAAGAAGAAAGACATTGGATTGTATAAGGATTTGAAAGCAATGGTGGATAAGCTGCGCGATGTTATCCAGAATATCATTGTGATTTCCGATAACCTGGCGATTGCTTCCGGACAATTATCATCAGGGTCGCAACAAATTTCTCAAGGAGCTAACGAACAAGCTGCATCTGCAGAAGAAGTGGCTTCGTCTATGGAAGAGATGTCGGCTTCTATTCAGCAAAACACCGATAACGCCCAACAGACCGAAAAGATTTCAGTGAAAGCTGCCGTTGATATTTCAGAAGGTAACAAGTCGGTGGCACAAACGGTGTCTTCCATGAAGAGTATTGCTGAGAAGATCAAGATTATTGGTGAGATTGCCCGTCAAACAAATATTCTGGCACTTAATGCTGCCGTTGAAGCAGCTCGTGCCGGTGAACATGGTCGTGGATTTGCCGTAGTAGCAGCCGAAGTGCGTAAGCTGGCAGAACGCAGTCATAATGCAGCAGCAGAGATTGATGAATTATCGAAGAACAGCGTGGATGTTGCTGAGAAGTCAGGTAAGTTGCTGGAGTCGATCGTGCCGGATATTCAACGTACATCAAACCTTGTTCAGGAAATTTCAGCCAGCTCACAGGAGCAAAGCGAGTCGTCAAACCAGGTTAACAATGCCCTTCAGCAGTTGAATCAAATTGTGCAGCAGAACGCAGCCAATGCCGAAGAAATGGCCAGCAGTTCGGAAGAGCTTGCAGCGCAGGCTGATAGTTTGAAAGATCTGGTGTCGTTCTTTAAGATTGAGGATAATAAGAAAGATAAGAGCTCAAAGAACTTTGACTTAAAGAAATTTCAATCGTGGAACACCGTAGCCAATGGCAATGGTAACGGACACTCCAAAAAAGGAGCAACGAAGAAAGAGGAGAAAGCTTTTAAGTATCAGGAAACTGAAAATGGTATTTCGGTTGCCCTTGATGATAACGGACGAGATGGAGAGTTTACCTCATACTAGAATGAATAGTATGTGATAAGAAGGGTGTTCAATAGCTGGACACCCTTTTTTATTGGACCATCTGGCGGTACGACAAAGAAAAAATCCCCAGAGGTGGACTCGAACCTGTGTCCGCCTTCTGGCGGATATGAGCCCAACGAGCTACCAACGGCTATGCTTGTTTTAGAATTGTTGTTCTGATAAATGCTCTTCCTTTTGCAGACTTTAATTCCTTTTCTCGTTTCATAGCTTCCGGTTTGGTTGAGAATATTTCAGAGTAGACAAGAACCCATGGTCTGAACTTAATGGTCCAACCCTTGGTCGCTAACTCGTTGTGAGATTTTAAACGAGTTTCCAGATCGGAGGTAAAACCGATGTAAATTTTATTGTGGGTTGAGGAGTATAGCACATAGACGTAGTACATAACGGCTATTTGATTTGAATAAAACGAAGAAAGCGATCCTCACGAATCGCTTTCTCTTAAGTAGCGGGGACAGGACTCGAACCTGTGACCTTTGGGTTATGAGCCCAACGAGCTACCAACTGCTCCACCCCGCGATATATTTTTCTGAGAACTACTTTCTCATTTTCTTTTCTTGAACCTGTGTCCGCCCTTTGGCGGATATGAGCCCAACGAGCTACCAACTGCTCCACCCCGCGATATATTTTTTCTGAGAACTACTTTCTCAACTTTTCTTCTTCTAATCTGTGTCCACCATCGAGAGTCTACCCCCGTGATGTAAATTGGTTTGCAAAAGTAGACTTGCCTCTACTAAAAAACAAATAACTTTGCATATCATTTTATGGCATCACCTTTTAAAGCAGGATTTATAAGTATTGTGGGCAAGCCCAATGTGGGTAAGTCATCGCTAATGAACAAGTTAATGGGCGAAAGCCTGTCGATTATTTCCGCGAAAGCACAAACCACACGCCATCGTATCATGGGAATTCTGAATGGAGAGAATTATCAGCTGGTTTATTCTGATACTCCGGGAATTCTCGAGCCAAAATATTCCCTGCATGAGGCAATGATGAATTTTGTGAAAGTTTCGTTGGAAGATGCCGATGCGGTTTTGCTGGTAGTAGCGTTGGAGGATAAGTACGAGCCCGAACTTTTCGAGCGGTTCAAAAAATTTAAAACACCGGTTTTGCTGGTGATTAATAAAATAGATAAAGCCAAAGGTTCGCAGGTTGTAGATAAAGCCGCATACTGGAAAGAATTACTTCCCTCCATTAGAGAAATTGTTCCGCTGTCGGCCAAAACAGGCGAGAATGTGGATCAGCTACTACCCAAGTTGTTAGAACTGGTGCCTGAACATCCACCGTTTTTTCCGCAGGATGAATTTACCGATCGGACAGAACGATTCTTTGCTTCCGAAATCATTCGCGAAAAAATCTTTACTAACTATGAACAAGAAATACCGTACAGTACGGAGGTGTCGATAGAATCTTTTAAGGAAGAGCAAGGCATCATCCGCATTCGCGCGGTGATCTATGTTGAGCGTCAATCGCAAAAGGGTATTGTTATAGGCCAGGCAGGAAGTTCGCTGAAAAAAGTGGGCACTGAAGCGCGCAAGGATATGGAAGCATTCTTTGCCAAAAAAATATTTCTGGAGACACATGTGAAAGTGGCTGACAACTGGCGAAAAGAAAAATTTAAACTCAGGCAATTCGGCTATTTGGAATAGTCAGCAAGCCATGATACAGGCAAGGCAAAATCGTAACTCTAAAATCGTAAATCCAAAATTGAAATGGCGAACATCGTAGCAATAGTAGGCAGACCCAACGTAGGCAAGTCAACTTTTTTTAACCGGTTGATCGAGCAACGCGTGGCCATCATGGACAATATGCCGGGCGTAACGCGCGATCGCCACTATGGTTATGCCGAATGGTGCGGGAAATTTTTCACCGTGATTGATACAGGCGGATATGTAGTGGGTTCGGAAGACAAGTTTGAATCTGAAATCCGAAAACAAGTGAAGCTGGCTGTAGACGAAGCTTCAGCTGTTATTTTCATGGTTGATTGCCGCGATGGACTTAGTGGTTTCGATAAGGATTTTGCAAACGTTCTGCGAGCTTCCAGGAAACCAATTTTTGTTGCAGCCAATAAGGCCGATACACCAGACAAGTCGGTGCTTGCGGCAGAATTTTATGAACTCGGACTGGGTGAAGTTTATCCGATTTCCTCAGAGAACGGTGGGGGTACAGGCGAACTGCTGGATGAAGTTGTAAAAGTTTTTCCTTCCGAAGGAATTGAAGATCCGGATGCCGATACACCTAAAGTCGCTATTGTTGGAAGGCCCAATGTTGGCAAGTCATCACTACTGAATGCTTTGTTGGGAACGGACCGTAGCATTGTTACGGATGAAGCAGGAACAACACGCGATGCCATCCATTCGCATTACAAAATGTTTGGCAAGGACTTTATCCTGGTCGATACAGCCGGAGTTCGGAAGAAAGCAAAAGTAAAAGACGATGTAGAGTTCTACTCGGTTCTCCGATCTTTGAAGGCCCTTGAAGATTGTGATGTTTGCATCGTGGTGATTGATGCCGAGCGGGGCATGGAGTCGCAGGATGTAAACCTGATCAGTCTGGCGCAGCGTCAGGGCAAAGGCATGGTCATAATGGTGAACAAGTGGGACCTGATCGAGAAAGATTCGAAGACTGCTGATAAGTTCAAGAGAGAGATTTTGGAACGACTGGCTCCAATCGATTACATCCCTATTATTTTTGCTTCGGTGCTTAACAAGCAGCGCATCTTCCAGGTTATCGAAAAAGCGGTTGAAGTCTTCAACAGCAAGACCAAGAAGATCTCCACTTCAAAGCTGAATGATGTTTTGTTAAAAGAAATCGAACGATACCCACCGGCATCGGTCAAGGGCAAGCTTGTTAACATCAAGTATGTTACGCAGGTCAATGCCCGGTTTCCATCGTTTGCATTCTTTTGTAACCTTCCTCAATATATCCAGGAGTCCTACCAGCGATTCCTTGAGAACAAAATTCGGGAGCATTTCGAGTTCGAGGGGGTTCCTGTGAGGCTAATCTTTCGAAAAAAATAATTTTTATTACGCCCTCCCCGTTCAGTGGGGTAATCCTGTTATATTTGCGGTGAATTTAAAAACCTGTAAACTATGAAAAAATTGATCGCGTTAGTTGCTGTTTGCGGCTTTGCTTTTGCAATGGTTGCTTGTGGCAAGAAGGCTGAAGAGGCTGCTGCTACAGTAGACTCTGCTGCTACTGTTGTTGAGCAAGTTGTTGATTCAGCTGCTACTGTAGTTGATTCAGCTGCTGCTGTAGTTGACTCTGCTGCTGCTGCTCAGTAATCAATCTGAAAAGATTGTAACAGGAAGGCTTTAGTAATCTAAAGCCTTTTTTGTTTTTATATGAGGTCCGACAAGGTTCTAGCCATATTGCAAACGCATGTTCCGCCAGCTTCGGTGGACTATTGTTTTCAGCTTTGGAAAAGTAATCCCTTTGAACTGAAATTAACCCGGAGCAGGCAAACCAAAGTAGGCGATTTCACCAGCCGAAGAACCAAGAGCCATCCACGCATTACCCTGAACAACGACCTCAACGTCTATACTTTTCTACTTACCTATATTCACGAAGTAGCGCATCTTCATGTGTACCTGCGCTTGGGGGCTCGTGTGGAGCCTCATGGTGAAGAATGGAAGACAACATTTACCGATCTGATGATCCCTTTACTCTGGGAAAGTGTTTTTCCGGAAGAAATCTTACATGAGTTGCGCAGGCACATGATCAACCCGAAAGCCAGCTCATTTGCCGATACGGCCTTAACCAGAGCCTTACAGAAGTTTGATAAGAATGCCGGCAAGTTTGTAATGCTTTCAGAGCTGCCCGAAGGAAGTATCTTTCAATTAAACCGAAAGTATTTCCAAAAAGGCAAGCTTCGAAGAACCCGGATTCTGTGCCGTGAGATCAAGTCAAAGCGTGACTACCTGGTTCCGGCCGATGCAATGGTGAGCGATGTCCAGCTAAGCTTGTTGTAGCCGAAAGAATCAGATTTCAGCGATAACGGTTTTTCCACCCCGGGTAACATCTCCGATCTTAACCGTTACCTTGGCGTCTACCGGCAGGAAAATATCTACCCGCGAGCCGAACTTAATGAATCCAAACTCATCGCCTTGTTGCAAGGGTTGTCCTTCGGTTACATAGCATTTGATTCTGCGAGCGAGCGCTCCGGCTATTTGACGGAAAAGGATTTCGACTCCATTCTGCATCTTCACCACTACCGTAGTACGTTCATTTTCTGTACTTGATTTCGGATGCCACGCCACCAGGTATAACCCTGCATGATATCGGAAGTAGCTGATGATACCGCCCACCGGCATGCGATTAACATGGACATTAACCGGAGACATGAAGATTGAAATTTGCTTGCGCTTGCCTTTGAAGTACTCGGTTTCTTCGGTGTCTTCAATAACAACCACCTTCCCATCAGCGGGGGCCAGCACGTGTTTATCGTTTTTCTCGATATCAAAAATCGGAAGTCTGAAAAACTGGAGTACGATCAGGTAAAGTACGATGCTAGCGCCAATAACAATATTCTGAAGTACGCCCTGGTCAGGAAAGTAATGAGCCACAGCCCAGTTGATTCCAAAAAAAACAAGGAGTAGAACAAAGAGTAAGGTGCGTCCTTCGCGATGGATGGTCATGAGTAAGAATTTAGAATATAGAATTCAGCATTCAGAATGCTTGTACGTTCGAGGCAAAGGTAAGACTAGAAATGAATTCAGAACAGGCACTAGTCTAAATACTATATTCTAAATTCTACACACTGTTTAGTATCCTCCGCGGAACTTGTACGTCTTCGATACTTTATCAATGGCCACCATGTAGGCAGCAATACGCATGGGCACTTTATAATCCTGTGAGGTTTTATACACGTTGTTGAAGGCGTCTTTCATAATCCGGTCTGACCTCCGGTTTACGCGATCAGCGGTCCACTTATAACCTAATCGGTTTTGAACCCACTCAAAGTAAGACACCGTAACGCCACCGGCATTGGCCAGGATATCCGGCACAACCATAATGCCTTTTTCGTTGATGATGTTATCGGCTTTCGATGAAGTAGGACCATTAGCACCTTCAACAATCAATTTGGCTTTAATGTTAGCAGCATTCGAACTGGTGATAACATCTTCGGTGGCTGCCGGTACGAGCAGATCAACCGGCAGGGTAAGCAGATCTTCGTTGCTTATTTTTTGAGCTCCAGAAAAACCCTCTAATGAACCCTTATTGGTTTCGCGATACTTGATGACCGCTTCAATATCAATTCCTTTCTCATTATAGTAAGCGCCTGAAAGATCGCTTACACTCTGAACAATAAGTCCGCGTTCATGAAGAAGACGGGCAGCCCATGAACCAACGTTACCAAATCCTTGTACAGCGCAGGTAGCTTTGTATGGGTTGATTTTTAATTTTTCCATTGCCGCCATCGCAGAAACCATTACACCGCGACCGGTAGCTTCGGTGCGGCCAAGCGATCCGCCCATTACCAGTGGTTTGCCTGTAACAACAGCATGGGTTGTCATACCTTGCACACGCGAATACTGGTCCATTAACCACGCCATTTCGCGAGGGCCTGTGCCCATATCAGGCGCAGGAATATCTTTATCTGCACCAAACACATCGGCCATTGCCTGTGTATAAGCACGCATCAATCGTTCAATTTCACCAGCCGACATTTCGCGCGGGTTGCAGGTAACACCGCCCTTGGCACCACCATACGGTATGTCAACAACAGCGCACTTCCAGGTCATCCACGCGGCAAGTGCTTTTACTTCATCGATATTAACATGCGGATCAAAACGAATTCCGCCTTTCGAAGGACCAAGAATAGTGGAGTGAATAACCCGATAGCCTTCAAACACACGGATGCTTCCATCATCCATTGTTACGGGCAACGAGACAATCACCTGGCGTGCAGGATTTTTCAACACGTTGTAAATTTCTTCTTCCAGTCCAAGTATTTGCGAGGCAACATGGAAGCGAGAGATCATGGCCTCGAATGGATTTTCTTTGTCTTTTAGTGGAGCCGGCTCGATGTATGCCATAAAAAAATAGTGTTAGAATTTTTATTTGATACCTGTTGTCTTTGAAAAAAATGCAATCGAAAACGGTTGCAAAGATAGATAAATAAGACCCATAGCTTTTCGTTTCAGAATAAAAGGTGGATATATTTTGAGATACCGGACGTCTTTAGTTGAGTTATCAGCTTTTGTGAAATTTAAGCAAAGTAAACTACGTAATAACAAAAGTTTATTCTAATCATGATTGCTGAATGATCAATGCAGTTCCTTGAAGAGTATCCACACGCCCATCAAAAGAATAAACCACCCGAAAGCTTTTCGAAGTTTGGTGGAAGGTATTTTTCGGGCGAATTGATTACCGACTAATACCCCAATAACAGCCAGTGCAGTAAGGGTAATAAGAAATTTCCAGTTCATGGGGTAATTCAGAACATCACCTAAGAAACCCGTGAGTGAATTTATGGCAATAATAAAAAGCGATGTGCCCACGGCTGTTTTAAAGGGTAAACCGGTAAGGAGTACCAACGCGGGGATGATTAGAAAACCGCCACCGGCCCCGACAATTCCAGTCAGCAGTCCAATGAGTGTTCCTTCTACAATCACCAAAAATGTTCTGAACTGTCGCTCATCATTCTGAATTTCTTTTTTGTCGCGGATCATCGAATACGAAGCCAGTATCATCAGCACGGCAAACAAACCAAGCAACAAAATGCGCTTGGTTAGAACAAATGAATCGAACGCAAGTACAACCTCCGGAATAGCAGGAACAATCCAGTTGCGCGCCACGAAGATGCTGATGATGGAAGGTATTCCAAAAAGCAGACCGGTGCGAATACTAACCAGATGCTCCTTATATTTTGGAATGGCCCCCACCAGACTTGTAACACCTACGATAAAGAGCGAGTAAGCCGAAGCCATGACGGCATCCATTTGGAAGAGGTACACCAGAATTGGTATGGATAAAATGGAACCCCCTCCACCGAGCAAACCCAGAATAAGTCCGATAAGAATAGCCGACAGATATCCAATCAATTCCATGTGCAAGTTCAGCAAAGTCCAGCGCTACAAATGGAATACTTTTTACCGGAAAATGAAACTAACCGATCACTTCGATAGAGTTTCGGTGTGGTGTACGTAAAACAGCTTTATTACAGTCGGTTATACTCTACAATAAAAGCATCCGGAAATTTTTGTTTCAGCTCTTCGCGAAACTCTTCTGCTTTTGCGCGGGAGGGAAACTTGCCAAGAATAAGTCCATAGTATTTAACGCCATTGAGAACCTTAACCTGAACGGTTACTTCTTTTTTGTAGGAGTTCTTCAGGTTTTCGGCCAGGCGCATCAGGTTTACCAACTCCTGATAAGTGCCAATCTGCACACCAAAACCTCGTGGGTTGAAACGCGAGACTTCAAATTCATAAAATTCTTTTTCATCCACAGAAACCCGTTCAATCGGTCTTCCGGGGTCGCTGGTTTTTCCATCTCCCGGATCAATCACTTCCAGTTTCACTTCGGCCAATCCATTGTTTACAAATCCCAGTTGTTCTGCCGCAACTTTTGATAAGTCGATAATGCGTCCTTCTACATAGGGGCCGCGATCGTTAATGGTTACTTCCACGGTTTGATTGTTGGCCAGGTTGGTTACGCGCACTTTAGTTCCGAAAGGAAGCGTCTTATGTGCCCCGGTAAATTTATTGTGCCGGTACTTTTCACCGCTGGCGGTTGGACTACCCTCAAATTTATCAGCATAAAAAGAGGCCTTTCCAGTTTGAACCTGAGCGAGCGAAACGATTACAAAAAATTGGAAGACGAACGCAAAAAATAGTTTTGTCATAACGCGAAGTTTAGCGGTAGGCAAAGTTAACGTGCAAATGGTCAATGTGCTAATGTACAAATTACCAAGACTGGTGAATAATTGAAGAAGTAGGCCAATCTGCACATCGACTCATTGATAATTGACAATTAAAGTATACCTTTGCCCGGCAAATAATGAATCGTAAATTATTTGCTATGCCACTCGATAATTCCAAGTTTCTTTTCGAAGCACTCACCTATGATGATGTGCTCCTTGTTCCAGCGTATTCTGAAGTTCTTCCGCGCGACACCAATACCTCCAGCAAACTAACCGAGAATATCCGGTTAAATATTCCCATTGTATCCGCAGCGATGGATACTGTAACCGAGGCCGAACTGGCCATTGGTATGGCGTTGGAGGGTGGTTTAGGCTTCATTCATAAAAATATGAAAATAGCCCTGCAAGCCGAGCAGGTGCGTAAAGTAAAGCGATCGCAAAGCGGGTTAATTCTCGACCCTGTAACACTGGGTATTAATTCAACGGTGGCCGATGCTGAAAAGATTATGCGCGAGTTCAAGATAGGCGGCATTCCTGTAGTTGATGGAAACGGGAAACTGGTTGGCATCATCACCAATCGCGATTTACGTTTTCAAAAAGACATGAACGCTCCGGTTGAACGCATCATGACGAAAGAAAATTTAATCACGGCCCCAGAGGGAATCACACTTGAGCAGGCAGAGGGAACGCTGAAGAAATACAAGATTGAAAAATTGCCTATCGTCAACAAGAAGGGAAAGCTCATTGGCCTGATCACCTTCAAAGACATTCAGAAGAAGCGTAATAAGCCCACCGCCTGTCAGGATAAATTTGGAAGACTTCGGGTTGGTGCGGCTGTAGGTGTAACGCCCGACATACTAGACCGTATTGAAGCACTTCGATTAGCAGGAGTAGATGTAATCAGCATAGACACAGCCCACGGCCATTCAAAAGGAGTAATGGATGCCGCGAAGCGCGTAAAGAAAAAATATCCTGAACTGGATTTGGTGGTAGGAAACATTGCTACAGGCGAAGCGGCCAAAGCATTATCAAAAGTCGGTGCCGATGCCGTTAAGGTAGGGGTTGGTCCGGGAAGTATTTGTACTACCCGTGTGGTAGCAGGCGTAGGACTGCCACAACTTTCGGCTGTTTATGAAGCAGCCAAAGCATTGAAGGGTTCACCCACAGCAGTGATTGCAGACGGTGGAATTCGATTTTCCGGAGATGTGGTAAAAGCAATTGCAGCAGGAGCCGACAGCGTGATGGTAGGATCAATGTTGGCAGGCACAGAAGAAGCTCCGGGCGAAGTGATCATTTACGAAGGAAGAAAGTTTAAATCGTATCGCGGTATGGGCTCGCTTGAAGCAATGGAAGACGGTTCAAAAGATCGCTACTTTCAGGATGTTGAAGACGATATCAAAAAACTTGTTCCCGAAGGAATATCAGGCAGAGTGCCTTATAAGGGGCTAGTTTCTGAGGTACTTTATCAATTAGTAGGAGGATTAAAGGCAGGTATGGGGTATTGCGGAGCCAAAAATGTGGATAAACTCAAAACAGCAAAATTTGTTAAGATCACCTCTGCAGGGGTTACAGAGAGCCATCCACACGATGTTCAGATAACAAGGGAGGCTCCGAATTACAGCCGAAAGTAAGATTTTGACTAACTTTAACAGATTAGCAAGTACAATCAACCGTAACTTGGCTCGCTTTAGTCTTAGACTCTTTGCTTAGCTTTTATTTTATGAATCGAGTTTTACTGTTTCTATTTATCATGCTCACTGTGCACTTCGCTGCCCAAAGTCAGCAATTGTATTTTGAAAACTTTGATGATGAAGCAAATGGGGCTACTTCAGGAACAGCTACGGGTAGTGCTCCACTCGCACAACGAGGTTGGTCGGTAACAACAACACCGTCAGGGGGAGCAGGAAGTTTTTCCAAACAAACCTATTCTGTAAAGCAAATCTGTTTTCCATTTAATATTGAGCTTTTCCAGATTAACCAATCGGGTACTGAAGGCGTTTGGGCTTCGAGCGTTGTTGATATTAGTGCGACTGGCCAGGCAGCACTTTCCATTTCGCTAGGCTCAGGAACCACCGTAGCATCCAACTATGTGCGAGCTTACTATAGATTGAATGGCGGCCCTGAGATTTTGTTTGGGGAATTGTATGGAGGCACCATCAATCTTGGGTCTGTCTCATCCATTATTCTTACAGGTAGTACAGTTCAAGTTATTGTCCGTGGAAACGAGAATACCGGAGGTAATCGGAGTGTTTGTTTTCAAAGCGAGTTGAATGCCATGGGCTTTGACGATGTTGAGATAACAGGAATTCAGACATTATACTCTGTAAATTCCGGTCCGGCTCCGTGGGATTGGGACGAAGGGTCGAGCTGGTCACTCACCGATGGAGGCGCAGCTTGTGGTTGCACGCCAAATGAAAATACTAATGTGGTGGTTAGGACTGGTAACACCATCACCATACCAAGCATTGGTGGAAATGCAGAAGTTGCCGGGGTGACCGTGCGAAGCGGAGGTTCGCTAAGCTTTAGCGCTGACGAAGTGTTGAATGTAAACAAGGGTGGAAGTATAAATGTTGCGGCTGGCGGTGCATTAAGCTCCGGGGCATTTAATGCATCATCCATACAGTTGGATTGGAGTGCGACTAATAGTATAGTAGTTGATGGAGCTTTGACCATCGGAGATTTTAATGTTAGTGCTGCAGCTACGGTTAATATGTCTGGTATAGGTGCGTTTACAGTTATGGATGATTTTAGTGTAACCGATGCAGCAACAGTCACCAATAATCTCACCGGAACGATTGCCATTCTGGATGCCATGAGTATAACAGGAGGCGGACCTTCATTTACCAATAACGGTCCAATAACTGTAACGGGTGTAACAACTGTTAATGCTCCAACAATATTTACGAATAATAATACGGTAACTATGTCTTCTCAGTCAGCAGCTGTGTTGGCAGGAACGGGAACATGGACACAAGGGAATAATGCCACATTAAACTATGCGGGCAATACACTTACGATAACCACTTTTAATGCTTCTAATACCGGGAATACTGTGAATTATAACCGGACGAGAGGAGCGACAATTCGTAATCCAACAGCGAATACATATTATCATTTGTCGATCGATGGAACATTATCAGGTGCGAAGACCAGTAGCGCTAATCATATTGTTGATGGTAACCTTTCCATAACAGGGAATGCAACTACCCTGGATCCGCTTAACTTCGACTTTACAGTAAACGGAACTACCTCAATTACCGTTACGGGTGGTGGCTTTAATGATTCTAACGATGCCGGTATCAACACCTTTATTGGTAATGTAAGTGTAGGAGCAGGTGCTTCTTTCGTCTCGACTTCTGTTAGCACAACCGGCAACTTAGTTTTTAGAGGTGGTATTGCAAATGCTGGTACCTTTACTGCAGGTGGAGCAACATTCAATACAAATGCTCAGGCATTGACTGGAACAACAGCCATGGCGTTTGCAAATAATGTTAGCATAAGCGGGGTGACCGTTACAAACTCGAATACAGCAGCGTTTACAGTTACAGGAACTACAACGTTAACCAATGGAGGTTACACCGACACCAGCAACAGTGGAATCTCAACCTTTGTTGGATTGGTAAGTCAGTCAGGAACTTCAGCATTTAACACAACAAGTGTTACTTCTGAGTCAAACCTTGTTTTTAGAGGAGGAATCACCAACAATGGAGGAACATTCACAGCAGGAGGAGCCACCTTTAATACAAATGCTCAGATCATCGCTGGCGCTAATGCTATTTCTTTTGCGAATTTAGTCGTAGTAAACGGTGTCGCGGTTACAAACAACAACACTTCAGGCGTATCAATAACGTCAACGGGAACCTCACTGAGTGGAACCGGAGCATGGACACAAGGAACCAATGGTATACTAAACTTCGGAGGTTCATCGCTTACGGTTACAACTTTTGATGCAAACACAAATGCCGGAAATATAGTAAACTATAATGCCTCGACTATTGCTCAAAACATTCGGGTTCCATCTTCCGCATCTACTTACAGGAATCTTCGATTCAATAACACCTTTGGAACTGCGCCTCAATTGACGGCAGAAGGAAATGTTACTGTTTCAGAAGTTCTAACCATGACAGCTGGAAGGGTGAATTTAAATTCAAATACAATAACACTTTCTTCCAGTGCAGTCGGGGCGCTTGTTCATGGTCTTACTTCAGTCAATGGCTGGATGTATGGGGGATCGCTCAGACGAACCTTTGCCGCTTCTACGCCTATTGCTGCTGCCAATGTTCGGGGTGCTTTCCCGCTAGGTAGTGCATCCGATTGGCGCCCGTTCTTTGTTTGGGTTAGCACTAATCCGGGAACAGCTGGAACCATCACGGTTTCACACACGAATTCAACGACGACAAGTGATGTGTCTATTCTGGATCCTAACGCAGCTAATACCATTGTAAAACGACACGATTCTTTTTGGAGTGTGGCCACGGCTACAATAAGTGGGGGAAACTGGGCCATAAGAGCGGGGGGAGATAATTTTGGAGTAATAGCTGCCGGGGCTGGAGATATTCGAATGGCAACATCTACAGGAGTTGTTGGTACACACGCTGCAGGCAGTGGTGGGCCATCGGACTGGCGTGTTAATCGCACAGATTTGACATTTGGTGCTTTAACAAACAATTTCCACGTAGCTTCAACCAATGGAACAACAAGTCCGCTCCCTGTTCATCTAACTTTCTTCAACGCCAAGCTCAATAACGATCAAGTGGAGCTAACGTGGGAAACTGCCTCTGAACTTGATAACGACTTCTTCACCATCGAAAAAACCTCAGACCTGGAAAGTTTTGAGGAGGTGGTGAAACGTGATGGCCAGGGTACTACGCACAATGTCCATCGGTATTCAGCCGTAGATTATTATCCTTATTTCGGCCGCTCATACTATCGACTCAGGCAAACTGATTTTGATGGCAAGTATACTTTCTCCAACATTCAGGTTATCGATTATACAGGCACTAGTATGGCGTCCCTGCACGCCTACCCAAGTCCATCGGAAGGCAAGCGAATTGTCATTGAAGTGAGAGGCCTGGAGGGGGTTAATTCTGTACCGGTCCAGATAATCAATATGAAAGGTCAGCGGATACTGGAGCAAACATTTGAGGTTAAAACCCCAGGGCTATTTAAGGAAGAACTAGAACTGAGTACTCCTTTGCCAGCCGGTGTCTATATTATCAAAGCTGGGCCCACACTATTGTTAACCCAAAAAATTGTGGTTGAATAAATCTTCGTATTATTCCTATAATTGTAGGCCAATCTCAGGATTGGCTTATTTTTTTGCTAAAATCCAATCGTGCGAACCAAGGCCATTACCCGCTTACTCTTTACAGTCGGTGTTATCACCTGGCTGACCTTGGTATTCACGGATATTTCGGTGCTTTTCAGCTCGGTTAACAACATCAAGCCAGACATTCCAATCTGGCTTCCAGGCATTATCCTTAACCTGTTTATTCTTTCTATTTTCTATTACTATAAGCTGAAAATAGAACGCGATGATGTTCTCAACTTTGTTGATTTACTCTGGCGTGTATTTGCCACCGGGCTGGTAGCCACCGTGGTGTCGCTTGCCTTGCGCCTCGCGGAAAACCTGCTGGGGTCTACCAAACTCACTACGCATGTAGTATTCAAAGATTTGATCTATATGATCAACCTGGGGTTGATGGTTGGATTTTTATTGATGGCCTTTACCGTTTGGAAGCGATTGATCCTCTACCAAAAGTCGAAATGGTTGTTACGCCTGTGGGCATTTTTTGAAGTAGGAATTTTGTTAACACTCCTGTACAACAGTTTCAAAATTCCGTTGGTGGAGTGGCTGTACGCAACCCTGCTAAGCATTTTTGTAGTGGTAGGTTTAGTGCTTTCCGGAAATATGAAGTGGGTGGCCTACCTCAACTTTCGCCAGAAGTGGACGAGCTTGTTATTGCTCTTACTGACGATCTTCTACTTGTTGTATTTTGTATTCACAAACAGTTCGCTGGCTGCCGATATTCATGCGGCTCACTCCACGTTTACAGATTATCGCATTCACATTTTTATTTTGTCGCTGATTGTTTTTGTCACCATATACAGCGTCTTCTCCTTTCTGGTTATTCTTTTCAATCTTCCAACAACATCTGTATTTGAGCAGAAGCTTGAGGAAGTAGTAAACTTTCAACGCATCAGCCAGTCGATTCAAACGGAGCAAAGCGAGGATAGCGTTTATAATATATTATTGGAAACTTCAGTAAGTACCGTGTTTGCCGATGCGGCATGGTTAGAGATCAACAGCAGTAAATCAAAAATCTTTACCTATAAAATAAAAGAAACCGAAGCGCACGACATTATTGAACATTTGAAATCACATAATGTTAAAGGTGTGTTGGATCAGGGTAGCGATAAGACCAGAAATCTCTCCAAACACCTGGCATCGCTGAAAGGTTCTCGTTTCCGTTCTATTCTCGCATTTCCGATTTACGTGAAGGGTGATAACATCGGTACGTTGGCTTTGCTAAAAGAATTACCCGAAGGATTCAATAAAGAGATGACCAAAATCGTCTCTACGTTTGCCAACCAGGCAGGAATTTCTGTTGAGAATTTCCGGTTAATGGAGGAAGCGCTGCAGAACGAGCGCTACAAAGAGGAACTAAAAATTGCCAAAACTGTTCAGAAGAGTCTCCTCCCTGAAGTACTGGAGAAAGACAACGACTTCGAGATTGCAGCATTTTCAGAATCTGCGGATGAAGTAGGAGGCGACTACTACGACACTACCCGCATCAACGACCACCTGGTTTCGATTATCATCGCTGACGTATCCGGTAAAGGAACTACTGCGGCCTTTCACATGTCGCAGATGAAAGGAATTTTTCACAGCCTGGCGCAGCAGCAAATCGAGCCCGATGAATTTATGATCCGCGCAAATCAGGCGTTGATTTACTGCCTCGAGCGTGGCTCATTTATTTCGGCAACTTATTTTGTGATTAACACAATAACCAAGAAGATTCGGTATGCACGGGCGGGTCATTGTCCGGTGTTGTATTTCTGTGCTGAGAAAAATTCGCACGAGTACTTCAAGGATAGAGGAATTGCCCTTGGCATGGTGCGCAACAAAAGCTACAGCAACTTTATACAGGCATGCGAATTTGAGTACAAACCAAACGACCTGATGGTGTTATACACGGATGGCATTACGGAGGCAAAAGATAACAAAGGAGATGAGTTTGGATACGATCGGCTGGCAGAGGTAGTGAACGAGGCAAAGGACCAAGCGCCAAAGGAAATTCAGGATCACCTGATTAGAAGGTTGTATGCTTTTTCAGGAACGGAAAATATTAATGATGATTATACAACCATGATCATCAAGTTTAAATGATAAAAATCATAGCCACCAGGGTGTGTTATGAAGCAAACATAAAGAAATGAATAACGTTAATACCTTATGATCCACATCAAAAGATTACAGGAAGATGGTGCGGACGTCATCGCGCTAGTAGGTGAAATTGATGCCAGCTCTTCCATTGAGCTCGACCTGGCCATTGCAAAAAGTGTGGGAGAAGGGTTTACAAAAATCCTGGTTGACTGCAGTGCGCTGGAGTACATCTCCTCCGCAGGGTTGGGTGTGTTTATGTCGTACATCGAAGAGTTCAAAGATCGCAACATCAGCATGGTGTTGTTTGGTATGAGCGAGCGTGTGTTGAACACATTCAGCATCCTGGGGTTAAACGAACTGCTGAAAATCGGGAAGGATAAGGGGGAAGCAAAGCAATTAATTTCATGAACTACCAGTATAAAGTTGGATGCAGCATCGAGAACCTGAAAGGTGTTCGCGATTTCATTCGTACATCGCTCAAGAAACATGCCGTGCCTGACCTGGAAGTGAGCGAGATTGTGCTGGCCCTGGACGAGATGTGTTCAAACCTGATGATCCACGCACACCACTGCAATCCTGACGATCTCTTCGAGTTGCACATTCATGTTGCCCAGCAGAATCCTATTGTTTTTGAAATCATCGATGACGGAACAGTTTTCGACATTAATCAATTTCATGAACCCGAGCTCAACAACATCATTCACGAAAAACGGAAAGGTGGGTTGGGTATTCGTCTGGTGAAATCCATCATGGATAAAATTGAATATCAAAAAAGCAGCGGCAGAAATATTTGTCGCCTCACCAAATCCGTTAATTTCCAATAATCAATTTTGCTGAAGCGGTTAGTATGATAAAACGCATAGTTCTGATAGTGCTTTGCAGCGCGATAGCCACATGGAGTTTCGCGCAGGCTAAGAAGCAAACCAAAAACACCAAAGCTAAAACCCTGTTTACATTAAAGGGCGATCCCACGTTGGCTGATGAATTCATCTACCTCTACAAGAAAAATCACCAGACAAAGGAAGACTTTACTACGGCAAAGATCGAAGAGTACCTCAACCTCTTCATCAACTTCAAACTAAAAGTAAAGGAAGCACGCAAACGCGGATTGGACACTACTACCACTTTTACGCAGGAGTTTAATCAATACAAAGAAGAGTTAAGAAGGCCCTTTCTGCCGGATGCACGAATGACCGACAGCCTGGTGCGCCTTACCTACAACCGTATGCAGCAAGAAGTACGGGCCGCGCATATTTTGATTTCTGTAAAACCTGATGCACTGCCACAGGATACGCTGGCAGCGTACCAAAAAACTATCGAGGTCCGCGAGAAGGTTAAAGCCGGATTAAACTTTGAACAAGCCGCACGAACCTATTCGGATGATCCCTCCGCTAAAACCAATGGTGGTAACCTGGGATATTTTACGGCCTTGCAGATGGTGTTTCCATTTGAAACAGCCGCCTACACAACCCCTGTTGGCGACATCAGTATGCCGGTACGAACGCGCTTTGGCTACCATCTGGTTTATGTTATCGATCGCAGACCCGCCAGTGGTGAGGTGGAGGTGTCGCACATTATGATTCGCACAGGCGATGATAAAGACAATAACAAAGCAAAGAATACCATCTTCGATCTTTATGATCAGCTTCAGGCCGGAGTAACGTGGGTGGATCTCTGCAAACAATTTTCGGAAGACCCCGGATCAAAGGATAGTGGCGGACGCCTTCGTCCTTTTGGTGTGGGCATGATGGGGAGTGTGCCGGAATTTGAGCGAGTAGCTTTTTCGCTAGCCAAGCCGGGCGACATTTCCGATCCTTTTCAAACCCAATACGGCTGGCACATTATGCGCCTGGAATCCAAAATTCCGCTTGCTTCTTTTGAAGATCTAAGCGCTTCATTAAAAAACAAGATTGCCCGTGACGAACGCACGCAGGTATCCAAGCAAGCCTTGCAAACGCGGTTGCGCAAGGAGTTTCAGTTCAATGAAAACCTGCCAACCAAAGCCAGTGTGTTTAGCCTGGCCGACAGTAATCTTGTAAAGGGCACGTGGAAACCTGTCTATCCAGGCGCAGCAAAACAGTCGTTGTTTTTGCTAAAGGGAAATCATTACTATGTAAGTGATTTTCTCACGTATGCACAGGCCCATCAGCAGCGAACGGCCGGCACACCCGAAAAATATTTGGAGCAGTTATACAACAATTATGTGGATGCCTGCATCTCTGAGAAGCAGGAAGAGAAGATTGTTCAGGAGAACCCGGATTATACCTTTCTGCTGCAAGAGTATTATGAAGGAATACTGCTCTTTGAAATCATGGAGGATGAAGTGTGGAATAAGGCATCGGAAGATTCAACCGGACAGCACCAGTATTACACCACACACAAATCTTCGTACCAGGCCGGAGAGCGCGTTGACGCTGCGTTTTACCAGGCCGGTTCGCAAGAAATTGTCAACGGACTTTTGCCCCTGCTGCAGCTAGGAGACGAGAAGAAAACAAAGGACTATATAACCCAGAACAAAGTGAAAACCGAAACTGGTTTTTACAAAAAGGAGGATAAGGCGGTATTGCAAAAGGTACCCTGGACAGCCGGAATTCACCCTTCGGAAAACAATGGAATGTATTACCTTGCGTGGCTAAAAGAGATACTACCTGCGGGGGATATGTCGTTTGAAGAGGCAAGACCCACAGTTATATCCGATTATCAGACGTACCTGGAAAAAAGTTGGTTAGACCAGCTCAGAAAGAAATACCCGGTAAAAATAAATGAGAAGGGAAAGCAATACGTATTACAGCAGCTTCAGTAATAACATCACGACCGGGTATGGAAGGACGTTTACGTTCATTCTGATGGTGACGGTGCTGGCGGGCTGCGAGTTGATTCAAATGAAGCGCGATCAGCTTGACGGAGAAAACCGAATAGCGGTGGCACGCGTCAATACTACGTATATTTATAAAGATGAGTTGGATGGAATAGTATCGCCCGGCACTACAAAGGAAGACAGCGCAAAACTGATTGAAGCCTACGTAAACAGCTGGGTAAGAAAGCAACTTCTCATTCAGGAAGCCGCACGCAAAATGAACATAAACGAAGCCGAAGTAGAGCGCAAAGTGCTGGACTATCGCTACAGCATCATCGCGTACGAGTATCAGGCTTACTATGTCGATCAACACCTGGATACCCTGGTGAACAACAGCGAGATTGAAACGTACTATAACGACAACATCGACAACTTCATGTTGAAGCAAAACATTGTGCAGGGTACGTTTATTAAGGTGCCTAAAAATGCTCCCCGTACGGAGAAGCTTAAAGACCTTATTTTTTCGAATGGCGAAAAAGAAGACAAAGAATTGAAATCATATTGCCTCAGCTTTTCGGCCGCCTATCATATTTCCGATTCCACCTGGATGGTTTTTGATGAGCTTGTTCGAAACTCACCCTTGGCAGAATTTCCAAATAAGATTCAATTCCTGAAGTCGAACCCTTATTACGAAACGTCAGACGATGCATACCTCTACTTCTTAAAAATAGACCAGTACCGTATATCCGACAATGTATCACCCCTTGAGTTTGTGAAGGACGATATCCGGAATATTATTTTAACCAAACGCAAGGTAGAACTTGCCAAGCGGTTAGAGGATGAAGTATACAACAGCGCACTAGATCAAAATGAATTTGAGATTGTCAGATAATATGAAGAAGGGAATTTTAAAAGCAGGCGTAATCCTGGTGATGCTGGCAACGGCACTTCAGGGATTAGCACAAGAAGAACCAAAGGGTTTTGTGGTAGACGAAATCATCGTGAAGGTTGATAATTATATCGTAATGAAGTCGGATTTGGAGCGCGCCTATCAGGACTACCTCACCAACGGAGGATCGCCATCACAGCAGGTGCGCTGCCAGTACCTTGCCATGCTAACGCGAAACAAGTTGATGCTGGCTAAGGCCGAGATTGACTCCGTA
>Ga0315910_10000315_pt1 | contig 51172 bp, 43 predicted proteins | sample EdamamesoilMG_FD_204470 | JGI IMG/M metagenome (GOLD analysis project Ga0315910, IMG submission 204470) | Garden soil microbial communities collected in Santa Monica, California, United States - Edamame soil | ecosystem: Environmental > Terrestrial > Soil > Garden | place: USA: California... | reverse complement strand
GCCCAAAAAGGTCGCGCTCATCTCCGAAGGGCAGAAGTTCTGCCCAAAACGCTCGCGACCATCTCAAACGGGCACAGTTCTGCCTTCTGCGAAGGCAGAACTCCGTTCCGGCCCTCGCTCCGGGCACCGACTCTTGGAGCGAACCGAGGCCTCGACCTCCGAGTTGCAGGGGAGGCGCCGCAGTACGGCTCCCCTCCGGGCGCGCTTCTACCGCGGGTGTCGTTCCCGGTCCGTCGAACCACGAGATCCTGAGCGCCACGGACGACGGTCACTGGCGGACCAGGACGATCGCAATACCCGCATCGTTCCCCCCGACCCCCGGCTCCAACCGGGAATGCACGTCGTCGCGCCTGCGGGAGATCGGGGGCCAACGCTGGATATCGAGGCGCTCGGGCGCGGAGAGACGCTCATTCTGGATGCGGTGCTGGGACCAGCGACGTGCGAGGGGATTTGGACGTGGGCAGTGGGCCTGCATGAGGCGGGTGCCCTGACGCCCGCCGGCGTCGGGCGAAGTGGCGAGCGCAGGGAGGCGGTGCGTTCGGACTCGACGCGCTGGGTCGATGCAGAGCCGGTCGTCCCCGCGCTCGTTCCGTTGCTCGAACGATTTCATGCGATCGGCGGCGAGGTGTCGCGGTACGCATTTCTCGGGCTGCGGCGATTCGAGCTCCAGCTCGCCGCCTACGAGCGCGAGGGGCATTACACGCGCCACTTGGATGCGTTCCGGTCGGGAGGAAAGCGGCGCTTGACGGCGATCTACTATCCGAACGTCTCGTGGCGGCCCGGAGATGGCGGGGAGCTCGAGGTCTATCGCGGTGAGACGGCATCATGTGTCGACCCACGTGCGGACCGCATGGTGATCTTCTTGAGCGACCGGGTGGAACATGCGGTGAGACCCGTGATTCGTGGCCCACGCGTGGCGATGACGGCCTGGTACCGCGGCTGAGGAGGCGCGGGGGAGCGGAGAGGGGTTCCGTCCGGGCCGCGCGCGGGCGCGCTCGGCCCGCGCATCAACCTTTCGTGGGCCGAGGTCGAAAGGAACGGGACCCAACCCGGAAGACCGAACTCATGATGAGACATTCCCTGCGCGCGAGCACCGTGGCGGCACTCGGATTCGCGTTCCTTGGCTGCAGCGACGAGGCCGACACGACCCTCTCCGACATGACGGATACGGACGCCTTCGACGACCCGCGTGGCCTTTCGCTGGGTAACGGGCTCTCGCTCGGCAATGGCCTTTCGCTGGGCAACGGTCTCTCGATGGGGAATGGTCTTTCGCTGGGCAACGGGCTCTCGCTCGGCAATGGTCTTTCGCTGGGTAACGGGCTCTCGCTCGGCAATGGGCTTTCGACGGCGGCGGGCCTCAGCAGCACCACGGGGTTCATGACGAGTGAGGCGGGGCAAAAGCTCATCCGCTACTTGGTCGAATGTGCGTTGCCTGCGGGCCAAAACATCACCAAGAACGATCCCGTCCACGGCGGAACGATCACGTTCGAAGGCCGGGTGGGTGTGGCCCCGGAGTGGCAGACGAGCGCGTGCGGGACGTCGTGCCAAGAATGGGTGTCGGCCTGTCTCCTTGCGCGGACCAATGAGTCCGGCGAGAGCATCCAGATCTACCTGCGTGCGGAGCACTCCAAGATTGGGGGGACCCCGGATCCCGACGGATACTTCGTGGAGCCGGAGGCAGCATATTACGGCAATCTCTTCGCCAACCCGCCGCAGGCCTACTATTGCTCGATCTCGGGGAATGATTTCCAAGGGACGCTCCAAGGGCGGACGTGCGGACAGCACAGCAACAACTGTGCGTTCGAGTATCGTAGCGTATGCGGCAACCAAAGCCCCTCGTACGCGGACTGCACCACGAAGACTGCCGGGGGCAGCAGCTATCCGAACGCGTGCCGCAAGCCCAATCGACCTGCGCAGGGGCTCAATGGGGCTCGCATGCCGGTCGTCGCAGCGTATCTGCCTTCGTGCATGTTCGCGGGGGTCGAGGCCGAGCACTTGACGGGCACGGCGGGTGCTCCACAAACGACGGGCTACTACCTCCCCACGAATGGAAGCATCACGAACTGGTTTGGGTTCACACCTGGACTTCGTGAACCCACCCGCATCCGCGTGTCCGCGCGGGGAACTCAAGCGCTCGGTGGGTGGCCGCACATGGTGGTGACCATCGACGGGAAGATCGTGGGTGAGGCGGTCGTCGATTCGACGACGATCAAGCACTACGACTTCTATCATTCCGGGAGTGGGAGCCAAGTGCGGGTTGCGTTCGACAATGACGCGGCCGGGGGCGGTCAAGACCGCAGCCTGTTCATCGACCGCATCCAGTACCGTTGGTGTCCCGTTTGACCGTGCCGTAGCGAGGGGGCACGCGATCCCGTACCATGGCGGCCATGGACTGGGACCTCACCCCCTATTTCCCGAGCTTCGACGGCGATGCCCACCGAGCGTTCGTCTCCCAGTTGCGGGCAGATACGGCGTCGGCCTTGGCGCGCGCGCAAGCGCTTGGGGCGTGTGACGCAGGCACGTCGGCGGCGTGGGCCGAGATCGTGGTGGCGCTCGAGGGGCTCGGCCAACGCTGGGGTCACCTCGAGTCGTACCTCGGGGCGCTGACGGCAGCGGATGCCAAGCACGAGGGGTACCGCAAGCACGAGGGGCTGCTCGGGCGGGATGTCGCGGCGTACCGCAAACTCGAGGTCGAGGTGTTGCGGGCGCTGCGAACCGTCTCGGACGCAACGTTCGAGGCGTGGCTCGCCATGCCGCAGCTCGCGGGGGCGAGCCATGCACTGCAACGACTTCGTCACCGCGCGAGCAAGAGCATGAGCCCCGAGCTCGAAGGGCTCGCAGCGGATCTCGCGAGCGATGGCATCGATGCGTGGGGCCGGCTCTATACGGCGATCGCCGCGAATCTATCGTTCGAAATGCGGTGGCCCGATGGTCGCAAAGATGATGTCCCCATGGCGCAGCGTCGCTCGCTCATGCGGGACGCGGACCGGGCGGTTCGTGAGGCTGCCTTCCGGCTTGGCAATGAGGCCTGGCGCGCGCAGCAGGACACGTTGGCCGCGGCGCTCAACCACCTCGCAGGGGTGCGCCATAGCCTTTACGCTCGCCGCGGTATCGATCATGTGCTCGACGTCGCGCTCTTCGACGCGGCGATCTCCAAAGAGACGCTCGAGGCGATGTTCGAAGCCATCACCGCGGGGGCGGGCGTGGCCCGGCGATACCTGGCGCTCAAGGCCAAACAGGACGGTCGCAGCCAGGTCGCGTGGTTCGACCTCGAAGCGCCGCTGCGCATGCCGGGCGGGCCTGCACCACGCCTCTCCTGGGAGGACGGGGTGGCGCGTCTGCACGACGCCCTTCGCCGCAGCTACCCTGCCCTGGACGCATTCTTCGAGCGTGCGGTGCAATCGCGATGGATCGACCACGCTCCGCGTGCCGGCAAGCAGCCCGGTGCGTTTTGCACGAGCTCGCACCTCATCGACGAGAGCCGCGTGTTTCTGACGTTCCAGGGCTCGTATGGCGACCTATCCACGCTCGCCCACGAGATCGGTCACGCGTATCACAACGCCGTGATGGACGGTATGCGCCCGCTCTCCCGCGAGTATCCGATGACGCTGGCCGAGAGCGCTTCGACGTTCGCGGAGATGTTGCTGGCGGATGGGCTCCTGGGAGACCCCGCACTGGAGCTCGGGCAGCGTGCGAGACTCCTGAGCGAGAGCCTCAACGATGCCGTCGCGTTCCTGCTGGACATCCCGGTCCGCTTCGAGTTCGAGCGTTCGTTCTACGAGCAGCGCGCCCATGCAGCGCAAAGCGCCGCGGAGCTGTGCGAGCTCATGGCGCAGACGCAACGGCGGGTGCTCGGCGACATCCTGGATCCGGACGGCACGGACCCGCTGTTTTGGGCTTCGAAGCTCCACTTCTTCATCACGTCGGTGAGCTTCTACAACTTCCCGTACAGCTTCGGCTATCTGCTGAGCCGTGGCTTGTTCGCGGCATACAAAGCTGAGGGACCCGCATTCCTGCCGCGCTATGAAGCGTTCCTGCGGCGTACGGGAAGCGGGCCCGCACATCTGGTGGCGCGCGAGACGTTGGGGGTGGACCTCGAGCGCCCGGAGTTTTGGTCCGGGGCGATCGCGAGTCTGGATGGAGTCCTCGACGAACTCGTGGCGATCACGAACGCGTAGGTCCTCTCTCGCCCCAGGCGAGGGCGAAGCAAGCCGCGGGGGACGCGCCAGCGCCCCCACATCATTCTTTCCTGCGATGTCCGAGCCGGGCGAAGAGGCTTCTTTCTCCACGCAGTTCTTTGGGGTCTTTCGCTATAGCCGTCGCGCGCTCGAGTTGGTGTGGTCGACCTCGCCGACGCTGACGATCACGCTCGGGGCCCTCACGTTCGTGGCCGGGCTGCTCCCGGCAGCCACGGCCTACGTGGGCCAGCTCATCGTCGATGCCGTCGTGGCCTCGGTCTCCGCTCGAGAAGCCGGGGGGCAGGGGCAGACCGCCGGAGTGCTCGGGTACATCGTCATCGAGGGCGTGCTCGTGGCGGCCATGGCGGCGGCGCAGCGGGGCCTCTCGGTGTGTGAATCGCTGCTGCGGGTCCGGCTCGGGCACCGCGTCAACGTGCTGATCCTCGAGAAGGCGCTGACGCTGGACCTGCGCCATTTCGAGGACTCGGAGTTCTACGACAAGTTGACGCGCGCGCGCAGGCACGCCTCGGCGCGACCGCTCAGCCTGGTGCTGCGGACGTTTGGGCTGCTCCAGAATCTCATCACGCTGACGAGCCTCGCGGGGCTCTTGATTCAGTTCTCTCCGGTCGCCGTCGCCGTCTTGTTGCTGGCTGGCGTGCCTGCGTTTGCCGTGGAAGCAAAGTTCTCCGGGGACGCGTTCCGGCTGTTCCGGTGGCGCGCTCCGGAGACCCGCAGGCAAGCGTACTTCGAGTCCGTCTTGACGTGGGAGGAGCACGCCAAGGAGGTGAAACTCTACGATCTCGGTCCGCTGTTTTTGTCGCGCTATCGAGCGATCTTCGACGAGCTCTACGAGGAAGACAAGCGCTTGACGCTGCGCCGGGGCGGTTGGGGCTTTGGCCTGGGCCTGCTGGGCACGATGGCGTTCTACGGGGCCTACGCCTGGATCGGTGTGGCGGCGGTGGCTGGGGCGATCTCGCTGGGTCAGATGACGATGTATCTGATGGTGTTCAAGCAAGGTCAGTCCGCCGTATCCGCGATCTTGTCTTCGATCGGCGGCATGTACGAGGACAATCTCTACTTGTCCAACCTTTATGAATACCTCGCGCAGGAGGTGATGGTGCCGATGGGCGGCGCCGTGGAGGGTCCGGCTCCGGGGGACGGGGTGCGGTTCGAAGGGGTCTCGTTCACGTATCCGGGCGCCGCAGAGCCAGCGCTGGCGGGGATCGATCTCCACCTGCGTCCAGGCTATGCGCTCGCGATCGTCGGTGAGAACGGGTCGGGGAAGACCACGCTCATCAAACTGCTCACGCGCCTGTATGTGCCGACGGAGGGCAGGATCCTGCTCGATGGACTCGAACTCTCACAATGGGACGAGGGCACCCTGCGGCGAAAGATCGGGGTGATCTTCCAGGATTTTGCGCGCTACCAAATGATGGTCGGCGAGAACATTGGCGTGGGCGACGTGCATCGCCTGAACGACGAGGTCGGCTGGCATCGCGCCGCGGGAAAGGCGATGGCGGAGCGCTTCATCGAGGAGCTCGCTTCGGGCTATCAGACCCAGCTCGGTCGTTGGTTTCAAGATGGGCGCGAGCTCTCGGGCGGCCAGTGGCAAAAAATCGCGCTCGCGCGAGCCTTCATGCGCAGCGACGCCGACGTGTTCGTGCTGGACGAGCCCACCGCGGCCATGGACGCCGAGGCGGAGGCCAAGGTGTTCGAGCACTTTCGGGAGGTCGCGCGCTCGAAGATGACGGTGCTCATCAGTCACCGCTTCTCGACCGTGCGGATGGCGGACGACATCATCGTCCTCGACCGCGGGCGGATCGTCGAGGCGGGGTCGCACGAAACGCTCATCCACAATCGGGGGCGCTATGCGCATTTGTTTGCGCTGCAAGCCGCCGGGTACCAGTAGACCGGTACCCGTAGGCCTACAGCACGGCGGGCACGAGCAACAGAGCACCTGCCAACAGGATGACGAGCGAGACGAGATCGAGCCGGATCCCGGCCACCACCATTTCTTCGATGCGGATGAGGCCCGAGCCATAGGCGATTGCGTTGGGTGGGGTCGAAACCGGGAGCATGAACGCACAGCTCGCGGCGAGGGTCGTCGCGATCGCGGCGGGGCCTGGATCCAAACCGCCGGCTTTCGCGATCCCGATGAGCACAGGCAACATCATGCTCGTCGTGGCGGTGTTGCTCGTCACCTCCGTCAGCAAGAGGACGAGGACGGTAGAGAGCACGACGAGCCCCCAGGAGGTCTGCGCGAGCGGCCCACCGATGGCGAGCGCACCGCGGCCCATCGCCTCCGCCAGGCCGGTTTCGAACGCCATGTGGCCGAGTGCCATGCCGCCACCCAGCAAGAACAGGGTGCCCCAGTCCAACGCTTGGGCGTCGTTCCAATCGAGGATCTTCGCATGCCTCGCATCCCCCGAGCCCCCCGACGGTGCGAAGAAGAGGATGCATGCGGCCAAGATGGCGACCACCCCCTCGTCGAGCGCCGAATGTGCCCATTCGGTCCAGGGGTGCGTGGAACCAAGCACGAGCCGGCACAGCGACGGCGCCAACCATCCGGCGACGGCGAGGCAAAATGCGAGCAGCGCCCGGCGTTCGCCCGGACGCATGGGGCCGAGTCCGGTGAGTTCTTCGCGAACGATCGTGCCGAGCGCATCGACTTTGGCCGCGGGGGGCGGAAACTGGCGGAGGATCAACGCGATCATCGCCACGAGCAAGACGACGGCGATGGGGAGCGCGAAGCTCATCCAAGCCAAGAAGTCGATGCGCGTGTTCCGTTCGCCCTCGAGGAGCGCGAGGGCGATGACGTTGGGCGCCGTGCCGATCGGCGTGGCGATCCCGCCAATCGAGGCGGCGTAGGCCAATCCAAGGACCATGCCGCCCCCGAACTTTCGCAGGGTCTCGGAAGACTGCCCCACCGCCCGACCGATCGTCGCGTGGAGGCCGAGCGCGACCGGAAGCAGCATCGCGGTGGTCGCGGTGTTCGAGATCCACATGGAGAACGAAAACGCGACCACCAAGAGGGCGACCAGGGCGCGCCGCGGCGATCCTGCGATGAACGAGCGCGACACGAGCCAGAGCGCGGCGCGACGATCGAACCCCTGCTTGCTGAGGGCGGCCGCGAGCAAGAAGCCACCCATGAACAAGAAGATGAGCGGGTGCGCGAACGCGGCGAACGCCTCTTTCGCGCCGCAGACCCCGAGCACGACGGCGAGCGCAGGTCCGAGCAGCGCCGACGCGGCGAGCGGGATCGCTTCGCTGATCCAGTAAACCACGATGAGTCCGCCCACCGCGGCGAGGCGCTGTGCTTGCGGGGAGAGGTCCGGAAGCGGGGCGCAAAGCAGCAGCACGAATACGGTGGGGCCGAGCAGCAGGCCGACACGGTGGCGCACCGGAACGGGACTCATCGCGCACAGAGTACCAACTCCGCGCGGATGTGCTGTACGGTGGGATCGCTTGGCCTCGCGCGTGCGGATCGTCGTGGTACTGCTCGCCGTGATGGCGTGCTGGTGGTCGCAGACCCGCGGTCTCATCAGCAGCAACGATGGTTCGCACGTGGCCCTTGGTCGCGCGTTGGTGCGAGGCCGGACGGATCTCGGCACGGATGTCGGGTTGACGCTTTGGGTCGATCTCGCGAGCGTCGCCGGGAAGACATACTCCGATCGTCCCCCGGGAACCGCGTTCGCCGCGCTTCCTGCGCTATGGCTGGCGAGGCCGTTGGATGCACGTTTCGAGGCGTGGAGCCGTCAGCGACGGGAGACCGCGCCCGCAGCCCCTGTCGCGGATGCGTTGGTGATTCAGCCCGCGTCGTGGCGCTACATCGAGACCTATGGCGCGAGGCGTCAGCGTACGCGGGATGCCAGCGTGGATCTCCTGGCGCTCCAAGGGACCGCGCTCCTCGTCGGTCTGCACGTCGTCGTCGTCGGTGCCCTCGGCCTCGCGTTGGTGTGGTGGACGCTCGCTCGGCGCCGCGCGAGCGCCTCGGCGTGCGCGTTCGCGGTCGTCATGCTCGGGCTCGGCTCGCTGTATGGCCCGTACTGCACGGCCCTGTTCTCCCATGTGAGCTCCGCCGTCGCGCTCATGCTCGCGTGGCGTGCCCGCGAACATCTCGGCGAGCCGCACCGCAACAAGGCGGCCGCGATCTCGATGGGCGTGGCGCTCGGCTGGGCCGTTGCCACCGACTATGCGCTCGTCCTCGTCGCGCTCGGCATGCTCGCGCTCGCGTGCCGCGTGCGGGATTGGCCTTGGATCGCGCTCGGGTCCGTGCCCGTGGCCGTGGCCGTGGCCGCGTACCATCACGCGGCCTTCGGCGCATGGTGGCGGATCGGGTACGATTTCCACGCGACCTTCGCGTTCGCGAGAGCGCGAGTCTCGACGTTTTCGGGCGAACCTCTGGTGGGGTTGTGGACGCTGTGGGGCGCGGGTGGAGGCGCGGGGGTGCTGGTCCAGGCCCCGGTGATGCTGTTTGGGCTCGTGGGCCTTTGGCGGTCGGATCTCCGGCGTCTGGCTCTGGCGTTCGTGCCGTGGCTCGTCCTGCTGATGTTTCATCGCACCCCCGCGGGTGGAGCCGGTGAGGACCATCGGTATCTCGTCCCCGTGATGCCGGTGCTGGCGTGTGGCCTCGGGCTCCTGTGGGACCGACTCGGTGCGTGGTCCAAAGGGCGTGCGACGGCGACACGGATCGCGCTCGGGGGGGTGGGCCTGGTGTCGATCGCCCTGACGTGGCAACACTTCTGGTCTTGGCGGGGAGCGTGAACCAAGAGCCCACGAAACCGGAGGTGGAGAAGCCCGAGCTCCGGACCACCGCGTGGGTGTCCTCGATCTACTTCGCGGAGGGGTATCCGTACGCGATCGTCAACACGGTCGCCGAGACAATGTTCACGGAGCTCAAGGCCAGCCTCCAGGTCATCGGGTTGACCTCGCTGTTCCATCTGCCATGGAACCTCAAGTTCTTGTGGGCCCCCTGGGTCGACCTCTACGAGACCAAGCGCGGGTGGACGCTTTGGGTCGAGGTCGCGATCACGGCGCTCCTGCTGATCTTGACGGCGGTGTCGCTCGGATCGAGCCCGTTGCTCGCGGCCGCAGCGGTGTTCATGGCGCTCGCGGTGCTCTCCGCGACGCACGACATCGCCATCGACGGGTTCTACCTCGAGGCGCTCGATGAGGCCGAGCAATCGCGATATGTCGGGGTTCGCGTGGCTGCGTATCGCGTCGCGCTGACGGTGGCGGCGGGATTGCTCGTGAGCGTCGGTGGTCGCTTTGGGTGGCCGGCGGCGTGGTTTTGTGCCGCCGTGCTCATGGCCGCCCTGGTCGTCGCGCACGCAGTCTCGTTGCCCAAGGTCGAAGAGCGGCGGACGCCTGTGTACCGCCTCCTGCGCGGCGTGTTGCGACGTCGCGTTTTGGTCAGCCTCGCCGTCGCCGGCCTGCTCGTCGCGGCCGAGGTGTACTCCCCAGTTTTGCGTCCGTGGGGAGCGGCTCTGCAAGCGCGAACCTCGATCAGCAGCGCGGGGTTCATCGGCGTGGGACTTTTGGTCGTGCTCCTGGCCGGGTTGGCCGCGACGCCCTGGCTGCGCGGAAGGCTCGCGCGCGGAAACGGGGCCTACGCGGCCGGATTCGTGGACTTCCTGGGCCAGCGCCGAATTGGCCACGTGCTCGCCTTCGTCGTGTTGTTCCGGCTCGGCGAGTCGCTCCTGCTGAAAATGAGGTACCCATTTCTCAGCCAGGACGTGGGGATGGATGTCGAGTACTTCGGCCTCGCCGTGGTGGGAGCGGGCGGAGTGGCCTCCATCATCGCGACGCTGGCAGGAGGGCGCCTGATCGCCCGCGATGGCCTGCGGCGCTGGCTGTGGCCGTTCGTCTTGGCGCAGAACGTACTGAACCTCCTGTACATGGCGGTCGCCATGGCGCCCGAGCCCGCGAAGCTCGGACTCCCCCTCGTGACGGCCCTCATTGGGCTCGAACACATCGGCGCCGGGCTCGGAACGTCGGTTTTCATGGTCTATCTCATGAGGTGCTGCGACCCCAGGCACCGCGCGACGCATATGGCCATTTTGACGGCGCTCATGAGCATCGGGTTCACGATTGCCGGTGTCGCGAGTGGCTTCATCGCCGCTCGCCTCGGCTTCGGCCTGTACTTTGCGTTCACGTTCGTGGCCACGATTCCGAGCATGCTGCTCATCCCTGGCCTGCCTCACCTCGATGGACGGGAGGCAGATTGTCCTCCGGGGACAAGCGGATGACACGTGGTGCGGTAGCCTTGTGAGCCGACATCGGGTAAACCGAGGGTGACCAAGTCGGAGCGGAGCACGTTGAAATGAGCGACTCGATCCCCAGGGTGGACTACGCAATCGAACTGTTGGACGGCCCACCCGACGTCGAGTTCCGGGTGTTTCGGATGTGGTTCGTGGAAGAGGTCAACACTCCGTTCGAGTTGACCTTGGACATCACCACCGAGACTCAGGTCGACGTCCGCGATCTCCTTGGCGTTTCGATCGAGCTCATCCTCACCCGCGATGCTGCGCACGCCCGGCATATTTACGGCGTGGTCGCGCAGGCCGAGCTGCTCGGCGCTTCGCGAGAGATGGGTTCGGGAGGCAACGAAGGCCAGCTGCTCATCCGGATCGTCGTCGTCCCCTCCGTCAAGCTGTTGCAGCAGGGGACGGCGTGCCGGATCTTCCAAGAGCAGAGCGTCCAAGACGTGCTCAAGAAGGTGCTCGATCCCGTGCTTGCCGAGTACGGGCGCACGTACGATCCGGGTAAGCAGCAACGTGGCAACAAGCCGCGGGACTACTGCGTGCAGTACCACGAGTCCGACTACGACTTCACGACGCGACTCCTTCAGGAAGAGGGCATCAACTACTTCTTCAAGCACGACGATGGCAAGAAACACGAGGTCTTGACCTTCGCAGAAGCCAACGATGCGTTCGAAGACATCTTGAACACCGACGGCGAGTGCTCGTTCCCGTTTGGGCTACATGCGAGCTCCTCGACCTCGGTGGAGTCGCTCCAGTCGTTCTCGGTGCGCACTGCCCTCGTGACCACCGGGGTGCGCCGCCTCGACTACGACATCATGGACCCGCACAAGCCGCTCATGCAGGAGACGGTGGAGAAGGACAAGATGAGCCGCGTGCGGCGGTTGTACTTCTCCATGGGACGCCGGTACGTGCTCGACGATGTCGCGGCGCGCAAAGACGACCACCTCGAGGTCGCGCGGCTGGGCGGCGAGGTGTTCGTGGGCGAGTCGAACGCGATTGGGTTCCGGTCTGGTGGCGTCTTCGCGCTCGACGGTGACGAAGTTCCGGGGACCGTGGACGGTCTGCTCGTGACCCGCGTGGTGCACACGGGGACCGATCCCGAGGCGTTCCACTATCAGAACGATCAGGGCGACGACTTCGTGTTCGACGGCCCGCGGTATGGGAACCGCTTCGAGTGCATCCCAGCCAAGGTCCCGCTGCGGCCGGCTCAGGTCACCCCCAAGCCCAAGATCGAGGGCGTCCAGACGGGCATCGTCTCCGGACCTTCCGGGGAAGAGATCCACACGGACGAGCTCGGTCGGATCGTCGTGCAGTTCCACTGGGAGGAAGAGTCCACCTACGACCAGACGTCCTCGTGTTGGATCCGCGTCGCCCAGTCGTGGGCGGGCCCGGGTTGGGGTGCCGTGTTCCTGCCGCGCATCGGCATGGAAGTGGTCGTCACCTTCATCGAGGGCAACCCGGATCGGCCGCTCGTGACCGGCTGTGTCTACAACGGAAAGTTCGGCGTTCCTTATCCGCTGCCCGACGAGAAGACCAAGAGCACAATCAAGTCCGAGAGCTCGCCCGGAGGCGATGGCTTCAACGAGCTGAGGTTCGAGGACGCCAAGGGCAAGGAGGAGGTGTTCCTCAACGCGCAGAAGGACTTCAACGAGCACGTCGGCAACGACCACTCCACCCAGGTGGACGCCAACCAGACGAACACGGTCAACATCGATCGTACCCGCACCACCAAGGGCAACGAGTTCGTCACCATCCACGGCAACCAGACCATCGAGATCAAGGGTGTTCCGGAGAACCAGGGCGACAAGCAATCGCCGTTCAAGGGGTCGACCACGAACATCGATGGCCACCACAAGATGGTGACCTCGGACACCGCCTACCTCGAGGCGCCCAACCAAATCCAGTTCGTCTGCGGCGGCAGCTCCATCACCATGGTGCCCGGCAAGATCACGATCAGCGCGGGCGATGGCTCGAGTCTCACGCTGGATGCCAACGCCTTCATGAAATCCAGCCAGGGCACCGAGGTCCTGTTGGACGCCAACGCGCGCACGACCGCGAGCACCGGCGGGAACATCCTCGTCGACGCCAATGTCTGCGGGACGGCCCAAGCCGGTGGTGAGATCCTGCTCGACGCGAACGCGTGCATCAGCGGCAGCGGCGGTGGTTCGGTGCTCTGCGACGCGAACGTGCTCGCTGCCTCCGCGGCTGGTAACCAGATGCTCGTGGACGCATCGCAGGCGCTTCTGCAGGGCACCTCGGCGAAAGTCGTGGGCGTTGCGGATGCCACGGTCTCTGCGCCGAGCGTCAGCGTGAGCGGAGCGGCCAAGGTCGCCGTTTCCGGCGCGATGGTCACCCTCAACTGAGCGGCAGGCGACCCCTTCGGGGGGCGCCCGCGTCGGAGCGGCGGACGCCGGATCGAGCCAAGGTACGGATCGCGGCGAGAGCGATCTGCGGCCATCTGGCGGCGCTCGGCCTGGCCCCGGACGCGTGCGACGACCGCAGACGGCCCAGATTGCCCAGGGAACGCGGGTCTGGGGCCGTCGCGAACCGCGACCCTTCCCCGATTCGGTGACAACATGTTACGGCCCTGTCACATGGCGGCGAGTATCGTCCGCCTAATACGCAGGTCCTGATGTCTGGAGTCATCCTCATCGTCGACGACGAGCCCGATATCACTTCGACCGTCGCGTTCAATCTCGAGCGCGAGGGGTTTCGCACCGTCTGTGCAGGCCTCGGTCGCAAGGCGATCGAACTCGCAGCCGGCGACCCCCGCCCCGATCTGATCGTCCTCGATCTCATGTTGCCGGACATCTCGGGGACCGAGGTCTGCCGGATGCTGCGGCAGAACGCCGATACACGACGAACTCCGATCGTGATGCTGACCGCCAAGACGGATGCGATCGATCGCGTCGTGGGGTTCGAAGTCGGTGCCGACGACTACGTCACCAAGCCGTTCTCGGTGCGCGAGCTCATCCTCCGGGTCAAGGCCATCTTGCGGCGCGCGCAGCCCGAGGAGGTGGACGCGACGAGCATGCGGTTCGGTGTGCTTCAGATCGACGTCGCCGGCCACCGGGTCTGGGTCGATGATTTCGAGGTCAACCTGACGGCGCTCGAGTTCCGTTTGCTGACGACGCTCGTGAAGCGGCGCGGAAGGGTGCAGAGCCGCGAGGCGCTGCTCAATCACGTCTGGGAGATGAGCGGCGACGTCACCACGCGGACCGTGGACACCCACGTTCGGCGCCTGCGCAAGAAGCTAGGCTCGGCGAGCGCGTACATCGAGACCTTGCGCGGGGTGGGCTACAGGTTCCGTCCCGAAGCTGCGGAGTAGGGCGTTGCGGAACCGCGCAAAGTTCATCCTCGTCACGATGGCTTTGGTGGCCATCGTCGATGCGCTCGTGGGGGTGTACCTCGAGCGGGAACTCCGTGCTTCGATGCAGGCCGGGCTTTGGACCGAACTCGGGCGCTATGCGGCGACGGCCCGTGAGCTGCTGGTGGTGTCCCGGACGGGATCCTCGCCGTCGATCGATCCGGATGACGTGGCCGACCGCGCCGGGGCGGCGACGTCCGCTCGCATCACCATCGTCGACACTTCCGGGGCGGTGGTCGGAGATTCGGAGTTCGCCGTCAGCGAGCTCAACGGGCTCGAATCGCACGCGGAGCGTCCCGAGCTGCAGGAAGCCTTTGCCTCGGGGTCGGGCCGCGCGACGCGATACAGCCGTTCGCTCGACCAGCAGATGCTCTACTCTGCGCTCCCCGCAGACGTGGCGGGTGAACGCTTCGCCGTGCGCGCGGCGTTGCCCGTCGAGCAGGTGACCGCGGCGATCCATCGCCTACGTTGGGCGCTCGCCGTTTCGTGCCTCGTCAGCGTCATCCTTGCGGCGCTGCTCGCGGCGCTGGCGTCTTCCCTGATCTCCAGGACGCTGCGGTCGGTCGTGACGGTGGCCCAAGCCGTCGCGGGGCCGCGCGGACGCGGAAGCGATGAACCTCCGTCGCGATCCCTGTCTCAGATGGCGGCCGAACTCGAGCAAGCGCTCGGCATGCTCGCCGCCGAGCGCAACCGCTTCGAGGCCGTGCTCCAAACGATGGATCAGGCGGTGGTCTCCCTCGATGCGCGCCATCGCGTGCTCACGGTGAATCGCGCTGCACGGCAGCTGCTCCACCTGCGGGACGACGTGGAGGGGCGGACCCTGCTCGAAGCGGTCCGCATTCCCGCGCTCAAGGAGCTCGTCGAGCGCGTCGAGGGTGGGGGGCCCAACGCGGCGGAGTTCGAGATCCCCGGGGTCGGACGCCAAGTCGAGGCACGGGCGACCCTCCAGGAAAACGGGGACCTCGTCGTCGTGATCCTCGATGTCACCGAGATTCGCCGCCTCGAGCGAATTCGCCGCGACTTCGTGGCGAATGTCTCCCACGAGCTGCGGACCCCCATCAGCGTGATTCGGGCCAACACCGAGACCCTGCTCTCGGGTGCGCTCGACGATGAAGCGACGGCGCGGCCGTTCATCGAGGCCGTACTCCGCCACGCGGACCGTCTGGGGCGCCTCGTTTCGGACCTCCTCGACATCTCCCGGATCGAAGCCGGTCGCTACACGCTGGTGCCCGCCGAGATCAACGTCGGCGACCTCGTCGACCACGTGCTCGATTCCGTCGAGGTGGACGCGACCGCCAAGGGGATCGATCTCGAGGTGGACATCGATCCCGACCTCAGCGTCGTCGCAGACCGCAAGGCGCTGGAACAAATCCTGGTCAACCTCCTCACGAACGCCGTGAAGTACACGGGGGACCGTGGACACGTCACCGTGAGCGCCGAACCTTGGGATGGCGATGTTCGCATCGAGGTCATCGACGACGGTCCGGGCGTCGATCCGGCGCATCGCGAGCGCATCTTCGAACGGTTCTACCGCGTCGATCCGGGCCGATCCCGCGATATGGGGGGGACCGGTTTGGGCTTGTCGATCGTCAAGCACCTGGTCGAGGCGATGGAAGGCTCTGTAGGTGTCAAAGCGCGACGGCCCCATGGATCCGTGTTTTGGCTGATCCTTCCCCCGCGCCCGCGCCGGGCTGCGCCGGTGCGCAGCGAAGACCTACCTGTTGCGTCTGACACCTCGATGTGAGCTAGACTTCGCGAAGTCGCAACCTGCAACATCGCCCTGGGTGTTGTAGCCTCTGGTTCATGGTGGCTTGGGTGGCCCAATCGACAACCCTATCAGTGCCCCAAGAAGGGCTTAGTTTCGAAGACGAGCTGCTCGAGCTGCGCGAAGACCTGCTCGAAATGGCAGGCCGCGTGGAGGACATGATTCACCGCTCGGGGCGTGCCCTCGTCGATCGGGACGAGGCGCTGGCTTCTGCCACCATCGCGCTCGACGGAGCTGTCAATTCGGCCGAACTCGCCATCGACGAGCGTTGCTTGAAGATCCTCGCGCGGCGGCAGCCCGTCGCGGCGGATCTCAGGCTCATCGCCGTGGCCTTGAAAATGGTCACCGACCTCGAGCGCATCGCCGATCTCGCGGTCAACATCTGCGAGCGCGCGATCGATCTCGCCCGCGCCGAGCCGATCGTCGTGCATCCGGATCTCCCCCTGATGACGCAGCGGGTCGAGTCCATGGTGCAAGACGCCATCGATGCGTTCGTCCGTGGCGAGACGCGGAAGGCCTGGAGCGTCATCGAACGCGATGACGAAGTCGACGACCTCTACAACCAGGTCTTCGAGGACTCCCTCGTGCGCATGCGGGAAGAGCCGCGCGACGTCCACCAGCTGATCCACGTCCAATCCGTCGCAAAGTGGCTCGAGCGCATGGCCGACCACGCGACGAATCTCGCGGAGTTGGTCATTTTCATGATCGAGGGCCGGGATGTCCGTCATCCGCGGCTCCGGGATACCCCCACGTCGCCGGAGCGCACGGACGGCTAGAGGCGCCTGGCCAAAGCCCCACGCCGGTTCGTGAGCTCTGCCCTACAGCGCGTGTCGGTCGTCCGGCGCGGGCCCGATCCAGGCAAAAGGGGGGCAAAAAGGGGGGCAAAATGAGCGGCTGGATGGGGTTTGCCGGCGGTCTTGCGAAGGGACCGGCGGGGGTGGACGCGGTGCTCCGGCGCAGTGGGGCGCTGGCGCCGGGATGTACGGGTCGACGCAACCAGGTGCGCAGCGCTACAGTGGGTGCAGCCGTCAAGGAGACCCGATGCCCCGACATGTCCTGCAAGCGATCCGCACGTTCTCCGGTCCACGAGCCACGCAAGGGTTGAGCGACGCCGTCATCGAGCGCTTTCTCGCCCACGATCCCAAGCTCGAGCGTGCGATCGAAGAAGCCGGGGCAAGGCACGCGCAAGTCAAAGAGGAGTTCGCCGAAGGTCTGCAAGGACCGGAGCAGAACCTCGTTCAGCTGCTCCAAGCGGGCTACCTGAACTTCTACCCCGACCACGCGGTCAACCCCTACGTCCCGCTCGCGGCTCGCGGCCCATGGATCGTCACCTCGCATGGGGCGGTGCTCTACGACACCGGCGGCTACGGGATGCTGGGCTTCGGCCATGGACCCGATGAGGTCATCGATGCGATGCGCAAGCCATGGGTGATCGCAAACATCATGACGCCGAGCTTCAGTCAGAAGCGCTTTCAAGATGCGCTGCGAGCCGAGATCGGGCACACGCGTGGCGCCTGTCCGTACGCCGCGTTCGTCTGTATGAATAGCGGTTCGGAGGCGGTCACGGTCGCCGCGAGGATCTCGGACGCCCACGCCAAGGTCGCCACGGCGCCGGGCGGTCACGCACAAGGCCGCAAGGTCGCGTTCCTCGCGTTGGAGGGCGGCTTCCACGGTCGCACGGATCGTCCCGCGCAGGCCTCGGGTTCGTGCCAGAAGGCGTATCGCGAGCACCTCGCTTCGTTCCGGGGTCGCGACAACCTCGTGCTCGTACCGCCCAACGATGTGACCGCTCTCCAAGCCGCGTTCGAGCGGGCCGAGGCGCAGGGCGTGTTCTTCGAGATGATGTTCATCGAGCCCGTGATGGGCGAGGGCAATCCTGGCGTCGGCATGTCGCGAGAGTTCTACGATCGTGCGCGCGTGCTGTGCGATCGCATGGGAACCTTGCTGCTCATCGATTCCATCCAAGCTGGCCTGCGCGCGCACGCGTGCCTCTCGATCGTGGACTACCCCGGGTTCGAGGATGCGGCGCCGCCGGACTTCGAGACGTATTCCAAAGCGCTCAACGCCGCCCAATACCCGCTGTCGGTTCTCGCCCTCGGTGACCGGGCCGCACGCGCCTATCGGATCGGGATCTACGGGAACACGATGACCACCAACCCCCGCGCGCTGGAGGTCGGTCTCGCCACGTTGCAGCTGTTGACGCCCGCGCTGCGCAAGAACGTACGCGACCGTGGTGCGGAATTCCTGGCGAAGCTCGGGCAGCTGCGCGACGCCTTCCCCGACGTGATCAAGCGGGTGCAGGGCACGGGTCTCCTCCTCTCGGCGAGCCTAGACCCGAGCATTCCGGTCGTCGGGGACGACGGGATCGAGAAATACTGCCGGCTGCAGGGGTTGGGCGTGATCCATGGCGGGGAAAACGCCTTGCGCTTCACGCCGCATTTCCGCATCACGAGCGCCGAGATCGACCTCGTGATCGACCTCTTGGCGGAGGCGCTGACGCACTATCGCTCGCTGGCGCCCGCCGCAGAATAAGCCTGGTAGTGTGCGCCCCGTGAACGCGGGACTTTTTGGGCAGCGCAAGGCCGCCCGTGGCCGCTGGCAAGCCCCACGGGGGGGAGGCCGCGCTTGAGTCATCTCGAGATCGTGCAGCTCGAGGTCGGGTTGCTCCAAAACTTCTGCGAGGTGATCGGCTGCCCGGAGACGGGCGTCGCGGCCCTCGTCGACCCTGCGTTCGAGGTCGACCGCCTGCTCAAGATCGTCCGCGATCGCGGGTGGCGGGTCGAGACCATTCTCTTGACGCACTCCCACGACGACCACATCGCCGGCCTCGATGAAGCGGCAGCGGCGACGGGGGCGGTCGTTCGCTGCCATCCCGTCGAGCGAGAGATCGCTTTGGGGCTTGCACCACACGTCCAAGTCGTGGCGGACCGCGAACGCATTCCGGTAGGGAACGGGGCGGTCTACGCCCTCTACACGCCGGGTCACATGCCCGGCTGCGTGTGTTGGTACCTCGAGCAGGAAGCGGCCGTGATCACGGGCGACGTCTTGTTCGTCGGTTCGTGCGGCGGTGTCTCGTATCCCCAGTCCGATCCCGAGGCGATGTTTCGCAGCCTCCACGGCGTCCTCGGCACGTTGCCCGAGCATACGCGCGTCTATCCGGGACACGACTACGGGCCCACGCCCACGAGCACGCTCGCCTGGGAGTTCGCCAACAATCGCGCCTTCACGAGCTCGACGCTCGAGGCTTTTTGCGCCTACAAGCGGGTTCCGGCACCATCCCCGCGCGTGCAATGATCCTTCCGCTCGGGATCATGCTGCTCTCGGTGGTGGGCGGCGTTGGACTCGGACTCGTCACCCGCCGCGATGGCCCGTGGATGCTGCCGATCCGCAGCTTTGCGATCGCGGCGGTCATCGCCTCCGTCGTCTTGCAGCTGCTCCCGGAGGCGATCGAGGAGCTCGGCCTTTGGGCGGTGCCCGGGTTCGTCGCTGCGCTGCTGCTGCCGTCGGTGCTCGGACGCTTCGGCGGTGGGCTCGGGCGCGGGGGTCATCGGCATCCCCGCTCCTCCCATCATTGGGCGGCCGAGCTCGGCTTCGTGGGGTTTGCATTGCATCAGCTTGCCGAGTGTGTGGCGCTCGGGTCGTTCGCGGGTCCGGGTGGCGCCGACGCTCATGGATTGTTCGTCGCCGTCGGGGCGCACACGCTTCCCCTGACGGCGCTCTTCATCGCCGAGGCGCTCGCGCACGAGGGGCTCGCGGCCGCGGGCCGCCGCGGAGGTATCTTGCTGCTCGCGACCGCCGTGGGTTTCGCGGTGGGTGCGGGGGTGGGGGGGCATCTCCTCTCCGAACACCCCATGCTCTCGGTCGTCGTTGCGGGGTTCTTGGTCCACGTCGTCGCGCATCCTCATGGCGTCAGCGCGCCGCGATCGATCGGGGTCGGTGCTCTCGAGGCGGTCGCGGTCACGTTCGGGTTGGCGCTGCCGCTGCTTTCGATGGGACACGACCACGCCAGCGCGGGGCGGGAGGCCATGCTCGTCGCTTGGTCGGACATCCTCATGCGATCCGCGGTTCCCGTGTTGGTCGGGATGTGTGCCGCTGTCGCGCTCCGACGCGGTCGCGTTCGGCTCGATCTGGTCGGCTTTGCGCTCGTGGGTGCCTGGGTCGGGTGGGCGGCAGCGTTGGCCATCGTCGTGCTTGCGAGCGTCCTGGCTCGGACGGAGGCTTGGGGATCGCTCCGCGCCACGGTCCGCGACGAGGTGCTGTGCACGTTGCCGTGGGTGCTGCTCGGGACTTGCGCTGCGGCGTTCGGTGCGGTGTTGCTGGGTACTCCAGGACCCTTGCCCTGGCCCGTTGGGGTTGCTGCCGCGGGGATGGTCGCGGCGCTGTCCTTTGCTTCCGCGATCGCTGCGGCTCCACTCGCGGGGCTCTTGCTGGTGAAAAGTGACGCGCCGATGCTCGTCGCCGCGAGCTTGCTCGCCGTGCCCGCGCTCCGGGCACTGCCTTGGACCGCAGGGGCGCTCGTGGGCCCGCGATGGACCTGGGCGCAGGGGCTCGGGGTTTTTGGCGCAGGTGTGACGATTGTGTTTGGAGTCGAGCTCGCGGCTCGCCTCCCGGTGTCGATGCCGGCGGTCCTCGTGCTCGCAGCGCTCGCACTCGCGGTGTTGATCCAGGACGGACTCCACGCTTGGCTCGTGGCGGGGACTCCGGTCCACGGGCAAGCCGGCGCCCACGAGCATGCGGGCGCAACGGCATCTGCTACGATCGAAAGCGGTGGTTAGTCAGACAGCCCCGCTCGAGGCAGTCGTGCGCGTGACGTTTTGCTGCACGACGGGCACGGCCTCCGCAGGAGATGCGCTCAGACCAGGGCTCGTCCATGCCGGGGTGCCGTTTCGGTTCGTCGTCAGCGACCACCCCGCAGACCTCGTCGACGGGCTGCGGCGAGATACGGCGCCGTGCGTTTGCGTGGTGCTCAAAGCACCGCAGACGAGCCACGCGCTCGTGTCGCGGTTCGTGCGCGAGTTCGCCGCGCATCGGCGAAAGTATCAGCGCCTCCTCGTCCGTGACTGGGAGCCCGGTGCCCATGCGGACTTGCTGCGGGAAGTGGCGGACGCGATCTCGGCGGTGCGTCGGAGATCCCGGCGGACCACAGGTAGCCTCTCGGCGGGAGCGGGTAGCCTCGCGGCCGGAGCCGGCGGCCTGTCGACCGGAGATGCGCCGCGCCGCCCGCTGCTCCCCTATGCCGAGACTCCCACCTACGAAGTGAGCGAAAGCTGCGATTCACTGACCTCTCCTCCCGGTCACGCGGAGGGATCGGGCGTTCGCCGGCGTCGGCGAGTCTGGTTCGGGTTCGCCGCCGCCATGGTGTGCACCATCGCGACCGTGCTCTCGCTCCATGTGCTGCGCCGTGGGTCCGATCTCGCGTGGGGAGCCCAGGAGGCAGCCCCGGAACCGGTTGCCGCGCCCGTCGGCCCGGGCGCGCTTCAATTTCCTCCGCTCGCAGAGCCTTCTCCGTCGGAGCCATCGCTGCAGGCTTTGGTCGCCGGAGGCGTTCTCCGGGTGCTCGATCTTCGGATGGGCCACTTGCCCGGCACCGGTGAAGTCGACGAAGCCGGAGCCATCGCCTATTGCGATTCGCTGTCGTTGGCGGGGTCGGATGCTTGGCGCTTGGCAGGCCTCGAGGACCTCGACGCGTTCCGCAACGCCCGCATGTTGCCGGCAGGGCATTACTGGGCGGCCGATCCGGTGCGCCAGGGTCGGGCCCTCCTCACGATCAAGGACAGCAAAGATGCGCGAGCGCCTCGTCGCAGTCCTAGCGCGGGGAGCAAGTCGTCCGGGGGCAAGGCGTCGGCGAGCCACGCGTCAGGCCGGATCGCCTGCGTAGACGAGCTCCGCCTACCCGCAGATTGACGGCCGCTGGCCCCAAGCCGCGCGACGCCACGTGGGCGATGCTGCGGGGCGTGGGTGCGTGTCGCTCGTTGGACGCACGCGACGTGGGCCGAGGCGTGCATGTGTCATGCACGGTAGACAGCCTTCGGCGTGAACGCCCTCTGGGCGCGATGCGACCGAGATCGGGACCTTCGCGAGGCTCCCGCGCCGAACAGGGTTCGCGTGGGCCGTTCCCGGTGTGCGACGGTACTAGGAAGGTTCAGTCGACGGATCGCTGCTGCCATGGCGCGGTCGCGTCAATCTAGTTCACGACGACGTGGAACTCCCGCGCGGGTAGGCAAAAGGGGTGCATCGTGCGAAGAATCGTTTGGGCATTATCGTTTGTAGGCTTGGGCGGATGTACGGCGGCGATCGATGGCGGGGCAAACCCGTTCGCTTCGCAGTCGAATGTCGACATCGGGGACGATGCGGAGGCGGACGCCGGAAGCGGATCGTCGGGCGCCGAAAGTGAGGGCGAAGCCTCGGAGAGCGAGGAGACGACCTCGGGCGAGCCGGCGTCGACGTCGGGTGAATCCTCCGAAGGTGAGAGCGAGTCGGAGGGCGGGGGCAACGAGACGACCACGGGCGCGGACGACTCCAATGGCACGACCTCCACGAGTACGTCGACCGGGTACGGCTCGGTGGGCGACGCGAGCACCAGCACGGGCACGGGGTACGGATCGGCGGGGGACTCGAGCTCGTCGACGAGCGACGACACCACTTCGGAGGGCACGAGCACGTCCACCGATGCGGGCGGTGCGAGCACGACGAGCGGTGAGGTCTCGACGACCGATGAGACCTCGGTGGGCGGCTGTGGCATCGAGCCTGCAGCCGGGGCATGTCCCTCCGCGTGTACCGGCGGCTGCGATGGAGGCGTGTGTCACATCGACTGTGCGGGTTCCAACGTCTGCAACAGCGGCATCGTGTGCCCGAGCGGCTGGCCATGCCGCATCGACTGCTCCGGCGACAACTCGTGCGGACACACGACGATCACGTGCAGCGAACGCGCGTGCGAGCTCACGTGTGCGGGCATCAACTCGTGCATCAACTCCGTGATGACGTGCGGCGACGGACCCTGCAGCGCGGAGTGCAGCGGGCCGGCAGCCGATTTGAGCCGATTCGAATGCGATGCCTGCGACTGCGCGAGCTCGTGTGGAGGATGAGGCGCCCTACGTTCCCGCGAGGAACGCCTCGATCCCCGCCTCTAACCGATCCAGCTCTTCGGGGGTTCCGAGGCTCACGCGAACGCACCCGCCCAGTCGTGGGGTGCGGCTCACGTCCTTGATGAGGACGTGGTGGCGCCGGGCCAGGTGATCCGTGAGCCGGGTCGCGGCGCCCGGCTCCTCCAAGCGCGCGAGCACCAGGTTCGACTGTGAGGGGAACACGTGGGTCCCGGGGATCTTCTGCAGGAGCAGGCGCAGTCGGTCGCGCTGCGCGAGCGCTACCTGCAGCAGCTCTTGGCGCACGTCGTCCAACTCCCCGAGGATGAGCTCGGCAATGGCAAGGCTCGTGGAAGAGATGTTGTAGGGGTGCCGAATCTTGTTGAGCGCGAGGGCGAGCGTGGGGGGGGCAATGCAGTAGCCCAAGCGGATCGCTGCGCCTCCCACCTTCGACAAGGTCGCCATGTGCACTTGGTTGCTCGGTCCTTCCGGGCGATAGAGCGACGCCCCTGGGGCGTATGCGGTATAGGCTTCGTCGACGACGAACACCGTGGAAGGGTGCTCGTCGATGAGCCGCGCGATCACCTCTGCGTCCCATAGCGTGCCCGTAGGGTTGTTCGGACGCGCCAAGAAACAGAGCGCCGCGGAGTCGAGCGCTTGGTGCATGGCCGCTTCGTCGAGTTCGAAGTCGTCGAGCAGAGGAACCTCGCGCACGTCGAGGCCAAGCACCCGAGCCGAGTGACGATACATGACGAACGTCGGGGTTGGGATGACGACGGGTGCTCTCGAGCCCGAAAGCGCGGCCGCGAGCGTCGAGATGACCTCGTCGCTGCCGTTGCCGAGGACGATGCGCTCCGGGTCGCAGTCGTGGCGACTGCCGAGTGCTGCGCGTACGGTGCGGCCCGAGGTGTCGGGGTACCGTCCGAGCTCGACGCCACGAATGACCTCCGCAATGCGTGCCATCGCGTAGGGAGGCCAAGGGACGGGGCACTCGTTGGCGTGGAGGCGTGCGAACCGGGCATCCGCGGGCGGGACGTCGTAGACCGAGAGCTCGGCGAGCTCGGGGCGGAGGTGGCGTTCCCAAGTGTTCACGAGCGAGCCCCCGTTTCCTCGAGGCGCAGCTCGACGGCGCGGGCGTGGCCCTCGAGGCCCTCGGCGCGCGCGAGACGGGTGATCGTGTCGGCTTGCCGGGCGAGGGCGCCAGCATCGAGCCGCAAGATGCTCGTGTACTTGATGAAGTCCCAAACCCCAAGCGGCGAGGCAAACCTGGCCGCGCCCGCCGTTGGAAGCACGTGGCTCGGTCCCGCCGTGTAGTCCCCTGCCGCCTCGGGTGTCCACGCGCCGACGAAGATCGCCCCGGCGGAGGTCAGCGCGGCGGTCATCTCTTCCGCGCCCTCGACGAGGAGCTCGAGGTGCTCGGGGGCGTAGTCGTTGGCGGCCGAGATCATGCTCGCTCGATCGCTCACGAGCACACCCGCGCCGTGGTCGTGCAACGCCGTGGTCGCGATCTCGTGGCGCGGGAGATCGCGGAGCTGTTCGGTGAGCGCTGCATCGACGGCGTCGAGCAGGGGTGCATGCTCCGTGATGACCACGGCGCAGGCGAGCTTGTCGTGCTCGGCTTGACTGATGAGATCGGCGGCGACGAGCGTGGGGGAGGCATGGCGATCGGCCAGGATCAAGATCTCGCTCGGCCCCGCGATGCCATCGATGTCGCAGAGGCCAAACACCTGGCGCTTGGCGGCGGTCACGTAGGCATTGCCGGGACCCACGATCTTGTCGACCCGGGGAATGGTCGCGGTCCCGAGCGCGGCCGCAGCGATTGCTTGGGCACCCCCCACCTCGAACACGCGGTCCACCCCGGCGAGACGAGCGGCGACCAGGACCACGTCGCTGGCGCGCGGCGTCAGCAGGATGACCTCTGCGACACCGGCGACCTTGGCCGGAATGGCGGCCATGAGCACGGACGAGGGGTACTCCGCGGTGCCGCCCGGCGCGTATACGGCCACCCGCCGCAGCGGCTGCGCGCGGCTCTGCAAGAGCTCGCCCTCGCGTTCGTTGCCGGTCGTCGTGAACCGCTGGGTCCGGTGGAACCGCAAGACGCGGTTCGCCGCGAGCTCGAGCGCCGCCTTCACCTCCCCTGGGACGCGCTCCTCGGCCGCGCGCCAGCGCTCGGTGCCGATCTCGAGGTCTCGGGCACCGAGCTTGCGGCGCTCGAACTGCTCGATCAAACGCAGCACGGCCGCGTCGCCCTCGGCCTGGACGGCCGCGATGATCTCGCGCGCGACGTGGTCCGCTTCTCCGCTCAATCCTGCGCTGCGACGGCAGCGTGCCCGCCACGGCTCATGGTCGATCGCGGGCCGATCGTGGCGGAGATCGATGCGGGGGAGTCCTCGGAACGGGGCGCTCATCCGGGGCAAGGTAGCACTTCGGCGCCAAGCCTTCGCGGTCGCGCCGAGGCGACGACGCATGCGAGGATGCAGACCATGCGCGCGGCAGGCAGCGGCTTGGCAGCGGCGGCAACCTTGGCGCGCGTGGGGGCGCGCGTGGGGGCGCGCGTGGGAGCGCGCGTGGGGGCGGCGCGCGTGGGGGCGCGCGTGGGGCCACGCGCGGGAGCTCTGGTGGGGGTGCTCGTGGGCCTTCTGGGTGCTTGTGTCGACGACCCCGAAGGCGACCCGCCGGGCCCGCCTCCCAGGGTGGATCCCGGCGCCCCGCAAGCCGCGCCCGACGTGTTCGGCGGCGATACCTGTGCGATGGCGGAGACGGTGGGCCTGGGCCGATGGCGAGGCGCGCTCGATCCGAGCGTCGTCGAGCTCGATGGCGTATGCGGCGTCCCGGGGCCCGCGGCGTATTTCTCGGCGCGTGTCGACGTCGCAGGCGATCTCACGTTCGACGTCTGGGCGCCCAACTTCGATCCGCAACTCGGTGTGCGGCTCGGCGCGTGCAGCAATCCGTGGGCGCTCTGCGTCACGGGGGGGACGGCATGGCTCGCGGACGTTCCTGCGGGAACCCACGTCCTCATCGGAGTCGCCGCGCCCACCGATCAGATCGCTCCAGAGCACCTGGAGTCGCTGGGCGTCGACTTCGATTTCACGCTCGGGATCGGCTCGCGCCGGGTTCTGCGGGAGGGGGAGGCCTGCGTGCCAGGGGCCCGCTGCGAAGCCGGGACCGGGTGCGATGGCGTCTGCACACGCATCCCCGGAGATCTCTGTGCATCCGCGTTCGCGGTCGAACTGACACCCGATGTCGGAGTCGACGCCGTCATCCCCACTACGCTCGCCGCCCACGACGACCACGAGCACAGCTGCGGTGGCGCCAGGGTACCCGACTGGGTCTATCGGGCGCATCTCCCGGAGCCCAGCGGACGCACGCTCGAGATCTCGAGCGCGTCCGAGGTCCTGCTCGCCGTGCGAGCTCCAGGTTGTCTGCCCGAAGACGAGCTGCGATGTGGAGTTGGGCGGCTCACGCTCGAACCCTCCGAATGGAATGCCTTCGCGGAGATCTCCGTGTTCGTCGAAGGGGACCGGTCCGACCTTGCGCTGCGCTGGGTCGACTGAGCCCCCAAGCGGTCTCGGCTGACCAAAACTCGGCGGAGGCCTGGAGATGCGCGGGTCGCTTCGGGCGGCGAGTCCGAGGTTGCACGGCTCCGCGGTCGCGGCCTATGCTCCGCCGACGGAGTAAAAAATGGGCCGCAGCCTCTTTACCAGCGAATCAGTTACCGAAGGTCATCCCGACAAGATGTGCGACAAGGTCAGCGACGCCGTCCTCGACGCGCTCATCGAGAAGGACCCGAATTGCCGCGTCGCATGTGAAACGCTGGTCAAGACCGGATACGTAAACATCGCGGGCGAGATCACGACGTCCGCCTACGTCGACCTACCGTCCATCGTCCGCACGACGATCAAGAACATCGGCTACACGAGCTCCGCGATGGGCTTCGACGCCGAGAGCTGCGGTGTCCTCGTCGCGATCGAAGCGCAGAGCCCGGACATCGCGCGCGGGGTCGATGGGCAAGGCGTCTACTCGAGCGAGCAAGGGGCGGGCGACCAAGGCATGATGTTCGGCTACGCCTGCCGCGAGACCTCGGAGCTCATGCCCATGCCCATCAGCTTGTCCCACAAGCTCACGCGGCAGCTCTCGGAAGTCCGCCGTCGCGACGGCGCGAGCTCGTTCCTGCGCCCGGACGGCAAGGCCCAGGTCACCGTCGAGTACGAGGGCGACGCGCCCGCGCGCATCGACACGGTGGTCGTCTCCACGCAGCACAGCGAGTCGGTGAGCTACGACGACCTCAAGGCCTTCGTGATGGAGGAAGTGATCCGCCCGATGATCCCCGGCAACCTCCTCGACGCGAAGACGCGATACTTCGTGAACCCGACGGGGCGCTTCGTCATCGGCGGACCCATGGGGGACTCGGGGCTGACCGGGCGCAAGATCATCGTCGACACGTACGGTGGCATGGGCCGCCACGGCGGCGGCGCGTTCTCTGGCAAAGACCCCTCCAAGGTCGACCGCAGCGCGGCCTACTACGCCCGTTACATCGCCAAGCACCTCGTCGCTGCCGGGCTCGCCGATCGGTGCGAGGTCCAGCTCGCCTACGCGATTGGTGTGGCGCGTCCCGTCAGCATCCGCGTGGAGACGTTTGGTACCGGACGCCTGTCTGCGGAGAAGCTCTCGCAGATCGTGGACGCGCACTTCGACGCGCGGCCGGGTCACCTGATCCGCGAGCTCGATCTGCTCCGCCCCATCTACAGCCAGACGGCAGCCTACGGCCACTTCGGTCGCGAAGAAGATGGCTTCACCTGGGAAAAACTCCCCAAGCTCGAAGCCCTGCGCGCCGAGCTATAGGTCGACGAGAAAATCATTCGAAACACGAGAGCCGTACCACCCGGGGTACGGCTCTCGTCGTTTTTTTGGGGCGCAGCGATCCACGGGTCACGCGACCCGAATGTCGATCTTGCGGGGTCGGCTATCCGGTGACTTGGGCAGCCGTAGCTCCAAGACGCCGGCCTTGAGCTCCGCGGAGATGTTCGTGCTGTCGACGGCCTCGGGGAACTTGAAGGCGCGGCGGTAGACGACGTTTCCGTATTCGAGCTCGACGTCGCCTTCAGACGCTTCGAGTTCGCGGCGGGCCTCGATGCGGAGCTCGCCCCGCTCGAAGTGGAGGTCCACTTGCTCGCGGGTGACCCCTGGAAGGTCGGCGCGTAACACATAGCCGTCCCCGTTCTCGAAGATGTCGACCGGGGGAACGGCTTGGGGGAGCTCATGCAGCTCTTTGGCGTGGGGTTTCGTCATCGTGATTTCTCCTGCTTCGGCAAGTCGTCTCGGGTTTAGGCCTTGATCGCGATCTGACGCGGTTGGGCTTCCGGTTGCTTGGAGAGTTCGAGCCGCAGCAAACCGTGCTGGAGGCTCGCTTGGACCTGCTCGAGGTCGACCTTGCCCTCGAAGGTGAATGCACGGGCAAACTCGAGGGTGCCACGCTCTTGGCGATGGACCGAGTGGTTGGCCAAGGTCTCGACCTTGCGTTTGCCGCGAACGGTGATGGAGTTCGCGGTCGCCTCGATGTTCAAGTCCTCGTTGCGGAACCCTGGCAGCTCGGCCGTGATCACGTAGCTTCCGCCCGTATCCTTCACGTTGAACGCGGGGCCGCTCACCGGGGGACGCCCCGAGGGAAAGCTGCGAAACACATCGTCGAGGTGCCGCTGCAACGTTCGTAGCTCGCGCCAAGTTTCGTTCTGGGGATGCCAACGCAACATCATGGCAATGACTCCTTTTCTCGTGACAGTTCGTTTGTGACAGTGCCTATGCGGCACCGGTCGTCTCGCCCACCACGTTAAGGTGGGCGTGGAGGCTGTCAACGGGGGACGGACGCGCGAAGGATCCAGAGGCCGGGGATCGCCATGGCGGCGGCGCCGAACAGACCAAGGAGGTACATGATGAAGGCAAACTGGCTTCCGCCGGCCTGCAACCCAGCGGCATCGAGGTACAAGCCGAGGCCGACCGCCGCGCCGACCTGAAAGGTCCCCGCCTGGGCCGGGCCGCCCGGAAGTTGGATCGATAGGCCCACGATGGCGACGCACACGGTGGCTTCGCCGAACCCGAGCGACAACCCGCACGCGCGCATCACGAGCCAGGTCTGCGCCACGGTCAGCGCCCAATAGACGAGCGACCACCCAAGCAGCGGGATGCCCTGGCGCGCGACCAACAGACTTTGCATCGTGTGTCCGATCCGCACGAGGATTTGCGCGGAGCGATCCGCCCACGATGCCCTTGCCCGGGCGAGGGGGCCCGTCAGCGCGAGCGCCCATGACTCCGGGCTGCGGCCGAGTCCGATGAGGACGAGGACCCCGAGGCCAAAAGCGAACGCCGCGGATCCACCGAGCGCGTGGACATCCACCTCCACGGGGAGTTGCGGCGTGCTCCACTGCAACCCGAGCAGCAACATCGCGGAGATCAGCAGCCCATCGACCAGACGCTCCGCACCGACCGCTGCGACGGCTTCCGTCAAGGCGACCCCGGGTTGACGAGCGCGTTGCAGCAGCAGCGGACGGCTCAGCTCACCGAGCTTGAGCGGAAGCACGAGCAGCACGAAGAACGACACCCAGCCGCTGCCGTAGAGCGCCCGGCGATCGAACGTTCGGTTCGGTTCTGCCGTCGCCCGCGAGACCAGCGGATCGAGGAGGTACTGCAACCGCAACGCCCGCGTGGCGGCATACGGGACCTGGAGCGCGACGGCGAGGGCGAGGTCCGCAGGGGCGTGCAGCTGCCAGGCTGCGGGCCACAACGTCAAGCGAAGGGAGGCCAGCCATAGCAAGACGACCGCTGCGGCGACGGAGACGAGCAGCCAAACCGCCACGGATCGCGGACTCCCCGGCTCGGGGCGAACCGGAGGGGTGGCCTCCGAAACGGCGGGGCTCGGCACGTTAGCCGCAGGCTACCAGGCCAGACGTCGTTCTCCACCCGGCTGAGGCGCGCAATGGTACATAGGGCCATGCGCGACCTGCTGCCCTCCGTCGAGCTCGAGCCCCGAGGACCGGTGACCTCCAGCATCGTCTGGATGCATGGCCTTGGCGCCGACGGTCATGATTTCGAGGGTGTCGCGCCGTTGCTCGGACTCCCGCAGACGCGGTTCGTGTTCCCGCATGCGTCCACGCGGCCCGTCACGATCAACGGCGGTATGCGAATGCGCGCCTGGTACGACATCGTGAGCTTCGACTTCGAGGATGCGCGGGAGGAACCGGACGACATCGCGGCCTCCACCGAGCAGATCTTCGATCTGCTCGATCGCGAGATCGAGCGCGGGGTTCCGAGCGAACGGATCGTCCTGGCGGGGTTCAGCCAAGGGGCTGCCATGGCGTTGCACGCGGGCGTGCGGTATCCGCATCGCCTGGCGGGCATCATCGCCTTGAGCGGCTATGCGCTGCTGCGTGGGCAGTTCGAGTCCGAGGCCCGCGAGCACCATCGCGAAACTCCCATCTTGCTGTGCCATGGACTCGCGGACAACGTGGTCCCCCACGAGCTCGGGGTTGCCGCCCACGAGCTGATGCGAACCTGGTCGCGTGCCTCCGTGGAGTGGGCGGAGTTCCCCATCGGCCATCAGGTCAGCATGCCGGAGATCGAGACGATCGCCGCTTGGCTGCAGGAGCGGTTACGCTAGCGATGCACGCGCGCCTATCCTCGGTGGACCGCCTGCTCATGACGTCTTCGCGTCGACCGCGGCACCACGACCGTAGAGCCCTTGCGCTCCGTTCCGCGGCGCACCTCGGCTTGGGCCACGTTGCGCTCGCGGTGCTGTTCCTGGCCGCGTGTGCCAAGCCCGAGGCCAGCGGCACGAAGACGGCAGCCCCCGAGGCCCAAGCCGCGGGCCCCTCGGCAGAAGCGGTCAAAGTCGCGGCGCGCTCGGACGCCTTGCTTGCGCTCGCGAATGCCGACCTCGGGAGCGGCCGCCATCAACGGGCCGCTCGCCGGGCGGAGGCCGCCCTCGCCGAGGATCCCAAGAACGCCGATGCCCACGCCATCTTGGGCGCCGCGCGCTGGCGTGCCGGGGACGTGGAGGGATCCACGGCCGCCTTCACGCAGGCCCTCGAGGGCACGCCGCAGCACTTCGGGGCGACGCTCGGGCTCGCGCGCAATCTGCAGGCTCGCGGACAGCACGCAAAGGCGGCGGAGATGCTGGAGGCGTTGCTCGCGGAGGATCCGACGCAGATCGATCCGTTGCTGACGCAGATGTGGAGCTACTACGCGGTGGCGGACGCGGTGAAGGGGACGGCTGTCGTCGATCGCATCTTCGCGCACTTGCCCGCGGAAGATCCTCAGCTGCCGTTGGTGCAGGCCGTCGCTGCGTACTTCCGGGCTCTCGCGGATCTCGGTCCGCTCTGTACGGTCACGGGTGAAACGGGCGCGATGGATGCGGGGCTGAGCCACGAGTTCGCCGTCAAGTTCACGAGCGCCGTCGTTCGCGAGGAGTTCACGCGCGTCGTCGTGTCGGAGGGGCGCGAGGAGGCACTCGTGGACCCGGAGCTGGTCGCCAAGTTGGGTCTGCGCCCGCTCGCCGAGTTCGTGCCGCTCGGCGGGAAGCAAGCGCTGCCGCTCGTCCTCTTGCCGGGTCTCGTATTCGGAGATCTGACGCTCGACAAGGTGCCCGCGCTCGTCTCCGATCTCGAGCCCTACACGCCCGCGGTCGGCGAGAAACCGGGCGTCGTGCTCGGGCGCCAAGCGTTGCACGCCTTTGGCGCGTACACGTTCGATTTCTCCGCGAACTCCATGACGCTCCAGAAGGTGGCGCCGGAGCGCGCACCGCAGGGGACGCTCGAAGTTCCACTCGTGATGCTGAGCATGCACGTGCTCAACATTCCCGCCGTCCCCGTGCGGATCGATGGCGCGTCCGCAGGGACGCACCTGTTCTTTGGCGGGTTCGAGCGCTCGGGCGTGGCTCTCACGGAGAGGGCGTTCCTGCAGAGCGGTCACCTCCCGCGCGAGCTCTCGCCGCTCGACGACGAGGCCAAGGGCCTCAAGATGGTTTATCTGCGCGACGTCGAGCTTGGCGGGCGACACCTCGGGGGTACCGGAGGGCTCGTCATGACGCACGAACCTCCCGACGCAACGCTCGACCTCGTGTTGCAGAACACGGCCTTCGAACTCGGCGGCTATCTCAATACGCGCATGATGACGAGCTGGGCGGTCACCTACGTGCTGTCGCAGGGGAAGCTCTACATCCGCCCCGACGTCTCGGCCCCTCCTGGCCAGCCTGCTGATTAGCCTCCTGATCAGCCTCCTGACCAGCCTCCTGACCAGCCTCCTGATTGGGGCGAACGCGCCGTACCACCGATTCAAGCCGCGGCAGGATAGTCTTCGTCCACCCCGGGGAGCTCGGCGCTCACGGGGTCCATGTCGTTGGCGATGAGTTCCTCGAGGATGTAGCTCGCGACCGCGGAGCAGCCGAGGAGCTGCGGATCTTCCATGGCGACGCGCAACCGGGTGCCCCACGTGTACCAATCCGTCGGGTCGGTGATCCGTGGGGGTGCCGAGACGGAACTTTGGCCGCGATGGAGCGGGGACTCGACGCAAAGCGCCGGGAGATAGCTCGGGTAGTCGTCGTACATGCGGGCGGCGACCGCTGCTTGCGAAAGCAGCGGATAGGCCAAGCGCCGCAGCGCTTCATCGACCACCTGCGGGTTCTCGACGACCTGGGGCAGCAAGGCGTGGAGACGCGTCTCGGCGTAGGGGGCGAAGAGGATGCGATCGTGGCGAAGCCGACCGTCCGAGACGTGACGCAGGAGGGCGCAATAGGGATTCGTAAAGGGCGTGAGCGCCGCGGTGGGGCGCTCCATCTGCCCAGAGACCACGACGACCGCGCGATCCCAATCCACGGCCAACCGACGAAGGTGCGTGGCCACGTTGAGCAGGCAGTGCGAAGAGGTCAGTGCGAGGCAACCCGTGGCGACCTTGTTGAATCCAATGGTCCGGCGCGAGGGACAGTCTTCGAGGTACTCGCGGCGCAGGGTCGAGAACTTGAGGTACTTGTCCCGATTTTCCGAGTCGAGGTGGCGAAGGTAGCTCAGCGTGTGGCGCAGGCCGTAGCAGAGCATGCGGTGGATGCGTTCCGCCCGGCCCTCCCACGCGGCGACGCCCACCGTGTCCCAGAAATCGCGCGAGTCGTGCCCCTTGGCGTGCTTGAGCGCGATCGCGAGGCGCTGCGCCGCGGGTTCCCAATCTCCCTGCGGGTTGAGATTCGCGGCATAGACGAGCGATCCGAGCGCTGCGCCCAGCTGGGCGACGGCGAGCAATGGGATGAGCCCGTGTGTTGGCTCGCGATACAGGATGCGCTTGATCAGCTGTCCGCCTGCGAAAGCATAGATCGCGTCGGAGGCGAGCCAGAGCACGGGATCTTCGCGGCGGGCCGAAGCCTCGGCTGCATACAAATGATCGACGATGCTGCTGCCATCCCCGGCATATGCTTCGAACAATGTTCGAAAGCTATGAGCTTTGGCGTCGTCCATGCGTGGCAAGGATCGGGTAGCACCAAGATCCGGAATCGTCGATGCGAATCGACGATGACCGCGTTTCGTCGGGCCCGATCCCCGAGGTTCCGTGAAGCGGTTACGGGTTCGCGTCCGCGGCGACCAGGGCGTCGATCGTGGCCGCGAGGATCGGGAGCGGGTACGCGCCCTGCAGCTCGTAGCCGTTGATGTAGATCGTGGGGGTCGCCCGCAGCTCGAGGCGCTCTCCGAGCGCGATGTCCCGCGCGAGTCGTTCGTGCGTCTTCGGATCTTCGAGGCAGGCCTCGAAGGCCGCCGTATCGAGGCCCACCGCCTTGGCATGGTCCACGAGGTCGGCGCGGCCGAGGGCGGATTGATGTTCGAAGAGCTCGCTGCCGTAGGCCCAGAACTTGCCTTGCGCATGCGCGCAAATGGAGGCCCGCGCGGCTTCGCAAGCCTGCGGGTGCATGTCCCCGGCCCCGGGATTGCACGATTGGTCGAGCGGGTAGTTGACGAAGTAGACCCGCACCGCGTGGGGCGAGTCCTCCAAGTAGGTCTCGAGCGAGTCCCAGAGCTTGCGGCAGAACGGGCACTGGAAGTCGCTGAACTCGACGATGTGGACCGTGGGAGACGGTGAGCCTTGGGCGGGGAGACCCTCGAGATCCAAGTCGCGGCGAGGGGTGCTGCGCATCGTCGCGGCGAGCTCGGCTCCGATCTCGGGCGCGCGCGCGAGGAGCTCGCGCTGGCGCTCTTCGAAGCGAGCGCCGCGGATGCGGTGGTGGACCGCCGTGGCGCACCCGAGGGCGGTGCCGAACACGACCACGGCGATCATCGCCTGGGGACCGAAGGCTTCGTCGATCGTGGCCGCGATGCCGAGCCCGCGGTCCCTCGCCATCCAGGCTGCGCCCGCGAGCGCCAGATTGAGGCCGTACCAGGCCACGCAGAACGGGCAGAACGAACCCTCGAGCACGGAGAAGGTCGCCATCAGCAGGGACACCGCGACGCTCGCGAGCGCGAGACCGAGAATGAGCGCCCGCATCGAGTCGCGCGGACGGTCACGGCGCCGCCATGCGATCGCGCCGAGGACCGCGGTCGTCAGCGCTCCGGCACTGCCGATCGTGGCAACGGGAACGCCGAAGAGCGCGCCGAATCGCCCTGCCGTCACGGAGCAGCCCGAGGCGCTGAAGGCGTGGCACGCGGAGGATGCCGACTCCCGGCCGGTTTCGTAGTCGAGGTGGACGAGCGTCAGATACACGCCGTCCGCGACGGCCAGCGCGGCCAGGAGAACGAGGAGAGCGAGTGCGGTCGAGCGCGCCACGGGAGATGCTGGGCAGGCTTGGCGAGGGGCGCACCGTTGTCAAGCGGCGGTCGCTGCGGGCCGTCTGACCCTGCGCTCGACCCGGCAGCGGCCATCGCGACGCGTTGACGTCCCATGGTGGCCCGGGTAAGGAAGGTACCTACGGTATGCTTGGGATGGAACGCGTAGGGCCCTTCGTCGTCGCGAGCGTCATCGTCGTGCTCAACCAACTCGACGGGCTCCTCACGCTCCTCTGGGTGAACCTCGGGATCGCCGAGGAAGCCAACCTGCTCTGGGCAGCGATGGTGAACGAGCTTCCCTTGCTGTTCATGACCCTCAAGCTCGCGGTCGTGTCCGTGGGCATCGCGGTCCTCTACGGCCTGCGGAGCCATAGGCTCGCGCTCGCCGGCCTGCGTCTGTGCGCATGCGCCTACGTGGCGGTCTCGGCGTGGCACGTCTGCATCGGCTCGTCGATGCTTTGAGTTTCTGCCAGACTCGAGGGGTGGCGGAATCGACTGCACCGGTCCGCATGCAGCACGCGCTGGTGCCGTTGCCGTCGAGGCCGAGCGCCCCCGCCCTCTACCGCATTCCATTCCTGCTGACGCTGCTCGGGCTGTTTCTCGTGAGTGTGCAGGCGGGGCAGCCCCTCGTGGGCGCCATGGTGATGGGCACCGCGCTCCTCTCCACCGGGCTCCTCGCGTGGAGGCAGCTCACCCGCCGTCATGCGCCTGCCTTGGCGCTGCGGGAGCGGGGCGACAAGGAAGTGCAGGGCGGGCAATACGCGGCGGCCCGCTCGTCCTACGAGCAGTCGCTCGCGCTCGCCCTGCGCGAACTGCCGGGGTCCGCACCCGAGATCCTCCTCACCTACTACAACTTGGCGGCCGTCCATGCGGCGCTCCACGAACACGAGCGAGCGGCGCAATACATCGATCGCTTGTTTCGTGGACTGAACTACCGGGTTCCTCCGGCTTGGGCGGGGCAGGTCGCGTCGCTGCTGCGTCGGATCGGCCATCGACACTCGCTCGAGGGCGAGCACGTGCGTGCGCTCGAGCTCTGCAATCGTGCGCTCGAGCTCGTGGGTGATGCGCCCGGAGCCGACGATCATTGCGTTCGGTCGCTGCGGGACGACCTCGGTTGGGTGCACTACTACGCCGGGGAGTACGCGGTCGCAGAGTCCGCTTTCCGCGACGCGTTGGCGTTGCACGAGCAGTACCGGGACATCGTCCTCGAGCTCGCGCAGCGTCCATCACGGCGCGTCGTCGGGTCGGAGTCGCCGTACCGAGCCCCGAGTCCTGCGGCCGCGACGACCTCGGGGGGCATGGAGGAAGCGGTTGCGCACAGTCTGCTCGGGCTCGCCTGGTCCCGCTACGAACGCGGCGACTACGACGAAGCCCACGACGCCTTCGAGCGGGCCCAGATGTTGGCCACCTCCATGCGCACGGGACCCGGACTGCTCGTCGAGATCTTGCGGGGCCGCGCCGCCGTGGACATGACCCGCGGCGACTACCCCTCCGCGGCGGCTGGGTATGCTCAAGCCCGGGGCTTGTTGCTCGAGCACCGTGACGTGACCCAGGCCGCTTCGCTCGCGGCCGACCTCGGATGGCTCGCGCGATCCTGCGGCCGCTATGCCGAAGCCGAGCACGCCTATACGGAGGCGTCGACGTTGCTCGGCGGTCGACGAGCCGGGGCGGTTGCCCAGCGGTGCGGCCTGCACGAGAGTTGGGCGGAGCTGCGCCGTTGCCAACGTCGGATCCGGGAAGCTCACCGCGAGGTCACGCAGGCGCTCGGGCTCTCGGAAGCGTGCTTCGGGCCCGAGCATCCTCGGCGCGTGACCCTGCTCGCCGTCGCGTCGCGCATCCATACGGCGCGGTCCGAATATGCCGAGGCAGAACGTTGCGCGCGTGCGTCGCTTCGCATCGCGCGAGCGAGCTTGCGCGCTAGGCATCCGCGGTTCGCGTTCGGCTACACGGCGCTCGGTGAAGTCCATCTCGCCCGTGGTCAGTTCGGGGCCGCGGAGCAGGCGTTCCTCGAGGCGACCGAGCTCCGCGAGGCCGCCTTCGGTCCGCACCACCCCGAGCTCGTCGATGGTCTGGAGGGGCTGGCCGCGGTGCTCCGCGCCACGGGTCGGGAGGAGCGCGGCGCCGAGGTGCGGCAGCGCGCGGAGGCCGTGCGCGACAAGATCCAGGGCACCTCGGCGCGAGACCCCGCGCCTCGGTCGAGCACCGCCTGATTGACGCCACGCCCACGGACGGCCCGCGACGCAGCCGCGAACCGCAACGGGTCGCCCGCGCTAGAAACTGCCTTGCAGCCCCATGCCGTGGGGGGCGAGGGCCGATCTCGTCGAGCGTGAACGTCCGCGTACGAGCAGGGTGATTCCCACGCTGGTCATGGCGGCTCCGACCACGGAGGCCGCGAAGCCTCCCCACTTGGTCGTGTACACGTTGGGGCAGTTTCCGGCCGCATCGAGGTCGGCGGCTCCGCAGCTGCCCTCGTGGTCGCGTCCGTCGAGCGCCAGCAGCGTGATCCCGCCCGCGATGCCGAGCAGGCCGAGCGCGACGAGAGATCCTCCGACGGTTTTCGCGCTCGCTCCCGCCGTAGGTAGCAACGCGATCGTCCCGCGGGTCTCGAGCCCGGGCTCGACCCACACGGTCGAGGACGCGGAGCCATAGCCACGCTTGTCCAACACGACCGTGTGCTTCCCGGGCTCGAGCTCGGCGCGCAGTGGCGTGTGTCCAAGGGTGCGCGCCCCCAGGCGCACCAAGGCGCCCGACGGCTGCGACTCCAGGATCAGGATGCCTTCGCGGTCGGTCCGCGAGATCCGCTCGAACAGGCGCGCCGACGATGAAGCCAGGATCTCGATGGCCTCATCGATCCCGCAGATCTCACACGTGTCTGAAATCGTCGTCACGAGCGTTCCGTGATGGCCCCGTGCCTCCACGTGGACCTTGAAGTCGCGGTCCCGCCGCTCCACACGGGCATAAACCAACGTCGAAACGGCGGCGGCGGACATCCGCTCGGCGAAGCACACATCGTCCCCGCACCCCTGGCTCTCGACGGCCTGCGGATCGGCACCGGGTCGGCCACGTTCCAAACCCTCGGCGAATCCAGCGGTTAGGCGCTTTTGGTCGTCGGCGTCGAAGTTGCCGTCGAACTCGATGGGGCCCACGCCGAGCGCGCGAAGCACGGTACGGGGCTTTCGTGGCCCATCGGCGGCCCGCAAGGGAACGGACTCCAGCATCGACACACAAAGGGCGATGCAGAGGACCGAAGCCTGGCGAAAGGTCGTGTGCATACCTTCGCTCGACTTATGGGATCCTGACGTGGAAGGCGCAACTCGAGAGTCGGCTGAGACGGTGAGCGGTCGCCACGAACCGCGCAGTACCAGGACGACGTTGCCGCGCGCACTCCAGGTCGTCATGCGCTCCGATGCGGCCGGCGCTCGGGCTGCACCGCTGCGGCTCTCTCCAGGGCGGATCGTTCCAGGAACGCGCTACGAGATCGTCCGTTGGCTGGGCGAGGGCGGGATGGGCGTGATCTACGAGGCGCGCCACGTGGATGTGGAGCGCCGCGTCGCCCTCAAAGTCATCCGCGAAGATCGTTGCCACGGGGACGCCGCGGAGAAGTTCCGGCGAGAGGCTCGGACGGCGAGCAGGATCGGCTCGGACTTCATCGTCGAGGTCTTCGACGTCGGCGAGCTGCCCGACGGGCGCACGTTCATTGCGCTCGAGATGGTCGATGGCCACGACTTGTTCGAGGAGCTGGGCTCCGCCCCGATGCCGCTTGGGCGCTTGATCGCGATCCTCCGGCAAGTCACGAAAGGACTCGCCGCGGCGCACTCTGCGGGGGTCACCCACCGCGACATCAAGGCCGAGAACGTCCTCATCGGTCCGAGAAACGGGCGCGAGGATGCCGTCAAGATCGTGGACTTCGGGATCTCGCGCGTCCACGGAGCGGCGCGTGGCGAAGGCCGAACTGCGGGGACGCCCGCCTACATGGCCCCCGAGCGTTGGGTCTCCAACGAGCTCGAAGGACCAGGGGTGGACATCTACGCCGTCGGGTGCCTGGCCTTCGAGCTGCTCGCAGGAAGGCCGCCTTTCGAGGGGACTTCCGAGCAGATCATGGTCGCGCATCTGGAGCAGGACGTGCCTCCGCTCGAGCGCGTGCGACCTGGGCTGCGCGTCCCCGCCGATCTCGAGGCCGTGATCCGGCGCTGCTTGGCGAAGACGGCCCCGGAACGCTATGCGTCCATGCCGGACCTGGAGGCGGCGCTTTGCGAGGTTCAGATCGCGGCCGGAGTCGAGACCGCGTGGGACGATCTTCCGCTCCCGGATGTCGACGCGGAGACGAGAGATTCGCTGCTGCGGCGTATGCCTCACCCGGACGTGGTGCATGTGCGACGCCCTTCTGCGGTGTGGCTCGTGGGGATCGCCGTCGCGCTCGTCCTTGCGTTTGGTCTCGGGGCGTGGGGCGTGGGGCGCATGCGGTCGGACGATGGACTCGGGGAGGTCGACGCACACCTCGATGCGCTGGCGAATCGGGCCAGGGATGCCGCCGCGAAGGCGTATTGGGTGGTCCCTCCGGCGGACGGCGAGGAAACGGCCTATCGTTGGGTACTGGCCCTCGAGGCCGAGGGCAGTCGTGCTGCCCAAGCGCGGGGAGAAGCCCTGCGCACCGAGTTTGCGACGACGCTGACGCGTCTGGGGGACCGATATTGGGACCGCGAGGGCGGTCGCGTGTTTGCGGTCGACTTCTATGCCCAGGCGCTCGTCTTTTGGCCCGAGGTGGAGCACGCGCGAGCGCGCGCACCGCTGACGCCCGGCGAGCTCGCGGTGCTCCGCGACAAAGCGGCCTCGCTCGATTTTTCAGCGGATGAGCGTAACGCTTTTACACCGCTCGTGTTGCTCGCGGCCGCGGACGAGGAGGTCGCGCTCGAAGCTCTCGAGAGCTACTTCCGTGCGGACGAGGCCCGCTCGTTCACCCAGCGCGAGCGGATCGAAGCGTTCTTGCGCGCCTCGGGGCGTGATCTCGGCCGTTCTGCGGCCGCCGCGGACTCGGCTTCGGGCTCGGACACGGACGTCGAACTCGGCGAAGCCCCGCCGATGCCGGAGGAGTCGCGGCGTCTGACCCAGCAGGCGGCACGCCACGCCGAACGAGGTCGCCGCAGTCAAGCGGAGGCGCTGTACCACCAAGCGTTGGCCATGGATCGCAACAACAGCGAGGCGATGATCGGCCTCAGCAACTTGTATTTCGAGCGTGCGGAGTACTACAAAGCGATGGACTTCGCGGCTCGCGGGGTGCGCCTTCGACCCCGCGATGCGAAGTACAGGATCATCCTAGGCGACGCGTACTTTCGCCTGCTGCGCTACAACGACGCGAAACAGCAGTATCAATGGGGTCAGCGCCTCGGTCACCCGCAGGCGAAGGGGCGGCTCAACAAAGTCGCACGGAAGCTGGGCGATGCGCGCTAGACTGTTGCTATATAGGAGCAGCGTGGGCACGGACGCACCCGATGAGTTGGTTTTCTCCCCCGCGCAGCGGATGCAAGGGGAGCGCAACCCGGATTCGGTGTTGTTTCGGCTCGAGGAGCTCGAAACGCCGGATCCTCTCGGCCATCCGGGTGAGCCCAACGAGCAGCCCAGGTCGCCGCTCGTCTTGCTCGAGCGAGACGCGCGCGGGGACGGCTCGAGCGCGGAATCCACCAGCGCGGGGAGTACCGCGGCTGGGAGCATGAACGCCGCAGCGTCGGGGATCATCGACCTGCGTCGCATGATCGCGCGTCCGCCAGCACCTCCGCGGGCGCGAGAGCGCGCCGGGCTCGAAGGCGACGTCGGAATCCCCGGTGCAGGGTCCAGCGTGAGCCGCGGCGCCCTATTCCTCGGCGGCTTGATGCTGGTGCTCGTTTCGTGGGTCGTCTGGTCCGTGCTCGGTTGACCCCGCCCGCCGGAGGTGGGCGCCAAGCTGGTCCGTCCTTGTTCGGGAACGTCGCATCAAGGTGTCGCCTCGCATCGTCGATGCTCGCTCTATGCGCCTTGGTATCGAAGATGCCGTCCTCGAGGCTGTGATCGCGGGCACCATCTCCGGGATGGAGATGACCGGCGTCGCGCCCTCGCCCATCGGCGCGAGCCGGATGATTACCGCGCTGCACCGCTACTCGATCTTGGTCGGTTTGGTGGGGGAGAGCAGCGGAACGGTCGCCCTCTCCGTATCCGAACGCGTCATGCGGTTGCTCGTGGGTCAGATGCTCGAGCTCGAGGTGACTGCGCTCGACGACGTCACGATCGACGGGATCATGGAGATCGGCAACATGGTCGCCGGCTGCATCAAGGAGAAGCTCCAGGGCACGGAGTTCGAGGTCAACCGGATCTCCTTGCCCTCGCTCATCGTTGGACCGGCGTACAACGTCGTCTATGCACGAGGCATCACGACCGTGTCCGTGCAGTTCGAGGTCGAGCGCTTCCACGACCTCTCGGACCTCTCCGATCACGTGTTTTCGACGTCGGTTTCGCTGCTGCGCGCTTCGGGCGGGTGAACCCGGCTTCAGCCCATCAAGCGGCGGATCCACGCCTTCTTGCGGGGCGTGTAGGGCGGGTAGCGGACCGAAGGATCGATGAACGTGAGCGCCCGGTGCAAGCCCACGTGGTGCGAAAACGTGGCGAAGCCGTGATGGCCGTGGGCGACCCCTTGCCCGCTCGTACCGATCCCGCCGAACGGCAAACCGCCGTCATTGAAGTGTAGGAGCGTCGTATTGATGCATCCGCCGCCAAAGCGAACCCGGGACGTGAAGGTGCGCTCGTCCGCGGCCTCTGCCGTGAATAGATAGAGCGCGAGGGGGTTCGGGTTTTGGGCGATCACCGCGAGCGCCTCGCTCGTCTCGTCGAACGCGAGGATCGGTAGGATGGGGCCAAAGACCTCCTCTTGCATCACCGGATCGTCCGTGGTCACCCCATCGAGCAGGGTGGGGGCGATGTACCGTTCGCGAGGATCGTGCGTGCCCCCGGCGATGACCTTCTCGGCGTCGATGAGCGCGATGAGCCGCTGGAAGTGAGCCTCGTTGACGACTCGGCCGTAGTCGGAGCTCTGGCGCGGGTCGGCGCCGAAGAACGCAGTGATGGCGGATTTGAGGTGCGCGACGAGCTTGGCATGGACGGAGCGGTGCACCAACAGGTAGTCCGGTGCGACACACGATTGCCCCGTGTTGAAGAACTTCCCCATCACGATGCGCCGCGATGCGACAGCGAGGTCGGCGCTCGGCATGACGATCGTTGGCGTCTTTCCTCCGAGCTCGAGCGTGGCGCGTGCGAGATGCTCGGCGGCCGCGCGCGCAACGATCCGGCCGACGCGTGGGCTGCCCGTAAAGAAGATGTGATCGAACGGCAGGCGCAGCAGCGCTTGAGAGGTCTCCATGCCGCCAAGGAAGACCGCCACGAGCTCGGGCGGGAACGTCTCGCGGACGAGTTCGGCGATCACCTCGGCCGAAGCCGATGAAATCTCGGAGGGCTTGAGCATGGCCACGTTGCCCGCGGCGAGGCAGGAGGCCAGGGGCGCCAAGGTCAGGAGAAACGGATAGTTCCAGGGCGAGATGATGAGGTTGCGACCGAGGGGTCGCACGTGACGCTCCCCGATGGCGGGAAGGTTGACGAGCGGCGGGAGGCTCCGTTTGGGGCGCATCCAAGCGCGGAGTTTCCGGGCCGCGAGTTTGGCTTCCTCGAGCGGGATCGCGACCTCGGTCGCTTGGGCCTCGAGGTCACTGCGGTGCAGATCGGTGAAGCTCGCGGCGAGGATCCGGGGCTCGTACCGCTCGAGGGCCGATGCGAGCGCGCGCAGGTGTTCCACGCGCTTGGCGTGCGGGATCGTGGCCCCCGAGTCGAAGTACGTCCCCTGCGCCACGAAACACGCGTCGATCGATGATCCCGTCCCGTCCATGAAGACCTCTATGCCTCTCGTCGATGTCTACTCATCGAGCCGGCGAGCAGTGCTCCGCCCGGCCTTCTTCTCTCCCTGCATTCTCTTGGCACCAAGGCGTCGCGCCCTGGCCGTTCGCGAGGGTTTGGTGGCGCGGCGCGGCTTGGGGGGGGCGAGGACCCCGAGCAGCAGCCCCACGAGCTTGGCGCGGGCGAGCTCGAGGTTGGATCCCTGCGTGCGCGTGGCATCCGCGGTGATGACCAAGCGACCCTGGCCATCGATGCGATTGCGATAGAGGCGTTGGATCCGATCTTTGAGATCGACCGGGAGCGCCGCGCTCGTTTGAAACGCGAAACGGAGATCGACTTTGGTCGCGACCTTGTTCACGTTTTGTCCACCCGGTCCGCCCGATCGCGCGGCGCTCCACTCGAGTTCGCGCCCGGGAATCACGAGGTCGGCGGTGATGGGAAGGTCGCGAGTCATGGCGCAGCGGACTCCTGTTTGGCCTCCAGCGTTTCCCAACGTAGCATCAATGCCTCGAGATCGGCGCGCGCCCGTCCGAGCTCCTCTCCCAGCTTTTGGCCTTTGGCGGGCCCGTCCGCGTACGTCTGCGGATCCGCCAGGGCATCTTGGAGCTCGGCGACGCGCGACTCTGCGGCTTCGATCCGTGGCTCTAGTCCCGCGAGCTCCTTGCGCTCCGCTCCGGTGAGACCCGCGGGGCGCGTCGGCGCGGCGCGGGCGGGCTTGGGCGTCGGCGGAGTGGGGGCGCTGTCGCGCGTTTGCGCCGGACGGCGCTGCAGGTAGCTGCTGTAGTCCCCTTCGTATCGAGTGACTTGCCCATCGCCTTCGAACGCGACGATTGCGGTGGCGATGCGGTCGAGGAAGTAGCGATCGTGGGTGACCACGAGGCACGTCCCGCCGAACTCGACGATCAGCTGCTCGAGCGCGCCGAGGGTCGCGACATCGAGGTCGTTGGTGGGCTCGTCCAGAATCAGCAGATTCGCCGGATCGCTCAGGATCCGCGCCAGAGCGACGCGGGCTCGCTCTCCGCCCGAGAGCGACCCCACTTTTTGCTGCTGCTCATGACCACGGAACATGAAGCGCTCGAGGTACGCGCGAAACTCGAGACTCTGTCCGCCAATCTCCACGCGGCTGCGGTTGCCTGCGACCGCCTCGAACACCGTGGCTTCGGGCCGCAGTCCGCTCCGGGTTTGATCCAAGTAGGCGATGCGGGCGTTCTTCCCGAGCCGTACCGTGCCGGCGGCGGGCGGCTGCTCTCCCAGGATGGTGCGCAGCAGCGTGGATTTTCCGGCGCCGTTTGGCCCCACGATACCGATCCGCTCGCCTTGGCGCAGCGCGAGATCGAGGTCGCGGACGAGGCGTCGCCCCGGCACCTCCACGCCCAGACCCGCGAGCTCGAGGATCATGTGTCCACTGCGCGCGACCTCGGCTTGCAGCTGCACTTTGCCCGCGCCCTTGGCGGGGGTCGCCGCCAAAGCCGACTCGGCGCGATCGATCCGCGACTTGGATTTCGTCGTGCGGGCTTTGGGCTGGCGGCGGAGCCACTCGAGCTCGGTCCGCAGGAAGTTGCGACGGTTCGCCTCCGTGCGCTCGGCCAACGCCTCGCGTTCGGCCTTGGCTTCGAGGAAGCTCGCGTAGCCGCCGTCGTAGCTGTGGAGTTGCCCACGCTCGATCTCGCAGGTTCGCGTGACGACGTTGTCGAGCAGATAGCGGTCGTGGGTGATGAGCAGCAGCGCGCCTTTGAAGCGCGTATCGAGGTACTGCTCGAGCCACTCGATGGTATCGACGTCGAGGTGGTTGGTGGGCTCGTCGAGGATCGCGAGCGTCGGTTGGGACACGAGCAACCTCGCCAGTGCGACGCGCCGCAGTTCTCCACCGCTCAGGGTGTGGGCTGGGGCATCCAGGTTGGTGATGCCCACGTGACCGAGCACCGCGTCGGCCTCGTGCTCGAGCTCCCAACCCCCCGCCTGCTCGATGTCCTCCGATGCTTGCGCTTGCTCGGCGAGCAAGGCCTCGATGTCGCCCGTACCCGCGGTGAGTCGTTCCGCGATCCGTTCGTAGCGCGCCCGCGCCTCCGACCAGCGGCGCAGCCCGCCCAGGACGATCTCGCGGGCGGTTTCGTCGCGCGGCAGGTCCGGAACCTGAGCGAGATACCCGACCGTCACATCTTTCCGCGACGTCACGGTCCCGGCATCCGCATGGTCCGCACCCGCGAGGATGCGGCCCAGTGTGGACTTCCCCGACCCGTTCACTCCGAGGAGTCCGACCCGTTCGCCAAGGTCGATCGTGAGGGAAACGCCGTCGAGGACCTGTCGCAGGCCGAAGGATCGGCGTAGACCCGTTGCAGAGAGGACGACCATGGGCGCGGAAGCCTACCTACAACCGAGCGAAAGTCGACTTTGATATGGTGGGGGCGTGGACGAGTCAGCCCCGACCCCGCGCGAAGTCGTCCTGCGCGTCATGGTGATGGTCACCCTCGCGGACGGCGACGTAGGCGACGACGAGATTACCCGCATCCGCTGGGTCGTCGGCCGCCTCGGACCCGGGCGTCCGGTGGCCGAAGCGGAGGTCCGTGCGATGGTCGAGCGGGTCGCTCTCGAAGGCATCGATCTGCACGACTACCTCCGCAGCGTGGCTCGCTTCCTACGGGACGAAGACAAGCGCACGACCCTCACCGCGGCGTTCATCGTGGCCTGCGCGGACGGGCGCGTGGTCGATGAGGAGGACGCCATGTTGGTGCTCATCGGTCGGGCGCTCAACATCTCGCCGGCGACGTATCGGGCGACGCTGCGGCACATGGACATGGTCCGGAAGCTGTAGGGCTTCCGGTTCCGGGGGCTTCGGGGTTGCGCTTGGCGGCCTTCGACAGATGGCGGGCAGGCTCCGGCGATCACCTTTTGGACTGCGTGGGCTCGGCTGGGTGAAGCGCCGAGCGCGTGGCTGCTGGCGGGCTGCGGCGAGTCCCTCCACGAGTCTCGTCGAAAGCCCCTCTGACTACGCAAGGGGCGGTTCGACTTTCATCGGCGTACGGCTCCTCGCTCGTACCCGGGCGCTCGCCGGTCCCTGGCCCGCCACGCGCTCGGCGCTTCACCCAGCCGAGCGCGGCCTCTCGGAAGGCTCGGCGGACTGCAAGCACGAGGCCTCTCGAGGGTTCGTGGCTCCGGTAGCCGGTGGGCCGGCGGTTCGTCGGTCGGGTCCGCAGTCGCGGGTCTTGGCCTCGACGCTCTTGGCCGCCGGAAGCTTGCCGGCCGAGATGATGGCCTTGCGCCCTTCGGCGCACCGCGAGGTTCGCAAGAAACCCGCGCGAGGCTCGGCGCGCACGAGCAGTCGACTATTGACCGTCCGGGGACTCCCCGAACCGCGCCTCAAGCTCCGCGATCCGACCCGCATCCTCGCATTCCCAGCGAGCGCTCAGGACGCCGCGAGCGCCTCTCTCATCACGGCGGACGGTCTTGACCCTTTCGCGAGGTTCATCGACCGTCTCGACGCCGGTGAAATCTTCGCGCTTCGAGCCTCTCACCCATCCGTTGGGCGTGAGGTGCCAGTCTGTCCATTCATTGGAGTACATCGAAGGCGGTAGTATCTGTCCAGCGTGGCTGGGGGCGGCCCGTTGTAGCGAACGAAGAGCTTTCACCTCCACCGCGGCCACAGTCGGACGCGCTGCCGCCCGTTCGGTCCAGTCGGGACCGCATTGAGGCTGTCCACGATCCGTTCGCGGTCGAGAAGCTGTCGAGCGTCCGATGCGGTCGGTCGGAGAGTTCCGATGCGGTCGTGTTGTTCGCCGTTCTATGCCGTTGTTCGGGGGGTTGCTAGAAACCGTCCGAGTGCAGTCATCAGGCCACCGAAAGTCGTCGCTCGGCTGGGTGAAGCGCCGAGCGCGTGGCGGGCAAGGGACCGGCGAGCGCCCGGGTGCGAGCGAGGAGCTGCACGGCGTCGGAAGTCGAGCGGCCCCTTGCGTAGTCAGAGGGGCGTTCGACGAGACTCGTAGAGGGACTCGCCGCATGCCCGCCAGCAGCCACGCGCTCGGCGCTTCACCCAGCCGAGCCCCCGCAGTCTCCGAGGCGGTGGTCGAAGCTCCGCGCTGAGCGGTGGTCGAAGCTCCGCGCTGAGCGGTGGTCGAAGCTCGACGCCGAGCGGGCGTAACGTCGGACCTCCGCGCAGTCTCTACAGGATCTCGAGGAGCTCGACGTCGAAGACGAGCATGCCTGCGGGCTTGCCGGGTTGGTCGTTGTAGGCGAGCTCCTTGGGGATCCAGAAGCGGGTCTTCTCGCCGGGGACCATCAGCTGCAGCCCTTCGGTCCAGCCTTTGATCACGCCGCTCAGGGGGAACGTGGCCGGCTGCCCGCGGGTGACGGAGCTGTCGAACATCTTGCCGTCCGTGGTCCAACCCGAGTAGTGCACCTTCACGCGACTCGTGGGATCGGGGTGTTTGTCGCCCTTGCCTGGGGTCAAGACTTTGTAGGCCAAACCGCTCTCGGTTCGCTTGGCGTCCTTGGGCGGTGCCGCGACGTCCTTGGGGGTCTTGGGCGGCGGCGGGGGCTCGGGCAGCTCTTCGACTTCGAGCAACTCGACATCGAAGACGAGCATGCCCTGGGGCCCGGGTTTGCCGGCGTAGGCGAGCTCCTGGGGGATCCAGAAGCGGGTCTTCTCGCCGATCACCATGACGGGGATGCCTTCGGTCCACCCCGGGATCACGCGGTTGAGCTCGAAGGAGGCGGGGCGACCCTTCATGACCGAGCTGTCGAACATTTTTCCGTCCGTGGTCCAGCCCGTGTAGTGGACCTTCACGCGGTCCCATGCGCGCGGATGTTTGTCGCCGGTCCCAGCGGTCAGGACCTTGTAGGCGACGCCACCTTTGGTCTTCTTGGTGCCCGCGGGTGGTGCGGCCACGTCCTCGGGCGCCTTGGGGGCCTCGATGACTTCGACGAGCTCGATATCGAAGACCAGCATGCCCTGAGGTCCATGGGTGCGGCCCTTGTACGCGAGCTCCTCGGGGACCCAAAAGCGCGTCTTCTCGCCTGCGACCATGCGAGGGAGCGCCTCCTGCCAACCCTTGATCACGCCATTGAGGCCAAACGTCCGCGGTTGGCGGCCTTCGGTGGTGTCGAACGTGACACCATCGGTGGTCCAACCCGTATACGCGACCTTCACCTTGTCGTCTGGTCCTGGCTTGATCGTGCCGGTGCCGGGCGTGAGGACCTTGAACGCGAGTCCGCTCTCGGTGCGCGAAGCGTCCGCAGGTGGCGCTGCGACGTCCGAGGGCGGCGGAACTTGCTGACCACGCGGAGCGGGCTTCGCCGGGGGGGCCTTGCTGTCCTCACCCGCTTTTGCCGGAGCCTTGGTGTCCGCCTTCTTGTCGGGACCCTCCTTCGCTGGGGCCGCGGGGGAGTCCTCGCCCTTCTTCGCATCGGTCGTAGGGGAGGGAGAGGGACAGGCTCCCAGCACGGAGAGCATCGCGACGAGCGCGGCGGGTCGGATCTGCACGCGCGGAATGTACCAGGCGCTGGCCGCCGCCAAAAGATGCGCCCCTTATTCTTGGTTCTTCAGGCTTTCCAGCGTGGCGGCGAGCTTCATCAAGCGCTCCGCGAGCCGCCGCGTTTGCTCGACAGTGAGCACGATGGCCTCACCTTTTGGGGATACCGCTTTGAGATAAACGGCTTCCTTCCCATCGACCCATGCAAAGGCTCCGTTGATCGTGACGACTTCGGCGGTGGTGCTCATCCGGACGGCCTCGCTGGGGAGGATAGCAGGCGCAGCAAGACTTGCCGCCCCCCTCGTGCAGTCGGCAGGGGCCGCACACCCTTGGAACACCGTCCTCGTGCCGATGGCGCGTAGGCCCCGGCAGCGAGCTCACCCGCCCATGCCCATCAGGTAGAGCAGCAGCGCTTTCTGGGTGTGCAAGCGATTTTCCGCTTGATCGAATACGACCGACCATGGTCCGTCCATGACCTCGTCGGTGACCTCCTCGCCGCGGTGCGCGGGAAGGCAGTGCATGAAGATCGCGCTCTCCTTGCCGGTCGCACGCATGACGTCGGCCGTGATTTGGTAGTCCTCGAGGAGGCTCCGCAACCTGGGGGCCTCCTCCTCTTCGCCCATGCTGATCCATGTGTCGGTATAGACGACGTCGGCGGACTCGACCGCAGCGAGGACGTTGCTCGTGACGGAGATCCGTGTGCCCGCGGCCGTGGCCTCGGCGGCAGCGAGCTCGAGGACGTCCCGTTCGGGGCGGAGTTCGTCCGGGCAAGCGACGGTCACGTCCATGCCCGAGCGCGGCCCCGCCAACATGAGGGAGTGAGCCACGTTGTTTCCGGCGCCGACATACGCGAGGTGCTGACCCTTGGTGTCGCCCAGCTTCTCCCGGATCGTGAGCAGATCGGCGAGTGCCTGGCACGGATGGAAGCGATCCGTCAGCGCGTTGACGACGGGAACCGAGCCATGTTTGGCGAGCTCCTCGATGTGCTCTTGGGAGTACGTGCGGATCACGATCGCATCCACGAACCGCGAGAGCACTTTGGCGGTGTCGCGGGTCGTCTCGCCGCGACCCATCTGCATCCCCGTCCCGCCCCCGGAGGCCAGCGCGAGCGCTTGCCCACCCAGCTGGTGGATCCCGACCTCGAACGAGATCCGCGTGCGCGTGGACTGCTTGGCGAAGATGAGCGCGATGGACTTGCCCGCGAGCGCGCGCGCGTACCGGGCGGGATCACGCTTCACCTCGCCAGCGAGATCGATCAGGCGCATGGTTTCGGCCGCGGTCAGGTCGGTGAGACTTCGCAGGTGGCGCGTCATCACCCCAAAGAGACCCGAATTCCGGACGCTTGAAAAGGGCGAGCGGCGCTTGCAGGCCGCTGCGGACGACCGCCGCGTCCGTCACCGAAGGGGAGCGGCCTCGTTGCGCCCCCGTTGCGTGCCCGGCTCGGGCCACCGGACCTCGGCGCGTTGCCGAGGCCCTCGCGGAGCGGAAGGACCCTAGAGGGCGCCGCGCAAACGTGGGAGCAGGTCCATCGCGGTCAGCAGGAGCTTGCGTTCGTCCTCCGTGATCTTGGCATCCTCGAGCGCGATGCGGAACAGATCATCGAGGATCTGCTGACGTTGCCCCCGCAGGGTCCGAAACTCCTCGAAATCCAGCTTGCCGTCGCGCTCGATCCGATCGAGCAGGTTTTGGAATCCGAACAGGCGCGCGTCCATCCCCCGCAGGAGTTCGCGAGACTCCGCCGTGATCTCGCCCTTGGACGTCGCGACGCGCCGCATCTGGCCCATCACGTCTGCACGGTTCGCGCCGGTCGGGGACGAGTGCGACTCGACAGCTGAAAGGAGGGCGGGGGCGGCATGTCTCCGCTCCACCGCCGAGGCCACGGCCCGACGTACCACCTCGGCCCGAGGCTGACCTCCAGGAAGGTATTGCGTCGCTTCGAGGAGGTCGAAGAACTCGAGCGCAAGCGTCGCGCGGAGGGCCCGCCGGAGCTCTGCTTCATCCAGGCGGATGATGTGAGCGGGGATTGCGAAGCGCTGGCTCACCCACTCGTTGGAGCTCACTGCGCCTGGGCCTCGGCCCTGTCGACTGAGCTCCGTGGCGAGACCGACCAAGCCCGTGCTCAGCCGGGAGACGAGGTTTGCTCCTGCGTCTTGGCCATCGCGGCTCTCGTCGGACAGGGCGATGCAGGTGCCTTCGATCAGGAGCTCGAGCGCGCTGCCGTGAATCGAGCCGTTCCAGGTGCCCTGCAGCGAAGCTTCGCGTGCGAACGAGCGCATGCGGTAGTCCTGGGTGACCCCGTCGAGCATCCCCGTGAGGGCGTCGGAGAAGCTCGTGCCGCCGCGCGCCCAGCCCGGCAACGCGGCCATGGCTTCACGCATCTGCGCCACGTAGGCGCCGATGGGTCCGCGGAGCTCCGCTCGTTCGCCGCGTGCGATTGCGGGGAGCGTCTCGAGGTCGTCTTCGAGCGTCTGCGACTCGGGATCGAGTACGGCCTGGCGATGATCTTCGAGTGCGAGGCACAGCAGGACCACGCGATGCAAGGCGCGGATGTTCGCGTCGACGCGTTTGCGGACGCCGCCGCCGAGCAGGTAAAGCGTTAGGGCCGCGCTCGGAGTCTCGAGTGCGGCTCGACCCAAGAGCGCCGCTGCGAGGCCCGAGGCCCCCGTGCGGAGCTCCACGACCAAGCGACGCGCGGACGCTTGGGGGGGTTCGGGATCGAAGTTCGAGGGCAGCGCGAAGACATCTGCGACATCCATGAGAATGCGCGCATGATAGCGTGCTTTGAGCCGTACGCCGGTTGCGCTATGTCTAGAGGTGTGATCTCGATCGCGAAAAGCCTGCACTTGGTGGGGGTCGCAGCTCTCCCCACTCGTGTGACCGTCACCATCGAGGTTCCGCGTGGCGCGTTCGTCAAACGCGATGGCACAGGGCGCATTGATTTCGTCTCACCGCTGCCGTGTCCGTTCAACTATGGGTGCATCGCGACAATTCCTGGACTGGATGGAGAGCCGCTCGATGCCCTCGTCTTGGGGCCGCCCCTGCGACTTGGGATCTCGATCACTTCGTGTGTACGCGCGGTGATGGGGTTTACCGATGCGGGGATCGAGGACCCCAAGGTCGTGTGCAGCGAGCGGCCACTCTCGCGACCGCAGCGGCGCGAGGTGGAGCGCTTCTTTCGGGTTTATGCGCTTGCCAAGCGGAGTGTGCAGCTTCTGCGCTTGCGCCCGAACGCGGCGGTCACCGCCGTCCGCGGCTGGGCCTAGAGCGCCGACCAGTTTGATTTCGCGTGCTGAGGCGCGTCTGGGGCCGTCCGCGGGTAGGAGCGAGGCCGAAGCTGTGTCGGGCACACTGC
>Ga0315910_10000313_pt1 | contig 51520 bp, 40 predicted proteins | sample EdamamesoilMG_FD_204470 | JGI IMG/M metagenome (GOLD analysis project Ga0315910, IMG submission 204470) | Garden soil microbial communities collected in Santa Monica, California, United States - Edamame soil | ecosystem: Environmental > Terrestrial > Soil > Garden | place: USA: California... | reverse complement strand
CGCTTGCAGAGCTCCTTGGTGCCGAGTCTGTTGCACGGCCAGTCTGCTGCTGCTTACACGGGCAGCAACGCGGCTCATCCCACGCTGGCACCACCCGAGCTCGAGCCGTTCGATTCAGAGCGGCTGACTGAAATTCCGGGGCCGTCATCAGCTGGGCTCGCCGCGCTGGAGCGCGAGGTCCCGACCATTCCCGCTGCGCCGCTCGACGAATTGGATCTCGCGGGGCTCGCGGTTCCTCCGGTACCGACGGGTCGCGGATTCTTTCTCGAGAGTGTGCGGCTCGATCCACAGACGAAGCAGGACCAGGAACCCGGCTCGACGCGTTCGGCACCGAGCGTGACGCCCCTTGTGGATCTCAATATCGAGTTCGACGTCGACGAAGGTCTGTAATTTTCCAGGCGCAGCTGGGCCCGCTGCGCCTTTGATTGCCAGCAAAGCGCATTGGATTGCAGGCAAAGTTGCGTGTAGCGTGCAGCCCCTTGGAGGACCAATGCACGTTCTATTGCCACAACTTTTGAACTTGGTGCGCGCCCGCGTCGGGGCCCGCTTGGCTATGATCGGTTTGTTTACGCTGCTCAGCTTGGTGTTGAGCGCTCCGGCGCACGCTGCTGGACGCGTGGTTTGGAAGTCGACCACCGTGACCGAACATACCAAGAAAGAAGCTTGGTATCTCGAGCTGGAGATCTACCTCCCGCGCGCGCCTGACGTGGGGCAGAAGGGCATGAAGTTCGAGTTCACCCAGATCGCGGAGTATGAGCGCTCCTTGGTAGATGGTCGCGAGGGACCTCAGAACCGCACTATTCCGCTCACCAATCAGCAAGCGCTCATCGAGTCGCAGCTGGTCGGTTTCATGGACGCCGGCTCGGGGACCATCCAAGCTCGTACCAAGTTTTCGTTCAAAGTCACCCGCGCTCACGGGTATCGCGCCGGTGAGTACAAGGTAAAGATCAAAGACTCCGACACAGGGAATCTGATTGGCACCGAGAGCAAGTTGACCTTCAAGGGCGAAAACCCAGTGGTGGATCGACGCAGCATCGTGTTCACCGGTACGGAGAAGAAGAAAGAGGACCCCGCGGCAGCTGAGAGCTCGGGTCCGAAGAACATGGTGGACCTCAACGCTCCGGACGAACCGGCAGCGGAGAGTCACGGGTCACCGAGCGCAAGCGAAGCGTCGCCCGAGCCTGAGCCCATGGACAGCGGAGATGTTCCTCCGAGCGTCGATGAACGTCCAGGTGGTGGTTGCCACTATGGTGCGCACGATCAAGGTGGTTGGGCGCTCGGCATGGTGCTGGGCTTTCTCGCCGTCGTGCTGCTCAGCCGACGTCGTTTTGAATGAGCTTTGGCTCGTGTGGACGGCGTAGCCAAGCGGCTGGCCGTGCCGCAGATTGAGCCAGGCTGTGGGTCAAGCCCACGAATGAACCAAGAAAGCTCGCCCCTGCGGCGGGCTTTTTTTGTGGCGAGCGGGGCATTCTGTCTCTAGCTTTCGCGTGCCTATGACTGAAGTTGGACACGTCACGCGCCTCACCTACCAGGACAAGGAGATCCTCCTTTTGGGGACCGCTCACGTGTCCAAACGCAGCGTCGAGGAGGTGCAGCGGGTCATCCGGGAAGAACGGCCAGACACCGTGTGCGTGGAGCTGGATGAAGGACGCTACCAAACCTTGGTGGACCAAACGCGCTGGCAGAAGCTCGATATCTTCCAAATCGTTCGGCAAAAACGCGTACTTTTCTTGCTGAGTAGTTTGGCGCTCAGCTCCTATCAGCGCCGACTGGGCGAGCGTTTGGGCGTAAGCCCCGGCGCAGAGCTGCTCGCGGCAGTGGAAGTGGCCAAGGAAATTGGCGCAGAGGTACGGCTAGTGGACCGTGACGTGCAGGCGACGCTCAAGCGCACCTGGGCCAATCTGGGGTTCTGGGACCGCACCCAACTGGTCAGCGGCTTGGTGGCCGCCCCGTTTTCAGTAGAGGAGATCGACGAGAGCAAGATCGAAGAACTGAAAGACAAAGACACGATTGGGGAGATGTTGCACCAGGTGGCGCAGGAGTTCCCTCGCATCAAGGGCCCCCTCATCGACGAGCGTGACCTGTATTTGATGTCCAACATCCGCGAAGCACCCGGACCAAAGGTGGTCGCGGTGGTCGGTGCTGCGCACGTGGCCGGTATGACCAAACGCTTGTTCGAGACGGTCGATCGCGCCCAGCTGGAGCGCATTCCACCGCCCACCTGGCTTGCGCGCAGCCTGAATTGGATCTTCCCACTCATGGTGCTGGCCGCGTTTGGCTACGGCTACTACGAACATCAGGGGCACGGGCTTGTGCAGCTGATCACGGCTTGGGTGTTGCCCACGGCCGTGTTCGCGGGGTTGTTTACCGCCTTTGCCCTCGCGCATCCGCTGTCCATCATCACGGCGTTCTTGGTCTCGCCCCTCACTACCATCAACCCGTTGATTGCGTCGGGCATGGTGTCCGGCTTGGTGGAAGCCTACATCCGAAAGCCGACGGTAGAGGATTGTGAGAATGTTCAGCGGTCCATATCGTCTGTGCGCGGGGTGTATCAAAACCGCGTGACGCGCGTGATGTTGGTGTTCATGCTCTCCAACCTGGGCTCGGCCTTGGGTGCGTGGATTGGCCTAGGCTGGGTACTCAGCTTGTTGTGACCGGCGGCGATCTTCGGCGGCGAGGCTGCGTAAAATAACCGCTTGCAGTCGTCGCACGTCTGTGAAATTGGATAACACCATGGCCGTGATGGTGTCCTCACAATTGCCGCTTGGGTCACTACTCCCCAAGTTTGCTCTCATGGATACCATGAGCCAAGCCGTCGTGCGCACGGAGGACTACGCTGGTCGGTCGCTGCTCGTGGCCATCATCTGCAACCATTGCCCTTACGTCGCCCACATCAAGCAGGGCCTGGCTCAACTTGCAGACAAGCTGGCCCAGAAGGGCATCCCCACCCTGGCTGTGTCGGCGAATGACCCGCGCCTCAGCCCCATCGACGCACCGGAAAAGATGGCCCTCGACGCGCGCATCTATGGCTACCGGTTTCCGTATTTGTTCGACGCCGAACAGACCTTCTGCCGTGACCTGCGCGCGGTGTGTACCCCGGAATTCTTTTTGTTTGATCAAAGGGCTCGTCTTGTCTACCGCGGCCAGATGGACGACGCGCGGCCGGGCAACGACCTCCCCGTGGACGGCCACGACTTGTTGGCCGCGGCTGATGCATTGCTCGTGGGCGCCCCGCCGGTTGACCTGCAGAAGCCCAGCGTGGGCTGCAGTATCAAATGGCGTCCTGAAAATTATCCTGTGTATTTACAGGCCCAGGAGCGTGCTCGGGCGCCGGTCGCGCGCTGAAAATGCAAGTTGTTGTCTCGCGCACTGTGGGAACACAGGCGGCGGGTGGTACGCTGCGCCGGGGAGTGCACATGCGCAACGAGTGGCCTAGTTTTTCAATCGTTCCTGAATCAGAAGCCTTGCCGGCGCGCCCGCGGGGCCAGACTTTGTCGCAATTCGTGTGGTGGAATGGCGAGCTCTCGGACGCAGAGAAACAAAGTGTTCACTACTACGCCAACGCGCTGCACTACGGCACGGCGGTTTTTGAGGGCATTCGCTGTTATCCCACGGACAAGGGACCTGCTTTGTTCCGGTTGCGCGACCACATCGAACGCTTGATTCACTCGGCGCGCATCTATGGCATGCGCATTGCGTACGACGTCGACGCGTTGTGCCAGGCGTGTATTGCGGTGACCGAGAAGAACGGCATCACCGATGGCTACCTGCGTCCAGTCGCTTACTTTGGGGAGGGCCCCATCGATTTGAAGCCGCAGCGCGCCTGCCCCGTGCACGTATTCATTGCCGTGCGTGAGCTGGGCACCTTCCTGGGCGAGGGAGCGCTCCGCAATGGTGTGCGTGTGACCATCAGCAGCTACGTCAAGGTGCATCGCAGCATGCAGCCCACGCACGCTAAGGCCAGCGGTCACTATGCGTCTGCCGTTTTGGCCGCGCACGAGGCGATGGGGCGTGGTTTTGACGATGCTATCTTGTTGAACGTCGATGGCACGGTTTCGGCCGCAACAGGCCAAAATATATTTTTGGTCAAGGATGAGCGGTTGGTGACCAACGACGAGTACTCATCCATCGTCCCTGGCATCACGCGCGACACCATCCTGCAATTGGCACAGGATGACTTGGGTATTCCTTGTGATGTGCGCAGCATGACCCGTCAGGATTTGGTGACCGCTGACGAGATCTTCATGACGGGCACTGCGGCTGAGGTGACCCCCGTGGCAGCACTGGACGCCGTGGAGTTTCGTACCGGTCGTCACACGCTGGGTGCCAAGCTACAGCTCGCTTACTTGCGGGCGGTGACGGGCAAGGACCCCAAGCGCACGGCGTGGCTCACTCGGGTAAGCTGATCACGGCCACTTCCTGATTGTAAGAGCGGTCGTCGACTTGTTCTGCCTTCAGTAACTCTGCGTGGTAGAGCACCGTGCCATCCACGGCGACGATCTCCCCTGATACGTCCCGCCCCAGCGACTTGCTGCGGGCTACGGACATGCGCGCCGCTTGGTTTTTCACCTGCACGCTGTATTCGGCCACTTCACAATCGTGTTCCGCCTGATCCACCAGGCAAGTCTGACTCTTCTTGGCGACCTCGCCGTGATTGACGTCGGGAATGAACATCGTCTTTTCGATCAAAGCGTCGTAGTCGGCTTGGCTACCCAAGATAGGGCGGCCTTCGACCTGTCGTTCGACCTTCACGATGCGCTCACTGCGCTGCGCCCGTACGACCAAAAGCTGCTCCTGCGTGGCCCCTTCATCCAGCGTGTACAGCACGGTAAATGTCGAGGAATCCACCGCGACCACCTCTTCACGGAGCGTCAAAGGATGGTTGCGGTACGTGCCACTGAAACGGTGGAGCAGCACTTGCCCTACGTGATGTCTGGTCTCGTCCACGGGACCTGGCGTCGACCCCTCGAGCGCTGGCAGGGCATCGCTTTGGGATATGGGTTGCCACGTCGCCGGAGCCGTGCTGACTGGCCGTGGGGTGGAGGCGCATCCAGCGCTCAGCGCGGATAGCGCAAGGCCCAACCACGCGACGTTTCTTTGACTCGGTCGTTCCATGGCAGAAGCCTTGCCCGAGCTGGGCAAGGAGGGCCAAATTTCGGCAATCCCTGCTGCGGTCGCGGTCCGTCCCGCGGGCATTTGAGGCAGAGCCCCGTACCCTCAGAGTGGGGCGGGCAGTGGATCGGGCAGTACCTGCGGAAACTGACTGATCCGCGACAGCGCCTCGCGACCGGGGGCGCTGCGCTTGAGGAAGGCCTCCAATTCCCCTGGCACGAAATGGCTGGCCAACGTCGCGGCCGAGGACGACCCCAGTGCGATGGCCCAGCCCAGGGGGCCCAGTGGCCGGCAGCCAAATGCGCCGCTGAGGCCCGGGGTCTGGACAATGAAGAAGAGCCCGAGCACCGACAGCAGGTTGGTGACCGCGACTTGCCGGCTCCTTTGGCCAGTGGATAGGGTCTGGCCCAATTGAGTTCCGACCAACGCGAGCAGCGCTGTGGTGGATGCGCCGCGCCGATCTCCTAAAATGCTACTGACCGTCCACGCCAGGCCCGCGCCGGACGCGGTCACGATGGCGCGGCTCACGATGTCGCGATTGAGGCGAAAGCCGAGCGCTGCATCGGGCCCCATGGCAGCGAGCGCCTCGGCGCGGGCGGGATCAGGGGCGCGTAGCGCGAGCGCTGTGGCGGGTGCGACATCGGTAAATAGATTCACGAGCAGCAGCTGTCGCGCCGTGAGCGGTGGCCGTCCGGAGATCAGCCCGCCGAGCAGCGTGAAGCCAATTTCGCCCAAATTGCCACCCACCAGGATGGATACCGCGTCGCCCACCGCGTCCCAAATGCCGCGACCTTCCACGATGGCGCGCGTGAGGGTCTCGATCCGAGCATCGGTCAGCACGATGTCGGCCGCGTTGCGCGCCGCTTCCGCGCAGTGTTCACCCATGGCAATGCCCACGCTCGCCAAGCGAATGGCGGGTGCGTCATTGGCACCGTCGCCCACCATTGCCACCGTGCGCCCTGCCTTGCCGAGGGTGCGCACGATGCGCACCTTCTGTGAGGGAGAGACGCGCGCAAAAATATCCACCTGCACGATCTCCTCGAGCAATTGCTCGTCGTCCAGCCGGGCCAGATCAGAGCCGGTGAGGATTTTGGGATGCTGGGACAGCCCCAGCTCGCTGTAGATGGCCTGCGCGGTGCTGGGGTGATCTCCTGTGACCATGACTGGGTGCAGACCAGCCAATTTGAGCTGCGCGAGGGCCTCTTGGGCGGTCTTGCGCACCGGATCTTTGAACGCCAAAAATCCCAAGAAACACAAGTCACGCACCGCGTGCTCAGTCAGCTCTTCGTGCTCGGGCAACCGACGCTCCACTACGGCCAGTACGCGCAAACCGGACAGCGCCAAGTTGGTCACGGTGTGTTCGAACTGTGTGCGCTCCGTGCTCGACAGCACCACGGTCTCACCCTGAGCGTTGCGGTAGTGACAGCAGTGAGGCAACAGCGTCTCCGGCGCGCCCTTGGCGGAGATCAGACTGCCTTGCGCAATGGCCCCCTGCACCAAGCTGTAGTTGCCACCCGCCTCCAGTGGGATTTCCGCGATGCGGGTCCACGCGTCCACGTGCGACTCGACGCTGACATTTTCCGCTTCGGCGTTGGAAAAGATGGCCGCATCCACTGGGTCGACCCGGCGCAAATCGCCCGGCTTGGGTGGACTGCCACGCATGGCCGAGGAGAGCACGTACAGCTGGGGCGCTGACAGCGCGCCGCGCTCCATGCTCTCGCTCAGACCAAACCCGTCCGTGATCTTGGCGAGCACCACCGTGCCTTGCGTGAGCGTTCCGGTCTTGTCGACGCACAAAGTATCTACCCGGCCGAGCGCCTCGAGCGCACGTGCGTTGCGCACCAAGGCGCCCTGTTCACGCAAACGACGCGCCCCGGCCAGCTGCGCGGCGGTGGCCAAGAGCGGCAGTCCCTCGGGCACTGAGGCGACTGCCAAGCTGACTGCAGAGCCGACCACTTCATGCATCTTGCGGCCGCGCAACAGGCCCGCGCCCACCACGCCCACGCCTGCGGCCAGAGCCACGGGCGCCGTGAGGTCCATCAGCTGACGCATGCGATGTTCGACACCACCATGCTGGCCCAAGGAACGGAACGTGGCGGCCCCGCGTTGGGCTTCGGTTTCTGCACCCAGGGCCACGACCAAGGCGGTGGCCTGGCCGCTGGTGATGGTGGTTCCCGCGTAGAGCATGCTCGAGCGATCGGCGACCGCATCTTCAAACGATGGTTGCGCGCTCTTTTGAACGGGTAGTGACTCACCCGTGAGACCGGAGGCGTCCACCTGCAGCCCCACCGATTCGATGATGCGGCAATCGGCGGGCACATAGTCTCCTCGGGCCAACAACAGAAGGTCGCCTTTGACCAGCTTTTGGGCTGCAATTTGCTCGGTCTTGCCCTCGCGTTTGACCAGCACCGTGCTGCGCGTTTCGCGCATGAGTTGGCTGATGGCGCGCTCGGTAGCGTAGCGCTGCGACCCACCAATGGTGGCATTGAGCACCACCACTGCGCCCACCATGATCGAGTCGGTCATGGAGCCCGCCACGGCGCTGATGCCCGCCCCAGCCGCGAGCAGCGGGACCAAGGGGTTGAACAGTTCATCGCTCACTGCAGTGAGCAGCTCCAAGACAGGGGTCTTTTTGGTCTCGTCACGGCGCGCCCGGGACAGCGCGTCGGTCCGGCTCAGTCCTTCTGGGCGTGACCCCAAACGGCGCAGAGCACCCTGCGGGTCGAGTGCGTGCCAAGGCGTGGGGTCGCGCGCGGGGGGCAGCGGTTTGCGCCTAAAATCAGCGGTGATGCGCACGCCATTGGCCATCGAGGTGAGCGAAGCCAGGTTGACGATGGTCAGCACGCGCGAGGTGGTCATGGGCAATAGGCCCCCCACCGAGGTCAGCGCCCCCAAGGTTGCCGCCCCCAGCGCGATCTTGACGCTCTGCCGGCTCACCTCGCGCGCGGCGCGGGTGGACTCGATGAGCAGGCGTACGTCGGTCAAATCATCACGGCACAAGATGTGAGCGGTCCAGGGGACCTGCGCGCCCGAGGGCACCAGCGCGACGGCCAGGTCGGCCACGTCGAGCGCCGGTGAATCGCCGCGCGCCACCACACACACCACGCGACCAGCGCGCTGGAGTTCGCGTACGCCGCGGCGCAAGTTTTCTCCTGCGGGGATGGTGTCGTCGGCAGGGATACGCTGCAGCACCTCGGGGTCGTCCGAGGCCACCACCACCCGGATGGCGCAGTCGTGGGCGGCGGCGACTAACTCTTCCAGGCCAATTTGCGAGGTGACGCGCACCTCGGCCAGGGCCAAGAGCCGCCCGTTGCGGTCCAGACTGAGCACCAGCTCCCCGCTCTCGGACAAACGGCGCGCTTCGTCGCGCATGTTGGCAGGGAGCGCCAATTCGACCCGACCGAGCGGTGCCAGGCGGTAGCCGTCGATCTCACTGACCGCTAATGGTTGATGCATGCGAAATAGGCGACGGATGGCGCCCTCCTCACGCTCGCCGTCGACACCCGGACAAAACACGATCTTTTCCACGGCGGACACACGCGGAAGCGCGATGTCCCCCTGCAGCACCAAGCAATCGACGCGGTCCAAGCGGCGCAGCGCCTTCTTGTCCAGGACCAACATCTGGCGTGAGGCGAGCATCCTGGAGAGCCCGGCCGCAAATGTCTCGCGCCCCAGCTGGGCCGGCTGAGGTAAGCCACCAAACAAAGCACCAAACGCGCGTTGCACGCTGCGGGTGGAGAGAAAACTGACCCCGAAGCCGCCCAAGGCCACAGCCCAGGCGCGATCGGAGTAGTCCTCGATGGGGCCGCGCGGCAGTTCGAGCGGGCGTTGGGGAATGGAACGCGGCAGGGGCGCGCCGGGCCCGCCGCACAAGCTGGCCTCACGTTCTTCCCACAGCCGCCTTTGTGCTTCAATTTCGCTGGCGAGGGACAACTTGTGCACGGCGCTCACCACCGAGTTGAGCGGGCGTTGCGCGGGCGCCATGAGCAGAGCGATGGTCATGTCGAGACCCAAGCGCGTGCGCTCACGACCCCACCGCGTTTCCAGGGGCCTGCGCAGACTGGGCACCGAGCGCACCACGGCCAAGCCGGAGGCCAGCGCACCCGCCAACCGACTGGGCGGAAGCAGAGACAACTTGAGCCCTGTGCCGATCACGAGCCCGATGGCGTCGGCGATCAACTCCAAAAATAGGACTTCCCTGCTCTCCTGGTCGGCAGGGTGCGCAGCACGACCAAAGACCGCCTGACCCAAGCCGGCGCGGATCTCGGCCTCCACCACCAGCGCGACCAAGGCAGGCTCATCGAGAGCACCCGGCTCAAACGCAATGACCGCTCTGCCCGTGCCCTGGTGGACCTCAGTCCAATACAATTCCGGTCGGCGTTCTACCTGCTGGGACAGCCACTCCCCGACTTGGTGCAGCTCATGGCTATCACCCTGGCGCAGTTCGACGTGGGCGCGGCCGTGGCCCAGCCAAATGCGGCGCGTGCGGGAGCCAAAATGTTTGGAAAAAAGTGCTAGAAAGGCCCCGGGCGTCATCGCTGCTGCCAAGATAGCTGGCCGTGGGGTGAGGGAAAAGGTGCGGAGACCTCAAACGCGTGTTAGCCAGGCAACCATGAGTCACGAACCCCGGGATCAACAACCTCACCATCACGGTCATGAGCAGTGTGATCATGACCACGATCACGATCACGAAGCTGTGGGCCCCGAGCTCGATGAGGCAGATTTTTCCGACGCGCTCGAGCAGGCGCGGGTCGGCGTACGTAGCCAAGTCCAAAGGTTGGTCGATGTCTTGGATAAAGCTCACGTTTATATTCCGTTGGCTGAGGATTTGCCCCAGGCGCCCGTGGGTGAAACGGTGGCTGTCGACGGTGACCTGACCTTTCGTCCGCACATGATCTTGAACTCAGACGCCAGCATTTTTGCGGTGGCGTATTCCGAGCCACAGTTCGCCGAGCCGATGCACAACGCGCTTGGCTGGACCACCTCGGGTGAAGACCTCAAGTTCATCTGTGTGCCGGCGCATGTCGCGTTTGAACTCGCCGGGAGCGTGCTGGACGGTGAGCAGGTGTCGGGTCTCGTGTTCAACCCAGGCACCGACACCGAGCTGGTGCTGCTCCAGGATGAAGCGGCCAGCCTCCTGCAAGGAGTGGCCATCCCGCTGGTGGGCTATGTGGCGGACCTGCCTCCCGATGCAGACGGCACGACGGAGGTAGTCGAGGGGGCGGAACCACCGCCGCCCGCGCTGCTCGCGGCGCTCGCCGCCGCCAAGCAACGTTTGACGGACGTAAAAGACGTGCAGGTGGCCACGACGTTCAACGCCGAGCGCGATCGTGAACCTCATCTCACCATCACCATCACTTTGCTCGGGCGGCCAACCGTGGACAGGCAAGAGCTGGCCGATCAGGTCATGGAACACGCGGCGGAGCACCTCCCGGCTCCTGGCTACGCGGACATTGTGTTTGTTGATGCACCCAACTAAACGGGGGAAACCCGCGTGACCGGGCTCGTCTCGGCAGGCACGTGGGTGCTCTTGGGTGTCGTATGAATGACTTGCATCAACGACCGGACTTGTTGCGCGCTAGCCGAGGTAAACTGAGCTTTTTTGAGCGGCTCAACCTGCGCTGGGTGCGCGCCAGTTTTGAGCCGGGCTGGTTCAACTCCGTGCTCAGGCTGTGCCAACGCACCGTGGGCCAGGGCTGGATCCACTATGGCAGCCGGCATTTGCGCCACGTTTTTGGCAAGGAGCGCCTACCCTCGCTCGAGCAAGACGGGAGCATCTTGGTGGTGGCCAACCATCGCAGCTTTTTCGATCTGTATGTCATCACCGCCGAGCTGGTGCGCGCCAACATGAAGAAGCGCATCGTGTTTCCGGTGCGCTCGACCTTCTTTTACGACCACCCGCTGGGTTTTTTGGTCAACCTGCTCGCCAGCTTTTTGGCCATGTATCCGCCGTTGTTTCGCGAACGTAAAAAGGCTGCTCTCAACTTGCTCGGGCTCGACGAGCTAGGTTGGATGCTCAAACGCGGTGGTGTGTTTGCGGGCATTCATCCAGAGGGAACGCGCAATCGCGGAGACGATCCTTACCAGTTGCTCGCGCCGCAACCCGGCGTCGGGCGCATCATCTACAAAGCGCGCGTCCCTGTGGTGCCCGTGTTTGTTCTGGGGCTCAGCAATGACTTTTTTGGCCAACTCAAGCGCAACTTCTTGCGCAACGGGGAGCCCATCACCGTGGTGTTTGGCGCCCCCATCGCGCTGGACGATCTGTTGGCGCAAAACCCCTCGCCCAAGCTCTACCAAAAGATCGCCCAGCGCTGCATGGACGCCATTGCTCAGGTGGGACAAGAGGAGCGACAGCTCCGCGCGGAGCTTTTGCAAACGCGTGCAGCTCAAGCGCAAACGGGCCTGCGCGGGTGAGCTAAGAAACTGTGCGCTGATGGTCAGTGGTGACTGAGCGCGCCGTGACTTTGCAGGTCGACGAACTCAATTCCCAATCCCGCGGGGACACTGGCCCCTTGGGCTGCGCGCACCCAGCGCACGGTACCGTGCGCGGTGATGTGCGCGGAATTGGGCAGCTGAATCGACAGTTCAATCGTCTCGCCCTCCGCGCAAGCCAGCGTGGTTCTCACGAACACGCCGCCGGGCGACAAATTCTCCGTCTGCCCCTCCACATCGGCGCCAGCGTGATGCAGCTCAACAGGGAGGCTGACATTGGTGCGCATGAAGCGTCGACGCCCCGTAGGATCGGGAGCCGTCTCTCCCGGATGTGCCTCGGGGTTGTGACGCGAAACGGAAGAGGGCGGGGGATCGGGTTTTTCAGCAGTCATGAACTGTAGGGAAAGGGTGAGAGACAACGACACGAGCCCGTCGGCTCTCCATGCATCTTCTGATCAAAAACGACCGTTTGCCAAAAAAGTTTGGGGCCCGAGGCCGCTCGCCGCCCGTGACCCGCCCCGATTCGGCTCAAATCCACGGATCACTGCCGCGCCCGCGCTGCCACCAGCTTCGGCTCTGCGCGACCCAAAGCAAGAGCAAGAAGGCAGTGAGCAGTGTGGTGGAGAACGCCGACTTGATGTCGACGGTGAGGGCCCGAGCCACGGGGTACCAGGAGCCGACCAACAGGCCTGTGGCCACAGCGGTGACCGCCAGATTCCGCGGGCCCCATAACGTGAAGGCCTCAGCACAGCGTAAGTACCCTGCGCGGGTCCGCAGCACGGACAGGCCGTAGCCGAGCAGGGCCAACTTGCCGCAGTAGATCCCACTCCGCAAAAACCAAGAAAAATGACTAGAAAACAGCTGAGCGCCGCCAAACAAGCTGAACCACAGGCTGAGCAGCAAGAGCCCCCCCAGCCACTCCAAACTGCGCCCGGCGACGAACAAGGCGCTCTTCTCACCCCGCTTGCCAAACACGGGCGGCCGACGTCCGGCCAGGGGCAGCAGGGCTAACAAATAGCTCACGGCAAGCACCAGCGACCACGGTGAGGCCAAGGCTCCCCATTGTGTAGGCCACACGCCTTGGGCCGCGTCGATCTCCGCCAAAGAGAGACTGCCGACTTCCGCCGCACGGGCGAGCGCCGCGATGAAGACGGGCAAGAGCAAAAGCACGCTGGTGCTGAGGGCGGTCACGGCGCCCACTAGGGAAAAACGCCCGCGCCCCGTGGCTGCGCCCAAGAGCAACGCGCCGAGCAGCACGCTGCACACACCTAGGTTGAGCACCAACAAGAAATCAAACGCGGCAAGCGCGGGCAGTGGCTGGGAAAGTAAGCAAGAATACCCCACGCACACCAGCGAAAACACCAGATAGGAGACGGGCTGCAAACGTGGCCCCACCCCTTCCAGCCATTCGGTCCACGCTGGCTCCCCACGCCGCTTGGGGCCCATGAGCCACAAAAGCGCGCGGGGCGGCCGCGCGATCAACAACATGGCGCAACCCAGGCCCAGTGCGCAGGCCAAAGCCTGGCGCAGTAAGGCTTGGTCGAGCAACTGAAAGTCAGCGCGTGCCACGGCCACTTCAAAGGCTTGGGTGTAGGGGGGCCGCCGGACCAAAAGTGTGCTGGTGCTGATGTGCGGCGCGGGGACGAAGTCGCTGAGTTTGTCCAGGTCGACGCCGTCGAGAGCGAGCACGCGGTCATCGGGCTTTAGCCCAGCTGCCATCGCCGCATGACCAGGGCTGAGCTCCACCACGCTGAAGCTCGGAGACAACTTCAAGCCCAGGTAGTTCACAAAGGCCTGCGCATCAGCGCTGTTTGGCTCGCTCGAACCAAACAAATTGAGGGAGAGCGTGTGTTCACCTCGCAGCACGGGGCGCCCCGGGAGCGTGGGAGCAAACTCGAGTTTGAGTTGACCGCGAAAGGTGGCGTGGCGGGCGCCGTCGAGCAGCTCGTCCAAGTGGCGGTCCTTGAGCGGGACCACCAAGAGCGAACGCGCTTCAGGTTGCACGGCCACCGACCAATCCAAAGCGCGGGGGCTACGTCCGGGGGTAAACAGAGTGCCCACCAAGCGCAGCGTACCCCCGTGATGTTCGGCAAAACCCAAACCGGTGATGCGGAGTTCACTCCCGGCCTCCAGTGCGCTCGGTTCCACCTGATGGATGTCCACCAAGTCCGGGGCGGCTTCATGGGCGCACCCGCTAGCGGCCACGAGCAGCAGTGCGAGTGTCCCCATCGTGCGAAGAAAGGCCCACAGGCGCCTCTCTTGCCTTACCGCTAGACGTTTGTGCAGGGTTGCGTGCGCCGGCTCCTGACCCATCTTGAGGGGACTAACCGAGTCGCACCTGACTGGGCTAAATAATGAATGGATCTGCCGAAAAGTTGACGGGAATAGCCTGTGACCCGGGATGGTTTCTCGCTCCAAAGCCGTTGGCATCCTCCTGGGGGCCCTTGAGCTGGCACTGAAAGTGGGCGCGTTGTGGTGTTCTTTCGCAAAAAGAAGCAAGAGCTGAAAGAGTTTGAGCAGCAGGTGCTCGGTCACGTCGATTCGATGTACCGTGTGGCGCTGCGCATGACCAAGAGCCCGGCGGACGCCGAGGACCTGGTGCAAGATAGCTTGATCAAGGCCGTGCGCGCCGCGGACCAGTTTGAGGTGGGCACCAACTTGCGCGCCTGGCTGATCCGCATCCTCACCAACACCTTCATCAACAAGTACAAACGTGGCGTGCTGGAGCGCTCGGTCTTCGACCAGAAGTCGCCGGATCCAGTCAGTGACGGTTGGACCAGCGTCGCGACCTTGGCCGCCATCAAAGATCCAGAGTCGCACGCGCTGCGCCCCATCTTGGTGGACGAAATCCAGCGCGCGCTGGACGCCATTCCTGAGGACTTTCGCTTGGCGGTGCTGCTCGTCGATGTGCAGGAGCTGTCCTACAAAGAGGCAGCGGATGTGCTCGGGTGCCCGATTGGTACGGTGATGAGTCGCCTACATCGGGGTCGACGTCTGCTCAAAGACCACCTGGTGCACCAAGCGGTGGCCATGGGCTTGGTGGCTGAGACGCGCGCCTTGCCCAAGGCCGAGGCGACCACATCTTCTGCTTCAAACCCTTCGCTAGCAGCGAAGAACACCGGGCCAATGCAGGCAGAGCAGTCCGAGGCGCGGCAGGATGCCGCGGAGGACTCTTTGCCCCAGCCTCTTGAACTTTCCGCGTATCGGGGCAAGAAGAGGACGGCAGTATGAGTGGCTTTGTGGTGATGAACTGCGCGGTGGTCCGCCCTTACCTTCAGGCGTTCGTGGACGACGAGTTGTCGGCGGAACGTTGCATTGAGATTGAGCAACATCTCGCCCAGTGCACCGAGTGCCTGGCGGAGGTGGAGCTGACGCGCTCTGTGTGTCGTGCGACGCGCGCGTCGGTGGCGCAATGTCCCATGTGTCCCAGCGTCCAGGCGCGTTTGGCCAAGTGTCTCCAGAGTGAGACGCGGGGCATGGCGCACTCGTTCGATCCCCCCTCTTGGAAGGTCATCGCTCCGCTCACCGCAGCTGCAGCCATGACCCTTTTTCTTTCTGGGCAAGTCCCTGACGCGGTGAAGGCAGCCCGCAGCGCGGGGATGGAAGGGGTGAACTATGGACCCAGTGCCGGCCTGGAGAGCAACGTTGCCTCGTACAACGCTGATCGGGGCAAGCAGGACGTGATGGAGGCCGCCGCTGCACAAGACAGTTTGATGGATTTCCTCATTCGTCATCACGCCACGCGCTCCGAACCGGAGGTGGTGGAGCCGGGCTCCGTCAATAACATGGAGCCCCATCTGGGCTTTCGAGTACAGCCGCCGGATTTTGGGCGTTACGGCGCGCGCTTTGAAGGCGCGAATTTGGTGCCGGTCAATCGCACCCGGGCGGCCGTGCTTCACTACAACTTGGGCGGTAAGCGCGTGACGCTGTATGTGTTCAATCCCGAGGAACTGCCGCTGCGCGCCCAGCGTGCCCTGGTGCCCAGGGTGGTCGGCAATCGCGCGGTGTTCGTGGGCAATCGTCGTGGCTACTCCATCGCGACCTGTGAGCGCGAAGGTGTTGGCTATGCGGTCACGACCGATTTGAGCGGCGACGAATCAGCTGAGCTCGTGGCTGCTCTTCAGTGAGCGGCGCGGGGATCGTTGGATGCGTCATTTGCCACTGCGTAAGTTCTAGCCATTTTGCTGGTCGCCTCGCTTGAAGGATCAAGGAGGGACGGCGTCGAGTGTGAGAGGATTCACAACCGACGCCTTCATTGGATTTTACTCATCAAGCGCTCGAGTGAGCGCCGCCACGCGCGTGGAAGCGTTAGGGAGCACAGACGGCGAAGCGCAGAACGGTGGAGTCATTCCAACAGCAGTTCTCTCCATCGTAACAGCTAGCTTCGTTCATGGGATAGCCTTCGTACACTTCACGGTGCGAACCATCGCCGCAATCGTCGTTGTTGATCCACAGCGACTCTTGGCCAAAATCCGAAGGTGAACTGGAGGGTGCGTACGCGGCCCACTGCGTCTTGTCACAAACCTTCCAGTCGCCCAGAATGAGGTCCTCATCCCAAGTGCCCCACTCGACGGCGGTATCGCAGATTCGAATGTTGTCACTGACCTCAACGGCAGCGCCACCGTAGAACAAACAGGGGTCAATTTCGGCTGACTCGCCATTGCAAATGAAGCTCTCTTGCGTCACCTCATCGGGATCCAGCACGTGATTGTGGTTGTCGTCGGCCCCTGCGCTGATCTTTTGGCCGTCAGCTGCACAGACCGTCGTGTCTGGCGTAATGACAATTAGGCTCGTGAGGCCATCCGCGATCACCACGCTCGTCTCACCACACGTCACCACGAATTTGCCCGGCTCGGGTTGTTCGGTCACGTCTCCACCCATACCGAGCGCGCCAGCCATGCCCTCCTGCGCCTCAGCAAACAGCGGACCCACGGTGCAAGAATTGCCTTGGTCGCCCTTGTCGCCTTGGTCACCCTTGTCGCCTTGGTCACCCTTGTCGCCTTGGTCACCCTTGGCTCCGTTCTGCCCATTGGCCCCGACAGCCCCGACTTGGCCGTCGCTGCCGTTTTGGCCGTTGTTGCCGTCTTGACCGTCGCTGCCGTTCCGCACGGTGATCGTGGTCCCGTCGCAGGTCAGATCATAGGTGCCGTCCTCGTTGTCGTGGGCGGTACAGCCCGCCACCTCTGACTCCTCTGGATCTGTATTCTCACAGGCAAAAACCAGTCCCAGACTTAACCCAATTAGACCGAATCCCAACGTTTTCTTCATCTGCTGCATGTCTCCCAACGCAATGAGCCAAAATGCACAGGAAACGCGCACTCATCGCCCGCCCCCATGCCCCGATGCGCTACCAACCGTCAGGTCGGCCAGCGCTCTACCGTAAACGCTCCACTTTAGTTGTGAGTTAATACTCAGTGAAGATTTTCTTGAACGACGGCGACGATTTCCCTCGCGGTCGTGTTGGTGAAACAGCGCCTGGTCGGGCGCGGGTGGAGGTAGTTATGAGGGGGCCTGTGTGGGTATTGCCCAAGGACTGTGGCCGTCCGTTCGGCGTTGGGTGCAGGGAGCCGAGGTCGCCCAAGCTGTGACATTTCGCCTCGATCGGAGTCGATTCCGAACAAGCGGCTGGCTGATCGTTCACCCGCGAACAGTCGACAGGTTGCTCACATTGGCTATGAGTCTTGGATGGGACGGTCAGTGGATGGGGTGTGGACGACCGAGTGGTACGTGCCGGACGAAAAGGGGCGTTTCGTTCGTGAGCCAACCAAGTTTGATTGTCAGGTGAGCGCTGACGGGTCGCTGGGATTCGTGGCGGAACCGGGTCGCTATCATCTGTATGTGAGCTTGGCCTGCCCGTGGGCGCACCGCACGCTCGTGATGCGCAACTTGAAGGGGCTAAAGGAGGCGATCAGCATCAGCATCGTGCATCCGCACATGGGTGAAAACGGTTGGGAGTTTGCCGACTACCCGGGCTCCACGCCGGACACGGTCAATCACGCGTCGCGTTTGCATCAAGTCTACACGCTCGCGGAGCCGCGTTTTACGGGGCGAGTGACGGTGCCGGTGCTGTGGGACAAGCAGGCAAAGACGATCGTGTGCAATGACTCACGCCGCATCTTGCGCATGCTCGACCATGAGTTTGAGGCTCTGAGTTCGCGCAAGCACGACTATTGTCCGCCCGAGCTCAAGTCACAGATCGATGCGGAGATCGACGCGCTGTACGCTCCCGTCAACAATGGCGTGTATCGCGCCGGCTTTGCCACCACACAAGGCGCTTACGATGAGGCCGTCACCCAGCTGTTTGAGGCCTTGGACGGCTATGAACAGCGCCTTGCGACCTCTCGCTATTTATGCGGAAGCCAGCTGACCGAGGCGGACATCTGTTTCTTCACCACGCTTTTGCGGTTTGATGTGGCCTATCACGGTCACTTCAAGTGCAATGTCCGCAGGATCGTCGACTACCCCAATCTGTTTGGCTATCTGCGTGACATCTACCAAACGACCCACGTGGCCGAGACGTGCAATCTCGACCACATCAAGCGCCACTATTACACCAGTCACCCCAAGGTGAATCCGACGGGCATCATTCCTGCTGGGCCGCGCATCGACTTGGATGCACCGCACGGGCGCGCGGCGTTGGGTTGACGAGAGCTCGGGTCAGTGCAGTGGTCCGACGTCGGCCCGCACCATGTGAGTTACTTTTGAACGCGCATGGACGGGCCGAAGCTCAGATGAATGCGCTCACTCGTAGCTGAGGCGCTGATTGTATTGGTTGGACAGAGCTGATGCCATCCAGGACGTGGGAAGCCCGGACGACGCGGAGAGGTACAGGCGACCACTGGGTTGCCCATTGCTGAGAAACTGCTGACCTGCAGCGCCGTAATACGCAGTGCACGTTCCGCCGGAGCGCACCCCAATGATGTAGGTCTTGGCAGGATCGATGGGGAAAGAAATCGCTCCACTTGAGTGGAACTGCGTGCCTGAAGCCACGGTCACCTTCTCGAAAACCTTGCTGTAAGTTGCCCCTTCAATTTCTTGATACGTGGAGCCTGGCGTTTCATACACGAACCAGGTGAGCTGCTCCGTACCCGGGATGGCTAGGTACTGCTCGATCTCGACCAACGTTCTTTCGTGATTGTAGAAGTAGCGATTCCCCATTCCATACTGGTTGCAGGCACTGGTGCTAGTACTTGTTGTCCCTCCGATGGTCTCTTCGACTACGTCCGCACAAGCGGTTCCGTTGCAAAGCTGACCAGTGAGTGAGCAATCGGTGCCCAGGTTGGTGTACGTCCCTCCGTCTGAACCGCAGGTGGCGAGTTGTTCATCCGCGCACGTTGCTGTGCTGGGGGAGCACCTGTCGTCGTGGCAAGTCGCCTCACCAGGCGCATCGAGGCTACAATATTCTTCATACTGACACTGTAGGGTTGCGCTGTATCCAGTGCCGGTTGCGTTGCAGGTCCGCACGTTGGTCCCTTCACAATACGTGGTTCCCGGAGTGCAGAAGACGTTGAGGCAAGCCCCTCCGGCGCACGTCTGCCCATTGGGACAAGCGACGCCATCATTCATGGGCCCCGAACCATCGGCGGCACAGGTGGCGAGGAGGGTGCCATCGCAGGTCTTTTGACCTGCCGTGCAAACGTCTACGCGGCAAGTGGTTTGCCCGTCGATGCAATACTCGCTCGCCGAACACGTATCGTTCAAACTGGAGGTGGTCCCGTCTGCTCCACATTTGCGCACGTTGCGCGATGCGTCGCAATAGTACTGATTGGCGTTGCAAATGACAGGCAAGCAGCTGCCGCTCACACAGAGCTCACTTGTGCCGCAGGTGGTGCCCGTGGCGAGGTAACCCGAGCCGTCGGCGTTGCAGGTCGTGGCCCGGTTTGCATCGCAGGCCGGTGCGTTGGCCGTGCAGAGGTTGTTCACACAATTGGGGGAGTCCAGCGTCGCGTCGCAAAACTGGCTTGAGCCGCAGGAGCCGAAGAGAATCGAGGCCGTGCCGTTGTTTTGACAACTCCTCACCTCATCCGTCCCGCAGAACCTCTCGCCGGGTTCGCAGATCTTGTCCTGACACGTGCCGTTCCAGCACACATCGCCCGATGCGGCGCAATCAGTGCTGCTGGAGTCCACGTCCACGCCTGAGCCTACGTCGTTGCACGTACCGAGTTGGTTGCCACTGCAGGTAGGTTCCCCTGGCGTGCACTTCTGGGTCTTGCACAGGCCTTTTTCGCAATACTCAGTCGCTGTGCAGGTATCGATCTGCGCTGCCTCGGTGCCATTGTAGAGGCAGCTTTGAGGTTGGCCGTCCTTGCAGAAGTATTCGTCCGGTTCGCAGACCTGTTTGAGGCACTCTCCGATGAAGCAGACCTTGTCGTCGTCCTCACAGTCGGTGACCTTCTTCTCGTAGCCGGAACCGTCGGCCTTACACTTGCGCGCCGTATTCCCGTCGCAACTGCTGAAGTTAGGGGTACAGACGCGCGGCGCACACACAGCGTGGCGCTCGACACTCCCGTCACAGAACTGCGCAAATTGGCTGCAGTCCGAGATCACAGAAAAAGACGTTCCGTCGGCGGAGCATTCCATCACCGTGGTGTCCATGCAGAAACGCTCACTGGGCTCACACACCACGTCGACGCAGGCGTTGTCCTTACAGATGCCGTCCATTTCTCCGCAATCGGCTGCGACGCTCGTACCGAGGCCGTCCGCGTCACACAGGACCAGCTTGTCGCCAGCCGCGTTGCATGAGGGCAGCCCTGGAGTGCAGATCCAGGGTTCGCACCACGCTTCTTTGCTATCGTCCACACAGGTCATGCCAGCTCGGCAGTCCGCGTGTGTGACGCCAGCACCTACCTCGTCACAGGTCTCCACGGTCGTGGTGTTCAGACAGCGCGACGTACCTTCCAGGCACGTGTCGGCCTGACACTGGCCGGAGTTGCAATTGTAAAGCTCGGGGCAGTCTTCGTGTTCGACGCACTCGACGCAGTAACCCACCTCCTTGTCACACAATTCACCCTTACCAGTACAACCCTTGTCGGAGGTGCAGCGGGGGATGCACTCCAGGTTGACGCAGGTGGACGTTTCGTCACAATCCCCGTCATCCACACAGTCGACGCAGTAGCCGCGGTCGCGCTCGCACACGCTGCCCTCGGCGCAATCCAGGGAGTTGACGCACGCCGTGACCTCCAGGCACTTTCCCTCGTCGCAGATCGCCGAGTTGCCGCAGTCGCTCGAATCGACGCACTCGGCGCACTCGCCAAGGATGACGTTGCATACGCCTTCCGCCGGATCCTCACAGTCCAGCGAGCTCGTGCACGTTGCAGCGCCCACACAGGCGTGCTCCTTGCAGCGCAAGCCCGGGCCACAATGATCGTCGAGGACACACGCGACGCAGCCGGCGAAGCCGTCACAGAACGGTTTATCCGTCGAAAGACAGTCGGTGCTGGTCTCGCACGAGGCGCCGGGCGTCACCACGCTGGAGCCCGGGTTCGATTTACAGCTGACGAAAGTAAGAGACAGAGGGAGAAGGAGGAGGGCAGCTAGAAGGGCCGCTTTGACGGTCTTGATCATGTATGTGCTTTCAAGATGGACGCCCGTTGACCCCAAAACCTCCCCCGAACAACGAGACGAATCTGATGGCCATCCAAGCATCCTCTCGCTTTGAGCACAATCGTTGTGTGAACGAAGGGCGCGTGAAGATTCCCACATCACAACGGCGCTGGCTGGAAAACAGTGGCAGCCGGAAAATGTAGCCTACGCGCAGCGCTTGACCCCCACCTTGGCTAGCCCAACGACCTGGACGTTGTCCCTTTTTCAAAGCGCTGCGATCGCACTCTGGGAACCAGCTGCGATCGCAGTGGCTTGCTCTGCTCTGCTGGTCCCGGTTATGGTGGCGAGCTTCGAATGTATCGTTCGCCGCAGTGGACTGCGCGTCGTGGGGGGCGCGGCATCAAGCAAACAGCCGCTCTGGCTTTTATGGCACTGGCGTTAGTGTCGACGTCCGCGCGCGCCCAGAGCCAAAATTGGCTGGATTGGAGAGCGCCGCCAGAGTGCCCGCCCGCGAGCGTGGTCGAGGCGCGGGTGAGTGAGTGGTTGGGTGGGTCGCTGAAGGAGCCAGACCAGCTCGCGGTGCAGGCTGACTTGAGCTGGAACCAGCCGTCGTGGCAGGTCACCGTTGATATCACCTACCAAGGTCATCACGGGCGGCGACAAGTGATTGTGAACTCCTGTCAAGATGCAGCGGACTTCGTCGCGGTAGCGGTGGTGTTGACCGTGGACCCCGCCCTGGCCCAGCAAATCCCGGAAGCCAGCGCGGCGTCCCTCGAAAATGCGAGCGGCGATCCTGAAATGCGAGCGAGTGAGCCAGCAGCCCAGACCCCGGAGCCGTCGTCGTCGGACGCCCCAGAAGAGCCAAAAGGGACAGCTGTTGCTGCGCCGTCCAAGCGCGCGTCGCGGGTGCGCGGGCACGTCACGCTCGAGGCGGAGGGTGCCTATGGTCCGCTGCCAGGATTGCGCCCTGGGGTGGCGCTCGGCATGGGCATCGAGGTGGAGCGACATGTGCTCATGCTGAGCGCACGCTTTCTGCCGGGCATGAACGTCGAGCCCAGCCAAGCCGTTGCGCCCATTTCCTTCGGGTTGCTCGCCGGCCGGCTCTCCTGGGCGTATCTTTTCCTGCGCGGGAACGTCTCGGCCGGTCCGCTTCTGTCGCTCAGCGCGGGAGCCATTCGCACCAAACAGGAGCCAAATGACGCGCAAAGTCAGTTTTGGGGAGCTGGAGGGCTAGGCGGGACGGCGCTCTATCAAATCCGTCCTTGGGTCAAGTTGGTGGCGGAGTTGGAGCTCGAGATCCCCTGGACGCGACCGACGTTCATTTTGAGCGATGGGAGTACGATCCACCAGGTGAGCCTGGGCGGCCGGGGCGCGCTCGGCGTGCGATTTTTCTTTCCCCCAGAGTGACGGATCGCGCAGCCGTCGACACCAAACAGAGGTGCACGTGACTACCGTACTGGCCATGGATGGCCCAGCCGTGGCGGCGGGGGCAGACAAGAGGGCAGAGGCGCCCGCGTCCGCTGAGTTCGCGGTGGTGTGCCAGCAGTACTTCGATCGCGTGTGGCGCCAGTTGCGTGCGATGGGCGTGCTCGATTGCTATTTGGATGACGCGACGCAAGAAGTGTTTTTGATCGCCCATGCCAAGCTCGCTACGTTCGAGTGGCGCGCGCAGCTCAGCACGTGGCTGTACGCCATCGCGTATCGGGTCGGCGCCAACTATCGCCGCAAAATGCGCAAACACGCCGCAGATGAGCTGACCGAGGCTGACCATCCGGCTGCCTTTGGCGATCCCGAACAATCGTTGCAGGACAGGCGCGCTGCTGCGTTGGTGCAGTCGTTCTGCGACAGTCTGTCGGAGAAGTTGCGCGATGTCTTCGTGCTCGCGCTGCTCGAAGAGCAACCTGCCTCCGAGGTGGCTCAGATCTTGGGCGTGTCGGAGAACACCGTCTATTCGCGGGTGCGCATCGTGCGCGCGGCATTTCGGCGCGTGCTTGTGGAAAGTGAGCTTAGATGAGCAGCGAGGCTGATATGTCGACTGATCAACTGGAAACGTTGGTGCTCGCACGGGCGCGAGATGGATTGCGTCCGTCCGAGCAGCGCCGGACGCGGCTCTTGGAGTCCATTGCCGCAAATGGGGGTCGAGTGTCCACTGAGCCCTTGGCGCCTTGTCCCGATCCGCCGTCTCAAGTCGTCGTCGGAAGTACGTTGCGTGCGCTGTTGAACGGCTCGGGTCGCTTGACCTTTACGTCACGCGCAGTTGCGGCTGCGCTCGTGTTGGGCGCGGCGGCAGGCTTTGGTGGGGCTCAGCTTTTGGGGGCGGTCCATAGTTCGGCGTTGGTTCAAGCGACGCAACCAGCTGAGCACGTGGCTGATTCGGTACCAGCGCCGCGCAACAACGGGGTAGAAAGCGCCCGCCGCCCGCTCGGGGCCCAGAGCTTGGGAGAGGCCACGACGACCAAGCTGAGCCCAGTGGACCTCGCGGCGCTCCCCCATGAGTCGAACGCAGCTGAGTCCAAGCGAGGCGTTGGCCAAGCAAAGGTGCAGCGGGGCGGGGCGAACGCGGACGGTGAAGTCAGTTTCTATGAAGAGTTGTCCTACCTGCGGCGCGCTCAAGCGGCGCTCCGCGATGGTCAAAGTGCGATGGCGCTGGGCTTGATGGAGACGCTGGACTCCATGCCCAGCAAGGGCGCGCTGTGGGCGGAGCGCAACATGACCAAGGTGCTCGCGCTGTGTCAGTTGGGTCGCGCTGAGGAGGCCACGGCGATCGCGACCCGGGTCGCTCAGGCGGACACGGGCCAGGTGTATCGAAAGCGTTTGGAGGCATCGTGCGCAGGCGCGACCGAGGTCAGCCCTCCCAAGCGAAAATGATCAACCTGTGAGTGACGGTTCTTCGTGTGTGGAGACACCCAAGAGCAGTTGGAAATTGAAGAAGCGACACAGAGGAGACCGACGAATGACCTACAGCTACTTGGGGAAAACCATGCGTTATTGTGGCCAGCTGGCGATGATCCTGGGCGCAACTGCGCTCTTTGGATGTGAAGGCGAAGTGGTGGAGGCCGGCGAAGCCGACGACACCAGCGATGACAGCGGCGCCGAAAGCAGTGGCGACACCACGGAGCAGACGACCACCCAGGTGCTCGATCCAGATCCGAGCTGCGCCACCGAGGACGCAGAGACACGCGCCAACTATGATACGTGGCTAGGGTCGGAGAATGACTTCGAGGACGGGGATGTGAGTCTTTTGGGAAGGACCTTCCAGGGTTACATCGAAGGCGGAGCAGACATCACGCTCCAAATCGAAACGGATGGCAGCGCGCTGTTTTTTGCCGGTGACCTCGTCGAACGTCCGGTAACCGACAAGGACAAGGGCTACTTGTGCGGTGCCGCCGAGTCGCAAGAGGAGAAAGACATGCTCTGTTACGCTGCGCCCTTGGAGAGCGTGCCCTATGTGATCCGGGGAGCAAGCCTGAGCAACCAGCGGTTGGTCGTCCCGCTCCATGAGACCACGCCCTATGACCCGTGGTGCGCCGCGCAAACCCCGGTCTTGATCGACGCAACGGACAACGAATGCGCCTATGGGTTGTATCCAAATACAACCATGGGGTGGGGCGCTGTATGCACCATCGGAGAAGAGGTGGTCGATTGTGGCTGGATGCAGACGACCGGGTGGACGGGGCCAGCCCCGATTAATCCTCCGTGTCGCTGCACCTCCTTTGCGTGTTTTGCGCAGATCTACCCGGACGCTGAGATCGAACTCGATGCACGCGTGAGCGATACACCCGGTGAGATCACCGGAAGTGTGGTCGTAAGCGGCGCTGCCACTCCTGTCTATCTGTTCGAGGTGAACGAATGACGGTGTGCGCTGTGGCCTGGCGTCGCAGCGAAAAAATCTGCTCGGCGTGCCCCGGGTGAAGTCGCGGCGGGACTCAGCAGTCCGTCGCAGGCCTGCGGACGCAGCTGACCACAACCATGATAGAATGGTAATGCAAGTAGGGGGCCGGCTGGGCGTGTTGCAGGGGGCGGCCGGCGCCATGTCGCCCCCTGTGGCCGGCGCACTTCTTTCAGTTGCCCGAGCGGGCCAAGCCGTGTTTGCGTGGATCCGCAGCTGCATCCACCGCGATTTTGCCCGAGGGGGCCTCGCTGAATTTGAGCAGCTGAATGGCTGAGGTCAAAAACGGCATTGTGGTCACCACCTCACCGCGCTCGCGCAAGTCTTGCACGTGCGCGGACGCAGTGTTGGGCTCGACCATGAGTGAATACTGAGACGTGGGGATGTAGATGCGGGGCGCGCTCACGGCTTTGGTCGCTGTGTGATCAAACACCAAAGCGCTGAGCAGCACCTGCACGGCGTTGGTGGCGATGGTCATGCCCCCCGACCCACCCAGCGCGAGCACGGGGCGCTGATTGGACAATACGATAGTGGGGGTCATGCTGGAGACGGGGCGCGCGCCGGGGCGGGGACGATTGGGGCTCTCTTTGAGATCGAAGGGAGCGACGTCTGCCTGCGCGCTGAAGTCGTCCAGCTCATCGTTGAGGATGATTCCCGTGCTGTCCGCGTAAATTTTCGCGCCAAACAGCCGGTTGACGGTGGTGGTCAGGCTGACGACGTTGCCGTCGCGGTCGCTCACCACGATGGCGTGGGTGCCGTGCTCTTCTAGGCCAAAACGCGGTAGTGCGTGGGTGCGATCCAAGCTGATCGCTTGGCGGCGTTTCTCCATGCGCGCGGGCGCAGTGAGCCCGGTCACGTCGTAAGGTTGCACGTCCGGGTCGGTCGCGTAGCGCATACGGTCAGCCATGGCGCCGCGCATGCCCTCCGCGAGCAGATGTTGATACGCTGGCGTGCCGTGACCGAGCTGGCGCAGCTCCTCCGCTGAGTACAATTGTAACAATTGACTCATCATGAGCCCGCCTGCTGACGGCGCGGGCATGGTGTAGACTTGGGCTTGCTCGAACTCCACGATAAGTGGCGTGCGCTCGCGGACCTGATAGCGCGCGAGGTCGTCTTGGGTGAGGGAAGAACCAAAACGTCGGGCCGTTGTGACGATGTCTTGCGCGACTGGTCCACGGTAGAAACCGTCGGGTCCCTGCGCAGCGAGCAGCGCCAACGTTCGGCCCAAAGCGGGGTGGGTGAGGCGCGCGCCCACCAAGGCGGGCTTGCCAGCTGGATAATACAGCCCGCCCAAGCCGGGGGCCTGGGAGAGCTTGGCCGCCGCACCCTTGAGCATCGCCGCCAAGTGGGGTGAGACGAAGTACCCCTCGCGCGCGTGACGCTCGGCACGCATCAACAGCTGTGCCCACGGGATCTTGCCCGCGCGCTCATGCAGTGCAAACAAACCTTTGACCTCACCGGGTACGCCCACCAAGTGTCCCACCTGCTCCGCTGCGAGCGGCCGTTGCTCAAAGGGCCGCGGATCGAGGGCTTGGGGTCCAACCTCGCGAAAGTCGAGGCAGTACACCTTTTGGTTCTGGCTGCTGTAGCCAAGCAAGAACCCTCCTCCGCCGAGACCACTCGACGTGGGCGCGGTCACTCCAGCGACGAGCGCCGCGACGATCGCAGCATCGGCCGCAGTCCCTCCTTCAGCGAGCACCTGCACCGCTTCACGGGTGGCCGCTGCGCTCTCGGTGCTGACGCCCCAGGGAGCGCGGCGCGGCTCGGCCGCAACCGAGGGCGGCACGCCCCAATATGCCGCAACGCCGAGCGCAAGACAGCCCACCACCCACCGCCAGTTTCTTGGCCCGCTTTTGTTCCCGACCGAGGTTCGTTGGCGTCCATTGCCGACCGCGCTTTTGTTCCCGACCGAGGTTCGTTGGCGTCCATTGCCGACCGAGGTTCGTTCGCGCCGGGTGACAAGGTGCTGCGGCTGAGGACGAAGCGGCAGGCTCATGATCGGCGATTACCATTGGGCGAAAGTCCTGGCCATGTGGTGTTGCAGCTCCGCGAGCCGGCCAGGTATTTGAGCGCCAACCGATCCCAGGCGACAGAGACACGCCGCTCCCGACCGCGACCTCTCCCGACCGGGGTTCGTTCGCTTCCGCTCCCGCGCCGCTCCCGACCGCGCTGCTCCCGACCGGGGTTCGTTCGCTGCTTGCTGCCGCTCCCGGTGCCCCTCCCGACTGAGGTCCGGTCGCCATGGCGAAATCCCTGAGTCGCCACCCCGGGAACCTCCAAATGGCCAAGGTTTCTTGTGGGCACGAGACTTGCTCCGCCAACTCCACAGTGACCACACCAAGGCAAATCATTCCTGGGCGCTACTGGATGATCACACGACGTTGCACCCAACGGCAGTTCCTGCTTCGTCCGTGCACTACGACGATTGCCTATTTTGAGTACTGCCTAGGGCTTGCGGCAGAACGATCTGGCGTGCAAGTGGTTGCGTTTCTAGCCATGAGTAATCACTACCATGCCGTGGTTTTCGATCCCCTTGGCCGACTGCCGGTACTTCTCGAGTGTTTCAACAAGCTCCTTGCCAGAGCCCTCAACGCCCACTGGGGACGCTGGGAGAACTTTTGGTCGTCAGAGGCAGCCTGCGCCACGCATCTCGCTACCCCTGAGGATGTCCTCGAAAAGGTATTCTATGTACTTGCCAATCCAGTGGCTGACCATCTCGTGGACCGTGTGGTCGATTGGCCTGGAGCAAATTCGCTGACTGCAATGCTTTCTGGCAATCCGATTCGGGTGCAGCGCCCCCGGGGGTTTTTCCGAGAGAATGGCCCCACCCCTGGTGAGATTTCGCTGCATCTTGTGCGTCCCCCGGGATTTGAGCGGCATTCTAACGAAGCATGGTCCGACTTCGTGAGGGACCAACTGGCTTCGATCGAAGCGCAGAATCGCCGAGCGCGCGTGGCCAAGGGCGTGAAGTTGTTCGGTAAAAAGGCCGTGCTTCGGGACTCCATTTTCGACAGCCCTTCCACTTCCGAGCCTCGCCGCAACCTACGGCCAGCTTTGGCCTGCAAAAATTCTCAAGCTCGCATCCTCGCGATTCGGTCGCTCCGGGCATTTCGCCTCGCCTACCTTTGCGCGAGGCAACAATTAGCGAAGGGGATGGCTGGAGTCGTCTTTCCTCTTGGCACGTACCGAATGCGCTTGCTCGGAATGACCTGCGCGGCGCCTTCCTAGATCGAACGTTGCTTGCGACCCAAGCCTAAAGACGAATAGGCGCCGTCACAATTCTTCGGAGCCTCAAACGCTTGGCGACATGTGATGAATTCGCCCGAATTGCTTTCGCCTTTGGGCAAGCGAAGTCGCACATACCTCCACAGTGCATTCATGTGACCCCACGCCTTTCTGTCGGCGTTGATCTCACCTGGTTTCACTCCCGTTGAGGCGCGTCGCGGTTCTCCCGACCGAAGTTACTCTTTCACGAACGTCGGTCGGGATTACGCGCGGGACAAAACGACCGTCGGTCGGGATTGATCCCGGACAAGACGAACGTCGGTCGGGATTGATCGGTCGGGATTGCGCGCCGATGCACGACGGACCAAAACGAACGTCGGTCGCGATTGCGCGCAAAAACGAACGTCGGTCGGGATTGATTCGTTAGGGACGGGGTTCGAGGCTGAAGGCCTTGTGGTAGTCGGGGGCGACCTGGCCTGTGTTGGCATCCATGATCATGAACCAGACCTGCCAGGGGATTTCCAGCTCGCCAAACAGGGAGATGAGATCGGTGTAATAGCGGACGATGTCCTCCCGGCGCGCTGCGGCTTCGTAGGCGCCAAATTCATTGCAAATGATGGGGACGTTGTGCTGCACGGCCCAACCTTTGACCGTGATGAGCCTGTTTCTGAGCGCCTCGCGGTTGCCCGTCTGGTAGTAGTTGTGCAAAAGCTCGATTTGCCAGCCCTCATTGAACTCCGAAAATCCCAGGTCACGCTGGTATTTGGACCAGCGCTCGGGTGAGTACGGGTAGGGGACGTCGTGGGTGGTGCCCAAACCGGCCCACGGCGCACCTTGGTGCGTGAAGATGAACGGTTCGTAGAAGTGGAACACGTAAATGATGTTCGGATCGGTGAAGGGTGTGCGCGACACGAGTTCGTCGATGCCGTACCAGCGCACGTCGCCAAACAGGATGGGGCGCTTCTTGTCGTGCTGGCGGATCGCAGCGATCATTTCGCTGGCCAGTTTGGTCCATTCCGCAGCACTCGGCCCGCGTTTGGCCGATAGCTCTGGTTCGTTGAGCAACTCGTAGAACAAGTCTTGTCGTGGATTTTTGGCAAAGTGCGCCGCCACCTGCTCCCACAGCGCCACAGCCTGTGCGGTGGAATCGGCGCTCTCGATGTCGAGCGAGTGATCGTACTGGTGGTAGTCGATGGTGAAGCTCAGGCCTTGCGCCTTGGTCCACTTGTCGAAGTCGTCCAGGATCTTGAACAGATCGGGATGGACCTCGACCACCATGCGGGTCCCCACGCGCTCACTCTTGACCGCGTAGAGATCGAGATCGATAGGCAACCGAAGTCCCTTGAATCCGGCCCGAGCGAGCTTTTTGACGAACGTCTCGTCATACAGCCCGTACCCAGCGAAGCGCTTCTCTTCGAGCCAGTTGGTGATGTTGTAGCCGTCGTCCAGCGCTTTCTTGGCGACGGCTTGGAGTGGGTGCGTGATAGCGCCCGCCGGTAGACTACTCTGCGCAGGCGGCGCGGCAGGTCGCACCTCGAGGTCGGGGCTCTGCGCAGTGAGCGCGCTCTTGGGGAGCAGCCGCACTTGGTCGATCTGAAGTTGTCCTGCGTAACCAGTGTCCCCGCGCACCTGCCAGCCCAGTGCCTTGGATTGTTCGAGCGCAAACGGGACCTTGGGGCCCCAGCCGCCTTGGCGAAACAGCGCAAAGTCGAGGGTCACGGTGCGCCAGCTGGCGGACTCGGGCAGCTGGATCGCGTGAAAGTCGTACTTCTCGACGTTGGCGGTCTCGATGCGCACCTCATGTTTGCCGCCCTTGTACGTGTACTGGAGCGCTCCGTATTCACGCAGATCAGCGTACTTGCTGGGCAGCGTGACGCCGACGCCGACGTACGGGGGATAAGGTAGTTTGCCGCGGTCGAGATGATATTGGGCTTGGAGCGACAGCTTGGACTCAAAACCCTCCCCCACCATGCGCGGTCCAGCGCCGCTCTTGGGGAGGTCGAGCGATGACAGTCCTCCATTTTCCTTGTCGTCGTAGCCATACCAGTAGCCACCGAGCAGCGAGACGTTGTTGCCGTCCTCGAAGTCGTCGACGAGCAAGCCAGCTTCTTGCGCTGCGACGGGCGCGGGCGCAGGCGCACTCGCCGCAGCTTCGGGTGCTGTCGCTGAAGGACTGCAGCTCTGAAGCAATGGACCCCAGGCGAGGAAGAGGAGAACTGACCGAAAAGACGCGCGTCGTTGCGTGAGCATGGTTCGATTAGAGCAGGTTCGCCTCAATTCGGAAGGCTCGCCTTGCTCGATCTACGTGAGTGATAGATGATAGTGACAGAATGCGAACTTTTGCCTCCAGGTTGCGGTCGGGAGTCCCCGTGTTGGCCGTCTGCTTCGGCCATTTGGCCTGCGGTCAGACCGCCCACGAAGCTCCGCCGGAGGCGGGATCGGGTGGTCAAGCGCTGGGCGACGCAGCTGGCGGGCACGTCGTGGGCGATGGAGACGGCGACGGCGGGACTTCATCAGGGAGCGGCGGCAGGAGCGGCGGCTCGACGGGCGGTCGGGACGGAGGCGCAAGCGGTGGACAGGGCACAGGTGGTGTGCCGACTCTGTGCCCCGCGATTCCGGCGGTGTGTGTGCCAGGTGTGGAGGGCTGCAGTGATCGGGGCGAGACGTACCTGTGCACCGAATGCGGGCAGATGGAGCTGCAAGGACAAGACTGCGCGCGTCTGATCACTTCGGATAAGGAAGCGGGCTTCATCTGCATCATCCGCGCCGAAGATGAGCTCATCTGTGTCGGCGCCGCGGCAGAGTGGTCCGAGGAGTTGACCTTTCCCATGCAGCTTCCGGGGTTTGCGGTCCAGTTGCGCTTGCCAGACGACTCGACCCACGCAACGCAAGACTTGGCTTACTGCTTCATCGATGACGCCGGAGCGATCCATTGCGTGGATGCATCGACGCAAGGCGCCCTGACTGCGCCGAGCGGCAGCGATTGCACGGACCTGTCGATCACTGATGGACCGGCAGTGTGCGGCCTTTGCGCGGGCACACTCACCTGCGCGGGAAACCTCGGCAGTTTATCCCTTGATGAGCTGAACGTGGCGGATGCGCAGGCCATTGGCTTGTCCGACACGACACAGCTCATTTGGCTGGATAGCGCCGGCGAGATCCATGGCAGATTCGAGGAAGAGGTTCATCTGTCCGGTACGTATACGTCGTTCTTCCTCGATGACGACGCGCGCGTCTGCGGCATTGAGCCGGACGGCGACCTGGTCTGCGCAGTGGGGGACGCAAGCGCGACCGTGGAGGTCCCGGGGCCATTCCTACGAGGCTCGGCGGGGTCGAACGATCTGCGCTGCGCCGTGACCGTAAGCGGAGCCGTCAGCTGCTTTGCCATCAGCGACGCCCATCTCACCCCGTCGTTCAGCCCCGAGGGCAGCGTGTTTATGGACGTAGCCGTGTCGATGGACCGCGCGTGTGCGCTCACTCAGCGTGGTTCGGTCGTGTGCTGGGATCGCGAGGGGCTGCTCGATGAGTGGACCGAGAGGATGAACCCCTGACGCTCGCTTGAGCGGCGGATGAAGGGGGGCCGGCCGCCGCGACTGCTTTGAGCGAAGGCCTGGTCGCCCCCCAGGTGCGGAAGGCAGTTCCGCTGGGGCAGTGGTCACGAGGCGCATGTCCGCTTGTGCGGCTGGCAGACGTGCCTAAAGTCTTGGTCCACCTGGAGCCCCAAGCATGCAGATTCTTTTTGTGATGGACCCACCGCACATCATGATCCCCGACAAGGACACGACGTTCGCGTTTTTGCGCGCGGCGGGCGACCGTGGCCATCAGTGTTTCACTTGTCTGCCCACTGAACTCTACGCCGCAGGGCGGAGCGTGTTTGCAAAGGCGCGCACCACGCAAGTGAGTGACCAGGCGCCGCATGTGGTCGTCGGCACAACGCAAGTGCTCGAGCTCGCGCAGCTGGACGCCATCTTCATCCGCAAGGACCCACCGTTCGACACCGAGTACTTACACGCCACGCAATTGCTCGACTTGGTCAAGGAGCGAACGCTGGTACTCAACGACCCAGCTGGGTTACGAGCGGCCAATGAAAAGCTGTTCGCGCTGCAGTTCGAAGAATGGATGCCAGAGACGTTGGTGACGCGCGATCGGGCGGCCATCTTTGACTTCTTGCGCGCCGTGGGCGGCGCGTGCGTGCTCAAACCGCTGGACGGCGCCGGGGGCAGCGGGGTCGTGGCGTTGCGGCTCGAGGACAAGAATGCGCGCGCGCTGGTGGACATCCAGACCCATGAGGGAACGCGTTGGGCCATGGTGCAGAAGTTTGAGCCCGGCATCAGTGAGGGAGACAAACGCGTGCTCTTGCTCGATGGCAAACCCCTGGGGGCCATCTTGCGCGTGCCCCGACCTGACGACATTCGCGCCAACATCCACGTGGGTGGCTCCGTATTTGCAACCGAGCTCACTGCGCGGGAGCAGGAGCTGTGCGCGGCAATTGGGCCAGTCTTGGTAGAGCATGGTTTGTACTTTGTGGGGCTCGACTTGATTGGGGGCAAACTGATTGAGGTGAACGTCACCAGCCCCACGGGTATTCAAGAGTTGGGTCGGCACACTCAATCCTCACCGGAGGCCAAGGTGATTGAGTGGATGGAAAGCCGGGTGCGGGCGTGAGCGCGGGCAAGACGCTGTTGCTGTCCAGTGTAGTGGTGGTGGGAGCCGTGGGCGCGCTTGTGTATTTTGGGCGCAGCTCGCCTCAAGAGACCGCGGCCGATGCGCAGCAGGTGGCTCAAACGATGTCTGCCGCGTCGGCGACTTCGAGTGCGCAAGTATCTGCGCCTACGCGTCCCGCGCTGCCCCAGGGCGCCGCCATCGTGCACTCCGCGCGCGCTCTGGTTCCTGAGGAAGCCTGGCTGGTGACAGACTTTCGCGGTGACCTCACCGGGGCGCGACCGTTTGAGGATCAGCCTGGAAGCTGCGCGGGTGTGCCCGCGCCTGCGCGCGTAGTTTTGGCGTTGCTCCCGCCGCTCACCCAAACTGCGCCGGGTCCTGAGCTGCTCTTGGCTGCCCCGCAGGTGAGTGAAGAGTTTTGGGGCTGCGCGCGTGATCGCGTGGTGCGGGCGGGCGGAACGGTGCTGGCCCAAAACGCACAGTTTGAGGTCATCAAGAGCCCCAGTGGCGTGGTCGCGCTGGGGCCCAATCGCTCCATGATCTTTTTGACCAACGACGGCTACTTGGAGCGCGGCCTCACGGTGCTCTCCGATCTGGGCCAGAGCGCCGCACACGCGGGCACTCACGCGGGTCTGTTCCGACAGTTGCACCAAAGCGGAGCAGCTGAGGGCACCACCGACCTCGATCTCACGCTGCAACTGCCCGCTGATTGGCTACAGAGCGTAGGTCAGGAGGCCAAGCTCACGCCCTTGCGGCACTTGCAAGCCGCGTATCTGAGCATGGGCGCGCAAGGTGGGGCGCGCGGCGGCATCAGTTGCGCGGAGCCTGGGTGCGCGGAGATGCTCTCGTTCTTGGAGTCGGCCAAGAGTGACGTGCTCAAGACGTTGCCCGAGGACAAGGCGCGCGTCATCGATGAAGGTCTCAAGTTGCAGTACGTGCCGCGTGGTGACGACGCCCGCGGCGGTGGCGGGAGCGCGGCGGACCAAGCGCGGACGGGTACAGGAAACATCATCGTGAGCTGGTCGAGTGCGACCAAGCTGCAGGATTTGCTGGGTGGATTGATGCCTGGCGCGAATGTGTGGGGTTCCCCACCACGTTGAGCGTCACTGCACGCTCCGCGCTGGCCCCAAGGGGCGCGACATGGCCTGGGCGATCGTCGCGCGACCGCCTGGGCTGGCGCCCCCCTCCCTCGAAAATCCACCTGGGACGGGAACTCGGCGCCTCGGCTGGCGCGCCTCCCTTCAAAAAATCAACCTGGGACGGGGGCTGATACTGCTGGGGCTGATACTGCTCAAATGGAGTGGATCCTGAGCGCAAGTGCAGGGGAATGGGGACAAAAGTGGGGGTCTTGGTGGGCGCTAGGTCGGATTTGGAGGGAGCGAGCCAAAATTGTTGGCTGGATGTCCTAGATCTCCTTGCCTGAACCGCGCCTAGGGTTTAGCTTTCGCGCCCTTCCCCATGGCACACGCAGTTATCCGCACCGGCGGCAAACAGTACCGCGTCGCGCAAGGCGATCTGATTCGTATTGAAAAGATCGACGGCGCGGCTGGCGACAAAGTTAAATTCGACGAAGTACTCTTCCTCGGTGGCGATAGCCCCAAGTTTGGAAGTCCACTCGTGAGCGGCGCTCAGGTTTCTGGTGAGATCGTCTCCCAGGGCCGCGGCGAAAAAATCATCATCTTCAAGTTCCAGCGGCGTAAGAAGTCCCGTCGTAAGCAGGGACATCGTCAATCCTTCACCGCAGTGAAGATCACGGAGGTTCAGGGCTAATGGCACATAAAAAAGGCGGCGGCTCTACGCGTAACGGGCGCGATTCAAACGCCCAGTTTCGAGGTGTAAAAGTCTATGGCGGCCAAGCCATTCGCGCCGGTGGCATCATCGTGCGTCAGGTGGGTCAGACCATCGATCCCGGAACCAACGTCGGCATTGCCAAAGACTTTTCGCTCTACGCGCTCAAGGACGGCAAGGTTGAGTACGGTTGGGCTACCCGCACCAAAAAGAAGGTCTCGGTAGTCGAAGCCTGAGGCTTTTTCTCCCAGTCTAAGGAAAGCACCCCACGGGGTGCTTTTTTTTTCGCCACGCCCTGGGTTTTTTTCGCTACGCATTCCGCAAAGTACTGTGGCCAGCGCACTCACTGCTGACTTGAGGCACTGGCCAGCACCCTGCCTAGCTCACACCCTCATCTGCACTCCGTCCTTCCATGCAGCCGCTTTCCCCGCAAAAAAGCCGACAACCGATCGCGGTCCTGTCGGACGATCTCGCCAGCCAAATTGCAGCTGGTGAGGTGGTGGAACGACCCGCCAGCGTCGTCAAAGAGTTGATGGAGAACGCGCTGGACGCCGGCGCCACGCGGGTGAGCGTGAGTATCGAGGCCGGGGGCCTGGGCTCGATTGGTGTGTCGGACGATGGGCACGGCATGCACCCGGACGATGCCGCGCTGAGCCTGGCGCGGCACGCGACCAGCAAGTTGAGTGCCTTTGCGCAGCTGGATGATTTGGCCTCCTACGGTTTCCGCGGCGAAGCGTTGCCGTCGATAGCGTCGGTGAGCCGCTTGGAGATCAAGACCCGGCACTTCTCGGAGGATGCAGGGCTGTTGCTTTTGGCCGACGGCACGACCACTGCGCGCAGCGCGCCCTGCGGGCACCCGGTGGGGACGAGCCTCTGGGTGCGCGATTTGTTCTTCAACGTGCCTGCGCGGCGCAAGTTCTTGCGCTCGTCCAACACTGAGGCAGGGCACGTCAGTGAGGTGGTGTGTGACGCGGCGCTGTCTCGACCCGATGTGAGTTTTACATTAGAGCGCGACGGACGACTGGTGCGCAGCTTTGACCGGGTTGCTTCGCGCGCCGCGCGCGCGGCGCAGGTCTTGGATGAGGCTGACCTACGCGCCATCGAGGGCCAGCGCGGGCCGGTCAATGTGGAGGCGTTCTTGGCGCCGGCGGAGCGCAGTCGGCGCGGCGCGGGGGGACTCAAGCTGCTCATCAATGGTCGCCCGGTGCGCGACCGCGCGCTGTCGGCCACGGTGGCGCACGCGTTTGGCCCTGCTCTGGAGCGGGGGCGCTACCCGCGCGGGGTGGTGTATTTGGATTTGCCCCGGCGCTTGGTGGACATCAACGTGCACCCGCAAAAGGCGGAAGTGCGCTTCGTGGACGCGCGCGCCGTGTGCGATGCCGTCTACGGCGTGATCGCGCGCGGTCTGAGCGGGGCAAAGGGGCGCTCGGAGCCGGCCGGCGCGCCGCGCGGTGGTGCCGCCCTGGCTGCCGCTGCTCCCGCCCTGGGCCGAGCGCACCAGGAGTTGTCCGTGCGGCCCGCGCTGGGCGCACAACAGACGTCGATTGTGCAACCAGGGCCCCGACCGGTCAGTGGGCAACGCTACGCAACCACGGCGCCTGGGGCGTCCGGCAGCGTGGCGCGGTCCGAGCAACGCCCGTCAGCATCCCGCGAGCAGCGGGCGGAAGCTTTGGAGCACGCCCACCAGCAGGTAAGTGATGCCATTCGCTCGGTGGAGCGACCAGGTCGCGGGCTGCGGTGGCTCGGGCAAGCCGACGACCGCTACTTGATCTGTGCGGATGGCGACGGCGTCCTGATCTTCGATCAGCATGCCGCTGATGAGGTGAGCATCTTTTCGCGGCTCGAGCAGGCGTACCAAAAGGGGGGTCTGCAGACGCAAGCGCTGCTGTTTCCCAGTGCGCTTTCTCTGAGCAAACGTGAGGTGGAGTTGGTGGAGCGCCATTCCGCACTGCTGTTTCGCCTGGGGCTCGACTTGCGTTTGCGGGCCGAAGGTATGGTCAGCTTGCACGGCGTGATGGGCGCGCTGCGGCGTGCCAGTCCGGAGCAACTGGTGCGCGCTTTTTTGGACGCGGCCCTGGCCACCAAAGATGAAGCGACCCTGGTGACGCGCTTTTTTGCGGCCATCGCCTGCAAGGAAGCGGTGGCGCGGCCACTTTCACTGGGTGTGGGTGATGCCCAGAACATCGTCAAGGGCCTCGCGGGTCTCAACTGGGCCGAAGGGTTAGCGGTGTGTGAGCACGGGAGGCCGCTCTTGTCGGTAACGCGCTACAGCGAACTCTTGCGGAAGTCAGAGCCGTGACTGACCCGGCGCCGCGCCTCTTGGTGGTCGTGGGACCAACCGCGTCGGGCAAATCGACCTTGGCGGCGCGTCTGGGAGCCCTCTTGGGTGGTGAGGTGGTGAGCGCCGACAGCGTGCAGGTGTATCGATACTTCGACATCGGCGCGGGCAAACCGAGCCAGGACGAGCGCGCGCTGTGCCCGCACCACTTGATCGATGTCCTTTTGCCCACTCAGGAAATCGAGGCCAGCGTGTGGGCAAAGCGCGCCGCGGATCTCATCGCGGACATCGCGCAGCGTGGGCGAGTGCCCATCGTGTGTGGCGGGACGTACTTGTGGGTGCGCGCGCTGCTGTTTGGCCTGGCCGAGGCGCCCGGCGGGGATGAAGCGATCCGCGCGCGGCACCGGGAGCTGGAGGCGGAGCACGGGCGCGCTCACCTGCATCAACTCTTGTCGCAAGTGGACGAAGCCAGCGCGGCGCGCCTGCACCCCAATGACTTCGTGCGCGTGAGCCGGGCGCTGGAGGTGTACGAGTTGAGCGGACGCCCTTTGAGCGAGCTCCAGGCTGAACATGGCTTTGCCAAGGCGCACTATACGGCGCAGCTTTTGACGGTGGACTGGCCGCGGCCTGACTACGAAGCGCGGGTGCGGGCGCGCATCAGCGCCATGCTGGATGCGGGCCTGATTGAAGAGGTACAAGGCTTGCTGGCCCGCGGCTTCGAGCAGACGCGCGCCATGGGCTCGGTGGGGTACCGTCAGGTCGCTGACGCGCTGCGCGCTGGCAACCAGGACGATCGAGCGTTGTTGCTCGACGCTATCGTGCGCGCGACGCGCATCTTTGCGCGCCGGCAACGCACGTGGTTGCGTGATCAGCCGGTCTTGCCCATCAGCCCCGCGGCGCTCACGGACGATGAGGTGCTCGCGAGCGAGGTCCAGAGATTCGGCTTGTCGGTCTCGTGAACGTCAACGGCGATCTGCTTGATTGAGCAGCGGGCACGCCACATCCAAGCTCGTGGCGAGGATGCTGAGCAACTCCTGCTCGCTGTCTTTGACGACACCGTCTTCTGTGGCCACGGCTTCAGCCGCATTGAGCAGATCTTGGCGGGTTTTGACAGGCAAGCGCCGCAATGAATTGAGCGCGCTGTGCAGGCTTTTTACCTGCAACTGGGCGTCGGGTGGGAGCTGCAACCGACCACCGCGCGCGGAGAACTGGGCAGCACCTTGGTCGAACGCTTCTTCCGCTTGCGCGCGTGTGCCGTTGCCGCGTACTGCCAGGATGCCCAAAGCAATTTCGATCGCCGTCTTGACCAGCACCGGAGGCGTTGCTTCCAAGTCCTGCGTCCTTAGGTGACGCAAGATCACCAGCGCAAAGCAATAGCCACTCAGGTTGCCGTCCGACAACTGGTCGCGCAAGGTGGTGACCAGTTGAGCAAAACTGCGCTGCTGTCGATCCGAGAGCGCGGCGAGCGTGGGCAAGCCGAGGTTGAACAGTGCTTTGCGCTCGCGTAGCGCGAGGCGCAAAAGCGGCTCTTCCATCGCGTACACTTCACGGAGCAGCGCCGCGTCATGGCCCAGCGTCGCGGTCTGCGCGGTGCGCGCGATGGGGTCCGGGTCAAACAAGAAGGCGATCAGAAGCGCCCGCACTTGATACGGATCGTGTGCGGCGTCCGTGAGATTGACCTGCATGGACGCGAGCACGCCGCGCGCGGCCGCCAGCTGGGCCAGACCAGATTCACCTCCGAGCTCAGGCAGCTCGATTTCCAGCGGGGCGGGGGTGTCGGTGCTCGGCCCACTCGAGGCCGAAGAACGGCCCAGCTGTGCTTTGTTCGCTCGGGTGACCAGCAAGCTGTCGAAGTTGCCGTCCCAGCTGGGGACGATGCGACTGATGCGCTCGAAGAGCGGTGGATGTGAAGAGAGCAGCCCTGAAAAGCCGCTGCTGGACGGAGTGCTGATGAGCATGTGGCTGGAGTCCTTGGCCGCAGGGCTAGCCAAGGCCGAGGACCCTGACGCTATCTGCGCGAGCGCGCCCGCGATGCCCAGGGGGTTGCGCGTAAACTGCACCGCCGACGCATCGGCCAAGTACTCGCGCTGTTGGGACACCGCGGCCTGGATCAGCCGTGCCACCAGCACGCCCAGTGAGCCAAACAACCACAGCACCGCTCCGAGCGCGAACAGCTGGACGACCCCACCCTCCTTTTTGGTGGAGCGATGGCGCGAGCCCGAGGTCAGGTGCATGATGATGCGTCCGACGGCGCTGATCACCACGATGCCGTAGAGCACCCCGAGCAGGCGCATGTTGAGAGCGCAGTCGCGATGCAAAATGTGGCTGAATTCGTGGGCGATCACGCCCTGGAGTTGATCACGGCTGAGCGTGGAAAGTGCGCCTTGCGTCACCCCAATCACTGCATCGGCGTGGGACCAGCCCGCGGCAAAGGCGTTGATGCCGTCCTCGCCACGCAACAAGTACACCGGTGGGACGGGGAGTCCGGCCGCGATGGCCATCTCTTCGACGACGTTGAGCACCCGGCGCTCCAAGGGATCATGTGAGTTGGCCATGAGCAGGGTGCCACCCATGCTCTCGGCGACCTTGTGACCGCCGGCTTGCAACGTGGCCATCTTGTAGGCGCTGCCCAAGAAGATGATACCCCAGGTGCCAATCGCCGCGCACCACACCACTTGATCGTGATACATGAATGGCGGCGCTTCGGGGTCACGGTTTATGCTGAGCAACACATGGGCTGCGCCCGCGCTCAAAAGGCCCAGCCCGATGACCGCGAGCGCAAACAACGATAGCAGTCGGCCGCTTTGGGCCCGGGCCTGATCTTGTTGTTCAAAGAACTGCATGATCGATCAGAAGCTCACCTTGGGCGCCTCTTTGATCTTGGCTGAGTCAAACTCAAGCAATGCAGCGTCGCTGGCGTGCCCGGTCATGCCTGCCACGACCACGGGAGGAAACGTCTTTTTGTAGATGTTGTAGCTGGTCACCGCGTCATTGAAGGCCTGACGCGCGAAGGCAACTTTGTTCTCGGTGCTGGTCAGCTCTTCAAACAACGCACCTGTTTGGCTGTCCGCTTTGAGGTCAGGATAACGTTCCACCACCACGCTCAGTTGACCGAGCGCCGAGCGCAGGCCGGACTCAGCTTGGGCGAGCTGCTTCATGGCGCCCGGCTCACCGGGATTTTGGGCAGCGGCCTTCAGACCGGCCACGGCGGTGTTGCGGGCCTCCACCACGCGCGTCAAGGTCTCCTGTTCGTGCTTCAGGTAGGCTTTGACGGTCTCCACCAAGTTGGGGATGAGATCGTAGCGGCGCTGTAGCTGCACTTCGATCTGTGAAAACGCGTTCTTGTGCCGCTCACCCAACGTAGTGAGGCGATTGTAGATACCGATGAAGTAAAAAACGCTCCCGACCATCAGTGCGATCACGATGATCGCAATAACCACTCCCACCGACATGCGTGCTCCTTGTTCTCAGATTGGCTCTCTGTGAGGAGCATATCATTCAGTGGCCGCTGGCAAGGCCAGCGCCGCGCTCAGCTCTGCTCAGCTGCGGCGCTGCAGTGCCCTAAGGGCTGCACTGCTCTACGGGGCAGCACAGTCTCTGCAGGGCCAGTCTCTACAAGGCCGCAGTCTCTACGAGGCCGCGCTGCATCACAGTGCGCCGTTCATCGGATCGAAGGCGTTGCCGCTGCTCTTCGAACTCGATGACTTCTTCACCGGCTTGTACTTCTTGGATCCGGACGAACGAGAAACCGTCGTCTTGGCCGGTGCGGGACGATTGGACAGGGCCGCGCCAAATGCGGCGGCCGCGCCGGCGGGAGCCTTGCCACTGCTGGCTTGAGACTTGGTGAGATCTTGTTCGCTGCCGCTCTTGGGACTGGCCGAGGTCGTAGCGGCGGTCGCGGTGGTCGGAGTTGAGTCGGGCTCAGGCAGGGGCAAGTTCAACTTGTTCGGGGTGCTGCTGGTGGGGGAGAGATCCTTGAGACCATACTTCTCGTCCACCTTGCCCATCCAGCGATTGAGACCGTAAGGAGTGTCGGGGCTGGGCTCACCCATGCGTGCCGCCCACACTTTGTCCTTGGAAGAACCATCTAGGCTGGATGCGATTTCGTAGCCGGCGCCGTAGCGGTGGGCCACACCGAGCGCCGCCAGCGCCGCTGCCGCAGCCAGGAGACGCGGGTACCACACGGAGGCCTTGGACTTGGGCGCGAATACGTCCGCATCCGGGTAGAAACTGGTGGCCACTGCCGGGAGCGAGTTGGGTACGCTGGAGGGCGAGGACAGCGGGGCGTACCCGCCCACGCTGCTGAGGGGCGCGGGCCGACTGAGTTGGGGCGCCGGCACGACGGAGGGCGGATTGAAACTGGGGGCGTGGCCAAAGGGCTGGGCCGCTGCACTCGGCTGCGCCTGGGGATGGAGCGACTGGTGGGCCAACGAATCACCTGACATGCTCTGTGGCCGGCTGGACTGCGGTGCTGAATAACCCTGTGGTGCAGAATAGCCGCCCTGCAGTGTCTGATTGCCGTGCGGTGCAGAATAACCCTGCAGCGTCTGAGTCGCTTGGGGGTAGTAGGACGGCGCGTGGCTGCCTGCGGCTGCGGGCTGGTATTGAGCGGGAGCGGGCGCGGCGAGAGAGGGCGCCAAGCTGTAATGATTCTGCTCTGCTTCGTCCCCAATCAGCACGGCCAGGGGGATCCACTCAGCGTAGCCGGGCTGCCACACCAGCGTCGCCAGATCGATGATGTCGACACGGTAGGCCGTATCGAGCTGCTCGAGGGACATCTGCTTGACCTCATCTTCGGCCACTTGGACGTAATAGGTGTCAGGGTCGAGTTCTGGACTGGGGGCGACAGGCCCTTCCTGCTGCTCCAAATGCTGCAAGACCACATCGAGCCGCATCCACTCACCCAAACCCGGCTGCCAGATCAAGGACTCATCCTCGACGACGTCCCCCTCATACGCGGCGCTCAGCGCGTCGAGCGATAGCGCCAATACATTGCCGTTAATGACCACGTGGAAGTCTTCATCCGGATTTACCTCGATGCTCATGGTGCAAGGGTTGCGCTCCCACTTGACCGTGGCAAGCGGTGTTCATGCTACAGCGGGACAAAAGTCGACAAAGACCCCACCTTTTCATGAAACAATTCCGTATTATGAAAAATTTTGACGCCTAGATAAGGAGAAATTTGGAGCAAGTCTGCGCCCTTTGAGTATTCAGCAATTGCTCAACAAGCCGAACTGCACCCTAATCAGCGGATGAGAGACTTGTCGGGGTTCGAGATGGATGAAGCCGCTTTGGTCAAAAAGCCGAAACCCATCGGGTGGTTTGCCGCAGGACTCATCGCCATCGGCGCGCTTGGTTTCGTCGCTGCCTACTACCTGCCGCTGCAGGAAGCGCACTCCACCCTGCTTGAAAAACATGAGGAGCTCGCCAAGAAGAGCAACGAGCTGGATCAGACCTTGAAGTCCAAGACGCAGACGCTGTCCGGCACGGAGCAGCGGCGCGACGCCCTGGAGGTGTTCATCAAGAGTGGCCAAGAGGCGGAAGCCAAGCTGAAATCGCAGCTCGAAATGGCTCAAGCCACCGCTGATCGACAGCTCGCTCCTTACACCAAGGGCAAATTGGCTCGCATTGAGCTCAAGCCAGACGCCCTGCTCATCGCGTTCAGTGAACGCGCTTCGTTCTCTCCTCATTCGGATCGACTGGTCCCACAGTTGGGTGGACAGATCTGTAAGGCGACCTCCAGTCTCTCACAAAGCACTCAGTTTCAAGTCACAGTGGAAGCTGTAGTGCCCGAGGACGAGAAGGACGCATGGAAGCTCGCCAGTCAACGAGCTGCTGCTGCAGCAGGTCTGTTGGCCGATCGCTGTCAGCTCAAACTCGACAACGTCGCTGCTCAGGCGCGCCTGGTGAAAGCAGGCTCCTCGACAGACGCGCTGGTTCTCCATTTGGGACCCACCGTCCCCGCGCTGCTCCGCGCTTCCCAAGCACCCGCCAACTAATCGATCACATTGTGCCGTGCATCGACTGCACAACATGTAAGCACGTGGAACACCACCGCAGCGGGATCCCGCGTTGCGCCGACTGGTCGGTTGGGCATGAGGACGCAGCATGTAAGCGCTTCGCGTCCCGGGTCGCAGAAAAATGTGTGGAAGCGGCCCTTCAGTGCTGAAAAACTGAACCGTTCTTGAGGGCTGGTTCCACATCTTAGAACGGGCGACCGCTTCGCCATTTTGTTCGAGTACTCAGCGCTAGGTGCCCCACCTTGCGTGCTGTGTAGGTGGGCTTCGTAGCGAGTCGTCTGGGGTGGGTTGTTCTTAGGATTTTTTTGTAAACGAGGTACGTCACGATGAAGCTTGTAGGAAAACGTCTGGGTGTGGTGGTTACGGTGGTGTCGGCGCTGGGCTTGGCCATTGCGTGTGGCAGTGATGACACGGGCGGTGATGGCGACGGCGATGGGTCCGGTGGCAACAGCGGGGACGGCGACGGGGACGGCGACGGTTCAGGCGGCGAGAGCGTCGGTGACGGCGATGGTGAGGGCTCGGGTGGGCGCGCCTCCGGTGGCATGGGCGGCGGCAACGACAACTTAGGCGGCGGTGGCATGGGTGGTGGTGATCCCGTCGACGAGTGTGATCCTGTCGTCGAATTTCCTACCGAACTCGGCATCACTCCCCGTGACGACACCAATCCATGGGGCGCCAACGATTTTGACGACGCAGTCATCGACTATGCGGAGTGTGGCGCTGCCCTCGTGACCGCGACGCTGCCGCATGAGGATCCTTGGGACGGCGTTGACGGGAGCGAGTCCAATAGCGAACAGACCCACTTTGAGGTCCAGGGCGTCTATTACCCGCTGGGTGATCTGACGAACAAGATGCTCAATCTCACCATCAAACTCCTGGACGACGGACGTAGTCCGACCGCGGAAAACGGCGGGTTCAATGTGTACCTGGGGGCGATCGACGCAGATGACTATACCGAGGCATCTACGCCTTGGGATGGTGACCACGACAACGTGAACGGTGACAGCAACTATTCTGGCTACTCCGGCAGCCTGTACAATGCGAACGACGAGGTGAAATTAAGCCTCGTCCTACCAGTCAGTGGCGCCTTCAATGCAGCCAGCGTCTATAAGATCTTCGTGCGCATCGAGAACAAGAACTGGCCAGGTCCGGTGTTTGACTACGACGAAGCCAAGTTCGAGATCAGCAATCTGTCTGTGGACGACGCACCTTGAAAAAGTGAACTAGCCTCACTCCTCGGTGTGGCGTATGTGGTCGCCTCGCGCGCGTCTGCTACAACTAAGTCGTGCGACTAGTCATGTGGTCGTCTCCTTCTCGGGCTCTTTCCTCGCGGAAAGGGCCCGAGTTTCGTTTGTGCTCTTCTTCACGCAGCCGTTCCCCACCCACCCGTTCCCAGGTTGATTTGGTGGTTCCTCAGCCTGTCCCAGGTTGATTTTGAGAGACTACGTGCGGAAGTTTTGCAACGGCGTGCGAGCGTGGCCGACCATTTAGGTTTTCTGTTTTTTCACGAGGGTTCGCTTGAGCGCGCGAAAATCAACCTGGGACGGGGAAGGGTTCGCTTGAACGCGCGAAAGTCAACCTGGGACGGGGAGGGTTATGACCGAAATGGCCGAGCGATTTCTTAAAGAAGGCACACCCGTACAAGACGACGATTGATGGGACGAGCGGTGTGGACCGCTGCCCGTGAGAGGTGTTGGGGTCAGTTGCAGCGTGGGGCGCGTGGCTAGCGGGGCTGGGTCTTGACGCGGTGGGGTCCAAGGGTGCGCGGGGCGAAGGTCAGAGGAGCTGCCCGGTCACCATCAAGACGCCACCCTCGCGCGTGGGCACCACGAGGAAGCTGACTGAGCTCTCGGCGCCGTCCGGCGCCCAGGCGCGGCCTGCGGCCGCGCCCAGGGCCTCCCCAAGCAGCGCCCCTCCGAGCACATCGGAGGCCCAGTGATGGTCGCCCCACCACATGCCGAGCCCCACCGCGGCGGCCAGGGGATACACCGCGTAGCGCCACAGCCCCAGCTCGGGGGACGAGGCGCGCAGCGCCGCGGCCGCCGCAAACATCAGCGCGGTGTGCCCACTGGGAAACGCCGCGAGCCCGCGCGAAAACGGCGCAAAATCACGGGCGTCTTTGGGGTGCTCCAAGCGATCGGGTGCGTCGGGGTCGCGTCCATTGTTCGGAAAGGCGCGCCCAAACATCCATTTGGTCAAGCCGACGACGAGTAGCGTCTCGGTCATGCCAAACAACATGGCTGAGGTGGCGCGTTGTCCATCACATATCCCTAACCCCGCGTACGCACCGTAGCCCAGCGCGGTCACGCCGAGGATGACGTAGGGCGCGATCACGGACACCGGCTCGGCATTGTAGCTGCCTCCCAGTTTGGTTTGCGCAAACACGCGCAGTTCATGGTCCGCTCCGGTGGGTCCCAGGAGCATGGGTGAAAGCAGCGACAGCTGCGTGAGGACGATCGTGCTGGGCTTGGCCCACTCGCGCGGCACGTGGCGCACGGCCGAGACGGGCGTCGAGCAAATGCGCTTGGTCTGCGCTGTTTGGCCACGCGACTCCGCAGCCCAAGCCACCTGACCATAAGTCACGAGGACCGCGTTCAGGACGATCAACGAAGACAAGCGGGCGCGTCCGGGGTTCATGCCAACTCTGGCCACGGGGCGGAGCAGACCAGGCTTGGGTGCTTCAATCAAACGCTTGCCGCTCGCCGGACCCACCACGAGTCGTGCTTGCCCTCATGTAGGTGAGGCCCTGACGCCACCCGCTATGCGCATTTTGACAGATACGAGCCCCTCAAAGCAGAGCACTCTGATGCTCTGCAACGAGGCGCAAGAGGCGGAGACTGAGTACCGCAGGCGCTACCCAGAGTACGGCGTGCAGCTCGGCCCCGTCGTTTCGTTGATCAGCCAACAAGCGCCCACGACTGGGAACTAGCCTGGACACGTGGGTGCGGTGGATGCGCTCGCCACAGGCTTTGCCCAGCGCCTAGTTGAGCATAGCGCGACGAGACTCAGCCTAAGCGCCCCGCGCGCGGCGCCGCCAGCTGACCCATGCTAGGGCCAAGAATGCAGCATAGTGCGCGAAGGAGCGTGGCTCGTGATGGGCTTCCATGCGGCACCCGCAGCCCTTCTTGTCGTCCTTCCCATTGGGTTCGGAGTTGGGGGACGAGCCTCCGCCACTGCCCGTGGCGTCAGGGTGGCCAGGTCCGTCTGTGCTCTCGGTGGTGGTGGTTTCGTCCACAGTCGGTGTGATGCACGATTGCTGAGGCGTGGCCGCGGGGTGGGGATTGCTGGGACACGGGTCGATGCAATCGGGGAGTTGATCCAGATCTTGATCGGTGTCGGGCGTGTCACAACCGCAGTCGCCTGGCGACTCCTTCTCGATGCTGGTGGGGCACTCATCACTGCAGCTCGTGATGCCTGTGGCGTTGGGCTCCGGGTGGTCGCATCCGCAACTGCCGAGCTCCACTTTCAATGGGTCGTTCAGACAGCGATCGATGCAATCAGCCGTCCCATCCTGATCGGTGTCCGTGTCGGCTATCCCGCAACCGCACAGGCCCGGCACCGTTTTGTCTGCGTCCAGTGGGCAGTCGTCGATGGTGGTTGAATCCACGCACACCGCGTCGACACACTGCTTTCCGTCGCCGCAGCCGCTGCCATCGACCGGAGTGAGGCCTTCCACGTTGACGCAAGCGCCAAAATCGGGGGCGCTGCACAAGAGCTCGGAACAACTCGTGGTCGTGGGACAATCTGGACCAGGGCCTTGCAGCGGCGTGCCCACTTGAGGGCCCAAGGCGCGGCACTGCACGTCCCGCGAGGTGCAGCTGCCGGCAAAACACGCGCCGGTCGTGCCATCGGCCAAGGTGCAGCCGAGCCCCGACGCGGAGAACAGATCTCCCGGGCAGGTGCTGTCATAACCGTTGCACATCTCCGCTGTATCGCAGCTATCTCGGGCGGAGCGACACTGCTGGGTCTTGGGCGCCACTTGGCACTGTGAGCAACACAGGTCGTTGAAGTCACTGCACACGGCCCCCACGCTCAGCTGACAGCTGCTGCCGTCGCAGCATGGATCAATCGTCGAGCAATCTGCTGCGCCGCAATCACAACGTTCAGTACCCGACACGACGCCGTCACCACATTGGTCCAGAGCGACCTCGGACGGGACATTCTCCAGACAGTGCGCACCCAGCTCGCCGAGGTAGTCCAAAAACGAGGAGTAATAGTCCTGACTGCACGTCGAAAATTGTGGGTCATTGAGCCCGCCATTTTGTGCATACGCGGCCATCAGGTAGCCGCTGCCTGGGCAGGTATTTTCCTCCGAATCGTGCGGCATGCCCAGGTTGTGCCCTAGCTCATGCACCACCACTTCCGGGATAGCCGCGGACAGATTGACCGTCTGCGCCACGAGCCCCGCGTGCGCCCCGCTGCACATGCCCGCCAAGTAGGCGAGGCCCACGGTGTTTTGATCGAAATCATGACCGCTGAGCAAACAGTGATCGTCGTGCGCCGGGAGCTGCTCCATGCTCCAGGTGCTGAAGGCGTCGAGCAGCGCTTGGCTACTGACCTCGCCCGGGCCCGCGGCTTGCACCGGATAAGCACCTGGCGGGAGGGTCACCTGACCAACGACCGCGATGCGTACGCGGGGTTCGAGCCCGGAGCGCGCGTAGATGGTGTTGGCCGCCGTCATGATGGCCACTGAATCAGCCAACATGAGCGCGCTGTCCCCGTTGAACAGCGCCAGTCGCTCAGGGTCGTTGACCACCATGAGTTCGACGTATTTGGTCTCAGCGGGCGTGTCCTCGCGGAAAGCGACCGTCTGCGGGACGACCGCGGTGGTGCGGCGAACACTGGTCACAAGTGGGGCCACCGCTCCCGCTTGGGCGCGCAGCGCGGCGTTGTCCCGCAATTCATGGGTGATCCCGTCATGCGCATCGGTGTCGCCGGGGGCGGGGCTGATGGACCAGGTGCGCCCAAATGCCGCAACGAGTCCGTACAAGGTCGGCTCTGCATAGCCGAGCGTGTGGACGCACGTGGAGAGCGCTGCATACGCATCGGGCAGCAGCTGATTGGTGTGCGGATCGTAGACGTCGGCTTCATACAGGCAGCTGGGCGCGTGCACTTTGCGCTCGACGAGTTGACCGTGAGGCCCCGGCTCCCAGACTTGATAGTCACTGGCCGTAGCTGAGCTAGCGCTCCGCAACACCAGGCGCAGGTCGCTGCCGTTGACCGACAAGTCGAAAATCAGGGGGCCCTGCGTCTGGTGCTCGGACTTGCGCGCTGCGGGCTCGCTCACGGGGCTCGAGCACGCCGAGACACTGGCCACGATGAGCAAGCCCAGACTTGCGCTCAGAATCTTGCACGTGCTCATAGAACGCTAGGAAATAACTGGGATCTTGGCGCGCAACAAGCCTTCCCCAGCCAGGAACGTCAGTGAGGGCACCCTCAAATGCCATCACGGAAGAGAATTCTGTCGCCAGCGTGGTGAGAGCGCGCGACGAGAATTCTGCAACGCGCTGCGCACCGGTCCGAACAGGGAGACATGACTCACTATCCTCGGCTTGACCCCAAAGAGGACATCGTTTTCAAGCTGCTGTTCTCCAAAGACGAAGAAATCCTGATCGCCCTACTTACGGCTGTTCTCAAGCCTTCATTGAAGATTGTGCGAGCGATCGTCACCAACCCCGAGATCGACAAGGCGTTTGCAGACGACAAGGGTGGTGCAATGGACATCGTGGTTCAGCTGGATGATGGATCGCTCATCGATGTAGAAATGCAGGCGTCGCGCGAACGCACCTGGCGTGCGCGCACTCTCTTTTACGCGGCGCACCTGCTCACATCGCAGTTGGAGGCGGGGCAATCTCACGGGGAGCTGCGCCCCGTCATTTCTATCCTGTTCCTGGACTTTCGGGAGTTCTACTTTGAGCACTTTCACGAAGTATTTCGGTTGACCGGCGCAAGCGGCCATATTTTCTCACCGCTGCTCACGGTCCATACTTTGGAACTACCGAAAGTTGGACGAGCGTCGGGGACGGATGACACCCTGCTCAATTGGTGTCAATATTTGAGAGCAGAAAGGCCGGATGAGATCGAGCGCCTCCGGCAAGCGGATCCCATGATTCACAAAGCGGAAGACCGTTTGACCGAAATCGCGAGTGACCCTCAGGCTCGTCTACTCTTGACCATCAAGAGGATGCACGAGAAGGGCGCGCGCCTTGTCCAGAGCATGGAGAGAGCTGCAGCCCGCGAAGAAGGTCTCGAGGAGGGCCGTGCCGCCGGCCGTGAAGAGGGCCGTGCCGCCGGCCGTGAAGAGGGCCGTGCCGCCGGCCGCGAAGAAGGCCGTGCCGCCGGCCGCGAAGAAGGCCGTGCCGCCGGCCGCGAAGAAGGCCGTGAAGGAATGGCCAGGGTCCTTCTGTTGCTGCTCGAGGAGCGGTTCGGTCAGCTTCCCCAGATGGCCATGGATAGGGTCAACGCTGCGTGCATCGAGCAGCTGCAAGTTTGGGCAAGACGCGCGATGTCGGCGTCGGATCTGGATGAAGTGTTCTTAAGGTCGGTGGGGGAGCAGGAAGAGTTCTAACTGCTCACGTCCTGAATCCACCACGTAGACCAAGCCGGGCTCCCCCGCGGCCAACGTGGTGATGGGTCCACTCGGATGTACAGGCAAGGTGAGTCGCGCGAGAGAAATCAGATCGATGGCCGTGATGCCATTCATCTGAGCACAGTACAGTTGCCCGCTGCTGTCGGGGCGCACCACAGCCGTGAGCGGTGAGCAAATGATGTCGCGGGCGGCCGTCTGTTCGACGACAAAATCCCGACTGGTTCGGTACACGCTGCGGTCGGGGCCGTGGTAGTAAAAAATCTGCTCGTTCAAATGCAGCATCGAGGGGGTGCGTCCCTGGTGGCGGGGGCCGATCGCAGGCGTTCCCCCGTCGAGCGGGATGCTGAGCAGCGTCCAGGACCGCAGGTCGGGAGCGCTCGCAACAGATTGCTCCACGAAGTACGCGCGGTCGGCCAAGCTGGCCAAACTGGTGATGGTGCCCTGTGCTCTGTAAATGCGCCGGATTTGACCATGCACCAGGCTGAACAATTCACTCTTTCCCGCTTCACCTGGGGACGACCACACTGGCTGGCCCTGGTGTTGTGTGAGCAGTTGTGGCGGGTGGGAAAGCTTCCCCAGTACACGCCGGGCCTCGGGGTCGTGCAGGGGCACCTCCTGCAGCGCTCCGTCGGCAAAGCCAATGAGCGCCGTGTTGTCCAGGGCGGCGACACTGAAGGCAGGGAGCGCACTGAACGCGGGGGGTGATGTCTGTGTGAGCGTATGCAGTCCGAGCGCGCTGTAGAGATGGATGGCCCGCGGCGTGACTGCTAGCTGCGTATGGTAGGCTTGCGTGGGCAGGCGCAGCAGCGCCTCAGCTGGGTCAAGCAGGGTGGCGCTTGGTCCCGGCCCGGCTTTAGCCGCGAGTTCTTTGCGAACCTGTGATGCGGAGCCGGGCCTGGGTGTGGAGTCGGCTGCATCGCAACGGCAGCCCAGGGCGCTGCTCGCGCAGCAGACGGCCATGAGCAGAGCAATCGGGAGCTTCATGGTTCAGCCGGCGCACTTTGGCAGGCCTCGTACGCGGAACAAGCGTGTTCGTGCTCCAGCGGATCGCACGGGCTGGCCTCCACACAGTCGGCAAAGTCGTCCACGTTGGCGCTGCAGGTCGCGTCCAAGTCACCGAGCGCGTCGATGCACAGGTGCTCGGTGAACCCCGCGCGCACGATGAGCGACCCGTCGAGACAGCGCTTGGATCTGCTCGGCGCTACGGTATGCGCCCACCCGCACAGGTCTTCGACTTCGTCGGATGTGAGGTCGTTGAGAGCGCGATGGCGCTCGATGGCGGGAAACCGTACTTGCGCATCGGACTGTTCGTTGGTCTGGTCGTGTCCCACACTGGAGCACCCGAGCATGGGGCCGGCCCACAGCAAAAAGCTGAAACGCAGCACGGCCGAGCGGAGCGTGGGCCTGTGCAGGCTGAAGCATGATGAAGAAAAGCGCATCAATGAGCCGGGTGTGAGGTGTGAAGGCATCGCAAGTTGTGGTGCTATGTGTGCGACACAACGTCGATTTCTGGTCTCGCTCGGAGCAGGATGCTAGCATAGAAGTTGCTTTGACTTGGCGTTGGGCACCAACTGGTTTTGCTTGCCAAGTGAGCCCCACGGCAAAGGCACCCTATGATCGACCCTCATCCAGCGCCGACCGAGCGCGGCCGCCAACGCAATCAGGCTCGCAAAAGTTGCGGAGTGCGGAACATTTTTTTGATCCTGCTGGGCCTGGCCGTGGCCACCTTGGGGGTCGGTGCTTGTTCAGGGGACAAGGATACCGCGCCTTGGGGCGGGTTTGGCGGTGCGTTCATTGAAGACATCCCCTGCAAGTCCGGTGATCAGCGGCAATGCGGCATCACGCTGCGTCAAGAAGGCAACATTCTCACCTGCTACCGTGGCGTTAAGTATTGCGACGATGACGGGCAGTGGGGTGAGTGCGTGGAGGGTGAGGTCACTCGCGAGGAGGACCCCTCCAGCAAGAATCCCAGCGTTGTAGGC
>Ga0315910_10000312_pt1 | contig 51526 bp, 29 predicted proteins | sample EdamamesoilMG_FD_204470 | JGI IMG/M metagenome (GOLD analysis project Ga0315910, IMG submission 204470) | Garden soil microbial communities collected in Santa Monica, California, United States - Edamame soil | ecosystem: Environmental > Terrestrial > Soil > Garden | place: USA: California... | reverse complement strand
ATTTTCCACCATTGTGCTCGACGAAGCTCAGGCCATAAAAAACCCAGACAGCCAAGCATCGCGCGCAGCGTTCGAACTCTCCGAAGCGCTGCCGGACGATGCGTTTCGCGTTGCCTTGTCAGGCACGCCCATCGAAAATCGCTTGGAAGAACTGTGGAGCGTGTTCCGGTTTACCCACCCGGGACTGCTCGGCAACCGGAGCGAGTTCATGAAGCGTTACGCCCGCCCCATCGCGGACGGCAGTCAGGAAGCCACCGCGCGCCTGAAGGGTTTGATCAAGCCCTTCTTGTTACGGCGCATGAAGAAGGAGGTCGCGCAAGATCTCCCGCCGCGCACCGACGTCATACTGACGATTGAGCTGGATGAGAGTGAGCGTGAGCTTTACGACGCGATCCGTGCCGCCAAGCAGAAGGAGGTCATCGAGACACTCCATGCCGGAGGCAGCGTCATGGCAGCCCTGGAAGCCCTGCTCCGTCTACGCCAAGCCGCGTGTCACCCAGCGCTGGTGCCTGGGCAACACGCCGTCACCTCAACCAAGGTCGAGGCCCTGATCGAACGCCTGAATGAAGCCATTGCGGATGGCCACAAGTGCATTGTCTTCAGCCAATGGACCAGCTTCTTGGATCTGGTCGAGTCAGAGCTAGAGAAGAACAGCATTTCATTCGTTCGCCTGGACGGCACAACCCGCGACCGCGGCGGGGTCGTCAACACATTTCAAGCAGAGGATGGCCCCCCTGTGTTGCTCTCCTCACTCAAGGCCGGTGGCACCGGACTCAATCTCACCGCGGCGGACCATGTGTTTCTGTTGGACCCGTGGTGGAACCCCGCGGCGGAGGATCAGGCGGCGGACCGAGCCCATCGCCTGGGCCAAACTCGCGCCGTTACCGTCTACAAGGTCATCGCTAAGGATACGATTGAAGAGGGCATTGTTCGGCTTCAACAGCGCAAGAAAGAATTGGCTGACGTGGCGCTCGGCGACGGCGGGGCGGCCACGGGGATCACACGCGATGATCTCATCGCCTTGTTGAACGGAACGATCTAGGCCAAATCTTCTGCTCGTTATTGTCCAAAGCGCTAGGTGAATGTTGGAGCCAGTCAGTGAGGTGAAACATGAGCACGAACCCCACCCAGCCAAAAATACCAGCCCCCGATGATGGGTCGCCGCTGTACCTTGGGCAACTGCATCCCGCGGTGCACCGTTGGCTGGCGGAAAACTATCCCGTGGCGACACCAGTCCAAGAGCTCGCCTGGCCCCAGATCCAGAAGGGCGGCGACGTGCTCGTCGCAGCGCCGACCGGTTCCGGCAAGACGCTGTGTGCGTTCATCAATGCCATCGACGACTTGGTGTGGAGCTCGGAGCAGGGCCCGCTCCCCGACTCGACGTACGTCCTCTACGTATCGCCGCTCAAGGCGCTCTCCCGAGACATTGAGTTCAATCTCAGGCGACCGCTGCAAGGGATATGTGCGCTGCTCGGTCAAATGGGAAAGGGCAACATCGCGATCACGAGCGCGGTGCGCACAGGTGACACATCGGCCAAGGAACGCTCCGCCCTCGCTCGTCGGCCTGCTCACATCTTGGTTACGACGCCGGAATCGTTGTACATCCTGCTCACGAGCGAAAGTGGACGTGAGGCACTGCGCACCGTACGGACGGTGATCGTCGATGAGGTGCACGCCGTGGTCGGTGACAAGCGCGGCGCGCACCTGAGTCTTTCCTTGGAGCGACTGGACGATCTACTTGCACGTAGCGGGGCACCGCGCGCCCAACGCATCGGCCTGTCTGCCACACAGAATCCAGTTGAGCGTGTGGCGGAGTTCCTTGCAGGCTTTGACACCACAGCCCAAATGCCACGTCCGTGTCACATCATCAACGTGGGTCATAGGCGCGCACTCGACGTGCAATTGTGGGTCCCCGAGGCGCCGCTCTCCGCGGTGATGTCCGCAGAATGCTGGACTGAAATCTATGACGAGTTGGCGCGTTTGGTAACGGCGCAAAAGACCACTCTGATCTTCGTCAATACGCGCCGATTGGTCGAACGGGTTGCCCGTTTCCTCTCGGAACGTCTTGGCAATGGCATGGTTGCCAGTCATCACGGAAGCCTCGCGCAAGATCGGCGCCTCCAAGCTGAACAGCAGCTGCGCTCGGGCGAAATCAAGGTGCTCGTCGCCTCAGCGTCCATGGAGCTGGGCATCGACGTGGGCGACGTAGACTTGGTCTGCCAGCTGTCATCTCCCCACAGCATCGCAGCCTTCCTGCAGAGAGTGGGGCGCAGCGGACACTGGGTAGGCGGGCTACCCAAGGGTAGGTTGTTTCCTACGACCCGTGATGACCTGGTGGAAAGTGTCGCGCTCCTGGACGCCGTGCAGCGCGGAGAGCTGGACGTGACCACGATCCCCGAAGGACCGCTCGACATCCTCGCTCAGCAGCTCGTCGCGTGCGCCGTTCCCCATGAATGGCCCATCCAAGAGCTGTATGCGCTCATCACTCGCTCGACGCCCTACGCCAAGCTGTCCATGGAGCGATTCATGGATGTGGTCTCGATGCTGGCGGACGGTTTCGCCACTGCACGAGGGCGACGCGGAGCCTTGTTGCATTGGGACAGTGTTGGCGGACGCATCAAAGCACGACGCAGCGCGCGTCTCACGGCGCTCACCAACGGTGGTGCTATCGTCGACAATTTTGACTACGACGTGTTGCTCACCCCGCAAGAATTGAAGATTGGCTCAGTGCATGAGGACTTTGCCATTGAATCGAGCCCGGGTGACGTCTTTCAATTGGGCAACTCCAGCTACGAAATCGTCAAGGTTGAGTCGGGGCGCGTGCTCGTGCGTGACGCCCAAGGCGCACTGCCGAGTTTGCCGTTTTGGCTGGGTGAGGCGCCGGGTCGCAGCGATGCACTTTCGCTCGCCGTTTCGCGCTTGCGCCAGCGCGTAGCCCAAATGGAACCAGGGGCGCCGCAACCGCTCATCGCCGCACTTGCCCAAGAGTTTCGCCTTACAGCGAGCGCGAGCCGGCAACTGGTGGAGTACCTTGGCACCGCGCACATTGCCCTCGGCCACATGCCCACGCAAAGCTGCATCGTCGCAGAGCGGTTCTTCGATGCCGCAGGCAATATGCACGTGGTCATCCACTGCCCCTATGGCACGCGGCTCAATCGCGGGTTTGGACTGGCCCTACGCAAACGCTTCTGTCGCACTTTCAACGTAGAGCTTCAAGCAGCGATCACGGACGATGCCATCGTACTGAGTTTGGGCCCCACGCACAGTTTCCCGCTCGGGGATATTTTTCAGCTCCTTCACAAGAACACCGTACAAGACGTGCTCGTCCAAGCTCTGCTGGATGCGCCGTTGTTCATCACGCGATTTCGTTGGAACGCCTCCAGAGCCCTGGCAATTGCGCGATTTCGTTCAGGCAAACGCGTGGCGCCCAAATTTCAACGCATGAACGCCGATGATCTGCTCGCTGTCTGTTTCCCTGATCAAGTTGCTTGCGCAGAGAACGTGGGAGCGCAGCGTGAGATCCCGGATCATCCGCTCGTGCAGCAAACCATCCATGACTGTCTGCATGAGGCCATGGACCTGCCTGGCCTCATCGCACTCTTGACCAAAATCGAGTGCGCGCTCTTGAGCACGGTCGCCCGCGATGTCACTGAGCCGTCTCCCTTGGCCCATGAAGTGCTCAATGCGCGCCCCTACGCTTTCTTGGACGATGCTCCACTCGAGGAGCGCCGCACACAAGCCGTTCAGATGCGTCGCAACGTGAGTTGGGAGCAAGCAAGCGACCTTTCTGCGCTCGATCCGCGGGCCATCTTGGAGGTCCTCAAGGAGACCGCGCCGTCCCCCCGCGACGCGGATGAACTTCACGATGCGCTGCTGATCTTTGGTTACTTGCCGATGGCCCGCCAGTGGTCGGCATTTTTCGACGAATTGCAGGAAGCGGGGCGCGCCCACCGCCTACGCCTTGGCCAAAATGAGCTGTGGATCGCGCAAGAAAGGGCAGCGTGGTTTCATGCGGCCATCCCTCAAGCGCACCCCCAGTTGCCCGCGCTCCCGCCCGCGCCTGAGCTCGACCGGGAGCGCGCACTCGCCCAGATCGTGCAAAGTCGCCTGGAATTGTGTGGGCCGAGCACAGTCAGCGAGTTCATGGCTGAGCTCGATGTGTCTCGCGGGGAGCTTCAGTCCGCCTTGACGCAGGTCGAGGGCAGTGGCTTTGCTCTCCGTGGTCGGTTTCGCCCTCAAAGCAGCGAGGACGAATACTGTGAGCGGCGCATCCTCGCGCGCATCCACCGCCTGACGCTCAATCAACTGAGGCGCGAAATTGAGCCTGTTACACCAGCGCAGTTCATTGATTTTTTGACCTATCACCAGTGCTTGCAAGCGGACACTCAACGCCGGGGTCCCTCAGGTGCGCATGCGGTCATCGAGCAGTTGAGCGGATATTGGGCAGCTGCTCAGGCGTGGGAACCACGGCTACTGGGTGGGCGCGTCAGCGATTTTCATTCGGGTCATTTGGAGGAGTTGACGCGCACCGGGCGCGTCAACTGGCGGGCAAGTAGCGGAGAGGGGGCCCAGCGTTTTCGCTTTTCCTCGAGCACTGCGGTCATGTTCGCGACACGCGAAAGCCGCGCCCTCTTTTTCGGACAACTCCTTCCCCCTGATACGGAGTCGCGACTTGGCGCCGATGCCAAGAGTGTTTTTGCCTTACTCGGTCGGCACGGCGCCTTGTTTCTCGATGATATCAAGCTTGAAACTAGGCTGCTCCAAAGTCAGCTCGACGGAGCCATGAGTGAGTTGTTGTCCTCGGGTCTCATCACCTGCGATTCATTTGTCGCGGCGCGGCATTACTGGACCAAAGCTCGGCGTCCAAATCGCAGATCACCTGGCAAACACCTCGGCCCCAAGGGCTGGGGAGACGCGGGCCGCTATTTCCGGGTAGCCACGGACCCCGCCCTCGTTTCGGAGGACGACCCCTTGGCCGTTTCTTACGCCAACATCTTACTGCAGCGCTGGGGCGTGGTGTGCAAACGCCTGCTCGACCGAGAACAGCTGCTTTTGCCTTGGTCCAGCTTACGTCGCGTGCTTTCGCGCTTGGAGGCACGCGGTGAAATCCGCGGTGGGCGCTTCATTGAGCACATCTCCGGCGAACAGTTTGCGACCAAAGAGGCCATCGTAGAGCTCAGGCAGCGCCGGAAGGCAGGGCCCTCCTCGGCGTCGATCATCGTGTCCAGCTATGACCCACTCAACTTACGTGGGTATCTGGACAATGAGCCCCGCATTGCGAAGTCAAAGTCCACTGATCTGCTCATCGTGGGAGGTCAATTCATCGCCAGCACCGGAGCAGCTGGTCCGGTGCGCTTGTCGTCGCCGCCCGCGCCAGGTGCGCCGAGCGACGAGGTCATTTTTGCGGCGCTGGGCCGACGCGGCATTGTACCTTTTGACCGACGACTGCTAGCCCCCCAGCGTATGCAATAGTTGGCTCAAGCCGGGAAGTTCACTGTCCGTTGAGTGGGCACGACGCGCCATGAGCAGGGCCTTCTTGTCATCGCCCGCAATGACGGCAATCTGAGCTTGACGAAAGTAAGCTTCGGCTTTGCTCATGCCCATGTCGGTCTTGTTCAGTGCCAGGTTTTGCAGAGCCTTGACCGCCACATCGTAGCGCTCAGCCGTCTGCGCCCGCACCGCCAACTCGCTGGCGACTTCTGCGTTATTGCGGTCGCTAATCAAGGCGGCCTCCAGCCACGCAAACATCGCGTCTACGTTTTCCTCGGCCTCCTCTACCCCTGCCATGGCATGTTGCAAGAGAGCGAGCTCCGGCGAACGTCGCTTACCGTGCTCCTTGATCGCTTCCTCCAACATCTGCCTGGCTAGCGCCGTATCGCCTTGCTGCGCATGAACTTGCGCCAACCTGGCCACGACACCGCTATTGTTCACATTCAGCTCACGGGCCGCATGGAGGGCGTCGATCGCCTGCTGCTCATCACCAGCCTTCAGGTACAAGTCCCCCACCTGCATCAACAGTGTGAACTTCGCGCTGCTGTCCTGCTGTTTCTCCACTTCTGCTTGAAGAATTCCGGCTAACTCCGCAAACGCGCCAACTTCGGCGTACATGGTGCGCAGTCGCTCCAGGACATGAAAATTCTGCGGCTCGAGCGCCAAGGCATCTTCCAGCGCCATGCGCGCCACCTGCAAATCCTCGGCCATTTGCGCTGCCTCGGACAAGGACAACAGCGCCGAGGTCTTCTCCGAGCCGCTCGATGCTTCGACCAGTTTTTCGTAGGCAAACATCGCCATGTCTGCCGCGTTCTCGCCCATCGCTCGCTCACCCAGGCGCATGGCGATCTTCCGGTCGTCACCGTGGTCGCGGAGCCAAGACGCCAGGACATCGAGCCCCTCTGAGATCTGTCCCAAGGCGAGCAGCAAGTCCGCAAGCTCGCCGGCGACCTCTCGCTCTTGCGTTAGATCCCCCGCTTGCTGGTGAAGTGCACGAAGTTCCCGGAGCACTTGGACGCGCAGTTGTTGGATCTCTTCCTCCTGTTGCTCGGCAATGAACTGTTGGAGGGCGCGAGCCAGATCGCTAGCCGCCTGAACCATGGCCAGTCGATCACCCGACTTCTCTCGCGCCAGAATGGTCGCTCGCAGCTGTAGAAGATCGACCAGCATGAACTCTTGGCAACGCTCAATCGCGCTGCCCAGTTTCGAAAGCGCGACATCAATCTCGCCGCAGCTGACCAAGAGCTCAACCGCCTTGAGCAGATGGGCTACCGAGCTCGGATCTGCTGCAAATGCCGCTTGATAGGCCTCGGCCGCGCGCGCTGGGTCGCCCAGATACGCCTCGAAGATATTGGCGGCCTCTACGTAACATTGAGCAGCCTGTTCAGCGCTCATTTGCTTGGCCTTGACCAGCAAGGCCTCAGCGAGTGCCCCGTGCTCTCCTGTGTCGCGCAGATGGTCGATGAGCAGCCCCACCAGCTCCGCATCGCCTGGTGCGACACGCACGCCAATCTCCAAGGCCCGCCCGGCGCCAAATGAATCATCCAAGCGTGTACGCAGCTCAACTAGCCGAAGCGTGCGCTCCTTGACCACCTTCGCGGGGGATACTCCGATGAGGTGTTCCATGATGTCCGCCCGCTCACCCTGATTGTCTTCGTCGCCGTAGAGCGTGAGCAGGTAAGCGAGCAGGTCATGCTCTGATTTTGTCTGTTCCAGGTCCGCGACAAGGAGATTGATGGCCTCGCCACGATCAGTGGGTTCAATCAGCCTTGCCAATTCAAGGCCATACTGGGCTATCAGCTTGGGGTGACCAAGGCGTCTTGCTTGCTCGAGCAAAGTTCTGAGCACATCGAGAAGCTCATCAGAGCGCTGCTCGTCGCGAAGGATTTCTACAAGCAAGCCAGCCGCGTCCGACATTTGCGGATGCTTGTCCAATACGGCCCGCAACTCTGCTTCGGCCTCACGGGCGCGCCCGTCACGCACCATGAGTCGAACCCGCTCCACCTTGAGCGCTTCGAGATCCGCCGCGTCCGTCACCTGGTCGGCAATCAGCTCGATGACCTGCTCAATCTTGGCGGTCGCGTTCGTGGCTCGATAGATGGCCAAGAGCGGTCGCCAGATGCGACCCTCGCCCGGGGCAGCCTCAAACAACTCCTCGAGGATTGTGAGCGCCTTCTGCGGCAGGTCTTGCTCGCCGTAGCTGGCCGCCAAGCGCAACTTCAGCTCCGATAGGGTCTTTCCTTCAAAGTACGCCGTCGCGCGCTCCAAGAGTCCGGCTTCGAGGGCAAGCTCCCCGTCCGCCTTGGCCATGCCCGCTCGCTCGACCAACAAGTCGGCGATGCCCACATCGCCCACAGGAGCGACCTCAATCGCACGCGAGATGAACGCGCGCAGCTCCGCCTTTTCGTCCAGGCGACGGGCCAGAGCAATGGCTTCCGTGGTGACGGACGGTTCAATGCCATGGAGGGCAAGTGCTTGTTTGTACGCGTACAGCTGAAGCCCATCATTGGCCGCCTTCTTGCACACCGCCAAGAACAATCGAACTACCTTGGGGCTGGCGATGCCATCGCGCACGGTCGGCTCCAGCATGGCCACGACCCGTTCTGCTTGTGAGTCGATCTCGATGGCACGCAGCAACAATTCGGTCGCGATATCCACCTGCGCGTGCCCAAGCTCCATGTCCGCAAGGCGATACAGGGCTTCTGCGTACACCCCTGCGTTGGCCTCCGCGCCTTGTGCTTGGATGAACACGCTGAGCGCCCGTCGCACCCGCTCGGGTTCACTGGCCTCGTCGAGTACGGTATCCAAAGCCTGAAATGCCCGCCGCGGCTTGAACCCAGACTGTTGGGAGTGCTCGTAGCACTCGGCCGCACGCCCCAACTCGCCTTCGGCCTCAGCCGCTTGGCCTGCGCGGAACCACAACTCGCCAGCGACGCTAGGTTGGCTAGCTGTGCGTAGCGCCAAGCTCGTGACATGTCTCCACAGATCACCGGACAGGCCCAGTCGTTCAGCTAACTTTTGCGTCCCGTCGAGCAATCGCAAGTCTGACGGGGCCTCCGTGAGCGCTTGGAGCCTTGCGGCAAAGGCCTCATGCCCACGCTCACATTGTTCCAAGACGTTGGCCTTGATCAGCAACAAGTGGGCCGCCGCCTCGCCTTTGATCCCATTGTCTATGCCCAGCTGCAGTGCAGCAAACAGTAGATCCAGTTGGTCGGACTGAGCGAGCGAATTGGCAAGGCGCAAAGCCTCTGACTCATCCCGAGTTGCTACGCTGATGGCTGAGTCAAGCAGCTCCCGCGCTTGCTGGGCCTCGCCCTTCTCAGACGCAATGCGATGCAGTTCAAACAGAATCGCACTCTCCCCGACCTCCTCTAGACTCTGGACCGCAGATTGAGCGCTGCGGCGCCCCGCGAGCAGGGCCAGCGTGCGATAAGCCTTCTCCGCTCGATCCAATTCCCCTTTTCGGCGCGCCAACCGCCCAACCAACATCAGGATAGCCGCGTCGGAGCGTTCAATATTTGCGGCGGCGTCAGCCTGCTCGACTGCTTCATCGAGTTCACCAAGAGCTTCTGCGATGCGCGCAAGCTGCATGTGAACCATGGCACGTTCACGCGTACGCCTCCGTCCAAACTCCTCCAACATGCCGCGCAAGATCTCACGACCCTCCTCATACCGGCCGCAAGTGCGCAGAGTGTCGGCCAGCATGAGCTTCAACCCGCGATCGACGTGATCGAGCGCGATAGCCTCTTCGAGCAGCGGAATAGCCGCTTCGGTTTGGTCCAGGTGTTTGCGGTGCACAACGGCGGCGTCGCGCAGGTAACTCACGCGGGTAGCGTCATCAGGCGCAAATCCAACCCCAAGCTCCAGCAATTCGCCAAGCTTTTCCCATTCGCCCAGCTCGCGATAAATGCGGGCGAGCAGCTGTCGCGCCTCGTCTGCTGCCGGGTCCGCGCTCAGTTCCTGTTCGAGTGTAGCTGCTGCGATTGTCCACTCGTCTGTCTTGACCAAGGCTTGACCCAGAGCGACCACCACGGCTCGTCGATCCGGGGCATCCTTTGCTGGGGCCGTCAGGCTCAGGCGGAGCGTGAGCCACGACACTTCTTCCTCCCATTTGTCGTGGGCATGGGCCAATTGTGCCAGGCGATCGACGACAAAAATGCTGGGTAATAGCGCAGCCGACTTCTTGAAGGCTGCCGCTAGGCGGGCTTCATCCGAAAGATGCTGTTCAGACAAGAGCCCCGCACGCTCCCAAAGCCGCGCCGCGTGCTCTGCTGCGGTCGCCGACACCGCATCCGCCTGTTCCTCATACAGCCTGACGAGAGCAGAAAAATCCGCGAGCTCCGTCAAGATGGTGTCGAGCGCCTCAATCGTCTCGGCGTGTCCTGGTCGGTCGATCAGGTTCTCACGCAGCACCACCAGACGCTGGTCGGCAGGCTTGTCCAACTCGCCCAATACTCTCGCCTGATCGAGCCGCAAGAAGAGCCGGCGTTCGAGGGGGCGGTCGAGCGCGAGTTCTCGCTTGCGCAGCGAGAGCAGCTGCTCGAGGCGGCCCGCCTCCGCGTGCAAGGCACTGAGCAAAGTGATCGCCGCTTCATGAGAGGACTCTCGCGCAAGCACCTGCTCACACAATGCAACGGCCTGTGCATCAAGTGCGCCGTCGCGCGCCACACTTGCCGCCTGGTACAAGCGATCGATTTGTCGAGCTGAGGAAAAAGGCAACGCGGCCGCTCCCTCGAGCAGCTGAACCCCACGCGCAAAATCGCGCTGGCTGAGCGAAAGCTCGACCAAACGATCAGTGCACCAGTCATTGATCTCGGCAAGGCTTGGATCCGAGCTTGAACCTACGCTCAGCAGCCTCTCGGCGCTCCCCTCCAGGGCGCGTTCCAAAATTGGTCGGGCGAGCTCAGCGTCAGCTACGGGCCCAAGGGCCACCTCTGCTGCCTCACGGAGCACGATCAGATCATTTTGGCTCTTCTCCGACAATAGACACAGCGTTGCGACCAGCGCCCTGCTGGGAGATCTGCGCTGCAACTCGGCCAACATGGCCACCGTGTCACGCTCCGGCAAGTCCGAGACGGCGCGCTTGAGTACCAGCTCCGCGCTGTCTGGGTCATTGATCTCGTCGCGATACCAAATAGCTAACTGTTTCTTGATATCATGCGCCACCCGAGCGGACATCTCACCGGCGTTGGCAATACGGTCGGCCATCCCTTCCAAGACACCGTCCCAATCACCATGTGCTTGTGCACATTGAGCGAACGTATCCAGAAGATCGCCGGAGACCGCGTCATTTTTGCGACTGTTCTCGATGATGGCCCACGCGGCTTGCGCGTACAACTTGGCCTGGTGCGCTGAATCAATCAACAACCTCGCGATATCCGCTCGAGTTGGTTCCTGCTCTAGCGCCGCCGCGTAGGACGCCGTAGCAGCAGTAAAATCTGTCAGGTGCAGCCGCTCGGTATTGCCCTTCATCAGGTAGAGAGAACACAGTCGCGTCGCGTCCTGGCACTGCACAATAGCTTCCGCATAGGCCTGCTCTACGACACTCCACTGCTTGGTCAAGCCGGCCACGCGATGCAACTCGGACTCCGTGTCGGCAGAAGGAACAAGAGCAAACGCCCGCCGCAAGGCTGTGAGCGCAGCCGCGAGGTCCTGCCGACGCTCTTGGATACGCGCTACCTCGAGCAAGATCTCCGACTTGAACGCCAAGGAGGGCGCTGACTCGATGCGCCGTTCGGCGAGTCCGACTAATTGTTCGTCTTCCTGTGCAGTTCGGTAAGCCCGCACCAAGTGCTCCCCTGCCTGATGAGCCAGCTCCTTTTCCTCGAGCAACGCCACAAGTCCGGCCCGGGCACCTGAATTGTTGCAATCCAGGCTCAGGGAGCGCGCATACGCCGAGAGCGCTAAAGCACGATCCAGCACATGAACGCGGAGTGTATCTCCCAACAACGTGAGTTGACTCGTCGCGCGAATCGCGTCGGATTCCTCCGGGATGGCGTCATTGAGCAGCTCGACCAAGGCGGCATAGTCTTCAGCCTGATTAAGCAGTTCGCTCAGAGCATCGATCGTTTCATTGTTGCGACCAAATCTCTCTTCACACGTGCGGTAGGCCGCAATGGATTTGCCCAGGTCAGCGAGGCGGTCGCGGTACAGGTGCGCCGCGAAGATCAAATCATCGCGCTTTCGCTTGGGGTCGTCGCCCACCAAAGAACGCGCCGCCAATTCCAACACCAAATCGGCTGGTCTATCCAATTGCGTGAGCAGTTCAACGCGCTGCGACAGCGCCTCATCGTCTTGTTCGTTCTCTTTCAAGCACAGAGCCCACAAGCCAAGAGAGCGGTCATTCTGCTCCAGAGTGCGCGCCAACTGCGCCGCACGGCCCAAGGTCGCGCGACGAACTGAAGGGGTCGGCTCCAACTTTGCCCAGCGCTCAAACACTGGCAAGAGTTCAGTCCAGCGCTCGGTTGCCTCGAGCAAGCTGGCGAGGCGCCTGGTTGCAATGAGCTGCACCTCTTCGTCCGCGGCTTCGTCCGTCTCGACGCGGTAATAGAGCGTGATGGCTGAAGCAGAGTCCCCCAGCTGCGACGCGCGCACCTCGGCCGCGTCAATCAGCAGTTCTATGCGCCGCTCCGGCACCAGGGCCGCGTTCGCCGCGGCGACCATCGCCTCTGCATAGTGAGCCAGCAGCCCCACTTGCTCGGCGATCGCGCGCATTTGCTGGCGCACGTCCTCGGCCTCGGGTTGGATCTTGAGCAGGGCGCTGCCGTGCGCCATGGCTTGCTCGAGTTGACCACCCTGCACGCATAGGTTGAGGGCCTTGCGATAGAGCGCCACCCGCTCGTCGTCGTTGTCCGAGAGCAGCAATGCTCGTTCCGCAACAGAAAGGACCAACTCTGGGCTATTGGCCCTGAGGTAGAGTTGATCGAGTCGAACCAGTGCCGCTCGCCGTGGCGACAGTGGTCCGCCCTCAAAGTCAGAGATGCGTTCCAAGAGCTGGCAGGCCGCCGCCTCGTCGCCTCCTGCGTCCATGAATTGGTCCAGCGAAGCAAGCGCCAAATCGCTGTCGCGCAAATGCTCAAAGTAGCGCGAAGCAATGGCCATACGCGTTTTGAGCGCCGCCGGACGATCCAGGACACCAATGCGAGCGGTCCACACTTCGATCAGATCGGCATGTCGCCCCTGTTCCTCGAAGCGACGTTCCGTTGCCGCGGCGAGTTGGTCATCATCCAGCCGCAACAACAAGAGCTGCTTGAGATAAAGGGACGCTCGGTCGTGCTGGGCAGCAAAATCGCGAGCTACTTTTGCCGCTTCCTCGTACAAGTCCTGGCGCTTGAGGGGGTCCGATGCGGAGCGCAAGGCAACGTCGTAAGTCTCTAACAGCTCATCCCAACGCCCGGCCGCAGTGAGCAGAAGCGTGATGCGCTCGAATGCCCATTGCTGCTTTGGGTCTGACTCGAGTACTCGCCCCAACATGCCGAGCACATGCTTGGTATCTTCATACCATTCCTCGCAAAAATCCGCCGCTAAGCGACCGAGCGACTCCAACTCATCGCCAGCAATGGGCGCTTCAGAAAGCTGGCCTTCCAAAGCTTGAACATAGAGGGCGGCCACCTCATCGGGTCGATCGAGGGCGCGGCATACCTCGTTGAGTGCGTCCCAGTGCTCCAAGTTCAGCGGGTCTTGTTGGACCGCGTTCATCGCGTTCGACAATTCAACCGGAAGTTGCGGGGGTCTCGAGTTGCGATCTTTTTTGGGGAGCGAATGGGACATGAGCCTGGGGAGTGTCCCAATATTTTTGAAAAGTTAGAAGGCAATCCCGTCCGCACTGCGTGCTCTTTTTGTCCGCCCGCGTGGCCGACTCCATAGCGACTTCATGAACACACACCGACCATGTAGGCGTCTGTTCAGGTGAGATAACAAGGGCGTAGGTGCGGAACGCCTACTTCAGGCTAACGCAGCACCCACAACACACCTTGCACCAAGTACACGACGACGATGGCGATGATGATCGCGTTGACCACGCCATCGAACCAGAGCTTCACTGCCGCGAGCTGAGGGCGGTACCAAATCCTTCCCACGAGAAGCAGGATGAGCACAGCAACAACAACTCGGGCAGTCACGCTCTCAGTTTGCTCATGCTTTGACGTTCGAATCAACAGACACGCTGGAATCAACCGAACTTACCATCCACCCCGAGGCAGCGGAAAGCAGCGACGTGAGGCGGGCAGCCAGCTTCGCCGGATCGTCCACCTGACTGCCTTCGGCAATCAGCGCCTGGTCGACGAGGAGCTCACCCCACTCGCGCAGCTCCGCTGCATCGGGCTTGGATGCGGCGAGCTTGCGCAGGTTGACCAGGATGGGATGAGCGGGATTGACCTCCAGGATGCGCTTGGTCTGCGGCACGCTGAGATTCTGTGCCCTAAACATTGCCTCCAGGTGTGGCGGCAGTCCACCTTCAGGGGTCACCAAGCAGGCAGGGCTCTGTGCCAAGCGATGCGAAACGCGCACGTCTGACACGCGCTCCCCGAGCATTTCGGCCATTTTTTTGGTGAACGACGACTGTGCTGCTTGTTCCTCGCTGGACGTCTCTGTGTCCTCTGCTTTGAGGTCAAGGCCCTCACGGGTGGCGTTGATCAGACGCTTGCCGTCAAACTCAGTCAATGTTTCCAGCGCGAACGGGTCCACCCCGTCGGTCATGAAGAGCACTTCGAACCCTCTACGTTTGAGCTGCTCCAAATGAGGACTTTGTTTGAGCACCTCCAGCGACGGACCGTCCACGTAGTAGATGCCCTCTTGTTCTGGCTTCATGCGTGATCGGTACTCGCTCAAGCTCACCCAAGGGCTGACGTAGTCCGCGCGCGGTGCTTGCTCGGCGTCTGATTTCTCCTGGTCGCTCGACTGCGCCTCGTAGGTGCTCTTGAATCGCAACAGCGTCGCCAAGCGATCTTTGTGCTCGGGTTCGAAATGCAAACCCTCCTTGAGGATGGCACCAAAATTCTTGTAAAATCGGTCGTAGTCCTCAGGGCGCTGGGCCACCAATTCTTCAATCATGGTGAGCACCTGCCCCACGACTTGTTTCTTGATGACCCGTACCTGTTTGGAGTCCTGCAAGGTTTCTCGAGAGACGTTGAGGGGCAAATCTTCCGAATCGATAACGCCGCGCACAAAGCGGAGCCACTTGGGCAGCAGCTCCTCGCAGCTCTCCATGGCAAGCACCCGACGCACGTGAAGGCGAACGCCGTGTTCACCCCGCGGATCGAGCAAATCAGCCCTGGCGGTTTGCGGTAGAAAGACGATACCCGCAAACATTTGCGTACCTTCGACCTTGAAGTGCTTGTGACTGAGCGGCTTTTCCCAATCGTGAGCGAGATGTTTGTAAAACTCGTCGTACTGCTCAGCTTCCACTTCCTTGGGGTTGCGCTGCCACAAGGCGTTGGCCTGGTTGATGGTCTCCTGTTTGGACTCCCATTCGTCCTCCGACCCAGCCTTCTTCTCCCGATAGCTGAGCACAATGGGGTGACTCACGTAGTCCGAGTGCCGGCGAATGACCTCTTTGATACGGTATGGCTTCAGGTACTCCTTCTGGTCGTCTTTGAGGGTCAAGACAACCGTCGTACCGCGTGCGCCGCGCGTAGCTTCGGACACCGTGAACGTGTCTTTTGCTTCACTTTCCCAGCGGTAGGCCTGAGTACTCCCGGCCGCCTGAGACACGACGTGTACGCGATCGGCGACCAAGTAAGCACTGTAAAAGCCAACGCCAAATTGTCCGATCAGGTTCGTACCCGACTTCTGAGCCTGGGCGGCCTGCTCCACCAACTTGGAAAACTCGCGCGTGCCCGAGCGAGCGATCGTCCCTAGGTTTTCGATCAGCTCTTGCTCGGTCATCCCGACCCCATTGTCCGAGATGGTCAAGGTGCCGCTCGATTCGTCGACGGACAGCACGATACGCAGCTCTTCACCCGCGCTCAGCAGCTCGTTGTCAGACACCGCCTTGAAGCGCAGTTTGTCGAGCGCATCCGAGGCGTTGGAGATGAGTTCGCGGAGGAAAATCTCCTTGTTGCTGTAGAGGGAGTTGACGACGAGGCTGAGGACTTGGGCGACCTCCGCCTGGAACGGGTGACTTTGTACTGCAGACATAATCCAAAAATCTCTGGCAATTGCTGAAGGAACGCGGCCGCTCTGGGCTTGGCCGTGCGGGCCTGAGATGTGTCGTCCGGCCGCCGCTGTCAAGGTCTTGAATTGATTCCCTTTCTGAGGCCGAGCGCGCCACGGTCAGGGGCTCGGACCACCCTCATGGAGCCCCTGGTCCCCCAGCTCTCTCCCTCCCCCGTGCATCAGGGCGCGGCAGACCTCACCAATCACTCATCGTAGTAAGGCAGTGGGCGTGCGCTGACTACGGGCCGTGGCACTGCTGGCTCTCATCAACGCATCATCATGTGAGCCAACTGAGTCGCGCCCAGCTTGCCGAGCTGGAGGAAAGGTGGCCTCGGGTGAGAACGCTTCTTCGCGCTCCCCTGGACCAAGTGGGGCCCGGGCCTTGCACCGGGCTCGACTATTTCATTCATGTTTCATTGGCGTTGATCGGGCCCCGGACGCTCCCGCGAGATCAGAGTTGTCACACGATTTTGCAACCAAACATTTCTAACGCGTTTCGTGGTCCCTGTTTATTTCCATTCAGTTTCGCACTTTTCGTGAAAGTTGAGCGATTTCGAAACAGTGGGCCGGAAGAATAGATCCATCGAAGGCCGAATCATGACCCACTCCGAATCCCGAAGCCTCAAGCCCCCGCCCACCCTGCGTGTGGCGGTGTCCAATTTGAACGAGCGGGACGAACTTGCCCGCACCTTTGCCGAACTCGGCGCTGCGGTGGAAAGTTTTGCTGATTCTGCAGGGGACGCGGGGGCGGTGCCACTCGAACGTTGGAGCGCCCAGCTGGTGGCAGGCGAGTTCAGCCATGTAGTTTTTGCGTCCGCGCAAGGCGTGCGCCTGGTCGTTGAAATGGAGCCCGAAGGCGAGCGGAGGGACAAGATGATCGCGGCGCTAGGTAAGTGCGTGATCATCGCCCGGGGCAAGATGCCCGCCCAAGCGCTGGCTGAGTTTGGGATTCATGCCCAACACGTCGTGAAGCCGCCCACCCTCGAGGCGCTGCTCGAGGTGATCAAGGCGGATGGATTGATCGGCCGAGTCGTTGGCGTACAGCCCTTCGATAAGTCGCAGGAGCACCAGTTGGCCAGCGCAATCGAAGCCCAGGGTGGCATTGCTCGTTTGGTCGCCCCTGTCACCACCGTCGACCCGGAAGCTACCCGGCTGCTCGAGCGCATCTTGAGTGAAGAACTCGGTGCGATCGCTTTCTTGTCCGAGCGAGCCGCCGCCTGGATGTTCGATGCCTGTCGCGTGTCGGGCCAGGAAGGCCGTTTGGTCCAGGCGCTGCGCACCGTGCTGGTGCTGGCGTCAGAACAAGCCACCGATTTACTCCGCCGGCGGGGCGTCCATCCCCATCTGGTGATGAGTCACTCCGCCATCGTCAACCCTGACAAAAACGCCATCGCAGAAGCACTCGGTTTTACGGATCCATCAAAAATGCATCAAAACGCAGCAGTCGGCCGCGAACGCGTGGTCATCGTAGGAAATGGAATGGTTGGTTACAAACTGTGTGACCGCCTGACGGACAGCCCGGAGAGCCGGGAAAAGTTGTCCGTCGTAGCCTTAGGCGAGGAACCCCTCCCTGCCTACGACCGCGTTCATCTGAGCGAATACTTTTCCGGAAAGACAGCCGAACAGCTGTTGCTCGAACCAGCCCATTGGTACCGAGAGCGCGGTATCGATTTGCGCCTGAATCAAAAGGTGTTGCGCATCGATCGTGAATCACGCTTGGTGATCACCCAGCACGGCGAAGAGGTTCCCTATGACACGTTGGTGCTCGCCACGGGCGCCGGTCCCTTCGTTCCCCCCATTCCCGGCACCGAGAAAAAAGGCGTCTTTGTCTACCGCACCATCGACGACCTCAACGCCATCACCGAGTACGCCAAGCGCTGCCAATCCGCAGCGGTGATCGGTGGCGGGCTCTTAGGCCTGGAAGCGGCCAAAGCGGCTAAAGATCTCGGGCTAGAGACCCACGTCATCGAGATGGCGCCGCGCCTCATGCCACGCCAGCTGGATGACGCGGGAGCGACGCTCCTCAAGCGTGAAATAGAGAGCCTGGGGCTCAGTGTGCACCTGGGCAAACGCACCACCGGCATCGCTGGTGATGAAAAGGTAACGGCGGTTTGTTTTGCCGACGGGGACGCGCTGGCCATTGACATGATCATCATCTCCGCGGGCATCAAGCCGCGCGACTCGCTAGCCAAGGAGGCTGGAATCAAGCGTTTCGAGCGCGGCGGGATCATCGTGGATGATTTCTTGCGCACGTCCGACGAGAACATTTACGCCATTGGCGAGTGCGCCGTTCATGAAGGGACTTTGTACGGTCTGGTCGCGCCCGGCTACGAAATGGCTGCCGCCGCCGCTCAGAACATCCTGGGCAACACCACTAGGTTCACCGGCGCGGACATGTCCACCAAACTGAAACTGCTCGGTGTGGATGTGGCTAGCCTAGGCGACCCGTTTGCTGACACGGAGAAGGGCGCCATCTCGGTCGTCTATCACGACCTGCTCGCACGCGTGTACAAGAAACTCATCGTCGACGACTCAGGTAAGCAGCTGATTGGCGCGATCCTGGTCGGAGACACCAAGGAGTATTCGACCCTGTTGCCTTACGCCAAGAGCGGCGACGCACTGCCCATCTCGCCGGATGAGTTGTTGTTTGGTTCGCGCAGTGGCGGTGGCGGCGCGATGCTTCCCCTGCCCGACACCGCCCAGATCTGCAGCTGTAACAACGTCACCAAACTCAACATCGTTCAGGCCATCGACGCCGACCCCAGTTGCAGCGTAGATGCCCTCAAGAAGTGCACCAAAGCCGGCACGGGCTGCGGCGGCTGCATGCCGCTGGTCATCGATCTGTACAACGCAGAGATGGCCGCGCGTGGACAGGTCGTCAAAAGGTCACTCTGTGAGCACTTCGATTATAGCCGTCAGGACCTGTACGATCTGGTGCGGGTCGGACAGATCCGCAGTTTTCCCGAATTGCTCAAGAAGCATGGCCGCGGGCACGGTTGCGAGGTGTGCAAACCCGCGGTGGCGTCCATTTTGGCCACGACGGGGACCGACCCGATCATCGAACACCAGATGCTTCAGGACACCAACGACCGCTTCTTGGCCAATATCCAACGCAAGGGCCTGTACTCGGTGGTGCCCCGCATCCCTGGTGGTGAAATTACCCCCGACAAGCTCATCGCCATCGGTCAGGTCGCTAAAAAATACAGCCTGTACACCAAGGTGACCGGTGGCCAACGCATCGATCTGTTCGGGGCGCGCGTCGATCAGCTCCCCGACATCTGGCAAGAGCTGATTGAAGCTGGATTCGAGAGCGGACACGCCTACGCCAAGTCGCTGCGTACGGTCAAGAGCTGCGTGGGCAGCACCTGGTGCCGGTACGGCGTGCAAGATTCAGTCGGGTTCGCCATTCGTGTGGAGCATCGCTACAAAGGTCTCCGCTCGCCCCACAAACTGAAGTCAGCGGTCAGTGGCTGCACGCGTGAGTGCGCCGAGGCACAGAGCAAAGACTTTGGATTGATTGCTACCGAGCACGGCTACAACCTGTACATTTGCGGCAACGGTGGCACCAAGCCCCGCCACGCCGACCTGCTCGTCGCAGACATCGACGAAGACACAGCCATCAAGTACATCGACCGCTTCTTGATGTACTACATCCGCACCGCTGATCGCCTGCAACGCACCAGCGTGTGGCTCGACAAGATCGAGGGCGGCATCGAGCATGTGCGCAACGTGGTCGTCAATGACTCACTCGGCATCGCCGAGCAGCTCGAAGCAGACATTCAGAAGCTCATCGACGGCTACGTTTGTGAATGGAAGGACGCCATTGACAGCCCAGCCAAACGCGATCTGTTCCGTCACTTCGCTGGTCCAGAAAAGGCGTCGCCCCCGGTGGAGATGGTCGAAGAGCGCGAGCAAACCTACCCCATCGCTTGGCCGAAGACCGCGCTCACCAAGAAGGTTCACTTGCCCCTGGCAGGCATCAGCTGGCAAAAGCTCGTGCCCGTCGGTGACGTGCCGGTCGAAGGGGGCACGGCGGTCAAATACGGCGAGGTGCAACTGGCCGTCTTCAACTTCCAAACCCAAGGCAAATGGTTCGTCACCCAAAACCTGTGCCCCCACAAGCGTGAAATGGTGCTCGCCCGGGGCCTGCTGGGCGACGCAGCCGGTGCGCCCAAGGTGGCCTGCCCCTTCCACAAGAAGACGTTCAACCTGGAAACCGGCCAGGGGATCTCGGATGAAGAGCTGTCCATCAGCACCTTCCCGGCCAAGGTGGAAGGCGGCTGGATCTACGCGGAGCTGCCCAGCGCCGCGTCCCTCGCAGAATCCATGCGCAACCAGGGCTGCGTGGAGGACTGCGCGACCGCAGCCGAATGAACGGAGAGCGTAAAGCAGGTCTTCAGGGAACCTTCCAGAAACAAGCCAAGAAGAATACTTCACCATGGGCGTTCGACTTCAAATCATTCAAGAGCATCTCAAGGCGCAGCAAGACCTCAGCGCCGTAGAACGCTTTGCTCGCCTCCACGACGAAGGCCAGGCCGGCCACGGGCCGCTGTATGAGTCGCAAATCCCGCTCACTCGACCGCGTGCGGGACAACAGTATGGGTTCCAGGTTGATCTGGACGCCTGTACTGGATGCAAAGCCTGCGTGGTGGGCTGCAACAAGATGAACGGCTTGGACCCGGATGAAACGTGGCGCGCCGTCGGCACGATTCATGGCGGAACCACCCATCATCCGATCCAGCAAACCGTAACGACCGCCTGCCACCACTGCCTCGATCCGGCGTGCATGAACGGCTGCCCGGTGGGCGCCTATGAAAAGGACCCGGAGACCGGCATCGTCAAGCATTTGGACGACCAGTGCATCGGTTGCCAGTACTGCACACTGACCTGTCCTTACGAGGTGCCCCAGTACAACAAGCGTTTGGGCATCGTACGTAAATGCGACATGTGCCAGGACCGTCTGGCTGAGGGTGAGTCCCCCGCCTGCGTTGAGTCTTGTCCCAATGGTGCCATCGCGATCAAGATCGTGGATATCTCCGAGGTACTGGACGATGCTCAAGGAGACGCCTTTTTGCCAGGCGCACCTTCGCCGGGCATCACTGGACCGACTACGACCTACAAGACCCAACGGAATTTGCCGCGCAACGTGCTACCGGCCAATTTCTACGACGTGCGGCCGGCCGCAAAACACATGCCGCTCGTGGTGATGCTGGTGCTCACGCAGCTCTCTGTCGGCGCCTACGTGGTGGACGCCTTGCTGAACGCGCAGGGGCACTCTTCAGTCTCCGCCGCCTTGGGCCGCGCGCACAGTCTGGTCGCGCTCGGTTTGGGCTTATTGGCCTTGGGAGCGGCTACGCTGCATCTCGGGCGCCCGCTCTACGCGTTCCGCGCCTTCATTGGCCTGCGCACCTCTTGGATGAGCCGCGAAATCGTCGCCATTGGGGTGTTCGTCAAGATCGCCGTAATTCACGCGCTCAGTTTCTGGAAGCCTGAGTTGTTCACTTGGGTTGGCATTCCCCAGCTCTTAGGCGTCTCGATGGACAGGATCCAAGGTTGGTTGTCTGTGATCACCGCAACAGTGGGTGTGGTGGCCGCAGCGTGCTCGGTCATGATCTACGTGGCGACCAAACGCAAATGGTGGAGCGGCTCGACCACCACCATGAAATTCTTTGGAACAGCAGCCATTTTGGGGCTCGGCACCATGGGCGCCACGACGAGCGTCACGGCGCGCATCACCGGCTCGCAGGATCTGGGAGCGACCTTCCGCATTTTGTTGGCGTGGTTCGTGGGCGTGTCTGCGGCCAAGCTGATCTATGAGGCCGGCATGTTCAGGCACCTTTTGGACAAGCAACAGGGTGATCTCAAGCGCACGGCGCTCTTGATGACACGCGACCTGAAAGAAGTGACGATTTGGCGCTTCATCTTGGGTGCGATTGGGGGGATTGTTTTGCCAGGACTCGTTTTGCTCGCTCAAACACCGCCGGCGTCAACGGGGTCCATCGCCATCACTTGCTTGAGCACCCTGTTCATGTTGGGCGGCGAGCTTTTGGAACGAACCTTGTTCTTTACGGCGGTCAGTGCGCCGCGCATGCCGGGAGCCATCGGAAAATGAAACTCTTCAAACAAGCCCAAAGCATTCTGTTTGAACGCAATGGTGTGCTCACCCGCGAGCTCTTGCGTGAACCTGGTGGGTTTGGCTTGGGGCAGGTCCCCACCCGCTTGAAGCCAGATGCGACGACCACCCTGGTTTGTGGCTTCTGTTCGACGGGCTGCGGTCTCGATGTTCACTTGAAACAAGGTGAAGCCATCAATCTGTCCCCGGCCAAAGACTATTCCGTCAACCTGGGTATGGCCTGCCCCAAGGGTTGGGAGGCGCTCACCCCGCTCCGCGCCAAGGATCGCGCTGTCTACCCTTTGCTGCGCGACGACAAGGGGAACATGCAGCGGGTAGATTGGACCGTCGCTCTGGAGACCTTCGTCCGCCGTGTCAGGGCGGTGCAAAGCAAACACGGACCGGAGTCGGTCGCCTTCTTGAGCACCGGCCAGATCCCCATGGAAGAGATGGCTGCGCTCGGCACGCTGGCCAAGTTTGGGATGGGCATGGTGCACGGGGACGGCAATACCCGGCAATGCATGGCGACCGCCGTGGTGGCCTACAAGCAATCGTTTGGATTTGACGCGCCCCCCTACACCTACAAGGACTTCGAGGAGTCCGACGTCATCGTTCTGGTGGGGTCCAACTTGTGCATCGCGCACCCCATCATGTGGGAGCGCGTCTGCAAGAACCCGCACAATCCAGAAATCATCGTCGTCGATCCACGCAAGACGGAGACGGCCATGGCGGCCACGCAGCACGTGCCCCTCAAGCCCAAGAGCGATTTGGCCCTGTTTTATGGCATCGCGCAGGCCCTCATCGAGCGCGGAGCCATCTCACAGCAATACATCGACGCGCACACGACTGGTTTCGCTGAGTTCAGGGAATTTGTCGCCCAATATACCCTGACGCGCACCAGCCAGGAAACCTGTTTACCTCTGGATGTACTCGAGAAGTTCGTCACCAGCATCCAAAATGGCAAGCGGGTCTCCTTTTGGTGGACCATGGGTGTCAATCAAAGCCATGAGGGGGTGCGGGTAGCCCAAGCGCTCATCAACATCGCCCTGATGACCGGCAACATGGGACGACCTGGGACTGGCGCCAACTCGATCACCGGACAGTGCAACGCAATGGGCTCGCGCTTGTTCTCCAACACCACCAACCTGATCGGCGGCCACTCCTTCGAAGATGCGCTCGACCGGCAGAAGGTAGCGCGGGCGATGGGCATCGACGAAGCCCTGATCCCAACCAAGGGCAGTTTGGCCTACGACCAAATCTTGGAGGGGATCCATCGCGGAACCATCAAAGGTTTGTGGGTCATTGCTACCAATACTTCCCATTCTTGGATCAACCAATCTGACGCGCGCGACCTGCTCTCGAGGCTAGAGTTTTTGGTCGTGCAAGACATGTACACCACCACCGAGACGGCCGCCCAAGCCCATTTGGTCCTCCCGGCCGCGGGTTGGGGCGAAAAGGAGGGCTGTTTCATCAACTCCGAACGTCGCATCAGCTTGCTCAAACGCGTGGCACGGGCGCCCGGCGAAGCGCTCGCTGATTTCTATATTTTCAAGCTCCTCGCGGAGGCGTGGGGAGTCTCCGAGCTGTTCAAGAACTGGCAGTCACCCGAAGACGTGTTCCAAACCCTCAAGGAGTGCTCACGCGACCAACCGTGCGACATCACTGGCATCGAGGACTACAAGATGCTCGACGAAATGCGCGGGATCCAATGGCCGCTCCCCGAGGGAACGTCAGTTGAGCGCCGTGCAGAGCGCCGCCTGTTTGAAGATGGCAAGTACTATCACAAGAATCAAAAGGCCAAATTCATCTTCGATCCACCGGTGCCCGTGCCCGAGCCGACCAACGAGCGCTATCCGTTTGCCCTGCTCACTGGACGCGGCACGTCAGCCCAGTGGCACACCCAAACGCGCACGGCTAAATCGGATGTGCTCAAACGGTTGTATAGCGAGGACCCGTACGTCGAAGTCAATCCGAAGGACGCGCGCGAACTGGGCATTTCACCCAACCAGTGGATCACCATTGAGTCCCGACGTGGGAAAATCAAAGCCAAGGCGTACGTAACGCAGATCGTTTCTCCGGGTCAGCTATTCATTCCGATGCACTACGTCGACACGAATCAGCTGACGTTCCCGTCCTTTGATCCGCATTCTCGCCAGCCCTCCTACAAGTTTTGTGCGGTGCGGATCAGGCTCGACAACTAGCCGGGCGGTTTTCGGCCAAATTGATCGTCCGTTTGGCTCCACCCTAAAAGATTGGGTACGCTTGTTCGTGCCTGAAATTCGAGTCGTAGGCGTCAATTCCTTGGGCGAAGGGCAGTCGCAGACATTTGGTTTCGAGCGTGAAGTGCGGGGGATCCGCCACAGACACGAAGGGTTCGTGCTGCGACATCGTGGACAGCTGCTCGCATTTCACAACGAATGCCCGCATTGGTCCGTGGAGCTGGATTTGGGTGACGGGCATTTCTACGACGAGGCACTCGATCGCATTTACTGCAAGAATCATGGGGCGCTCTTCCTGCTGCCAAGCGGGTTGTGTGAAACAGGGCCGTGCCTCGGGCGCTCCCTCACCTCGTTCCCCGTGCGCTCTGAGGGCGACGACGCCGTCGTCGTCTGTATATGACGCCCAAAGAACTCACTGTACGGGTCGCTTTGGGGCAACTCATCTTCAGCCTGGGCGTGACAGTGACGCTCGCCCTGCTTGGTCCAACCCTCCTGCTCCTCGATCAGGCTCAAGCCCGCGCGGCCGTCGTCTCGATCTCACTCGGCCTCTCCGTTGCCTTATTTTTGAGCGTTATTCAGGCGTGGAACTTGATCTGGGCACGTCGCGGGCTGCTCTCCCAGTTGTCCGACAAGCGAAAGCGCCAGCATCAACACATCGAGATCCCCAAGCTCAATGATGACCCGTGGCACATCACCAATGCCTGGCTGTTCTCCTCTGTTTTCTCGATCTTGGTGGCGATGACCGGGTTTCGTCCCGCGGCTATTCCTGCGTCGATCGCGCTCATCATCTGCCTATTTTCAGCCATTCTGCTCGCGGCGGCCAGCCTGCCGCTCTTGGTGTTCGTGCGCCGAGCATTTGTGCGCCTGATAGAACAAGTCCCGCCGGACATCATGGCGGAGATCATCGACGCTCAGCTGCGCTCCGGTAGGTTGCGTGGTCGCACATCTCGTCGACTGCTGGCAGCCATCGCAACACCCGTGGGATTTCTCGTCATTGGTTCGGTGTTGATCGTGGGTGCGCACTTGCGAGCGTTGCACGATCAAATTGCCGACCAAACTGCCCGCGACTTGGTACAAAGCGCACTGTATCCAGCGCCGGCTGATCCGCTCCCTCTATCGCTGGACACGCCCGGCATCGCCCCCAGTCTCGCAGCGCTCGCGCGACACGGGTTTCAAGTTCATCTGCTCGGAGCGCAGGTCAACGCCCCGCTCAGCAAGTCCGCGGCTGGGGTCGTGGAACTCGTGGTTCCGCTCGGTAAGCAGAGCGCGCAGGTCTTCTATCGCCAAACATCAGGCTGGACAGTCAGCTGGATGATCGTACCGGTCGCGCTGGTGACCGTGTTTGCTTCGGTGTGGACAGCACTGGCCATGGCGCGGCTCCTGTCACGTGACCTGCGCATGGCCAACCATGGCGTGCGGATGCTCGGAACAGACGCGGCGCTCGACGGAACCCGTGTGATGCAGCCAGCTCGGTTTCGCGCCGTGGTTGAGCTGAGCACCGCCATCGAGTCGTTGTCGGATCGATTCCGCCAGTTCGCCCAGGCTCAGTCGCTCGCCATCGACGCTCGCGAGGCCGCGACTCGCTCGCGAGGTCGCTTTTTTGCGAGCGTCAGCCATGATCTCAAGAGCCCCCTCAACGCCATCTTGGGGTTCGCGGAGATCACCCGCGCGGATCCGTCCATGCACGGCCCCCAACAGGAAAGCCTGGACATGATCCTCAAGCGCGGCAAGGAGTTGCTCATCCTCGTGGAGACCATCCTGGATGCGGCGCGCGTGGAAGCGGGTCAATTGCACCTGGAGATCGACGACCAAGATCTGAGCGCTCTGCTCGAACTGGCGCTCAACAAGGCTCGGGATCTGACATCAGACAATGACATTTTGACGCGCATCGAGCTTCCCTCGGATCTGCCGGTCATCGGCGCCGATCAGCTCAGGTTGTCCCACGCGCTCGCTACGTTCCTTGCCCACGCGCGGCGCACCGCCGAACGCGAGAGCTTGCGCGTGTTGGTCGAGTGTGAACCCAAGTCTGAGCGGCCGACGCTCAAGAAGCGCAAGATCACGATTCACATTGAAATCCCCAGCTCCAAATTCAGCGCCCGTGATCTGGAGGGCATGTTGCACCCAGAGACGCACCCCGGGCAGCACCGCGGTCTCTCGCTAGCGCTGCGCCTGGCCAAGTCCGTGGTGGAACTGCATGGCGGTCAAGTTGCGGTGACGGGACGCACGGTGCGTGAGCCGGCGTTCGCCGTCACACTGTTTGGCCGTGCCGGTCGCTGAGTATCGAGCAAACTATCGGGAGGTTTGTCCACGCAAGATGCGCACCTGCACCGCGGAGCCTGGTGCCGCGATGGGCAGGTGCAGCTTTTTGCCGCCGGACGGTACCGGGAGCGGCTCTCCGTCGACGAGCACCTGGGTGATCTTGCCCGACCCGACCACCTCGATCCGATACGTGGCGCCACGAAACCGTCGAGTGACCTGGTACTCCGACCAAGTGGAGGGAACCTGCGGGTCCACGATGAGACCATTGTAGTCGGGACGCACGCCCAGAATGTATTGGGAAAGGGCGACGAAGGCCCAGGTAGCGGTGCCCGTCAACCAGCTGTTGCGGGCGCGTCCAAACTTGTAAGGATGGTCCTTGCCGGTGATGAACTGCGCGTACGCATACGGCTCCATCGAATACACGTCCGCGGATTCGTTCTTCGCGGAGGGCAAGAACGCGCGGTACAGCTTGAACGCTTCGTCCGCGCGCCCCAGCATCGCCTCGGCAACCACGGGCCAGGTGTTGGCGTGGCAAAAAATACCGCCGTTTTCCTTGAGACCGCCGGGAAAGGTCGTGATGGCGCCGACCTCAGCGTCATGGTCGATGTAGCTGGGCGCGTTGAGCACCGCGCCGTGTTCGGTCGCCAAGTGCTTGTGGACGGCATCCATGGCCGCGACGAGACGCTCCGGTTCAGCTGCTTCACCCAAGACAGCCCAGCTCTGCGCGTTGAGGAATATCGTCGAACCGTGACTCTCTGCGCTGCCGATCTTCTTGCCTGAATCGACATAGCCACGCACGAACCATTGTCCGTCCCAGCCGTGCTCCTGGATCTTGTCCAAGAGCTCGGCTTTGTAGGCCTGAAAGTGAGCAACGTCGCTGTCGCCCCGCTGCAGCGTGTCACACAATTCCAAGAACTCATTGATCGCGCGCAAGAACAGGAACGTCGAGAAGATCGTCTCGCCGCGTCCTTTGAGATTGAGGCAGTCGTTCCAATCGGCCGCGAGCCCCAAGCACAGACCATGGGGACCACGGTTGTTCCACGAAAACTCGAGCGCCATCTTCAAATGCTCGTAGACAGTGCCACTGCCCACATCAGCGTATTCAACGCGCTGGTCGAGGAAGGCATAGTCCCCAGTCTCGCGCAGATACGCAGGGATGGCGATCAGTAGCCACAGATGGTCATCGGAGAAATGCGGGGGAGTGACGTTGTGCTGGCCCTGGGTCCAACTGAGCGGTTGCACATGGTGCATGGCCGCACCAAATGAGTGCTCGGCGCGCAGCAGCTCCACGAGCCGTGGACGCACCAGCTCGGGGATGGAGTGAAGAACCCCGAGAACGTCCTGACAAGAGTCACGGAAGCCAAGGCCATCCCGCCCACCAGCTTCATTGAACGAGGCCGAGCGCGACCAATTGAAGGTGGTCTGACACTGCACTTGGTTCCACACGTTGCCCATGCTGTTGACAGCCGGGTCCGGCGTGGAGACCGAGAGTGCGGACAACCGCGACTGCCAGTATTGTTTGACCTTCGAGAGCTCGCGTTCGACCGCGTCCGTACTTTGATAGTAGCTGCGCAGGCGTTGCCCCTCGGTCCTGGCGTCGCCCACTCCGGCGATGAAGGTGATGGTCTTGGTCTCCCCAGGCGCCAGCTTGACCACGTGATGCAGCGCCCCACACGGCGTACCACCCACGGCCAAGCTATTGCTACAACGGCCGTTCTCTACCGCCACCGGTTGCCCTTCATGGCGATAGTTGCCCAAAAATACCTCGCGATCGGTGTCGAAGGACTCCACCTTGCCGGTCGAGGCGAAGAACGCCCGCGGCTCCTCAAAGGGCCACAATCTGAGCGAGTAGTCGATGATCCCGTCCACTTCGCCCATGCGGCACGTGTACAGAATGTACTGAAAGTTCATGGCATCCTGTTGGATGTGCCAAAAGCACCACTCAACATAGCCAAACAGGTCGAGCGTCTTCTCTTGCTTGCCTTGATTGCGGAGCGTGACTGACCATACTTCCGCGTTCTCTCCGTCGGGGACGAACGCGCGCGCTTCAGCTTCGATGCTCTTGTATCGGCAAATGAAGCGACTGGTCCCCGGTGCATGCCGACACTCGTACTCGGCGAGCTGTGGCCCGGCGGCCTTTCCGTCCACGGACTTGCCGCGCACGGAAAATGGCTTGGCTACCGGTTGCCAGGTCACCGACCACACGTCACCGTCGTCCCGATCCTTGATGTAGAAATAGCGGCCAGGACGATCAGTGGGGACCGAATTGAATCGAAAACGCAACATGCGTCCCGACTTGGGCGACTTGTGGAAACCGTATCCCGAAGCATTGTTGGATACGATGGCGCAGTATTGATCAGTGCCAAGATAGTTGACCCACGAAGCCGGAGTGTCGGGTCGAAAGATCACATATTCCTGCGTGGCGTCGTCGAAGTATCCGTATTGCATGGTGAGCTATTCTATCGTCCAAACCGGGCGTGCCTTCTGCGGCGCCGGGGGGCCCAAACAAAGCCACGGGGTTGATCCTCGCGCAAGCACGCGGCGCCCGGGGGCCAAAATAGCGCGGTTCTGCGCCGTGCCCCTCCCAGCAGTCGACGCGCCTTGCACGCGGCACGATCCGCCGACACGCTAGTCCTCGTGACACACCCCCCGGCGGCGGACCTTGAACCCAAGTTTAGGGCTCAGCTCATCGACGAGGCGACCGTCGTCGAGAGGGGGGAACAAGTAAAGGTTTGGTTCGTTCCGTTGAACGACGCATGGGTGCGGGCCAAGGACCACCCGCTCGCGGTGGTCGACGGGGACAGTGGCGAAAACAACGCGTCGTTTTGCCCACCGGGAACTATTTGGCAGCGCACCATCGAGCTCACACTCCCCGCCAAGACACCCCTGCTCTGTCGCGTCACTCGCCCGCTGGTCGAGTCATGGGCGACCGTGGACTATTTTACCAAGGACCGTCGTGCGATGCGACGGCACGTGGAGGAGCGTTGGTATCGTCTCATAGGAAACTACCGCATGGGCAGATGTGATGAACCACAGAGCTTTGCTGAGGCTCGCCAATTGCATGAACGAAATCAGGGCAAACCCGTCGCTAAATGAGGCCCGCCCGGGCGAACAATTCCGTCTTCCTCCGTCTCGCCTCGGCCAGCACGTCCAAGTACTCGGCATTGTCGCACCAGGCCCGCTGCCAGCCTTGTTGTCTTCCCACTGGACGCCCCGCCACCACACCCCATTGGATAGCCCCTGTGGTCGAACCATAGGCCATGACCCTGCCTAGGTTTCCTCCCGGAAAAAGTGCTGGGTGATCTTCATCCAGGACTAAGAAGTTCGCGATGGCTCCCACTGCGAGCGGCGAACACCCAGCGAAACCGGGGAGTTTGTGCGCCCAACCATCAAACGCCCGCCCATCGCCGAGTTTGAGCAACGCTCCCGGCTCGATGAAGGACGTCTTTCCCACAGCCTGCTTTCGTGCAGCTTCCAGGCGCTGTCCGCTCAAAAGCTGTCCCAGCTGCAGGTGCTCACTGCGCTCTTGGCCAAAGCTGACAGCGAGTGCCGCATTGCCTGCGACCAGAGGCAACTCGCGCTGTACGTCGAGCGCGTCGTTGCTGGCCACGCAATCCGTTCCGAGCGCGATGGCACCACCCGCGCGCGCCCAATTGTCGAGCGGCCCCACGACGCCAAACTGCAGCTGCGAATACGGGCAGTAAGCAAGGAGCCACCCGCGACGCACCAAGTCTTCGATGCGCGATTGGGACAAATGTAGTCCATGCGCGATCATCACTTGGCTATTATCCAGGGCGTCCGCAATCTCCGCTAGACCACGATCACAACTGCCATGGTGCCGCTCGAGCTCCGTCAGTTCTTCGAGCGATTGCGCCAAGTGCATGTGCACCGGTAAACCATGCTTCGCGGCGAGCGCGGCGATGCGCTCAAACAGGCTCAAGCTGACGGTATCACCCGCGTGTGGCCCGAACGCGGCGGTGATGCCCTGGTCGCTCAATTCTCGGTCGGTCGCGATGTCGAGCGTGGCGGCCATTTGTTCTTCCCAATCGCGGGCGAACGGACCATGTAGGTTCTGCAGCGTCGGCGCAACGGTGCCAGGCAGGCCAACATGACTAAGCGCCCGAGCTACAGCGCTCCCAAAATAATAGTGATCGAAGACATACAAGCAGCCCGAAAGCAGGCTTTCATAGGCACCCAAGCAGGTGAAGGCGAAGACGTCCTCGGCCGTGAGCGCTGATTCGATGCGAAAGAAGACATCGGTGACGACGTTCCCCGAGCGCGCCATCTGGTTCGTTAAGCCGCGCAGGGCGGACATGGCCAAGTGTGTATGCGCGTTGACCCAACCGGGGACGATGGGGGACGCGCCGACGTCATACACTGGGAGGTCTTGGTGCCGCTCGCTATGCAATGGGCCCAAAGCACGCACCTCATGTGCGGCACGCAGCTCCGCGATGCGGCCATGTCTCACGCGGATGCCGAGCGGCAACTCCAAGAGGTCATCCGCGATCCCTGCGTAGCTAGCGCCAGCAAGTTGAGCAGCCGAGACGAGCACGTGATTCGATACGACCCAAAACTCTCCCGCCGCGGACTGCATATCGCTAAGTATACCGCACCCAAGGTCGCATATCGAAGAGAAGCAAAGCTCATCAGCAAGCCTCGGCTGCGTCGACTTCTGCTGATAAATTATCCCCCATGCCCAAACCGCTTCCCACGCGAAAGACCGTCAAGAAACCCCCGCTAGCTCAGGCTGAGGCTCCTCGGGCACGGACGTTCGTTGTCGAAGATTGTTTTCAGGCTCGTCGTGAGAAGTCGACGTTGCCGATTTTCGTGGTGAGCGTGGCAGACTTTGCAACTTGGCTCGGGTCAGCGCCCACCGAGATCCAGGCTTGGCTGGCCGTCAACCAATTCAAACCCAAGGCTGGCGCGTGCGCGCTCTTGCCCCAAGCAGAAGGTTGCGCGGGCGTCGTCATCACGGTCAGCGATCCGTTGTGCCCTTGGGACTACGCCGGCCTGGTGCGCGTGTTGCCCCCCGGCTCTTACGAGGCCGAGCCTGAACTCGAACCCCAGCAGGGCGCGGCGTTGTGCTTGGGCTGGCTGCTCTCCAGCTATCATTTTGATCGCTACAAACAGAAGCCACGCACCGCCAAGCGCACCTTGGTGTGGCCCGAAGGAACCGACCAGGAATTCGTCCTTTCCGTGGGCGAGGGGGTGTGTCTGGCCCGTGACCTGGTCAACACGCCGGCAGCCGACATGGGCCCGGCTGAACTCGTGGCCGCAGGCCTTACCGTGGCCAAAGCGCATGGGGCAAAGACCTCGACGCTCGTGGGAGACGCCCTGCTCAGCGCCGGATACCCCATGGTGCACGCGGTCGGACGAGCCTCCTCGCGCGAACCGCGCCTGTTGGATCTGCGTTGGGGCAAGGTGTCGCATCCTCTGGTGACGCTGGTGGGCAAGGGCGTGTGTTTTGATACCGGGGGGCTCGACATCAAACCCCCGCAGTACATGAAGCTCATGAAAAAGGACATGGGCGGCGCTGCGTTGGTGCTCGGTTTGGCTCACGCCATCATGCGACAGAATCTGCCGCTCAGGTTACGCGTGTTGATCCCCGCGGTGGAAAACAGCGTCTCGGGCAACGCAATGCGTCCGCTCGATGTGCTCTCCACGCGCAAAGGGATCACGGTCGAGGTGGGGGACACCGACGCCGAGGGTCGATTGATCTTGGGGGATGTCTTGTTTGAAGCGGCCGAAGAAAAGCCTGATCTCGTGATCGATGCCGCCACGTTGACAGGTGCGGCGCGGGTAGCACTGGGGCCGGAAGTGCCTGTGGTATTTGCCAACCGCGATGCCACGTGGGAGCAGCTGCAGAGTTGCAGTGAACGCACGTATGACCCCTTGTGGCGTCTACCCCTCTTCGAAGGCTACCGTAGGAAATTGGAGAGCAAGGTCGCCGATCTGTGCAACATTTCACCCGATCCTTACGCTGGAGCGATCACCGCGGCGCTGTTCCTGCGCGAATTCGTGACCACCGACACGGATTGGGTCCATGTGGACACGATGGGGTACAACATGGACTCACGACCTGGTCGCCCCGCAGGCGGAGAAGGCTTAGCGCTGATGGCGCTCCTTGCGCTCTTGCGTGAACGCTACAAAAAGGACAGCTTCGATGCGAGTGGCGCGGCCAAGCGCAGTGCGCGCAGCGCTCGCGTCAGCAAGACCACGGTGCGTTCGACGGCGGCCCCACGCCCCACGCGCAAGGCCGGCGTCGGGGCTCGCCTCCGGCGCAAGTCCACGCTGCACTGATGTTCCCAAGGAACGGCCTCCCCAGAGTGAACAGCAGCTGCTTAGGTGACGATCCAACCGAGCAGGCAGCTGAAGGACACCATCGCAAGTAGCGCTGTGACGCAGCCGTACCCACGATTTGCCCGTCCTTCACCATCCGGCGCGGCCACACCAACCTGCTTCATCCTTCACCTCGAATCAGCTTCAGCTCAAGTGTGTCTCGACCGCTTCATAAATGGAAGCGACCGCTGCATCAACTTGAGATGCGTCCGTGCCACCGGCCTGGGCCATGTCGGGTCGACCTCCCCCCGAACCGCCCACCTTGGAAGCGGGAAGCTTGATCAACTCTCCGGCTTTCAAGCGATCGAGCAGGGGCTTGGCCACGGTCACCACCAGGGCCACCTTGGTTCCCTCCACCGCCCCAACCAAGACAACTGCGTCACCGAGTTTGTCACGCAGTTGTTCAGCGAGTTCGCGCAACGCGCCGCGGTCACTCACGTTGCTCTTGACTCCCAGGACCTTGACGCCGCCAATTTCACGCACGCCGTCGAGCAGGCTGGCCACGCCACCCGTGCCTCCGGTCATCACTTGTTTCTTGAGAGCTTCGACTTCCTTCTCGAGAGAGCGCTGCCGTTCGAGCAACTTGCCGACCTTCTCGGGGAGTCCTTCGGGCGTGGTCTTGGCCAGGTTGGCCAGCTGGTCCAGCGTTCCTTCCGTCCGTCGCAAATAGGCGAGCGACCCCAGGCCGGTGGTCGCGAACAAGCGCCGCACGCCTGCGGCGACCCCTTGTTCGGACGTGATCTTGACCAGACCAATGTCGCCCGTAGCGCGCGCGTGAGTGCCTCCGCACAGCTCCGTGGAGGGCCCCATGGTCAGCATGCGCACCACGTCGCCATACTTTTCCTCGAAGATCATCATGGCACCACGTTTGCGCGCTTGGTCCATGGTCAGCACCTCGGTACGCACCGGGTGGTTGAGCAAAACTTCTGCATTGACCAGATCCTCGATTTCCTTCACTTGCGCCTCAGTGAGGGCCGCATTGTGGGTGAAATCGAACCTGAGACGTTCTGGGCCCACCAGCGAGCCCTTTTGTTGTGCATGGCTGCCGAGCACCTTACGGAGCGCCCAGTGCACCAGGTGCGTCGCTGAGTGGTTGCGACGCGTGGCCTGACGCAATTGTCCGTCCACGATGGTGCGCACGGACTGCCCAAGCGCAAGCCGCCCCTGGGTCAGTTGACCGCGATGAACCGAAAGGCCCGCGACAGGCTTGGTGGTGTCGGTAATTTCTGCCAGCACGCCGTCGGCCTCGATGCGTCCCTTATCGCCCACCTGACCGCCGCTTTCTCCGTAAAAACTGGTTTGGTCGGTGACAATTTCCACCTCCACAGGCTCCGCGCCCGCCTCGACGGACTCAACCAGGGCGCCACCGACGATGAGCGCCATCACGCGGCCAGTATCGCTCTCGCGCTCATAGCCAGAAAAGCTCACGGCTTCCCCTGGCACGCGGGCGAGCGCAGCGCGATAGACCGACTCCACTGCGGCGTCTTTACTCACGAAGGCACTGCGCGAGCGGGCGCGGTTCAGCTCTTGTTCGTACCCAGCGTGGTCAACTCCAATGCCACGCTCCTGACAGATCACCTCCGTCAGATCGAGCGGAAAGCCGTACGTGTCGTACAGCTTGAACGCGTCTTCACCGGACAGTACCGGCGATGATTGATCGCCAAATGCGTCAAAGCGCTCATGCAAGAGTGACAAGCCGCGCTCGATGGTCTGTCGAAATCGCACCTCCTCACCTTCAATGACGCTTTGAATCAAGTCCTTGCGCTCGACAAGCTCGGGGTACTGAGCCCCCATCGTTTCAACGACCTTGCCGGCTACCTTGTGCAGGAAGGGCTGAGCGATGCCCAAGCGATGGCCGTGACGGATCGCACGGCGCAGCACGCGCCGCAGTACGTATTCACGACCAGTCTTTTCAGGCAAGACGCCTTCGGCGATCAAAAATGCCCCCGTACGCGCATGATCCGCGATCACTCGCATGCTGACGTCGTCCGGGGCCATCGTGGCGTGATACGGCTTGTTTGCGATGCCGGCCGCCTCGAGCACCAGATTCTCCAGTAGGTCGACGCCGTAGTTGGAGCGCTTGCCCTGCACCACGCTCGCCAACCGCTCGAGCCCAGCACCGGTATCGATGCTCGGGCGCGGCAAAGACGACGTAACGATTTGGCCATCTACAAGCGTCCTTTCAAACTGCATGAACACCAAGTTCCAGATTTCCATCCAGCCGTTGCCCTGCTCGTCCTGCTCCAGTGTGAGACGCGAGGGGTCGATGGTGGGCCCATTGCAGAAGAAAATTTCGCTCGACGGACCACACGGCCCGGTGTCACCCATCTGCCAAAAATTGTCGGCACCCAAGGGGATGATGCGGTCATCACCCCACCCCGTCAGTTTCTTCCACAGCGTGGCCGCCTCTTCATCCCGAGGGATCCCAGCATCACCCTCAAAATAGGTCACGCACAGCCGGTCCTTGGGCAGCTCCACCACCTTCGTCAGGTACTCCCAAGCGTACACGATGGCTTCTTCTTTGAAGTAATCGCCGAAGGAGAAGTTGCCGAGCATCTCGAAGAAAGTGTGATGGCGCGGTGACGGGCCCACGGCTTCGAGGTCGTTGTGCTTGCCGCTGATGCGAATGCACTTCTGACTGGATACCGCACGGACGTAATCACGCGTCTCTTTGCCCGTAAAGACGTCCTTGAACTGAACCATCCCTGCGTTATTGAACATCAAGGATGGATCGTTGCGCGGGATCAATGAGGAGCTGCGGACAACCTCGTGGCCGTGCTCGGCAAAGAAGTCGAGAAAGGACTGACGGATCTCGGTGGTGGTCTTAGTCATGGCCGCGCACGCACTAGCACGGCTTTTGGCCCCCGCGCGATAGCATCAAAAAGCCAGGAAAAAGCTGGCCAGAGCTAAGTCCGCGGCGGTTCCCCCGCCGGTCTCGATTCCGATGGTGTAAGCTCGTAGAGCGCGCCATCCTTACCTTTACCCGGCCAGCGATCGAGGCGCAGATCACGCTGGACAATGGCCCGCTCGAGCACCCTCAAGAAGACTGCGTCAAAGTAGAAGTACGATAGCGGGAAGGCCACAGGGGCATCGAGCACCAAGAGCTGATGCCGCCCGGGGACCAGAACCTGCGCAAGTGCCCGAAAGGCACCATCCGTCGACTTATCCACTTGAGATCGCAGGGCAAACAACGCCGCAGGCGCATCATAGATCGACTGAAAGGGGCCATGGACGAACGCGAGCAGATCAAGCGTCGGCGGGAGCACTTGATAAATCGCTTCCTGCCATTTCCACATCAATTGATGTGCCGCGGGGAGATCCTGCGCCGCGGCCAGGCAAAATGTCGGGTTGGTGCCCGCGATGACCCCTGACCAGCTGCTGTCTGGTCCCAGCCCCTGCTCCATTACATCGGTCGCGGTTGGCTCATACCACTTGACCGCCTCAGTGAGGGCGCAGCGCAACTCGGACAGCTCCAGGGCGGAGCCCCCTGCCAGCTCGAACGCCACCCACACCGCCAGCAGCGCGGCAGCAGCCGGGCCTACGACCCGCAACAAGGAGTCCGACTCCGACAGCGGCAGGTGTTTGAGCACGGTCAAGTTGCGCTGCATGCGCTCAGGCACCTGCGCCCTCACTTCCGGCTCATCGCGCGTCGTCACCACCACGCAGTGCGCGTACGGAGCCAAGCGCCCGAGTACCATGCGGGCATGAGGCGACAAGCCTTGGGAAAAAACAACGAGTCCGCGACTGCCTGCAGCTGGACCTCGCTCACCCAAGAAGCTGGACACGGTGCGTTGATGAGCCACGACCCCGCGATCACTCAGCACCTCGACCATCAGGCGCGCTGGACCTTCAGAGCCACCCACGCCCACGACGTCCCACTGGTCGCACCGGGGAAGCGGCTCCCAGCCACCTGCAGTCAAAAGCGTCGCCTGCAGAGTGCCTGGAATGGCGCGCAAGCGTTGCTGGAGCAGCCCGTCAGAACTGAAGCTGGAAGCGCTCATGAGCCCTTCTCCGTTTTTGCGGGTTGCCGTCTCGGGTCAAACTTGTGGCGCCCCATCTCTCGTAGATAACACACGAGTTGGTCCAGGTCCGCTTCGCTCAGGTGCGGATGGGCGGGCATGTTTCCATAGCGAAACGTCGCGGGGTCTTTGATGTAGGCGCGCACGTCTGCCTCAGCTCGATAGTCGAGGATGTTGCGCGGAATATTCAGATCAGGCCCCAGGGACCCGCCTTCACCATTGATGGCATGGCAACGCTGACATTGCGCTGCAAACAGCTGAAATCCTGTCGCAGCACAGGCGCTTTCAGCAAAGCCCCCGGGGGGCGTGACGTGCTTGAGCCCCTGCCCTGCATGGACCTTGCTGATGCTGACGATGCCCCATGGCCGCGGGTGGGTCTCCAGATTCGTCCAGTCGTTTCCTGACCAGAATAAGTAGAGAGGACGCGGATCCGCCTTGCGCTGGGTGATGGGCGCAAATGGCGGATGATCCACATCAAAAAAAGCGATGAATGCCCGCTCGCTCTGGGCCAGCTGCGCGCTCATGCGCACCTTGTAACCATCCACGGCCGAGAATTCGATCTGGGTGTCAGGCACTTCGGCCGAGCTGGGCCACCAACTTCGCAGGAGTTCAGCTAAGGGCACGGCCACGAACCGCTTATTGGTTTGATAGTAAGGATCAAAGGTATCCACCACGCGCGGGGTCAACTTGGCCAGGATCTCGCTCAAGATGAAGGTGCGGGTCCCGTGATCATCGACCACCTGGAGCGTGCCTTGGACGGCCTTGGCCAGAGCCAAGGGATCCAGTCTCTGCGCTACCTCCGACTCAGTCGCAAAGGGCGCGGGCTTTGAGCGATGCACTTCCCTCTCTCGACAACCCAAGAGCAATGTCGCCAGTGCCGCGCATGTGCAAAGGAGCCGGGCAGGCGTGCCGTTGAAGCGCGCCGCAACAGCCTGCGACGTCCGTCCTTCAGTCACTCCCCAGCAAGCGCGATCCTTCATGCTTGTTTTGGTGTAGCTCCCAACTCGGAGTCGCTCAAGAGGCCCAGACGCCGCGCCCGGCTCCAACTGAACGGCAAGAAAAATGCATAGTACAGCTGATTGGGAACCACGCGCAGTAAGAACCCCACGTCGTTTCCAGCCAGAATGATGACATCTGCAAGCGCCCACAATCCATAATAGGTCAGCGCATAGAGACAAAGGTCGCGCTTGAAGGTGCGCGCTGTTCCGCGGATGTCGCGTAATTTCGGCAGGAAAACCAGCAGCACCAGACTGAAGAACAAGAGTTCGTACACCAAGAACACGCGACGCCCGGACGCGAAGTGCTCGGGAAAAGCGCGCACGAGCAGCGCCTGGGCGACTGGGACAATCAGCGACAATCCTGTGGCAACCACGAGCGAACGTGGCAAAAATGCCACACTGCGCGCAGGCGGACTCTTAAAAAACTCATGAAAGAAAAACCAGCGCAAGTCACCAAGAATCACAAAAAAGATGGCCACCGCTTGGGCCGCGCCGGGCGACATCGACAGCAGCTGGACTAGCGGGCCGGTACACAGCGCATCAGCCATGCTGAGCACGGTAAAGATGCGCCAAATGCGCGCCAGCCGTCCTTGCTCGCCTCGCAGCTGCCAAAGGAAGAGGGCAGGCACGATGAGGAGCGCCCACGGGTGTTGGATCGGACTGTCATAGAAGGACTGAAACATAAATCAGGCGATGCGCCCCAGGTTGCTTTGGGTCAGAATGTGCATGCACGCTTCACATGGGCAACAGGGATATACTGGAAATGGTAGGGCAAAGCGAAACGCAGGCGCGGCCAACCCGTGGCAAGAGCGAGCCTTGGCTGGAAGCCGCCTTCGTGTTTGGGGGCGGAGTCATTCAGCTCTGGGGTTGGGTGCGCTACTTGGTCACCGACCCTGGTGTGGTGATGCCCGTGCTGGGCTGCCTCATTGGCTGGCTGGTGGCCGACGCCATCTCAGGCATTGCGCATTTTTTGGCCGACAATTTTGGGAGCATCGATACACCCTTCTTGGGTCGTACGGTCATCTCCACGTTTCGCGAACATCACAGCTCGCCCACACATATGCTCGAACACGGATTCTTGGAGCGCAACGGCTGGAATTTCTTTGGCGCGGGGTTGATCGCGCTGCTCAGCACCCTCACATTGGGCGCAGGTAGCTTGCTTGGTCCCATCGGCCTCAGCGCCGGGCTCATTCTGTCCTTCACCAACCAGATTCATGCTTGGGCGCACAGCGCGACACCACCGTATTGGGTCGCCGTATTGCAGCAGGCCGGGTTCTTTCTTTCTCCCACTCTGCACAGCGAGCACCATGCTCCGTTTGAGTCAGCTGGACAGCCCGCACCTGGACCGCAGCACATTGTTGGTCAAAAGAGCGCTAGCCCGTACGTTGCCTGTCCGCGCAGCGCGCGGGAGCTTTTGCGGCGGCTGCTCAGTGAACACTACTGTATCTCCAGTGGGTTTTGGGACCGCGTGTTCAATTGGATGCGGCGCCCCGCAACAGCAGCTCTTGATATACAGCCCAATAGGAGCGAGTGATGATGCGCGGGTGGTAGTGCCGGGCCACCTCCAGCTGACCATGCTGGCTCCATGCGGCGCGCTGCTCCGCGCTCTTGAGCGAAAGCACTGCGTCCAGCCAGGCCTTGGGTGCAAGAGGCAAATGTTGCGCGCCCTTGAGACTCTCCAAGGGGCCCTGCCCCAGAGCGAACACGGGCGTACCCAAGCTCATCGCCTCCAGCAAAACCAGCGGCAGGTCCACCTTGCCGTACAGATCGTCGACTGGAAACAGCAGCGCACAACTGGTGGATAACAACGCCCAGATGTCGGAGACATTCTCCACGATCTGCACCACGTGCGGGTTGGCCGCGCGGCGCAATTGCTCAGCGAGCTCCCGACTTTTGGCCGTCTTGGTGCGATACGCAAGGATCAATCGAGCCTCTGGCCAGCTGGCCTTGAGCAATTGGGACCAATCGAGCAACCACTGCCCGACTCCGCTTACTTCGAGATCTCCGGGGTAAGTGAACAGAGGCGTCGTTTCCCCAACTCCGAGCTGCCGTCGCACACTCATCGTCCGCGCCGCATCGGGCTCCGTCACCTCCGGACACGGAGGCGGGATCTCAAGCAGCATAGGCGGTGTCTTTCCGTCCATCTGAAAGGCGCTTTTGAACTGCCTCAAGGTCCACGCGCTCTGCGCGACGACGACATCACCAAACAACAGTTGTTCGGGCCGCTCGAAGTTTCGCGGTGGGGAGGCGATGGTTTGACACACCAGTGCCCTGCGCACCCGCGCCAACAAGCCGAGGGCACGGCTTGCCCTTACGTTGGGAGCAAAGACAGAATGCCACAGCTCCACCTTGGGGCTACGCAAGAGCCAGGAAAATGCCTGTAGGTTCTGGGTCAGGCTGGGCGCAAACTGCCCAGCGTCCCGATACACCGCGTGGCTGATCGCGCTGCCGGAGAGCTCAGGCGTACCTTGCCCAGTCGACATCACATGCGCTTGGATCTCCGGCAAGTGCAGACATAGGTCGCGCACGAGGCATTTTGATCCGTCGCGGTACGGTGCGACAATGGGCTTGGAAACGAAGAGCACGCTGGGGCGCGCCGTTTGGTCCATAGGCCACCTATAGCGAAACTCCTGGCGTGCGTCTCAAACACCCAACAACAATATGCACGTCCAACAGGTCATCGAAGTTTTGGGGCTCGTGGCTCATCCGGAAGGTGGCTTTTATCGTGAGACCTTTCGCGACCCACTTCCCCAGGACGGACGCAGTCACAGCACGGCCATCTACTTTCTACTGCCCGGCGGCTCGTGGAGCCGTTTTCATCGCGTCGATGCGAGCGAGGTCTTCCATTACTATGCGGGGGCTCCTCTAGAGCTCTCGTTGCGTGCGGATGTGCGCGCTGCACAGGACGAGATCATTCACGTGCTGGGCCCTGACTTGATCGCCGGCCAGCGTCCGCAGTGCGTGGTGCCTGGCGGAGTGTGGCAGGCCGCACGCAGTACGGGGGAGTACTCTTTAGTCGGGTGCACCGTGAGCCCCGGCTTTTCCTTCAGCCATTTTGAGCTCGCCACCGACTAGCCACGGCTCGGGCCGCTCTCCGAGCGAAGCGGCCCCACTGTCTTGCCGAAGCAAGAGCAGCGGGGCCATCCCATCAGACGAGGCGCACAGACGAGCGCCGCGGCTCAAGCGAGCTCAGTCCATGTCCTCGGCCGGCCCGCCCTCGGGGCAGCCGTCGGTCTTTTCTTCCTTTTTCCCTTTGCCGTCCTCGGCGTCATCGATGCACTCATCTTGGTCATCAGGGATCCCGTCCCCGTCATTGTCCGGATCCGGGCAACCATCTTCATCTTGGTAACCGTCGGTGTCTTCCGGTTCGTTCGCGCACTTGTCAGCTTCGTCCGTCACACCGTCTTTGTCGGTGTCGGCCACGTCGGGACAACCGTCGTCGTCTTCGAAATTGTTCTTGTTCTCGGCCTCCTTGGGGCAGCGATCCTGCGCGTCCAAGATGCCATCTTTGTCGTCGTCAGGGTCCGGGCAACCGTCATTGTCCTCGAACTCATCGACGTCCTCGGGCTTCTCGCGACACTTGTCCGCGTCGTCAGGCAAGCCATCGTTGTCGTTGTCCAAATCGGGACAACCATCGGCGTCCTCAAAGTTGTCCAAGTCCTCAGCGGCATCGGCACACCCGTCCTTGTCATCAGGGAAGCCATCACCGTCCGAGTCCGACACGGTGGAGTTGTAGGTCACCCCCAAAAAGGCGCGTGCGGTAGGAACCCCGACGCCCTTGAATACGCCAGCGCCACCGCCGAGCAAGATGCCCAACTGATCGCCAATGGGGAAAATCTTGGCCCCGGCATCAATCTCGACCGACGTCGAGCCCAAATCCTTGGTGCTGAAATCCGTGGCCCCAAAGCCATCGACGACCACTTTGATCAAGGGTGAAATCGTATAACCCACCGCGGCGCTCCAGCGCATTTCGGGACCAATCGTCGTGCCACCGCCGATGTCCGCGGTCTGCCGGTAGATGCCGCCCAAATTCACGCCGTAGCTAAATGGCCCCAAGTCGCCGTCGACGATAGCGGCCAGGCCCATCGTGGGTGAACTGTTGCCGATGTAACTGCCTTCAGCGGTGAGCGAACCGGTGGGCGCCGTGCCAGTCAGATAAGCACCAACCCGCAAAAGCTCACCGGGGTCGCCGTAGATTCGACCTTTGACCTCCACCTGCACGTCACCCAGGCCCACGGCACTCAGGCCGCCCGGCTCGGCGCTCGCACCACCGTTTTCCGTTGCGACCAGACCGTGACCTTTGACCCAGCTCACCGGCACCTTGAGGCCAACCTGAATGCGGTCGATGATGCTGAGCGAACCCAGCAAGTCACCGGTGACCATGTTCTCGACCACCTTGATCTCAGTCGGGTCTTCGTCGGTGCAATCGGTCTCACAAGCCATCACCGTGAACGGCTCGAATGAGTAGTTGGCCACCAATCCTGCGGTCCAACTGAGATGACCACTGACGGCCGCCGAGCGCGTCACCAAAAAATTGTTTGACCCCGGAGCGGGATCGAAACGCTGAACCGAAACTTCATCATCGATGATTTGGGCGTTGGCTGATTGTGCGAGGACGACCCCGGCACCAAAAAAACCAACCGATAAAATTTTTGACCTGAGGGACATGGGCAATGACTTGTCTCCGAGTGCTGGACTCTTGCTGATGTGGTGGGATATCACGTCAAACCCGCCACGGACTTGAGGCTCTCACAGGGCTCGGGTCAGGCGCAACTCATCAAAATTGTGCACTTTAGTGCGAGATCATCCGCCCCAGTAGGTGCGAAGGCGGCACCGCGGGATCACGCGCTCGTCCAGCCTGCCGACCATGCACGAGGACCGACCGGGCGTGGGGAGCCCGGCAAATGACAGGCCAAACCGACCGGCGCTTTGCCGCTTTTTTTGTGCTTTCACTCAGCGAACGGGACGAATCGATGTATAGGGAGGGCCACCCATGCGTATCGGACGTAACGTAGCCCCTTTCGTGGCGGTAAAACCTCTCTTTTTGGCTTATTGTGCGGGCACGCTGGTGCAACTGAGTGCACCTTGGGCTGCCGCGCAGAGCCAGGGCAGCAGTCCATCTGCGCCCACCACCACACCGGCACAAGGCGCCTCCAGCTCGCCTGGCGCACAGGGCGAGGCAAGCTCCAGCGCGGCCACAGCTGACGAAGAATCTGCCGCGGAGGCCGAGGGTACACCCACCTCGCCCGACACAACTGTTCCGGCTGAGGGCAGCGCCGCTGCAGCTGACGGTAGCGACAGCGACGAGCAAGCTGCGGGTGAGCGTACCCTTCCGCCGCCTTCCCCTTCAACCAGCCCGGCGGGCGGCGCCACGATGGACCCCAATCTTGGCTTTGGCTCCTACCCGAGCCCGGCCAGCGACGAGGCTGAGCTGCGCCAACAAGGTAAGGACCGCCCCAAAGACATCGAACCGGATCGCGTGTTCGCTGAATCGTGGTGGGCCCACACCCGCCCCACCGTGGAGTTTCACGGCAATTTTCGCGTGCGTTCTAGCCTGTATCACAATTTCAGCTTCAACCGCATTGACTCGCCCGAGTCTGCGTTGTGGCCACGACCGTTAGACGATTATTATACCGACCTGGACGGGAACGAACACGGCGCACAGGTGTGTACGCCCGACGAAAATGGCACCGGCAGCAGCGACGACCCTGAGTCCGCGACCGTCGGTTGCAAAAGTCCCACCCAAGGCGGGGCCGACATTCGCTTCCGCATCGAACCCGCCATCGTCATCAGCGACAACCTGCGCGTCCGTTCGCAAATTGACCTGCTCAGCAACCTGGTCATGGGCTCCACGGCGCAAGGCAACATCAATTTCCCCGCCAACAACGGCTACCAAGTGGGACAGCGCAGCGGCTACGTGCCCATCGGGGGCTTGGCCTCTTCCCAAGATTCCCCCATGAGCGGCGTCAACAGCCTGCAGGACGCGATCGCCGTGCGCAGGGTGTGGGCTGAGTATGACACACCCGTCGGCCAGCTGAAGTTTGGCCGCATGCCCGATCATTGGGGTCTAGGCATGTTGTACAACGCCGGTGACGACCTCGATGGTGACTACCAGAGCACGGCGGATCGCATTGCGTTCACCACCGGGCTTCCCTCGTGGAGCACCTACTTGGGCGGGTCCTGGGACTTTCAAAATGAAGGCGCAACCAGCCAAGGTTTCTCCGATCCGGGTGAGCCCGCCTACGACCTGTCGCAACGCGACGATGTGAGCCGCATCAACTTGCAGCTGTATCGACGCATGGACCCGCAGCTGGAGCGCAACGCGCTCGCCAAAGGCAAAGTCGTGGTCAATGGCGGCATCTATGTCTCCTACCGCTGGCAACGCATCGCCAATGACATTCCCGGCACGTGCGACATTGGCGCCGCTGCGCTCGATTGTCAGCAGGGGCAAGCTGCGCAGGGCATGACCCGCCGCGGCATGAAACTGTGGACCCCCGACGTCTACTTCGAGATCAAGTACAAGAAGTTCTCCGCCCAGGTCGAAGGCGCCACCCAACAAGGCCGCTTCGAACGCCTACAAAACCCCAATGAGGATCTCGAGGTCTTCAATTGGAAGATGAGCCAGTGGGGCGTCGCCGGCGAGATCAAGCAGAGATTGGTCGAGGATCGACTGCTGCTCGGTTTCTACTCGGGCTATTCAACAGGTGATGGTGACGTGGACAGCTTGGTCCCGCCCCCAGGCATTCAGCCACAATATGGTGATCGCAATATCGAGACCTTCCGCTTTCACCCCGGCTACCGCGTTGACTTGATCTTGAATCGTCAAATTTTGGGCCGCGTGCAGGGTAGTTACTACTTCAAGCCCATGGCCCAGTACGATTTCATCCGCAAGAGTTCGGGGCTCAAGGTAGGCGGGCGAGCCGAGGCGATTTGGACGCGCGCCAGTAACTTCATGCAGACGCCCGGACACCGGCGCGATCTTGGGATCGAATTGGACGCGAGCGTCTACTACCAATCCAAAGATGGTTCATTGAACGCGCGCGAGGACCTGACAGGCGGCCTGTTTGCGATGATGCAATACGGGGTGGTGTTCCCGCTGGGTGGTCTCAACTACCTGCAGGAAGATGAAAAGGACGCTGATTTGAAGCTCAAGCCAGCCCAGCTCGTACGCATGTTCTTGGGCGTTGCCTTCTGATCGCGTGGGCCAGCTGAGGGGGCCTGACAGCTGTTTTCCTTGGGCTGCTCGGGCCATGTCGCCCCCGGCTGGCTCACCCGCGCACGGGCAGCACCAGCTCAAACCAGGCTGTCTGCCTTGGGTCGCAAAAAGAACCCGGCCACACTGGCGCGTACGTGGTGCCCGGCTGCCGCGCTCACCTTCGCCACCATGTGGGGCGCACCGGAGAGCACCACCAAGCGGTTGGGCTTGGGCATGATGAAATTGCCACAACCCACCTCGAGCAGCGCGTCGGAGTACGGCTCCGTTTCAAAGCGATAGCCCATGATGGGCAAGGCCGCCCCATCCGTCTCGGCAATCAACAGCTCTCCACCAAAGTGCGCGTTCCACACCGGGTGCGCGTAATAGATGAACGCTCCCGCGTAGAGCTCGTGATCGTCCACATGCCAGGAGAGCGAGGTGTCCTTGGGGTAAACATAGGGCCGTCCCACGATGCGGTCCCAAGCGCCTGCGACGTGGTTTTCTTGCAGGTCGGCTCGCTTGAGCACCGCGCGCAAAAGCGTCTGCACGGGCGACTCAACCTTGGTATTTTCAGGCGAATTTCCGCTGCGGTCCAGCACGCACTCAGCCCCCGCCAAGGGTACGCCGTCATCCAGCTTCCACGCCCCGTGCGTGCGCGAGACGGGCAACAGGTCCATGAATTGGAAGGCCGACCACAGCTCGGTCCACTTCTCTTCGCTCAAGAAATCATCGACGACAGAAAAATTGGGATGCGAAAACGTGTCGCCCATGCCCGCGACCATAGGGAAAGACGCACTCGAGATCGAGGGTTACAAGACGAACTCGCCCACCGCCGCCAGTTGGGCGCCGAGGTCGAGCGCTTGCGGGCGTGGGGCGGCGTTGATGAAACGAATGATGCGCTCGATCACCTCACTCGATTTCAAGATGCGGCCGTGTCCCAGGCCGTCCGTCTCAAAAAATGGCACGGACCACAGCTCTGCCAAGCGGGCCGTGTCGTGCGCGAAGGTGAGCTTGTCCTTTCGGTCGTGGAGCAACAACAGATGGTCATGGGGGCGCTCAATCCGCGACAAATCCAGCTCGGCACGGCGAAAGCCAACCCGCGCCTCCGTTGACCGCGCCAGGCGTTCGCGCGCCGTTTGACCGAGCGCAAAGTATTTTGCGAACTCATCGAGCGCAAAGTCAAACGACATGAGCGGAGCTACCATCACCGCGGCCTCGATACTGAGTCCCGCCTTGAGCGCAAGACTCAAGGCGGTCCCCCCAAGAGAGTGCCCGACGACTGCATGCACCGGGCCCACTAGCTGGCACGCCTGAGCCAACACCTCACTAAATTCTATCAAATTGCTGGTGACGCCTTTGGTCTCCCCATGCGCCGGCATATCAAACGACACCGCGCAGTAGCCCGCCTGCACGAACGCGTCTTGCATGGTCATGAATTGACCCATGTGGCCCTGCCAGCCGTGGACAAACACGACCACTGGGCCATGCCCTTGCGCGCGCACGCGCACGCGCCGTCCGCGTGAAACGAGCGAACCTACCACGCGGCCCGTGTGCGCGACCGGCCGAACGGCGCGCCCCGGGGTCATGAACAATTGGCGCAGCACGGGTGTGGTCACTGCCGGCGCGGCATCGACGAGGCGCTCCCAGAGGGGTCCCCAACTGGCTCTGCGAACGATCGTGCTGATTTTTGAGCTGTTCATCGCTTTCTCCTCGGGTGTGTGTCGATGGCTGCCATCCATGTGCGCGATTCAGCCGCGGCTCACGGGGGGCGCAGGGGATGCCGATTTCTGGCAGCTGTGGCCGGCATCCGAGCGCAGACGTTGCCAAGCCCGTCGCGCGTGGCGCTCGGAAGCCTCGTGGCGCAGCAGCCGAGCGTCCACGTGAAATTTCATCACGATGGCGTGCATTTCATAGGCAAACTGTGCGACGTCGAGATCCGCACGAAAGTCTCCACACTCCACCGCCAGGCGCGCCGCCTTCTCCAAGCCCTGGCTCAAGGCGCCAAACCAGCTCACCAAACGCTCACGCACCGGTCCTTGTCGGTCGTCCCATTCCAGCGCACCAGCGAGAAAGATGCAGCCGCCTGGCAGCTCGGGAGACGATTCCCAGGCGAGCCAATGCTCGAAGATGGCTACGAGCCTGGCCTCCCCGCGCCTGACCGCGAGGGCCGGGACAAACACCCGCGTTCGAAAATGCTCGGCGGCGGCATCCAGGATGTCGAGCTGCAGTTTCTCCTTGGACTTGAAGTGCGAAAACAGTCCGCTCTTCGACAGTCCCAGATCACTGGCCAAATCCCCAATCGTCAGCCCCTCCAGACCGACCGAGCTGGCCAGACGCAGCGCGTGCGCAATGATGCGCTGGCGCGTTTCATCGCCCTTGCTCAAGCTCAAATCATCATCTGGCACGCGACTGAAATAGCACGAACGTTCGGATTTAAAAGTTATAGAGAGAACAGGCAGTATTTCTACATCAATTCAAATAGTTAACGAACTTGTAGTCAAACCGAGAGCGCTCCCCCGCCCTGCTAGGCGAGCAATGGCCGAATGCGCTGCACCATTTCTACGGATGCATCAATCTCCGCCTTGCGCAGGGAAACGCTCTCGATGTTGCAGCCCAGTTTGAACCCTTTGCTGAGCGCAAAGTCGTGCAATTCGTGGAAACCCGAGACCGAAAGTTCAATCGACTTTTCCAAGATGTCGCCCGCGTACAAGAGTTCGTTCTTGAGCCAACTGGGCACATGCACGCCCAGCCACTCGACGAACTCCAACGTCTTGGCGGAACCACACGGGCTGAGCGTGACGTAGATGCGCGGCATGGGGAGATGTTGCCTCTGACAATTGTAGTACAGGTCGCTCAGCAAATTTTTGCTCTTGGTGACTGAATAGACAGCCTGGCTCACAAAAAACTGACAACCGCTGTTCACCTTGCGCAGCACACGCTCGTCTTCACCACCCAGCTCTTCGTGTCGCTCGGCGATCACGACGCCCCCCAGCGGTAAGGTGGGGACCACCGCGCGGCGTAATTTATAGGCATCGCCAATCTTCATCGCGACCGGGTGATCATCCGCTGGCGCCCCCACCAACACGGTCGCGCCGGAGCGCTCCTGCAACTGCACGAGCCAGGTGCTGAGCGCTGCTTCTGAATGGGTAGAGACCGACCGGTACACAATTTTCGGCAGCTCGACCTGGGCCAAGTAGTCATACGCGTATTCAAACGGGTCGATGCAAGCGACGAAAGGAAACGGGCGCTCCACTTTGGTGCGCGTCGACTCATCCTGCAAATCGTAAACAATCAAACCGTCCACGGGCAGATGGTTGATGCGCTGTGCCTGCAGTTCGGCAATCTCACGCCGACGCTCTTCTGGCGAAGACACCTTGGGTGGTGTGATGCCATAGAGAAGTTGGAGATCTGCCCAATCAGTCTTTGCTTTCATTTTGTGGTTGCAGCATGGTCGCACTCAGCGACCTTGCCAACAAGCCCTGTCGAGCCAGAGCGGCTCTAAAAAAGCGCAGTGGCGGCCGTACGGACGCAGCAACGGTCCGCCCAAAAGGCTTACAAAAGGCCGATCTGGAGCAGTCGCTCCCGCAGGAAGTCATCCGCAGTGATGGGCTCGGGGTACCGATTGGGTCGCGCAACGCTGACACAAGCAGGGAGCGTCTCAATGACAAAGTCCGAATTGAGATGCAGAAAGAAGGGCACCGAGTAGCGCGAAACGTCAGCCCAGGGTGGCGGCGGATTGATCACGCGATGGGTAGTGGAACACAGAAAGTGATTGGTCAAACGCTGCAGCATGTCACCCACGTTGCAGATGATGAGGTCGTCGCCGCTGGGTGCCGGGATCCACTCCCCTGCCTTGTGGAGCACCTCGAGGCCGGGTTGTTCCGAGCCCACGAGCAAGGTAATGAGGTTGATGTCCTCGTGGGCCGCAGCCCGTACGGCAGGCGAGCTGCTGTCAGGCCGCGCCAGTGCCAGGGGCGGATAGTGGAGCAAGCGCAGGATACTGTTGCCGACATCGACCTTGTCTTCAAAATAGCTGCAATCCAAGCTGAGCCCGCGCGCGATGGCGCTGAGCACGCGAACCCCGATGCGCTCCAAATGTCCGTACATTTGCAGAAGACAGCGCCTGAACTCAGGCGCGTCATCCGGCCATACGTTGCGCGGCAAGCGCCCGAGCGCCTGCAATTGCGCAGCGCTTGGAGACAGTCCTTGCTGGGGCAACGCGATGTCTTGCCTGCCCACGTGGAAAAATTCCTTGAGATCCGGGATGGACTGGTCCTTGGCCACTTCAACCCCAAAGGCGGTGTAGCCCCGTGCACCTGCACCTCCAGGCACGTGACACGCCATCTTTTGTTCGAGCGGCCGCTTGAAGTATTGCGCTGTTTGCTCAAACACAGTTTGGCGCAAGCCCTGGGGCAAACCATGGTCCGCAAGCGCGACAAAGCCCACCTCACCCAGCGCACTGGTCAGCGTGGATACGAAGCGCTCACTGTCCAGATCGCTCAGGGATAGGCACGGGATGTCCGCAACTCGACTCATTGCATCCGCCATGATCCGGTCTTACCCGATCGCACCCTTCAGCGCGCGCCTTGCCGCGCTGCTGCCTCAAACTCACGCTGCACCAGTGTCCTCACCACGACACTGGCGGCGACCAAACCAAACGCGCCGGTGACGAAGGCAGCCGTGCCGTCGATGCGTGCACGGCGATCACAGTCGTGGAGGCCGTTTTTCCCGCCTGGACACACACAACGAAACCCCTCGCCTTCATCGTAGGCAGGAGGGCTGGGCGGGGTGACTTGCTCGGGACTAAATACGGCTTGGATCCCGCTTTCGGTCTTGGCTACGAGCGCCAGCCCATACTCCTTACGCAGCAATTTGCGCAGCGCACCAGCAAACGCGTCGTTGTACGTGTCCGCCAAGTCCGCCACGCGCACTTGCGTCGGGTCCATCCGCGCGGCAGCGCCCATGGACGAGACGACGGGTAACCCCAGCCTGAGACAGCTTGCCAAAAGGTGGGCCTTGGCGCTCAGGTTATCGATGGCATCGATGACGAAATCGACTTGTCCGCGCAAGATCTCATCACTGGACTCAGCATTGTAGAACTTGGGCACCGCCTCCAGCTTCGCGGTGGGGTGCACCAGCCGCAAACGCTCCGCCATGACCTCCACCTTTTGTTTGCCAATGGTGCCCTGCATCGCGTGCAGTTGGCGATTGGTATTGGTTACGCAAACCCGGTCGAAGTCCACAAGGACAATGTGCCCGACACCGCTGCGCGCCAAAGCTTCGGCCGCAAACGAGCCCACACCGCCTACCCCGATGACCAGCACGCGACTGCGCATGAGTTTGTGCAGCCCAGGCTCCGAAAACAGGCGGGCCGCACGGTCAAACCGCCGATGCGTCTTGTAGATCACGTCCTCGGCTGGTTCTTGCGCCAGTGCCTCGTGCACACCCGGCGGCTCGTGGGGAGCCAGCGAGCCACGCAAGATGGTTTGGGCGTCTTTGGTGATGGGCAGCTGCATGGGCGCTCAAATGGCACGACGGACCCTTGGCGTCGAGCGATTGCCCACGACCCTGAGCGAAATCGGCAAGACCCAATCGGGAAAATCTGCTCCACTGTGGGTACCCGGCAGAGCGGGGTAAAACAGGCCGATCAGCCATGAAATTTGAAATCAGCCCAGGATGGGAAATCCCCGCCGGCGATCTCAGCATTGTCGCAGTCCATAGCAGCGGACCTGGGGGCCAGAACGTCAACAAGGTCTCCACTAAGGTCCAGCTGCGCTTTTCTGCCCTGCATGGTTCGGTCCTGAGCGCAGGACAAAAGGACCGGTTGCTTGAGACGTTCAGAAGTTACCTCAACCAGGCCGGCGAACTGTTGATCAGTTGTGATGAAACCCGCTCCCTTTCGACCAACAAGGAGCGAGCACTGCTCCGACTGCGCAGTATGCTGCTCTCCATCGCCCGACCGCCCAAACACCGTCACAAGACGCAGCCCACGCGTGGTTCTCGGGAACGACGTCTGACAGGAAAAAAAAGGCGGAGCGAACTCAAGCAACAACGCCGCTCACCGCCAACTTGAGTTGCTTGCGGTGAGCATGATACGCCGCGCTCACCATGCGACTCACGCCTCTGCTCCTCCTTTTGGGATGTATATGCTGCACAGGCGCGCCCGCCACCAAGCCGGGACCCGCTCAGCCCCTTGCCCCCGTCCGAACCCCAGCGGCATCTCAGCCCCGACCAGCAGAAACGAAACCCGTGCTCCGCTCTTACCCCGCCTGCCAACTGCTCGAGCAAGGTCAGCTGAGGGCCATCAGCAGGTACCAGGCGTGTGCTTCGGGTGGGATCGATTTTGCCTGGTCGGGCAGCGGCCTTGCGCTGCGCTTCACGGGGACTGGGCTTGGGCTGCGGCATCGGGGGCCCCGGCTGCGTTATGCGCGCATCGTCGATGGCCAGGCGCTGCCCGATGTGTATGCAAATGAGGGCGAGCAAGTGCTCAGCATCGCAGCGGGCTTGGAGCGTGGAGAGCACGTGGTTCAAGTACTTCGCCAAGGCGAGGCTCTGTTTGGAACCGCGTCTTGGCTCGAGGTGGAGGTTGCGCAGGGGGAGATCCTGTCAGCTCCTCCGCCCCCGCCGCGCCGCCTGGAGATCTACGGTGACTCGATCAGCTGCGGCTACGGCAATGAGGGAGCCGACGTAAACTGCAGCTTCTCAGCCGAGACCGAAAACCATTCCTTGAGCTACGGTTC
>Ga0315910_10000311_pt1 | contig 51617 bp, 43 predicted proteins | sample EdamamesoilMG_FD_204470 | JGI IMG/M metagenome (GOLD analysis project Ga0315910, IMG submission 204470) | Garden soil microbial communities collected in Santa Monica, California, United States - Edamame soil | ecosystem: Environmental > Terrestrial > Soil > Garden | place: USA: California... | reverse complement strand
CGTGCGGCTGGAGTTCGGGCGGGACGCCATCAACGCCTACGTGGCCGCCCCCATCCCGGAAGACGTTCCCATCCTCGGCGGGAAAATGTTCCGGGCGCGCGGACGTTTCCGCGTGGCGGTGACCAACGGGGCTGCACCGTATTTGATCTTGGAAGATGTCACCGTCTTCGGACTCAGTCTGCCGCAGGCGTGGCTGGGGGGATTGAAAGGGCAAAACCTGCTGGCCGATGTGATGGGGGAACGCAATGGCGCGCCGGTGTTGCGCGGAATCAAAAGTCTGAAAGTCGAACCCGGCGCGCTGGTGATGGAAGTTGAGGATTGAACCACGCCGGATCAGATCAAGAACTAACGACCCTGCCTCACGCCGGCCCTACTGCGGTTAGGTTTCAACCGCTCGCCTCGCATCGCGTCGACAACGGCGCAGAATCTTGCGACACGAATGTGTGGTGCTCTACGAGCGAGCGCCGGACGTTTTCTTTCGCGCTCGAGTTTTGTAAACTGGTGCGGTTTCGTGTAGCGCTGCCATCGCTTCGACCGCCGTGTGCGGCTTCAACTCGATTTGCGGTTTGGAATTGCCGAAGAGCGATGTGTTTTCGTTCATCAGGCGTGAGGCGGCCATTTTGCAATAGGCCGTGTCGAGTTCCACACCAATGCTGTTTCGCCCGTGCTTGAGCGCGGCCACCATCGTCGTGGCTGTGCCGCAGAACGGATCAAGAACTGTGTCGCCAGTGAACGAGAACATCTGGACGAGGCGCGAGGCGAGTTCCAACGGATACGGCGCGGGGTGTTCTTTGGTCGAGGCGCCGGTAATGGTCCAGAATTGCTGAAACCATTTATCGAATTTGTCCTTGGGAATCATGCTCAAGCGGCGCTGTTCCTCGGTCGGCTTGCGGTATCCGCCTGGCTTGCGTTGCATGAGGATGAACTCGATATCGTTCTTGATGATGGCGTTTGGCTCGTACGGTTTGCCGAGGAACTTCGATCCGTTACTCACTTCGTAGCTGGCGTTGGAAATCTTGTGCCAGATGATCGGGTTGAGATTGTCGAAGCCGAGTTTGCGGCATTGCACGCAGATGTCGGCATGGAGCGGGACGACGGTGTGCCGCCCGTTGTTCTCGCGGCGCGAGAGGCAAACGTCGCCCACCACGCAAACGAGGCGTCCGCCGGGAACAAGCACACGGAACGCTTCGGCCCACACGCGGCTCAGTTCGGCAAGGAACTGCTCGTATTCAACGATGTGGCCCATCTGGCCTGCGGAATCGTTGTAGCGCTTTAGCGTCCAGTAGGGCGGCGAGGTGATGACAGTATGAATTGATTCGTCGGGAATGAAGGACAAATCACGCGCATCGCCCTGCACGAGCCGATGCACGGTCGGGATGGCGTCAATCAAATGTTGCTCTGCGCCGGTAAATTTCATGGCTGTTGGCTTCGTTTCGAGAAGGCCACCACATGGTCAACAAGTGATTCAGCGAATAGTTGAAAGGTAAGATCAGCGGCCGGCTCCGAGTAATCGCCGTTCAGGCCTTTCTCGGAATTCGACATGAGAAAGGCCGAGTGTTCATAGTGCCGTTCCAGAACCAAACGCCGACAAAACAGTTCATAGCGCTTCGCGTACGAGGAATCTTTGAACTCGGGGAAAACTTTGAAGTGCGGCTCCTTGACGCTGACCGGGCGGGTGGAACTGGCACAGTCTTCGAGCAGAAACATGTATCCAATCCACGGACGCACTGGGGAGACGAACGCACTTTCGCGATACGCGGTCCACAGATCGAGGGCGCTGCCCATCGCTTCTTCAGTGCGGTTGTTGAAATTATTGCCGAACGAAGGACCGACCTGGGACTTGGATTCGAGAGCGACGATCAATTGTTTCCTCACCACGACGAGAAAATCCCATCGCTTGCTCGGGCGGAAATAGCTGGGCAGTTCGAGTGAGTCCTTGTAGTAGATGTGGGAGCGGTCAATGCCGGCTTCGATAACGAGATTGGTCAGCAGTTCAATGAATCCATCCATTTGTGCGCCGCCGGTAACGGCACTACGCGATCCCTGATCCGAGCCGCCAGCTTTGCGTTGCTTTTCCAACTGCTGGGAACGCGTCTGCCAGTAGAAGCGGACGGCTTCGCGCGTGAACTTGGGGAGTTCGGCGAGGATGCTCTTGTTTGACACAGCGGCAAGTGTAGTGGCTAAGATTCTTTCGCCGCAACAAAACATCAGCCGGCGATTGACTCGGGTTTTCGCGGAGAAAGGCTACTGCCGGCCATCGTAAAACAACTTGAGGTATTTCTTGTCCCGGGTGGTGCGTTGTCGCAGCAGCAGCCAGCGGAAGATGAGCACGAGCAGTTCCTTCCACCCATAGAGCTCCACCTTGCAAATCGAAGTGATTGGAGGATGAGCGCGCAAAATGGCCATGTGCCCGGCGTGTGCTTTCGCCCAACGTTTCAAACGCCAGCCGAAATCGGCATCTTCGCCTGCAAACAAATCCTGATTGAACCCGCCCAGCGCGCGGAAGACATCATGCCGACAGAAGATGAAGCAGCCGCAGGTCAGTTTCAGGATACGAATCACCGGATGGGACAAAGCCACCAAAACCTTGCCGAAGAGATCCGGTTTGTCGAAACGCAGGATGCCGGCGCCGCCCATACAATTGCCTGCCATTCGACTTTGCTCGTCCTCCCTATTAATCTCCCGCGATGAGTTCGCGACGAGTGATCATTGTGGGGGGCGGGGCGGCGGGTTTTTTTGCGGCCATTGCTTGTGCGGAGGCGTCGCCGGGGACTGAGGTCGTGGTGCTGGAGCGGGGCGCGCGGTTTCTGGACAAGGTGCGCATCTCCGGCGGCGGGCGGTGCAACGTTACCCACGCGTGTTTTGATTCCCGGGAGTTCGCGACGCGGTATCCGCGTGGGGAAAAGGCCTTGCTCGCGCCGTTCCAGGTTTTTTCCGCAAGCGACACAGTGGCGTGGTTTGCCGTGCGCGGGGTGAGGCTCAAGACGGAAAGCGATGGCCGGATGTTTCCCGTAACGGATTCCTCGCAGACGATTGTGGATTGTTTAATGAACGCGGCCCGGGCGGTGGGGGTGAAGGTGCGGTTGAATGCGGGAGTGGAACGGGTGAGGCAAAAGGAGGGCGGTGGATTCGAGGTGGTGGTGGGGACGAATCAGGCTCAAGGCTCAAAACAGAACCTTCACCCCGGCCCTCTACCTTTCCAAAATGGAGAGGGAGAATCGCCTTCCGGTGAAACGCTTTTCTGTGATCGCTTGTTGCTCGCGACGGGCGGATGTCGGGCGGCGGTGGGAGGGCGGTTGGCGGTGGAGTTGGGACACACTTTGGAAGCGCCGGTGCCGTCACTGTTCACGTTTCATGTCGCGTTGCCGTGGTTACACGGGTTGGCGGGGATTTCGGTGGAGGAAGTGGACGCCGAAATACCCAAGGACCCAAAGTCCCAAATACCCAAGAAGGCAGGTTTGCGAGAGCGCGGCCCGCTGTTGATTACGCATTGGGGAGTGAGTGGGCCGGTGGTGTTGCGGTTGTCGGCTTGGGGGGCGCGGGCGTTGCATGGGTTGAACTACCAGTTTCCGTTGCTGGTGAACTGGCTGCCGGGATTGAGAACGGAGCAGATTTCCGCCGAACTCGAAACACGACGACGGTCGCAGCCGGCGAGGTTGATCGTGAACACGTCACTCGCACCGTTGCCACTGCGGTTGTGGGAGCAATTGGTCGGCGTGGCCGGAATTGCGCGGGAGACGCGGTGGGCCGAACTGTCGCGCGCGGCACAGCATCAGCTCACGCAACAGCTCACGCGCACGGAATTGGCGGTGACGGGCAAGAGCTTGAACAAGGACGAGTTCGTGACGTGCGGCGGCGTGCGGTTGCGCGAGGTGCATTTCAAGACGATGGAGAGCCGCCTCTGCCCAGGGCTTTACTTCGCGGGCGAACTGCTGGACGTGGACGGCATTACCGGCGGCTTCAATTTCCAGGCGGCGTGGACGACGGGCTGGATTGCGGGTCAGGCGCTGGCTGGCCGCGACTGACGGGGCTGCACGTTGGGGACCGAAGGCCCCAACGCTTGTGGGAAGTGAATCTTCGAACGCAGGACCAGCGTGCCAAGCAGCAGGTCCGCCAGCGGCAACACCACATTGAAATTCTTGTGCATGTAACGGTGGTGGAGCAGGTGATGGCCGTTGAGACGGTAGAACAGCCACGATTTTTCCAGCCGGCGCGCTTTGGGCAGATGCATACACCAATGGATGTATTCGTAGGTGCCGTAGTAGGCGATGAAGGCCGGCAGCGTGCCGACGGCGAATTGCCAACTGCCCAGCCACCAAGCCAAAAGTGTGGCCGGAATCATGCAACAGGCGATGAGGACCGGGCCATTCCACCAAGCCATCGGGATGGTTTCCTTATCCTTTTCGTCGATGAGGTGATAAGTGTGATCGGCTTTGAAAATGCCGTGATGGACGACGGCATGCGCGCGGAAGGAGTAATCGAAGTTTCCCAAGGGCCGGTGCATGACGAAGCGATGCAAAGTCCACTCAAAGAAAGAGGCGAGAATGATGCCCGCGCCAAAACCAATCGCACCCCAGATTAAAAACTGTTCCATGTGATTGTGATTTCCCGGCGCCTGCCGGACAGCTTGTGGCGAGAGATTGATGAAACCATCACGTGAGGGCAAACATTTTTCCGGAGACTTTTCGGTGACAGTCTGCTTCTCAATGAAACATCGGCGATTGATCGGAGGACGTGAATCGAAATTGAAGCGATCATTCGGGAGCGTGCAAGTAAAGGAGCACGGACATGGCTGTTATTCGTGTTCGGCGTTTTGGGTGCTGTCGCACGGAAGTGGGCCAAGACTGGGAGAACCGGTGATAGGAAGGCTGCGATGCGTAATGGACGGGGCTCACCTCCGAGCGCTCCGCCACCTTCTCTGTTGCTGCAACCGTTCGGCAAACCCATCTCCCACTAGCCCTGCCAATCCAACCGCCATACCGAACAGGAATAACTCGGCGGTCCGCGCTCCTGCCACCAGTGAGCACCTTCGCGACGAAACAAACTCTACGCTGCCGGCGACCTGTGGGTTCTTGTGTCCAGCTTTATTCCCTTGTCGTTCATTCCTCTGACTCATTCGGGCAAGTTGAGGGCAGGGGAATGAACGGCAAAGGAGTGAAATTGTGACCACCGTTCGGGCTGTCGCATTTTTTGCGGGGCGGCAGAGAATCGCCATGTCCGCTGGAACGGACTTCGGGAACTATCCGCGTGCAGGCGCGTTTTCATGCAACATTCCCGGCGCGGCATTGGAATTGCGAGGGGCTTGAGCTGTGGAACTAAGAGTCTTGAGGATTTTTTGCGCCGTGGCACGGCGCGGAAGCGTGGCGGCGGCGGCGCAGGATGTGAATTTGACGCCGTCAGCCTTGAGCCATGCCCTGCGCGGGCTGGAGTCGGAAGTCGCGTGCCGGCTGTTCGATCGCAAAGGCAAACGGATGTTGCTCAACCCGGCAGGCGAGGAACTGCTCGCGCGGGTGGAATCGCCAATGGCTGAACTGGAGGCCGCGGCCGAGGCGGTGCGCAACCTAGGCAAGTGGGGCCAGACGCGGTTGCGTGTGGGCGCGGCGGCGACCATCTGTCAGACGCTGCTGCCATCGGTGATGCGCGAGCTGAAGAAGCTGCATCCGGGGCTGCATTTTCAACTGGAGTCGGGCGACATGCCGGAATTGCTGGAAGGCTTGCGCGAGCGGCGGATTGATCTGGCGGTGGGAGTCGCGCCCGAGCCAGTGCGCGGTCTGGAGCAACGGCCCTTGTTCGAAGATGAAATGATGCTGGTGTTTGCGCCGGGTCATCCGTGGGCGGAAGGCCGACCCGTGACGAAGGATGAATTGCGTTCGCAGCCGTTGATCATTTACCAGCGTCGTTCGCTCACCGGCGGCGTGCTGGATGATTACTTCAAGCAACTGGGCGTTTCGCCAAGCACGATCATGGAGATTGGCAGCATCACCGCGATCAAGGAAATGGTGCGGCTCGACCTTGGGGTTTCCGTCCTGGCGCCATGGACAGCGATCCGCGAACTGGTGCGCGGTCAGCTCAAGATGCGTCCGCTGGGAGCCCGGACGTTACGGCGCAAGTGGGTGATGGCGCATCTGTCGACGCACCGGCCGGGCATGGTGGAGGAATCTTTTTGTCAATTGTGCCGCAATCAGGCGTCGTCGCTGGCGCTGGACCGCAAGGATTTGCCGGAACGGGGGCGCGTGACTTAAGCAGAACCGTTTGGGACAAGTAATAATAGAGTTGGGAACTCAAGCGTCAGGTATGTTCGTTTCTATTCGCTGCGTGTAATGGTCCAAGGGTAATCCAGTCGGCCAGATTCATCGCGTCATGACTTTGACTCTGGTTCCGGATTTCTGTTCAGCTAAAAGGTCCTGCGGCCGGCGACCGAGGACGGGCCAGTCTTTCAAGCCGCCGGCAGCAGGGATTCGGGTTCCTCCTCCTTTTCTTGGCGCTCGATCACAAGATCGGCAATCGAGTCCAGAATTCTCGTCGGTTGATACGGGTAATGCGCCACGTCCTCCGCACGGGTTGAACCCGTGAGCACCAGGTAGGACTGCAACTCCAGTTCCGTCGCCCCACGAATGTCCGTTTCCATCGTGTCGCCGATCATGATCGTCTCGCCGGTGCGCAGCCCGAGTCGTTTGCGCGCCATGACGAACATGAACGGGTTTGGCTTGCCGAGGTAATAGGCTTTCTGGCCGGTGGCGCTTTCGAGCAACGCCGCCACCGCGCCGGTGCCCGGACGCGGGCCGTTATCGGTGGGACACCAGGTATCGGGATTGGTGGCGATGAGGCGGCTGCCTTTGTCTATCAGACGCATCGCCTTTTCCATGATTTCAAAATTCAATAGGCGTCCCTCGCCTACGATCACGTAGTCAGGCTTGATCGAGTCAAACGCGATGCCCGCTTCCTGCAAGGCCACGATCAACCCACCTTCGCCGATAACGAAGGCACTGGCGTCTGGCTTTTGCCGCACGAGAAAGTCCGCGGTGCAATGCGCCGCGGTGTAGAAGTCTTTCCAGGAAACCTTCAGTCCGAGAGAGTCGAGCTTGTTGACGAGGTCCTTGGGCGAACGTTCCGAGTTGTTCGTCAGGAAGACGAACGGTGTGGCCGATTGCTGCAACTGCCGGATGAAATCCACCGCGCCGGGAATCAGCGTCGAACCTCGGTAAATCACTCCGTCCATATCTATCAAATAGCCTTGCGACATAAGTTTGAAATCCTTCTCAAATGGTTTTTTCATTGTCCTGACAACTGGTTCCTTGACCTCCAGCCGGCAAGGGGAATCGCCCCGTCCGACTGCGGCAGAGGAATGATTGGCAGGGGAATGAAAAGCACGATTGCGAAAAGCTTTTGCGCGCCAGGGCTGTTTCATGCGTTTACGCAGTGGGTTGCCGGGGTAGTTGTTTCGCGGCGGACTGACGGTTTTAGCGCGGTTGTCCCGCGGACGCGTCTTGCGGCGTCACGGTAGATATCGTGACGGAAGATGTAATCGGGCTGCCGCACACGGGGCGCTTCGGCGCGTTGCAGATGGAGATAATCCCACAAATGATTAGTTACCCAGGCAGCTTTGCCGCCGGAAGGTTCGCTGGCGTGATGCGCGGAGAAGACATTCAGTCCATGCAAACTATGGATGCGCTGGTCGGTGGAACTGAACGGTCCGAACAGGCCGGAACGAATGCACTCGGCGGGTGCGTTTACGTATTCGGGATGAGCGAGCAATTCGCAGAGCAGTTCCCGGTTCCTGACCTGTTCGCAAAAACGGCCGGCTTCGATCAACGCGGCGATCAAATGCTCGTGTTCCTCCGCATGACCCGCTGCGAAACTCCCGTGAACCAGGAGCGCCTTCTCCGGATGCAGCGGCGACAATTGGACACTGGTGGTCAGGCATACGCCTTTGCCGGTTTCCACCGCCACGGAGTTCCACGGCTCACCGGCGCAGAAGCCGTCCAGGTAGCCGAGTTCGAGCGTGGGAAACATCTGCTCCGGCGGTATGACCACAATGCGGACCTGAGAATGCGGGACGAGTCCGGCGGAGCGCAGCCATTCGCAGAGCAAAAAGTATTGCGGCGAATACGGGAACACGACGCCGAACGTGTAGGTGCGCTTGCCCCAGTCTCTGAAGACTCGGTCGCGCAGGCTCGCCGCATCGCGCACACCCTTTTCCCAGAGCCGGCGCGAAAGCGTGATGGCGTTCCCTTGCAAGCTCACCACCAGTCCGCTCACGCACGGGCATTGCTCGAAATCCAGTCCCAGACTCAGGACGAACGGCAGCGTGGCTGGTGCGATGGCGGCGTCAATCGCACCATGAATAATCTTGTCGCGCAAGCTGGCGCAGGAGGATTCGCGGCGCAGTTCTACCGTCAAGCCGTGCCGTTCAAAGAACTCGAACTCGTACGCCACAACCGCTGGCGCGCAGTCGTTCTCGGGTAGGAACCCAAGGCGTAACGGCGGGGCGTGCTTTGATCGTCTAAGCGGGCGGTTCATTTTGGCGTGCGGCTGGATTGTTGCTGATTGGTGAGGTTTCAAGCGGCAAGTCGGCTCACCGGCACACGTTCCGTGTTTGATTGCGGCGAGCCGACCACACGAGCCAGTTCAAGCTCGATGGCGTCAGTTACTTTGCGGGCGCTGGCCGGATCGAGGTCGTGGAGCTTGCGACTGAGGACCAGTTGACACCATGCGCCGGTAAAGAAAGCGTGACGTTGCGCGGTGACCTGATCCTCAGGCGGTAACGCGCCGCCGAATTCTGTGCGGAGGTATTCTCGCCAGAGGTTTTCGATCGTGTTCATGACCGGTGCGTGGCGTCCGGATTTAATCGATTCCCGGGATCGCAGCGGCCTCAATCGCCGCCGCAATGGATTCGGGATTGGCCTGGTTGATGAGGTAGATGATTGGCGGCACCTCGTCGGGATGGATCTCCAGACTTTGGATATAGGCCAGCACACTCAAGAGCACGACATTGGTGGCGAGTGAGACGATGAGGATGTTCTTCATTTTCATTTTCATAATTGGTGTTTCGTGAAGGAGGCTTGGTTTGTGCGAACCGGTATCATCCGGCCCTCGTAAATGCGGGGCCGACCGTTCAATGTTGTAGTTATGATGCTGGTTCGCATGACTCCTCCAACCGACGCGTCATGCTTAGCGACGCCGGTGCCAGTTTGGCGTCGGCTGCGTGAATTCTTTTCAACGAGTCAGTGAGGGTGAAGTTCGCCGCGAGGTATCGAAGCTGGTTTGAGGCGCAAAAGTGTTGGCAGGATGCCGGTAAACCTCAGGTTCGGTGGAAGGAACGACGCGAGAACGTCACGAATACCGGGCAGGCACAGGCGCCATTGTCTGTTCTGGTTTAATCACTTTGACTAAAAGCGCACCACTCGGTGCGGATCTCCGTGCGACTCAGGCTCAATTCCATATCGGTTTTTGGCTCCGACCAGAGCTTGACGTTTGGCCCTGAAAGGGCATTCTACGCGCCCGGCAATCCGCCAAGTCGCAGCCGCTGACTTTTCGGTCAGCGTTTCCCGGTCGCATCGGTTCGATGCGCCTGTTATTTTTGCGAGGTGGGCGAACCGGTCATTTACGATATGCAGCACATCCGAAACATCGCGATCATCGCGCACGTTGATCACGGCAAGACCACGCTCGTGGACTGCCTCCTGAAACAATCCGGCACCTTCCGCGCCAACCAGCACGAATCCTCCGACGTGCGGTTGATGGATTCGATGGACCTTGAAAAAGAAAAGGGCATCACCATCCGCGCGAAGAACGCCGCCTTCAAATACAAGAACTACCACATCAACATCGTGGACACTCCCGGTCACGCCGATTTCGGCGGCGAGGTCGAGCGCATCATGAACATGATCGACGGCGTGCTGCTCGTGGTGGACGCCGCCGACGGTCCGCAGGCACAAACGCGCTTCGTGTTGCGCAAGGCGCTTGAAGCCGGCGCGAAACCCATCGTGGTCATCAACAAGATTGACCGCGAGAACGCGAATCCCAAGAAAGTCCTCGACGAGGTGTTCGAGCTGTTCGTGTCGCTCAACGCCACGGACGAGCAACTGGACTTCCCGTTCATCTACGCTTCCGCCAAGGAGGGTTACGCAAAAGTTGAACTCGATCACGTTGCGGGCACCATGGAGCCGCTCTTTGATGCGATCGTGAAGCACATCCCGCCGCCGCGTGCCCATGCCGGCGAAGGTTTTCAGGTGCTCGTCGCAAACCTTGATTACAGCGATTACCTCGGCCGTATCGCGTTCGGCAAAATCTATGAGGGCAAAGTGAAACTCGGCGACCCTGCCATCTGCCGGCACGGCCACGGCAAGATCTCCAAGGGCAAGATCACCGCCATCTATCACTTTGAAGGCATGAAGCGCATCGAAGTGCAGGAAGCCCATGCCGGCGACATCGTCGGTCTTACCGGCTTCGAGGATGTGTTCATCGGCGAAACCATTTGCGATTCTGAAATGCGTTCGGCGCTGCCCTACATCCCGATTGATCCGCCCACGATTCAGATGGAGTTCGCCGTGAACGACGGTCCGCTCGCGGGCCAGGACGGCAAGCTCGTTACCGCGCGGCACATCTGGGATCGTCTCGTGAAGGAAATCCGCACCAACGTCGCGCTACGCATCGCGCAGACCAGCGACCCGAAAATCTTTGCGGTGAGCGGCCGTGGGGAAATGCAGATCGCCATTCTCGTCGAGCAGATGCGGCGGGAAGGTTACGAAGTGCTCGTGTCGCGGCCTGAGGTGTTGTGGAAGAAAGACGCAGCCGGCAACCCGCTGGAACCCATCGAGAAACTGTTCGTCGAAATCCCGAGCGAGAACCTCGGTACGATCATGGAGAATCTTGCCAGCCGCAAGGCGCAGATCACAAACATGAATCACGTTGGCAGCATCGTCTCCGTCGAGGCGCTCGTGCCGATGCGCGGCCTCATTGGATTCGAGACGGACCTCGTCAACTCGACCAAGGGCATGGGCGTGATGAGTCATCTCTTCCACGAATACGGCGAAGACCGCGGCGAAATCGCGGCGCGCAAGAACGGTTCGCTCGTCAGCATGGACTCCGGCGAAGCCACGAGCTATGCCTTGAACATGGTGCAGGAACGCGGGCGCTTGATGATCGAGCCGGGCGACAATGTTTACATCGGCATGATCGTGGGCGAAAACGCCCGCGAGAATGACATCCCGGTCAATCCCGTGAAGGAAAAGCGCCTCACCAACATGCGTTCCCAGGGCGACGGCAAGGGCATTCAGCTCAACTCCCCGCTCAAGCTCAGCCTCGAACGCGCGCTCGAATACATTGACGTGGACGAATACGTGGAAGCCACGCCGAAGAATCTTCGTCTCCGCAAAAAGGAACTCGACGAGAACCGGCGCAAGCGCTCTGAGAAGAGCCGGGTGATCAAGTTTGTGGAGTAAGACCGCGGCAGGCAAGAAGTCGGGCGACTGATCCCGCACCGCGAACCGGCAAGATTTCATCGGAAATAAGACGGCTTCCCGTTGCCGACGGGTGGCTCGTGGCCTATCATCAGGGCGTCGTGATTATTCAACCTTTGGCCGGTCACGGATGAGTTCGCCGGAGTCGTTGTGAATTGTCTAAAGCGTATTCTTCGTGGTCTGGCTGTTGGACTGGCCTTTCTCGGGCTGGGTTTGTTGGTTGCGTCAGCCCAGGTGGTCATCAATGAAATCCATGCGAACCCGGACGTGAAGACCGAGTTCGTGGAGTTCATTGAACTTCACAATGCGGGCAATGCCCCGGTCAACCTCTCCGGTTGGCAGCTTGCGGAGGCGGTCCAATTCACCTTTCCAAATGGCACCACGCTCCCCGCGGGCGGCTTTCTGGTCGTTGCGGAAAATCCCGGCGCCATGCTGGCAAAATTCGGCGCTACCGCACTCGGTCCGTGGAGCGGCAGTCTGGCCAACGAAGGTGAAGCCATTGTTCTGAAGAACGCCGCGGGTGGAGTGGAAGACGAGGTCACGTACAAGCTCGGTTTTCCCTGGCCTACCGTGGGTGATGCTCCGGGTTATTCCATCGAACTGGCCAATCCGTCTTTTGACAATGACCTCGGCGGCAACTGGCGGCGGTCCGTGGCGGTGAACCCCGTTGTGGAAAACCGCACCTTGATTCCCTCCGGCTCTTCGTGGCGCTACTTCAAAGGTACCGCGGAACCTTCCTCCCCAATCAACGCTTGGCAGGCATTGGGATTCGATGACTCGTTGTGGCTGACGGGCACGGCACCTTTCGGTTACGGGGAAAGTTTTGTAAACACGCAGTTCAACGACATGCGAAGCAATTACACCACCGTGTATTTCCGCAAAACGTTTGTGGTCACCAATCTCGCCGAGATCGGCTCGATGACGATGGAGGCGCAGTTCGACGATGGTTTCAGAGCTTGGATTAATGGGCAGTTGGTAGCGAGCGCCAACATGCCTTCCGGCCAGGTGCTCTACAACGGCACGGCTACGGCGACCTCGCGCGAAAGCTACGCTTTTGATCTCTTCAATCTGCCTCCCCCCCAAAGTTACCTCATCCCCGGCACCAACATCATCGCTGTCCATGGGGCCAACGGCCTCCTGAGTGGCAGCAGCGATTTCTTCCTGGACGTGCGCTTGCGGTCCCAGGTCGGCCCGCCCGGCAATGGGCCCACGCCCGGACGGTTCAATGCAACCACGGTCCCCAATTTGCCTCCGCAAATCCGACAGGTGAATCATAGTCCGAATGATCCGCGCAGCGACCAACCCGTCACCATTACTGCCAAAATAACCGACCCAGAGAGCGTTGCTGGGGTGACGTTGAAGTACCAGGTGGTTTCGCCGGGCAGTTACATCGAACTGACCGACGCTGCTTACACGAATAACTGGACCGACCTGGCGATGAACGACGCTGGCAGCAATGGCGATTATTTCGCGGGAGACGATATCTTCACCGCGGTCATTCCAGCGTCCGTTCAACAACATCGTCGCCTCATTCGTTATCGGATCGTCGCGAGCGATGGCGCGAGCCAAACCGTGACGGTGCCGTATCCGGACGATCCGCAGCCGAACTTTGCCTACTTCTGTTATGACGGCGTGCCGGCCTGGCAGAGTGCTTTGCGGCCCGGCGTGACGCCGGTGCTGGCGTTTGACACGAACGTGATGAGACGCCTACCGGCAGTTCAATTGATTGCGAAAAGCAGCGCTGTTGAGAATGCCACCTGGTTTAGTCGTTACGGCGGTGATCTCTATCAATGGTCGGGAACGCTGGTCCACGACGGCAAGGTTTATGATCACATCCGATACCGCGCGCGTGGCGGCGTGTGGCGGTACTCGATGGTGAAGAACATGTGGAAGTTTGACCTGAATCGCGGCCACGATTTCGAGATGCGTGATGATCACGGTCGCAAATACGACGTTGCCTGGACCAAATTGAATCTCGGGGCCTGCATCCAGCAGGGGGACTATGGTCATCGCGGTGAGCAGGGCATGTTTGAGTCCGTCGGGTTTCGTCTCTTCAATCTCGCCGGGGTCGAATCGCCGCACACGACGTTCCTGCAATTTCGGGTCATCGACGCTGCAGCGGAAGCCAATGCAGGCGATCAATACGAAGGAGATTTTTGGGGACTCTATCTCGGCATCGAACAGGAGGATGGCCGCTTCCTTGAGGAGCACGAACTGCCCGACGGCAATCTGTACAAAATGGAAAACGGCACGGGTGAGTTGAACAACTTGGGACCGCTGGGCCCGACCGACAAATCCGATCTCAACTACTTCCTCAACACCTACAACAGCACCAATCCGCCCTCGGACGTCTGGTGGCGCACAAACCTGGACCTGGCGCGTTATTACAGCTACCGGACCATCGTCGAGGGCATCCACCATTACGACATCGCAGGCGGCAAGAACTACTTTTATTTCCGCGATCCGGACGTTGGGCTTTGGTCCGTGCATTCGTGGGATCTGGACCTGACCTGGGCCAATAACATGTTCGGCAGCGGCAACGAACCCTTCAACAGCCGGGTGCTGCCGCGCCTCGCCTTCAGCATCGAATACCGGAACCGCATTCGCGAAATCCGTGATTTGCTCTTCAACACCGAGCAGGCGTACCAGTTGATTGACGAGTACGCCGCGCTCGTGCGCGGTCCCACCAACGCACCCACATTCCTCGACGCCGACCGTTTTCAGTGGGATTACAACCCGAAGATGAGCAGCACCAACTTCACCCCGCATCTCAACAAAGCGGGCCAGGGATTGTTTTATCAATGGCCGAACGAGCCGGGTGTAAGCAAGGATTTCAACGGTCTCATTCAGTTGATGAAAAACTACGTCGTCTCGCGCGGTGCGTGGCTCGACACCCAATCTTCGGATGCCAGCCTCCCGCTGAAACCGACGCTCACGTACCTTGGCCCCGGCGGGTTTCCTTTGAACCAACTCACCTTCCGGTCCTCCGCCTACAGCGGCACGTATTCTTTCGCAGCCATGAAGTGGCGTGTTGGTGAAGTCCGGGACACGAACGCCCCGGCTTACGATTCGGAAGCACCGCAGCCGTACGAAATCACTCCGGTGTGGGAAAGCCCGGAGTTCAGCGTCTTCAATAGCGACCTCACGTTACCGGCGGATGTCCTTAGGATTGGCCATGCCTATCGGGTGCGCGTGCGGACGAAGGACACCAGTGGACGCTGGAGCCGCTGGTCCGCGCCGATTCAATTTGTGGTTGGCGAGCCCGAAGGTGCGGCGGCACTGGCCAGTCATCTGCGGGTGAGCGAATTGATGTTTAACCCTCCAGCCGGGAGTGATTTGGAGTTCATCGAACTGCACAACTCCAGCGACACACTCACACTGCAGCTTGCCGGCGTCAATTTTACGGACGGCGTGGATTTCACGTTCGCATCCGGCACGACGATCCCGCCCGGTGGATATCTGCTGGTGATCCAAAACGCCGATGCCGCGGCCTTTCGCCTGCACTATGGTTTGTCCAACAGCGTGCCCGTGGTGGGACCTTATACCGGCAGTATGGCCAACGAAGGCGAGCAACTCACGCTCAAGTCCGGGGCCGGCGGCACGGAGCTCGTTTCCTTCGCTTTCGGTGATGGCCGCGGCTGGCCGCCCGCGGCAGATGGCACCGGCCATTCACTCGTGCCGATGAATCCGGCGGCCCCCGGCCAGACCACCGGTGCGCTGGATTATCCCGGCAACTGGCGGGCGAGTGCCTTCGTCAAGGGTTCCCCCGGCCAGGCCGATCCCGCACCGCCTGCGCCAACGGTCCTGTTGAACGAACTCACCGCACACACAGATTATGACGACCCAGCCCGCCCGGAGTACGACTCCAATGACTGGATTGAACTATTCAATTCAACCGGCGAAACCTCGAGCCTGACAAATTGGTATCTGAGCGATGACCCCACGGACTTGAAAAAGTGGGCGATTCCCAAGGTGACAGTCCCTGCGCGCGGCTGGATCGCTTTTGACGAAGTCACTGGTTTTCACAATCCAATCACCAACGGCTTTGGTCTCGACAAAGCCGGCGAACAGATTTTTCTCTCCCATCTCCCCGGTACGAGTGCGGATCGGGTGGTGGATGCCGTTGTCTTCAAAGGCCAGGAGAATGATGTCTCGCTGGGGCGTCATCCCGATGGCGCTCCATTCTGGTATGCCATGCCGCGAACGCGCGCGTCGGCGAACGCCGCCAATCTTACGGGCCTGGTCATTTCGGAACTGATGTATCACCCGCCCGACCTCGATACCAACGACAACACTCGGGATGAGTTTATCGAGCTGGTGAATCCGTTGCCCGCTCCAATCACACTTCAAGACGCCAACGGCGTCTGGCGATTGGGTGGCGGCATCAGCTTTACGTTCCCGGTGGGCACAACGCTGCCCGCCGGCGGCAGCCTGCTCGTTGTCAGCTTCTCGCCCACGAATACCGCGACTCTCGATCAGTTTCGCGCGGCCCACGGCATCACCAACTTGAATCTTTCGATTCTCGGCCCGTACTCGGGCAAGCTCGGGAATCGTGGCGATCGCGTTGCGTTGGAGAAGCCGCAACTGCCGGATGCACCAGGTGGCGCGTTGTCCTGGGTGATTGCGGATGAGGTGATCTATGGCAATCAGTCGCCTTGGCCAACCAACGCCCAGGGTGGCGGTCCGAGTCTGCAACGCTTGTCAGTCATCCACAGCGGAGTGGATCCGGCAAACTGGGCTGCAGCCCTGGCAACGCCGGGGAGCGCAAGTCTCGATTGGGACGGTGACGGCTTGCCGAATGACTGGGAGATTCTGCATGGTTTCCGTGCTGACGATCCGGCGGACGCCGCCGAAGACGCCGATGAAGATGGGTTGACGAACTTGCAGGAGTATCGGGTGGGCACGGATCCGAACGATGCCAGCAGCCGGCTGCAATTCGATTCAGTTTCTGCGATTGGCACCGCTGTGATGCTGGAATTCACCGCGATGCCAGACCGGTCCTATACGATTCAATATTGCAGCATACCCGCAGGCGGCCTTTGGCAAACCCTCACCAATTGTCCCGCGACAGGAAACCTCCGATCTGTGGCCGTCGCCGACGAACTGAATGCGGAAGCACCCGCGCGGTTTTACCGATTGATTACACCCGGTGTGCCCTGAACCGGTTTAGAGGCGTGGGAGTCTGGCAGTTCACTTTTTGAGAACCGGTTATCTCGTGCCTGATTTGGCGACATTCAAAAACCGTGATTGATAACCGGCCTCCGGCCCATAACAATGGGTTCAATCCAATCCATCGCGATGAAAACCTCTCTCTTAGTTCGCTGCCTGACACAACTCCTCCTCCTGGCGTTCGCTGTGGCGCCACTCTCAGCCGCCGACTGGCCGCAATGGCGTGGGCCGCAGCGGGACGGCCATTCCAAAGAAACCGGCTTGCTCAAAGAGTGGCCCAAAGAAGGGCCGAAGCTGCTCTGGCAGGTGAAGGCCATCGGCGAAGGCTATTCGACTCCGTCCGTCGTGGGCGACCGGCTTTACCTGCTCAGCAATGAAGGGCTCGAAAATGAGTTCGCCCTCGCGCTCTCGACCAAGGACGGCAGCCGCGTCTGGTCCACGAAACTTGGAATCGTCGGCAATCCCAAGCAGGACCCAAGTTATCCGGCTGCGCGTTCCACACCGACCGTGGATGGCCGGTATCTTTATGCGCTTGGTTCGGATGGCGATCTCGTTTGTCTCGAAACCGCGAATGGCAAGGAGCGTTGGCGGAAAAGTCTTCGGGCGGATTTTGGCGGCAAACCTGGCGTCTGGGCATACTCTGAATCACCGTTGATTGATGGCGATGCCCTCATCTGCACGCCCGGCAGCAGCAATACCACGATGGTCGCGCTGAACAAAAACACCGGCGACGTCATCTGGAAATGCGCCTTGCCGGTTGGCGGGGATGCCAGCTACTCCTGCCCGATTATCTTTGAGAGCGATGGCGTGAAACAGTACCTCCAGTTTCTGCAACAAGGTTTGATCAGCGTGGAAGCAAAGACCGGAAAACTTTTATGGCGCTACGAGCGCAGCGCGCAAGGCAGCCCGGCGGTCATCATTACGCCGTTGGCGGACGCCGGGCATGTTTACAGCGGTGCTTTCCGAGCGGGTGGCGCGCTCGTAAAGCCGGTGAAAAAAGACGGCGCCTTCACCGCGGAGGAAATCTATTTCAACAACAAACTGCCCGTCGGTCTCGGTGGCGTGGTGAAGGTAGGTGACTATTTTTACGGCTCCAGCGGGCAAACCGTGATGTGTGTCGAGTTCAAGACCGGCACCATCAAGTGGGAGGAACGCGCGCTCGGTCCGTCGTCGTGGCTCGTGGCGGATGGGCGGCTGTATTTGCACGGAGAAAACGGCGAAGTCGCGTTGCTTGAACCCACGCCCGAAGCTTATCGCGAGAAGGGCCGCTTCACACCGCCGGAACGTCCTCCGGCAACGGGCGGTTCCAAAGCTTGGGCCTATCCCGTCGTCGCCGCTGGCTGGCTCTACATTCGCGAGTGGAATTCGCTCTGGTGTTACGACGTGAAAGCGGCAAAGTAAGCCAGAGGTTTTACAACCGCTGTCCACGTAGTTGCCGGCGGTGAAGGTCTGCTTGGTGCGCTGGTTGCCGACGTTGTAATCGTAGCTGTGCCAGTTCAAAAACGCGGCATCCGCGCGGCGCAGGGCTGTGGCCGTTAGCCGCGCCACGCATTTCAAATGCATAGGTGATTTGCGAGTTCAATTGTAAATGAGACCGTTAGCGATTGGTCACGCCAAGAGCCCGAGTGTTGTTTGCTTGTAGGAGTTCGACCAATCTTCTTTCGGTGGCGTAACGCCCCTGAAATGGATGACCATAGGTTTCTCGATACTGAATCAAGTCGGACTTCAACAAAGACACGACAGCGTCGTTTTGCGTCTTAGGTTGTTCCAACAAATCTACAGCTGTTGAATAGCAAAAAGCCTCCAGTCGCTCCATCGCATTAGTGTAGTCGCCAGCGCGTATTCTTTGAAGAGTGTCTAAACCGGCGGCAAGCCCGCTCATGCGCAGGAGTCCACTGGCAGTTTGGTATCCTACAGACTTGCCGCGCTTAACTCCCCCAAAAAAAGCCACCACGACGGCGCAGACAAACAGACCAGTCACAAACCAGAATTTTTTTGTACGCATAGTTTAGCTCCAGTCTTTCAAACGCCAGCTGCCGTTCTTTCACTCGTCCTCGGCTCCGCGCATCAGGCTCTCCACCGGTGCGCGATCATCGGTAAGCACCGGGGACTTCGCAAAGCTGGCCGGTGCATTGGCTTGAACAACCCGCAGCCGCAAGGCGAAACTTGGCAGCTTGACCTGCCCGTTGCGAATCAACTCAGTTCCTTCCCGCTGCACACGCGCCGCATCGAACTTCACCGGAGACTTGGTGGCGACGATCACCACGTTCCTGGATTCGTTGGCGGGGAACAGGTACACGTTTGGGAAAACCTCCTTCATGGTCCGGTACAGCGCGCCCATGGTGGTCGCCCGCCAGCCCTGCAACTGCCCAATCACGTTATAGGCGAGGACGCCGTTGGTGCTTAGGTGCTCGCTGGCCAGTGTGAAGAATTCCTTGGTCGTCAGGTGCGGCGGCAGGGACGACCCGTAACGCGACGTCGAGTAGGCGTCCATGATGATGGCGTCGTAAGTGTTCTTGGTTCGTTTGAGAAACACGCGTCCGTCGGCGAGATGAATTTTGTGCGTCGGCGACTCTTTTACGCGGAAAAATTCCTTGGCAACTTTGACCACCATCGGGTCCAACTCGACCGTCTCGACCAGCACGTTGGTGTAGAAATGTTGGTATGACCGCTGGATGCTTCCACCGCCCAGGCCCAGCATCAGCACACGTTTCATGTCGTGATTCCAGACCCACGGCGTGTGGAAATACTCAGTGTATTCGAAATGTCCCAGCAACGGATTCGCCAGCGACATGCGGGTTTCCTCCGATCCGTTGAAGCTCAGGGTCCGGGTGCCACGGTCGTCAATCACCTGGACGTGGTGGTAGGCGGAGAATTCGTTGAACACCACCGCCGCCTGTAGCGGGGAAGCGAAGCACAGCAGTGCGGACAAGGCGAAGCTGGAAAACGCCATCCCGTTTCGGCCCGTCGAAATGTTCAATCGTTTGCTCATGTCACGTTCTACAGCATCACGTCTCATTGCAGCCGGCTCAACCATTTGTCCATGACCAGACTTACTCCGGCGAGCGTCAGGATCAAGACGCCCGTTGCTCGAAAAATGTCCGAGACTGCCAGGTAATCAATCAACACGTAACCCGAAACGAACACGCCCGCAATGCTGCCCACGGTGCTGGCGGCATAAATCAGACCGCTGATTGTGCCCACGTGTTCCACTTTGCGGGCGGCCAGTCGGATGGTGTATGGCGCCAGTGTGGCGAGCACAAAGCACGGCAGGAAAAACACCAGCGTGCTGCCGAGCATGGGATCCAGTTTCTGCCACATCCCGGAAATCTCCCGGTCGGGCGGATGCCGCATGACGATGGCTTGCAACAGCGCCGGCGTGAAGTTGGGAATCAGCAATGTGACCAACCCGGCAATCCCCAGCGGCAAGGCCAGAAAGCTGGCGCGCCGAAACCGGTCCGCCAGCGCCCCGCCGATTGCGTAGCCCAACGCCAGTGCAACGAGGATGATCCCAATCTGGCTGATCCACACGTAAAACGATCCACCGAAGTCCTTGGCCAAATAGCGTGCGCCGATGATTTCGAGAACCATCACCGCAAACCCGCCCAGGAAGACGAACAGCATCGCAACGGTCTTGAGCATGTCGCATCCTAGGCGAACCAGTCGTCAATGACACCGCAATTTCTCGCCCGGCTCACGACACGTTCAGGTTGGTTGGCGTGCGGGAAATGTTGATCGTGGTGGTCGACGGGGCGTCGTCTCCACAGTTCCCGTTGAAGGCATTGAAACTAGAGAAGACGCCGTTACTATGGAGCCATGAATCCAAAGCATTTCTTCCCGCGTGCATTTTGTCTATGAACCAAACCATCGGACTGCTTCTTTTATTTGCCGCCACGGCCAGCCACGTTGCCTTCGCCGCGGAGCCGCCGGCGGATTGGATTGATCCGGACACGGGCCATCGAGTCATTCGCATTTCCACTGAACCCAACAGTGCGAGTCTCTACTTTCATCAAAACACCTACACGCCCGAGGGCGACAAAATGATTTTTGATTCCCCACGTGGTATCGCGGTGTTGGATTTGAAAACCCTCGGCAATGGCACGCCGCACGTCGAACTTGTGGCGTCTAATACCAGTGCCCTCGCGATGGCTTGGAGAACCCGCGAGGTTTATTTCCGGCAACGCGGAGCGCTCCTCGCCGCGAATGTGGATACACGCGCGATCCGTGAAGTGACCAAGGGGCGGGTGCTTGCAGTCAACGCCGACGAATCGTTTGCCGTCAGCACCATCAACGTCGAGAATCCGCCGGACAACGTTCCACGACCCGAGCCGCGCGAAATCCACCCACAACGCGAGCGCATGTTTCCGGGACGAACCGATCTCACGCCGCAAGAAGCGGCTTCGGCTGAGAAGGAGGACCGGCTCGCGCGGCGCTTGCAAAATCCCCGCTGCATGGCTTTCGTGTTCACGAATCTCAAGACTGGCGAATCGCGGACGAACGGTTATCAATACGCGTGGCTCAATCATCTCCAGTTCTCACCCGCCGATCCGAACCTGTTGCTCTATTGCCATGAGGGCACCTGGCACGAGGTGGATCGCGTCTGGACGATTCGCACCGACGGCACGGAGCAACACCTCCGGCACCAACGCGCGATGGACATGGAAATCGCCGGACATGAATTCTGGAGTCATGACGGCAAGACCATCTGGTTTGATTTACAAACGCCGCGCAGCCAGCAGTTCTGGCTGGCCGGGGTGGACACCGCGAGTGGCAAGACAACCCGTTACAAGATCGAGCGCGACTGGTGGTCAGTTCACTACAATGTATCGCGGGACGGAAAACTGTTCGCGGGCGACGGCGGCGATCCCGGGCAGGTGGCCTTTGCGAAGGACGGTGCGTGGATCAACCTGCTTCGCCCGCAGCCCGACGGCACCATTGCGCGTGAGCGTCTGGTGAATATGGCCAAGCAGAATTACTACGGCAGCAATGGCGAACCGAACGTGAGCATCACCCCGGATAACAAGTGGGTCGTATTCCGCTCAAACATGCACGGGCCAACGAACGTTTACGCTGTGGAGATCGCGAAAGCCGCGACGGTGAAATGACGCAGCACTCACGCCGCCGATGAAGTTGCGCGTCGCTGACGCGATTCACCGTCGCGCGATGTATTCGCTCAGGATCGGACCGGTGGTCGTGCGCTGGACATCACGAAAACCTTGGGCTTCCAGTGCGGAGAGGATCACCGGGGGCGGCACACACTCGGCGATGGTTGCCCAGTAGTATTTCATCAACTGTGCAGTGGAGCGATTGCGCCGGCGCAGCCAGCCGAGGAACGGCAACAGCCGTTGGATGTAGAGACGTGCCAGTTGGAACGCCACCGGATTGGTCGGGCGCGTGATCTCAAGAATCAACACCCGCCCGCCGGGCCGCAGCACGCGACGAAACTCGCCGAACAGTGCATTCAAATCTTCAACGTGCCGCAGGGCATAACCCATGCACACAAAGTCGAACGACGCATCCGGGCAGGGGAGGCTTTCCCCTCGCCCTTCGAGCAACGTCACCGGATGGTGTCGCCGGTTTTCCTCCAACATGCCGCTGCTTGGGTCCACACCGGTGATGGATTTTGGCTCCAATCCAAGTTCCAACGCCGCTTTGATCATCAACCCCGTGCCGCTGGCTACGTCGAGAAAGTTCATGCCCGGTCGCAAGCCCGCGTGTGCCAGCGCTTGCCGGCGATATCGGCGGTCGCTGCCGAACGACATCACGCGGTTCACCCAGTCGTAGTCTGGCGCGGCCTCGTTGAACAGGCCGTTGACGAAACTCTGCCGTTCTGCCGTCGCTGGATAGAACTCCGGCAGTGGGCGATGCGGTGACAGCGGGGTCGCTGGCAGGTCAGTTGTTTCCAACGGTTTCATAAATTCAGGTCAACGCATTCGCCGACGCAGGCATGCGGAAGGGAAATGCGCCTTCAGACTAACGTGTGCCGCCAGGCGATTCAATCGGTCATTGCAGACGTCGCGGTCTTCACTCCTCAAACTTCAGCTTACGGGTGTCGCATTCCAGGCCAGTCGCGACCGTGAGCGGCGCGTAAAGATCAGGACGACGGGCGCGAATCCACAGGCGGCCCGTTGCGTTGTCCAACAGGCTGGAGTCAAGATCTGCGATCACCATCGTGTCCTCGGCCTTTCCGGTTTCGGCGAGAATGCGGCCATAGGGATCGAGGATCATCGCGTTACCCGTGCGGATTTCATCGTCATCCACCCCCACGCCGTTGCTGAAAATGAGGAATAGCCCGTTATCATGGGCGCGGCTGGGCAGCCAGCGCATCAACCAGCCACGGCCCTTCTCGCCACGAAATTCGGTTTCAATCGTGTCGGGATCGGATCGGCGATTGTCCCACAGCCGGCGGTCAATCAAACCCATCAGATGGGGATTCTTGCTGCGCACGGCGCCGGTCTGGTGCGGTGCAATCAGAATCTCAGCACCGCGCAGCGCCGTGATGCGGACATTCTCAATCAGATTGCAGTCATAGCAGATCAGCACGCCCGCGCGAAAACCGTCGGGCAAATCGAAAACGGTGAACTCCGTTCCACTGGCAATGGCCGCGTGCTCGAACGCGTGCAGCTTGCGATGACGATGAAATGTGCCATCCGGCAGAGCCACCACGTAACTGTTGTGGAACACGCCGCCGCCGGCATCCTCAACCAGTCCGGCTCCCACCGAGAGGCCGTGCTTCTGTGCCAGCGCAATCAACCGGCGCGTGCTCGGCCCATCCGGAATCGGTTCCGCTAGGGCTGCGAGTTTCTCGACCGAAAGATTCCGGATAAACCAATAGCCGGTGATGCAACACTCGGGAAGGACGATCAGCCGCACGCCCTGCGCCGAGGCCAGTTCGACGAAGTGCTCAATCTTCTTGAAGTTGGCGTCTTTGTCCGTCGGTTTGCTTTCAAACTGGACGGTGGCGACCCGGAGGCTGCGTTTGTTTTCTGGCGTGTTCATGGAGCGCGATCTTATGGCGACATCCACTCGATTGCAAATGAACCGCGGAGACGCTAAGGCGCGGAGGGAAAGATTCAGAGTTCACCAGTTGATTAAGTCTCAACAACTCACCTTCGGCGGAGGTTTCCACTTTTAACCACGGCGTTTGTGTCGCCGGCTGAGAGTTTTGAATCACTCTGAGCTGTGCTTGCGCCTTCATCGGTAAGCCTGTGCTTCAACTCTTGTACATGGTTGTGCCACTCGGTTTGGATCTGCTGGACTGGGCCGATGAGTTTTTCAAACGCCGTAAGACTGCCACCTCGCTGCAGGAGTTCTAGCGCTTGGGCTCGATGAGTTTCACTTTCAAAGACGAAATGCGTGAGCGTCCACCAGTGCAGATAGTAGAGGTTGAAATGACTGTTGATGCTCGGTCCGCCACGATGGGTGATGATGGCGCGCAACGGAATCACGCTGCCGTTCGACAGGTTTTCGGTCAGGTTGGTGCTGGTGGCTAGTTCGTCAATCCACCAGACGGGATAGGTGTTCAAATCAATCTTGCCGACGGCGAGTTCAGTGTCCAGAACCTGACTGGTACTCAAGTATTCCGCCAGGCCTTCTTCAAGCCATTTTTGAAGGCGCAAGTGCGCGACCTCGTGGTTCAATTGATGCACGGACTCGTGAAGCATCCAATGGAGCGGGTTAATCTCTTCAGCCGAGTAATAAGCACGACAAAACGGCGGGGAATAGAATGCTTCCGCCCATCCGAGTCCGGGATTGAGCTTTCGCAGTTCGGCACGGTCCTTGTAGAGCTTCAATTGCATCTTTGCGTGTGTGGTTTCAAACCCCTCCAGTTTGCCAAAGCGATTCGAGTAAGCTGCATAAAGCAGGTTTAATGCTTGGGCGACTTCGTCGGTCTGTTCGCGCTTTGCTGTGGAGAAAATCTTGTGATGTTCTGTCTCGATGGTCAGCGTGGGATGCCACGGGCGCGGGATGAATCTCCACGCCGCAATCCCGAGAAGCACGAAGAGATAGCAAAACCACCTCGTTTGCTGATGCTTGACCGACCAGCGTGATGGGGACGGAGATGTCACGGCAGAGAATAGATCGCAGTTTGATTAACTTTCCGTTGGCGTACTCGTGTCCATTTGGGAGTCCGATCGTGAACGCTTCTTAGCCCTTTCGGGCGAGGGCAGTGCATATCGGACGCCTGCTGAAGTCAATCACTGCGCCGTCCAGCCGCCGTCAATGAGAACGTCCGTGCCCGTGATGAAGCCGGCATCTTCGGAGCAAAGGTAAACCGCGAGTTGGCCGACTTCTTCGACCTGGCCCCAGCGGCCAAGGGGAATTTTGGAGATGAACTGCTGATTCAGTTCCGGATTCTGCAGCAGGGGCGCGTTTAGTTCAGTAGCGAATGGGCCGGGGCTCAGACCGTTGACGGTGATTTTTTCAGGCGCGAGTTCCAACGCCAGAGCGCGGGTCATTCCCAACAAACCCGTCTTGCTCGCCGAGTAAGCGGTGCGCCCGGCAATGGAGACATGGCTCATGGTGGAAGTGAGATTGATGATGCGACCGTAGCCCTGTCCTTTCATTCGTGGGATCAGCGCGCGGCACAGCAGGAACACGCTCGTCAGGTTCGTGTCCATCACCAGCCGCCATTCCGCCAGCGTGAAGTCGGTGACGGGCTTGCGAATGTTGATGCCCGCGTTGTTGATGAGGATTTGCAGCTTGCCGAACTTTTCGGCCACGAACTGATCGAGTTGTCCGACCTGGTGCTCATCGGTTACGTCTGCCTTGAAAGTCACCGCCTCCGCACCGCGTTGCCGGACGGCATCGGCAGTTTCATTAAGTTGCTCCAGGTTGCGCGAAACCAGAATCAGACGCGCCCCGCAGTCCGCGAGCGCCAGGGCCATGGCTTTGCCGAGTCCCTTGCTCGCGCCGGTGATCAACGCGGTCTTTCCCTCCAGTTTGCGGGCGCTCATGGCGGGGCGTCAGTTGCCCAATTGATCTTCGGGACGCGCTTCGCCGGGCGTGGCCGTGATGTCGAGCTTGAGCACGACGTTGTCGCGGACGAGATCATTGGCGCGGCCGGCGTAGTTGATGTTGAACTCGCGGCGGTTGATGGCGAACTCCGCCTTCACCGTCACGGCGTCCTCAGTCGCTTGTACGTCCGCCGGGAAGGTGATGCTCTTGGTCACGCCATGGAGATCGAGGTTGCCGGTCACGGTGTTCGTCCCGTTTGCGGATTCGATGGTGGTGACGGTGAACGTGCTGGCGGGGAACTTGGGAACGTCAAAGAAGTCCGCGTTCTTGAGATGCCCGGTGAGCCGGTCGTTGTCGCTCCAGGTGGAATTCATGTCTATCTTCACTTCGGCGGCAGTGACTTTTCCGCCGGTGGCGCTGACCTTGCCGGCGAACTTCTTGAACCCACCGGTGTGGCTGCCGGTGACTTTCGAGCCGACAAACCCAATGGTGGATTCGGCGCGGATGACATAATCCTTCGCGGTGGCGGCCGGCTTGGCGACTTCCTTCGCTTCGCTGGCAGTGGTTTTGGCAACCTTGTCCGACGGATCAGAACAGCCGCTGATCAAGCAGGCTGTTGCAATGGCAAAAACGGCGGTGAGTTGGGATTGGGAGAAAGGCATGGCGACCGAATGGTTCATTTTCATAATTGGATGGCGCGCAAGGTTGCAGATGAACGGGCGATTGACAACAGAAAGCGCAACCGCATCCAAGGTCTTGGCTGCGCTTTTCATGGAATCGATTTCACGGGGCCAGCAAGTTGAATTTTCGCAACTGCTCCGCGAGCACGGCGTTAAATTCGGCGGGTTTTTCCTGCGCGAGAAAATGGCCCGCGCCGTCAATGATGCGGTAGTCCGTCTTCGGCGAAAGGGAGTGTACGTAGGCTTCGTAATCAGTGGTCCACATCGGATTTTTTGCGTTGATGACAAGCACCGGGATGCTCACGCCGGCTGGCAGATCCCACGCCGGCTGACCGGCGGAGAACATGTGTTCCATCGAACTGCGCATGACGTATTGCGGCGTGGCCAGCATTTCAGCCAACACGCGGTCGCGCAACGCTTCAGTGCCAGGAGTTGGGAACATGGCGCCGATGAATCGCGCCGTGTGCTCGCGGTATTCCGGCGTCCGAAACGGCGCGACAAAACTCTCCACCTGTTCGACGGATAATTGAGGCCGGCGTAGCAAGCCATCCACCGCCACAAGAGCCGTGACGCGTTGAGGAGCCTGCGCATAGACGCGGCAGATGACGGGTGTACCCATGCTGTGGCCGACGAGCGTCGCCTTGGTGATATCGGCATCGCGCATCACGGCGAGGACCGCGTTGGCGAAGAAGTCCATGCTGTAATCGGCGTGCGGCTTGTCGCTCTGGCCGTGACCGGGCAGATCAACGAGAATGAGCCGGGCATGCGATGCGAGCGCAGGTATCTGCTCGCGCCAGAGCCCGCCGTTGCCGGCCCAGCCGTGAACAAAAACGATCGTCTGCCTTCCTTTGCCTGCGACGATGTAATGGACTTTGTTCGTGCCGAAGCTTGCGAAGCGCGATTTTCCGGCGGTGGATGAATTGGATGGTTCGCAACAGTCGGGCGAACTCACGCAGCCGGCGAAGAGCAGCAGAGTTGCGGCGGTTATCGCGGAACAGAATGACCTGGCCATGATGCGCTTTTGCAAAGCCGTTGCGGTTGCGGGTTAATGGGACATCAAAGACCACGCTCGCCGTGGTGACGGCGAGCGTGAATGGAAGAGTCCAGGCTGCGAGCGTTTGGCTTACGCCCGAGGTTTACTTCGATTAAGGTGCTTTCGTGGCTTCGCGTTTGGCAACCCAATCGCGTGAGCGGGTCTGTCCGTCGCGCTCGGACTCGGATTTGCCCTTGATGGTGTCCCCGCTGACCTTTCCGGTATATTTCAAGACCATCTTGTTTCCGTTGAACTCGCGCGTCACCTTGAAGGAGATTTCGTCCCCCTTGATCTTGCCTTCCTCGATGGCGGTGTCGTTGTTCCGGCCGGAGACGGTGCCGGTTAATTTCTCGCCTTCGGCTTTGAGTTTGATCGTGGTTTCCCGGACCTGGCCGTCCTGATTCGTGGAACTGGATTTCCAGGTGCCGGTAATTTCCGGTTTTTTATCCTGGGCTGTGGCGGTGAGGGCCGCCGTGACGGCGAGACAGGCGGCCAGTTGGATGAGGGAGCGGAGGATTCGTTGCATAATGTTCGTTGGTTGTTGGTTGCCGGCCAACCCCGGAGCGGAAGGCTCTTGGATGAATGTCCCGGGTCGGTCGTTGCCACGGAGATTCCACCCGGCCTTGGTCCGGCACAAGGACATTTTTGCAGCCGAGCTGGCTGGTAACCGCAAACCGGAGTGCCGGGCTTCGATCAGTCGCCCCTTTGGCTTGCGTGCTGGGAGGAAGGCGGATTGGCAAGCTGCGCTACGAGATGCCCGGCGACCGGCTCACTGCTTTCCATTCTCCATCCAGCTCAGGGGAAATCGCGCGAGGGTGATTTTCTCGTAAGGATTTTTTTCACCGCGCTCGAACAAGCAGCCGATCGATTTGTCTGGCAGGATCGTCAGGCAGGAATAGGCCGCCGGGCCAGCATGAATTTGCTGGCTGACCGGCCAGGTCGTGCCTTCGTCATAACTCACGCGCACGGTCAGTTTCTCCCGTTTCGTGCTGGCGGGATTTGAGAATAGAATGCGGCTCTTTCCGCCATTGTCCGGCCAGGTGCAACGCAGGATACTGGCCTGACACACTGGCTCGATCAGGGTTTCGTCGAGTTTCACCGGCGACCACGCTAAACCGCCGTCCTTGCTGGTCGCCACCGCGCGGCGGCTCCTTTTGTGATACGAACGCATGTTGTGCAGCAGCGAGCCGTCGCTGAGTTCAACAATCGTGGACTCGTTGGTCAGCTCGTCTTCGATGCCGCCGATTCGCCACGCCTTGCCGTGATCGTCGGAGTAGATTAGGTGCGAACGCGTCACACTTTGCGTGGCCGTGTTTAGCGAGGAATGATTAGCCGGAATCACCAGTCGTCCGCGGTGTTCGCCGCGCGTAAGTTGGATGCCGTTCACCGGACCGGTTGCATACCAGCCCCATTCGGGTTTCTTGACGGAAGATGTGATCTCGTTCGGTTTGGTCCAAGACGAGCCGTCATCCGCGCTGTGCGTGATGAACACACGGCGAGTGTCGCGGGCTTTCCGGTAGTTGATCTGGTCTTCCTTGTCGAAACCGCTGTTCCACGTCATCAAGAGCCAGACGATCCCCGTGGATTGATCCACGACCGGCGCGGGATTGCCGCAGGTGTTGTCCGCGTCGGACCAGATCACCTGCTGTGCGCTCCAGGTTTTGCCGCCGTCGGTCGAGCGTTTTACGAGCAGGTCAATGTCGCCGCTGTCGCTGCGGTTGCTCCTCCGGCCCTCGCAGAATGCGAGCACCGTGCCATTCGTCGTCACGCTGAGCGCGGGGATGCGGTAGGTGTGATAACCATCCTGGCCGGAGATGAAGACATCGGTGAACTCAGGCCGCGCTTGGGCGGTGAGTGTGAGAACCAGGGCAGTCAGGACGATGCAGAAGACAAAGCAGCGTTGCTTGAGAAACTTACCGCATTGAATGGAGGAACGCCCGCCCTCACCCCCAGGGAGAAGGAAACACGTACTCCAACGCGGGTTTCGTTGCACCATCAAGCCAGTTTGAATGTTCATGGTTTTGCTCTCGTTTCAGCGCCACAGCCGGGCGACGCCAGACATTGACGTTCCTGCAATACGGATAGAGCCGGCTTTATTCGAGTAAAAAGTATCCGACGACAATCTGTTTTCCAGTCAGCCAGTCGAGCCAGAGTCGGCCTGACGAATGACCGGCGCATTATCGACCGGTACGGCGGTGCGAATGGTTCGTCAATCGCCAATCACGAGGAATTAAAACTTTGGACCATTGTCCCATTCACCAGGCAATTGCTCACGCCACAAAGCGAAAATGCTTCTTTCATAAGACCGTGTTTGGCGTCCACCCGTTGGATAACCAAGCGAATTGTGGAAAATTACCGCTTGCACGGGCGGGACTCGTTGATATATTGCGCGCTCTTTTTGGAAGAAAGTTGAATTTATGCGTCGCCCCAAAGGTATCAAAACGAAGAAATCGGTCGCCAAGCGCTTCAAAATCACGGCGCGTGGCAAGGTCCTGCGCTCCAGCGCCGGTCGCCGGCACCTCTGTGTGGGCAAGAGCCCGAAGCAGCGTCGTGGTTTGCGCGGTTCGAAACTCGTTCACGCGACCGATGTCTATCGCATTACCCAGAGCCTTCCGTTCAGCCACTGATTCCCCTGACACCTCGCACCTGATACTTTTATGCGCGTCACCAATTCTCCCGCCTCCCGCAAACGCCGCAATCGCATGCTGCAAGCGGCGAAAGGCTTCCGCCTCAAGCGCTCCAAGCTTTACCGCTACGCCTCCGACGCCGTGGATCATGGCCGGCAGTACGCCTATCGCGATCGCCGCACCAAGAAACGCGTGTTCCGTTATCTCTGGCAGGCGCGCATCAATGCTGCCGCGCGCACGGCCGGCATCACCTACAGCCGCTTGATCGAAGGCCTCAAGGCCGCCAAGTGCGAACTCGACCGCAAGGTGATCGCCGACCTCGCCGCAACCGACGCCGCTGCCTTCACCGCTCTCGTGGACCTCGCGAAGAATGCGCTGAAGAGCAAGCCGGGTGCTGTGTTGGCGAAGGCGTAAGCGCGGGTGCGCCGAGGTTCCTTTGCTATTTGGGATAGGCAGAGAGAACCCAGGTTTCCCGCACCGGTTCGTCTTTCCTCGCTTAGTCCGGATTTCACCTCGTTTCTGCGGACAGTGCCTGCTGGAGGGGGAAGGCGGCGGCCACGCTCGGCAGGGGGCGTTCCCACCATGAATGGTTCCGCGCCGATAGTGTCGGCCTTTGTGCTTGCGGATTTTTTACTGCCGTCTGAAACTGCGCCCGCGTTTTTGCCCTTTGATTATAGGCTGAATCCATCACCAAGACCGGGAGAAAGCCAGCTGCGAACATATGGTGTTATGACCCGCAGAAGCCGGATGCCAGTTTTGAACCTGTCCTTGCCGAGGCTGTTGGAGAGGCTAACCAATGAAGACCCGCTCACAGTATGCGCCAAGCCCTCGCTCCCATGACTAAATCCAACATCAAGGTCATGACCATCGTCGGCACCCGGCCGGAGATAATCCGGTTGTCGCGCACCATTGCCGTGCTGGAGGAGGTGACCCAACATGTATTGGTTCACACGGGCCAGAATTATGATTACGAGTTAAACGAGATATTCTTCAGTCAACTTGGCGTGGCGCGTCCCAAGCATCATTTAAACGCCGCCGGGCACAACGCGGCTGCCACCATCGGCAAGACGATTGCCAAAGTGGACGCGGTGCTGGAAAAGGAACAGCCCGAGGCGGTGCTGGTTTTGGGCGATACCAACAGTTGCCTGGCGGTCATCCCGGCCAAGCGCCGGCAGATTCCGGTTTTTCACATGGAGGCCGGCAACCGGTGTTTTGACATGCGCGTGCCGGAGGAAATCAACCGGCGCATCGTTGACCATGTCAGCGACGTCAACCTGTGCTACTCCGAGCACGGACGCCGTTATTTGCTGGCAGAGGGATTGCCACCGGATCGCGTCATAAAGACCGGCTCGCCCATGAAGGAAGTGCTGGATTTCCATCGCACCAACATTGAGGCGGCGGAAATTCACCAACGGCTCAAAATTCAGAAAGGGGATTATTTCACGGTCAGCCTGCACCGCGAGGAGAACGTGGACAATCCCGCACACCTGCGAAGCTTGGTGGCGACCTTGACTGCGTTGGCGACAGAATACCGCCGGCCGCTGATTTTTTCAGTTCATCCGCGCACTAGGAAACGTCTCGAAACGGGGCGGCACAAATTGCATAAATTGGTGCGCCCGATGCCGCCGCTGGGATTCTTTGATTACGTGGCGCTGCAAAAGAGTGCCCTCTGCACCTTGTCCGACAGCGGCACCGTCACTGAAGAATCCACATTGCTCGGTTTTCCCGCCGTGATGATCCGTCAGGCGCACGAGCGGCCGGAAGGCATGGATGAAGGCGCGGTAATCATGAGCGGGCTGACCCGGGACCGCATCCTTCAATCGGTCAAGCTGACCCTGGCGCAATTCAAGAAGCTGGGGCCGGGTCGCATTCCGCCAGACTACAACGTCGAGCAGGTTTCCTGGAAGGTCGCCAAGATCATTTTGAGTTACACGGACTACGTCAACCGCCGGGTCTGGCAAAAGGACTGACTGGGCGCACACTCTGATTACCACTCATGCGCCTGCTGGTCATCAGCCACGTCTTTCCGCCCAGCGCGCACAGCAACGCCAAGCGGCCCTTTTATCTGGTCAAAGGGTTTTTGCAAGCGGGTTGGCAGGTGGATGTCTTCACCAGTACCACTGGTCTCGCGATGCCGGTCAGCGAAGTATTCACCCATTCTGGACTGCGGGTCGTGCGCCGCCCGGACCCGCTGGAACGAATTTGCCAAAGGCTTTCGCGGCATTCGCTGCTCGCCCGCATAGTGGGTTTGACGATGAGCGGCTTGAGTTGGCCGGATATAAATCTTTTCTGGTCGCTTCGGGTGCTCGGCGCCTGCCGAAACGCGGCGAGCTACGATCGCGTGCTCGTCTTTATTCATCCGGCCTCGCTTCTGCTGCTCGGTTGGACCCGGCGCGTCCGCAAGAACTGGATTTTTGATTACCAGGAATCGGTGACGCCAGATTGGCGGATTCACCCGCGTCGCTCCCCGCTCAACCGCGCGGCTTTTCCGTTGCTGGTCAAACTTGAAAAACGGGTGCTCCGCCAAGCCGGACGCGCGGTGTTCACTGCCGAAAGCAATCGCGAGGCTTACCTTCGGGAAGGACTTGCGGGGAAAACTCCCACCATACACATTCCTTACTTTTACGATGCCGACGCGTTTTGCGGTCCCGCCGAACCGATTTCGGACCAGTTTCAAATCGCGTACCTGGGGATTTTCGATTGGCGCGGCGCCCGGAGCCCCGAGACGTTCCTGAATGCGCTGGCCCGCTTTCTCGAAGCCACGCCTGAAGCCCGCCCGCGCACAAACTTCTTGTTCCATGGGAACTGGCTCCCCGAGCACGACCGATTCATCGAGGAACTCAAACTTCGGGACGTCGTCTCCATCCGCCCCGCGGTACCGTATGAAGAGTATCTCAAGATAATCAGGCGAAGCCCCGTCCTCCTGCTGGTTGTCGCTCCAGAGCATAATTTGTTCATGCCCAGCAAAATCGTGGATTATTTCGGCGTCCGCCGTCCGATTCTCGCATTCGTTCCCCACGAATCCGAGATGCGCCGGGTGCTGGAGGCCGCGGCGATGACCGATTACGTCTGCGACGAATCCGACGTCGCCGCTGGTGCGGCGGCGCTGGGGCGGCTCTGGGAGCGCTATAAACTCGGGACGCTGGACGGTGGTGAAGGTAATGCAACTTTCTGGTCATCCGAGGTGCAAGTTCCCCGTTACGTCGAGTTGATGACGCAAGCACAGTGATTGGCTTGGCGCAGCCATGATGGCTTCCACTTGTGACGTTCGGTTGGTGCCGCTACCTTCTTCCAGTGATTTACGACGCGTCACTCGACGAGTTGCTCCAGAAAGTTTGGGACGGCCAGCGCATCAACCCGGCAGAGGCTCTGCGGCTGTATTCGCTACCCCTCGAAGAACTCGGCGCGCTGGCGGATCGGCGGCGGCAACTGGCCAAAGCCAAGGCTTACGGCGGGCGCGGCAACGAGATCGTGACCTACAACGTTGATCGCAACGTCAACTACACGAACGTCTGCAACGTGTATTGCAAGTTCTGCGCATTCTATCGCACCGAAAAGGACGATGATTCCTATGTCATCACCCTCCCCGAAATGGATCAGAAGATCGAGGAGACGCTGGCGCTGGGAGGCACGCAGATTCTCATGCAGGGCGGACATCATCCCAAGCTGACCAAACAGTGGTATCTCGATTTGCTTGCGCACATCAAAGCGAAGTTTCCGCAGGTAAACATCCACGGCTTCAGCCCGAGCGAGTTCATCCATTTTCGGGAAGTGTTCAACGAGCCGTTGGAGAAAATCATTTCGGATTTCAAGGCGGCGGGGCTGGGTTCAATTCCTGGCGGCGGCGGAGAAATCCTCGTGGACCGGGTGCGCGAACGCATCGCACCACTCAAGGCGATGAGCAACGACTGGCTGGAAGTCATGGACGTGGCCCACCGGCTGGGTTTGTTTTCGAGCGCGACGATGATGTTCGGGCATGTCGAGACACCGGAGGATCGCATTGAGCATTTGGAGCGGTTGCGGCAGCAACAGGACGTTTCATTAAAACAGAAAGTAGAAAGCAGAGATTTGGAAATGGGCCATTTCACTGCCTTCATCTGCTGGACGTTTCAGGCCGAGCACACGAAGCTCCGTGCGCCGACGGTGGGTGCGCACGAATATCTCCGCACGCAGGCGCTGGGGCGCATCTACCTCGACAACTTTGAGAACATCCAAAGCTCGTGGGTCACGCAGGGATTGGAGATCGGCCAGGTGGCGCTTAAGTTCGGCGCGAACGATCTCGGCAGCATAATGATCGAGGAGAACGTCGTCTCGCAGGCAGGAACGACTTTCCGCATGACGGTGGCGGACATGCAGCGGCTGATCAAAGACCTCGGCTACGAACCGCATCAGAGGAATAATTGGTATCGGCTGGTGAATTGATTTGCGCTGTTTCAGCGCAATACAACGAAAGTCATGTCGTGGAAGATATCACGATTGTTCGGGTCCAATTCCTTGCCTCCGTCATCGTTCGCGTCGCTGCCCATGCTGTAGATGACGTAGCCTGGATTCCGTTTTTTGAATCGAAGCATTTGCCCGTCTGCAGGGTCCAACGGAACAGTGTCCAGGTAGGTAGGGACGAGTTCGGTCAAATTGGCCGGCAAAGCGTTTTCATGCGCGCGGCGATGACGCTCGACGGCCAGGGCCGTCCTGGCTACGCGGATTTGCGCCGTCTGGTTGGCATCTCGGAGAAAAAGTTTTGCAAGCATCGGCAAATCCAGATAGGAATTGAGAGGGTCGCGATTGGGCGATGAGAGGACGGCATGCCGGCCCGATTGGAGTCGTTCTGGATACGGCAATTCCGCCATTGCGATGTTCGTGGCCATCGCATTCAAATAGAATGTCAGATCTTTCTTAAAGAGGCCCGTCACTTTCCTCGTGGCAAGCCACGCGGTGATTTTTAATTTGTCGGGCGATCCAGAAGACTCGGGTGCTGGCGAAAAAGCGACGGCCTGCATTTTTCGGTCAATATGGATCGCGACGACACCGGCTCGTTCCCCCGCGAGCGCGCGGGCTAAATTCTGAGATCGCTCCGCCCGCCCAAGCATCATTTGCAGTGAAGCCAATTGGTCATCCGTGAGCGTTCCGACGTTCACGATGCTTTCCATACGCGAAACGATTATGTTCCAGCAGGCGATCCGCACCAGATACGGAATGAGCAGCGGTTCGTCAGCGATGGACTCGGCGAGACTGCCGGCCGCAGTCAAGGATCGGCAGGCTCCGGCATTGTCACCACTGGCCGCATACAATAGGGACTCGGCAGTCAGGACATGCGTCGCTCCTTTCATTTTGATCAAATGCGGCAGCAGCGTAAAAATTCCCCGCTTCAAGTTGATGGGAAAGCGGCTGCGTGTGAGGGTTTGCCCCGAATGAAGAAACCGCAGAGCCGCTTGATTGCTTTCAACCATACTCGCGAGCTCGGCTTTGTCGTTGCCGGACAAAACCTGGCCACGCGGCGGTAAAGAAATGTCAGCAATTGATTTTTCTTTATCCCCAGAATCGGAAAACGCCAGAAGTGGGAAGGCGTTCGTATAGACGAGGGCGGCATTGTCGGCATCCGGCACGGCCAGATACCAATCGTCAAGTTCTGCAAGCGTCAACGGATAAGCGCTCGTACGCACGGCCTTTAGCTGCGGAATCGTTTTCACGCTGAAAACATTCCAAGCCACGACAGCGACCAGCAGACAAGCCACCGTCGAAATCGTCGCAGTAAACGCGATTCTAGGGAAAAATGCAAAGGAGCCGACGCACGGTGAAGGGACTGTGGTTCTCTATTGCCCCTGGGTCAAGGAACACATCGAGAACTCCAATGAAGCTCGCACGCGATTCAGCTCAATTTGCAGACTGATCCGACGAGTGATGACTGGCACTGAAAACACTGTCGAGTATCACTTCCTTGGTTTTCCAGATGAGCGCCATGGTCATGGCCAGCGGCAGCAGAACCAGAAAGACCATGGCGTAAAGGCTGTAATTCTCCAACAGGAACGCCACGAGACGAAGATTGATGTGCAGATTGGGTAGTCGCAGAAAACACAAATAGGCGACGGAAAGCAGGAGCAGCGCGAGCAGCAGACCGCGATTGACCGCTGTGAATTGGCGGGTTTCCTGACGCAGGGTTTCATCGGGCAGCATCGCGCCGAGGCGCTCGAGGACGACATTCAGATTGAACAGGAACAGCAGGCTGGAAGCGCCCAATACCAGCACGGCAATGGAGAAGAATTCCTCACCGGGCATGCGGTTGGACCAGTAAAGAAATGGACTCAGACCAAGGTCCACGAGGCCCAGCAGTTTGGCGCGATCCAGCGCGGCGACCCATGGGCGTTCCTGCTTTTGGAACGCACCCATTTGCCACAGTCCGTAGAGTAATAACGCGTGGAGGACGACCACCGGCGCGAACATCCAGGGCGGCAGCCAATCTGACTTGGCGGCGCGCACGCTCACGATCAACGCGGCGGGCAACCCCCAAAACAGGGCGGAGAGGCCACGTGCCAGCCTGCCAAGCGAGCGGAGGAGTTCCGAATTGGGCGCGGGGTCAGGCATCAGGAGAATGAAGACAGCGGAATGAAGGATGAAGAAGCCGTTTCCTCGCAGGCCAGCGAAGGCTCAGTTATCTTCATTCTGCATTCGGCGTTCTAACTTTCAGAAATTCAAATACGTGTAAGCCTTTAAGCCGCGTTCGTATTCGTCGAGCAGGCGCATTGCTTCCGACGGCTTCATGCGGTCGGATTTAATGGCTTCATCCATTTGCGCCTTCATCTGGCGCTTGAGTTCGTTCTCGTCGTATTGCACGGCGGCGAGCGCCTGGACGATGGTGTTGCCCTCGATGATTTCCTCAATGTAGTAGCCGGCGGGCTCATCAGGTTCGAGGAAAACGTGGACCTCGTTGACGCGGCCAAACAGGTTGTGGAGGTCCCCCATGATGTCCTGATAAGCGCCCATGAGGAAGAAGCCAATGTTGTAAGGCTCCAACTGACCGTTGCTGTTGGTGTTGAGCTTGTGAACAGGCAGCGTGTCGCGCACATCGCGCAGATCAATGAACTTGTTGATCTGGCCGTCGGAATCGCAGGTGATGTCGGCCAGGGTAGCTTCGCGGGTGGGTTGCTCATTCAGGCGGGCGATGGGCATGATGGGGAACAGATGGCCGAGGGCCCAGTGATCAAGGAGCGATTGGAAGACGGAAAAATTGCAGAGATACTGGTCGCCCAGGCTGTCTTCGAGTTTGCGGATTTCCTCGGGGATGTAGGCCTGGCCTTTGAAGCTTTCGACCACGTCGCGGCTGATTTCCCAGAAGAGGTTTTCAATCTTCGCCTTGTCGGGCAGGTCCATCATGCCCAACGTGAACATGTGCTGTGCGTCATCGCGGCGTTCGAGGGAATCGTGATGCGCTTCCAGCTTGTTCAGCTTCACGAGGTTCTTCTTGATGTCGAGCAGTTCCTTGACGAGAGGATGTTCGTTCTCGCCGTACTGAAGATGAGTGGCGGCGTGAACTTTTTCGATGGCACCGAACACTTCCACGACCAGCACGCTGTGGTGCGCTACGATGGCCCGGCCGCTTTCACTGACAATGTTGGGGTGCGGGACTTTCTCGGCATTGCAGACGTCGGCCACGTAATAGACGATATCGTTCGTGTATTCCTGAAGGGAGTAGTTGGTGGAACTGTCAAAGGCCGAGCGGCTGCCATCATAGTCCACGCCGAGTCCGCCACCGACATCAATGAATTCAATGTTGAAACCCATCTTGTGGAGTTTCGCGTAAAATCGGGCCGCTTCCTGCACGGCCTTTTTCACCGTGAGAATGTCCGGCACCTGCGAGCCGATATGAAAATGCAGCAGCCTGAGGCAATGCCCTAAGTTCTCCGTATTCAACATTTCCGTCGCTGCCAGAATCTCCGCAGTGCTCAGCCCGAACTTGGCGTTCTCGCCGCCGCTCTCGGCCCAGCGGCCCGAGCCCTTGGAAAGCAACCGCGCGCGAATGCCGATGGTCGGTTCAACACCGAGTTGCTTGGAGACGGCGATGATCTGGCGGAGTTCCTCCAGCTTTTCTACAACCATGATGACCTTCTTGCCCAGCTTGGTGCCGAGCAGCGCCATTTTGATGAAGTCGCAATCTTTGTAGCCGTTGCAGATGATGAGGCTTCCCACGGCACCCTGCAATGCAAGGCCGGCAAACAATTCCGGTTTGCTGCCCACTTCCAAGCCGAAGTCGAATGGTTTGCCGGCGTCGAGGATTTCTTCCACGACTTCGCGCAGTTGATTCACCTTGATGGGGAATACGCCGCGGTACTTACCCTGGTAACCAAACTCCGTGATGGAATTACGGAAGGCGAGGTTGATGGACTCCACGCGATGACGAAGGATGTCCTGGAAACGGATGAGCAACGGAAACTTCAAGCCGCGCCCGGTCGCTTCTTCGATCACGTCGGTGAGATCCACCGCGATGCCGGCTTCCTGCAGCGGCGTGGCCACGACATGGCCCGCTTCGTTGATATCGAAATATTTCGCTCCCCAGCGGTGAATGTTGTAAAGGTTGCGCGCCGCCGGGATATCCCACGGCGTGCTGGCATCGGTCGGATTGCTCATCGTGTGTGCTGCAAGTCGAGCGCACTATAAAAAGCGCCGCCAAGAAATCAAACAGATGCGGAGAAAACTTTTTAACGGGCGAGCGAAAGGATTCTTGGGAAGCAACTGCGTAGCAAGGAAAGTTAGTTGGTCGAGCATCATCGCCGGGTCATTTGGTTGGATGGAAGCGGCCAACAAAGTGAGAATCTCCCGGATTCACTTCCACGAAGAAGGGTCACAACTGCTGGTCGCCGGGTGAAATGTCCGACTCAATGATTGCAAGAAGTCTTTCTGCCCTGCTGGCTTGGCGATCCAGTCTGACAATCCGCTGAAACGGTGTTGGGATCATTCTGGTCCGATTGCCTTAAATCTGGCCAGTTTTGCCATGAATCGCGACGCGGTGACCGCAAGCGAACCCAATTGAGCAGTTATTCTCGGGGTAACTGAAAGCGGGAATGAAGGGCTGTGAAAAACTTGGGGAATTTTCGTTTGACTTTGAAGCCCATATCCTTAGAGTCTTGCCCAGATGGCAATTCATTCGGAACGGAGTAATAGCTTATGAAACAAACAAATCGAATCATGAACTTGTTGGTTGCCTGCGGGCTCGCGTTGGTGATGACCGCAACTGTTTCCGCCCAATCAGCGACGGAACGCTCGGGCAAGGTTGTCAGGATCAAGGGTGCCGCCCGGTACTCCACCGGTAACAATGTCTGGCAACCGCTCGCAATTGGGCAGGTACTGAAAGCCGGCACGCTCATTCAAACTGCGGCTGACTCGCATGTGGACTTGGTCCTTGGTGAGGCCGGGAAAGTAAGTCCCGTGCGCGCCGTCGCTAATCCTTCCAGTGGCGGTGGTGGTGGCGGTGGCTATCAGCCCAAGGCCGAACAAGACGTGGTGCGTATTCAAGCAGACACCGTGCTCGCTTTGGACAAGTTGAGCGTGATTGACACCGGCACCGACAAAGTCACCGACACGCAGCTTGATCTGCGCAGTGGAAAGATTTTCGGCACGGTCAAAAAAATGAATGCCACCTCCCGGTACGAAATCAAGCTGCCCAATGGTGTCGCTGGCGTTCGAGGCACAGTTTATCAGGTGACTGCTGATGGCGTGTTGCAGGTCTTGAGCGGCTCGCTGGTGGTTTCTTGGACCGCTGCAGACGGAACAGTCATGACGCAGACGGTAAACGGCGGTTATCAGTTCGATGCCCGAACCGGTTTGGTTACGCCGCTTCCCCAAGCCATCATGGATGAGATGAGGAGAATGGCTGTTCTGGGCGAGGGTGTAAAATCAGGACCGACCACGTTCATCGAAGATAAGACGATTCATTATGTTCTCGATACAACGGATGATGAGGTGTCGCCCACGAACGGTAATAACAACGGTGGCGGCGATGGTGGGGATTGACGGCCCATAGCGATTCGATTCTAACTTTTTCATTTTACAGCCAGAGCAGCCTTGAGTTGCTCTGGCTTTTTTGTTTAGGTCGCGATAGTGAAGTTCAAGCCCCTCAAACAAACCCCTGTACTGATTGCCGCTGGCGTGCTGGTCTTGGTTTGCGCGGTGCGGGTCCTTGAGTTTGATTTCTTCGAGCGAGTAGAGGCTATTACCTATGACTGGCGGGCACGCAACGTCCTCCGATTCCAAACACCAGTTTCTGACGAGCTCGGGTTCGTTTATTTCGACGAACAAACGATCAAGGAGGTCAAGAACAACACTTTCGGGTTTAGATTTGGGTTGTACTGGCCGCGTCAGGTTTACGCCCGTTTAGTGGATGAGTTGTCGGTACAAGGCTCGAAAGCCGCTGCTTTTGACGTAATCTTCGGTGAAATCCGGGACGATCATCCGACAGTCCAGATGGCAAATGATGACTTTGTGGATTCCGATGTCGTTTTTGCCCAATCCATGCGGCGGGCCAGCAATGTTTTGATTGCCTTCTCCAGCGACCTCCCGCCACCCGAACTGTTCGCCACCAATGCGCTGGCCCTTGGGGATATTTCGACCGAAAAGGACCGCGACGGCATTCTGCGCCGTGCCCGGGCGTTTCAAGTATACCGCCACTGGCATCCGGCCTTCCGCCAGGTGGAAGCGGATCCGGATTTCGGGATTGATCTAAACGACCCGAAGCGCGTGCGGATCGAAACAGGCCGAATCGTGTTTCTGCGTTCCGATGGCGAAGAAATCCCGGTTGCAGTGGATGGCGATAATAACTTCAATCTCGCTGATCATCTCCCCGAACTGCCGCCCGGCATGCCGCCCAAAGCAAAGGCGTTCACAGATGAGCGCGTCTGGCACATGGGCATCGTGCTGGCGGCGCAACAGCTCAAACTGGACCTCAATCAGGTCGAACTGGACCTTGAGCATGGGAAGATCACCTTTCGTGGCCAGGCGGGCGTGAAGCGGGTGATTCCCGTAGATCAGGAGGGTTATTTTTACATTGATTGGGCGTTGAAACCAGACGATCCGCGGCTCATCCGGCAGTCTATGCATCAGCTCTTGCTTCAGAATTATCGCCGGCTGCAAGGTGAACCCTTGGAACCTGACGTGAACTGGACCAATAAACTTGTAGTAATAGGTTCGGCAGCTCAAGGCAATGATCTCACGGATCGCGGGGCTACGCCCTTGGCGGAACATACGTTGCTGGTCAGCAAACACTGGAACGTCGCTAATTCCGTCCTCATGGATCGGTTCGTGAAACGCGCATCTGTGGGCGTGGAACTGGTTTTGATTTTGGTGCTGGGTACGATCACGGCGTTCTTGACGTTGCGATTACGCGTCGTAGTGGCCTCGATGAGCGTGTTAGCTTTGGCGATTGGTTATTGTTTACTGGGATTCTTGCTTTATCTGCAATTTCGCTTCTGGCTGCCGTTGGCGCTGCCGATTGCCGGCGCGATGCTCATGCAGTATGGCATGCTCGCCAGCTATCGTGTCGTGTTCGAGCAGCGCGACAAGCGGCGGATCAAATCAATCTTCTCGAAGGTTGTGGCGCCCGAAGTCATGAATGAATTGCTGCGCAAGAAAAGCCTCGCGTTTGGGGGCACACGCCGGGAGGTCACAGTGTTGTTTGCCGATGTGCGAGGCTTTACGGAATTGACTGATTATTCGCAGGAGCGCGTGGCGGAATACGTGCGGGAGAAGCAGCTTTCACACGAGCAGGCTGAGGCTTGCTTTGACGATTTTGCCACCGAAACGCTCAACACCGTCAACACTTACCTGACCTGCGTCATTGAAGCCGCTACGAAAGAGCAGGGGACTTTCGACAAGCTGATTGGAGATTGTGTCATGTTCTTCTGGGGGGCGCCACTGGATCACCCAACTCACGCGCTGGCGTGCGTACGGGCCGCCATTGAGACTCAACGGGCCATCTATCGGCTCAACCAGAAACGTAAAATTGATAACCAGCAGCGTGAAATCGAGAACCAGACTCGCGAATCTGCCGGGCTGCCACCGCGTCCGCCGTTGGCTACTTTGACGTTGGGTACGGGCATCAATACTGGCATGGTCACGGCGGGCATCATGGGTTCGGATGAGTATTCCATCAATTACACCGTTTTCGGTCGTGAAGTGAATCTGGCGAGTCGTTTGGAGGGCATGTCAGGGCGGGGCCGCATTTTCATCAGTGAATCGACTTATCGTCACCTGTTGCGCGATGACTCAGCGCTGGCAGCAACTTGCATCGAACGCGAACCAATGAAGCCCAAAGGCTTCAACAAACCGGTTCAAATCTATGAAGTTCCCTGGATGCTGCCGGGCGAGACGGCCATGGATTCCAAAACGATGTTGTTCGTGAAGCCGGGTGACTGATCAGACCTGTTGCCTGTTAGGACAGCCAAACCACACCCGAGCTAGCGCGGAAGCATGGTCAGCGTCACTCGCCGTCTGCCTTTAACATTGTCCCAATCGGCTATGCTCGTTAGCGTGTGCGCAGTCAGCAACCCATGAATGTCGCCATCGAAACCTCCCGACTCACCCGCGACTTCGGCAACTTCCGCGCGGTCAATGAACTCAGCCTGCGCGTGCCGGCCGGCTGCTTCTATGGCTTTCTCGGCCCGAATGGCGCGGGCAAATCCACCACCATCAAGATGCTCACCGGCCTGCTGGCCCCGACCAGCGGTGGCATCCGGCTCCTTGGTGAAGATGTGAGCGATCCATCCCGGGCCCTTGAAATCAAACGTCGCGTCGGGGTGGTGCCGGAGAATCTTGCCCTGTTCGACAACCTGACCGCGCGCGAATATCTCACCTTCATCGGCCGCATGTATTTGCTGCCGCCGGAGACGGTAAAGGCCCGCCGCGAGGAATTGCTCGCCATGATGGACCTGGCAAAGGAAGACAAGAAGCTGACGCTCGAATTCTCCCACGGCATGAAGAAGAAGCTCGCTCTCGCTGCCGCGCTCATTCCAAATCCAGAGTTGCTGTTCCTCGATGAACCTTTCGAGGGCGTGGATGCCGTGGCGTCGCGCGTGTTGCGCGATACGCTCAAGCAGTGTGTGAATCGCGGAGCGACGGTTTTCCTCACGTCGCACGTGCTGGAGATCGTGGAAAAACTTTGCAGCGACGTGGGCATCATCGCCCGCGGGCAACTCGTGCATCAGGGCGCGATGGAAGAACTGCGCCGGGACGGCTCACTGGAGGACAAGTTCCTCGCCGTCGTTGGCGACGATTCGCAGGAGCGGCAGAAGTTGAGCTGGCTGGAGGCCTGATTGAACTGGGACCAACTCAAAACCATCCTCTGGCTGCGCTGGCGGCTCACGCGAAACCAGTGGCAGCGTAGCGGCGGATTCGGTGCCGTCATCGCGGTCATAGTCGCCGTGGGCGCAGTGGTGTTGGGCGGGATGAGTTTTGTCGGCGCATTGCTGGGGGCGGCGTTTGGCCTGGGCGAGGCCAAGCCCGAAGTCGTGCTGGGCATCTGGTTCGGCGTGACCGTGGTTTTTCTGTTCTTCTGGTTGATCGGATTGATGACCGAACTTCAGCGCTCGGAGACGATTGATCTGCAGCGGCTCATGCACCTGCCGGTGGCACTCGGTCAGATGTTTGTCGTCAACTACGTCGCTTCTCACCTCGCGTTAAGCATCATCCTGATGTTGCCCGCGATGACCGGCTTGGCACTCGGTCTTACGTTCGCCCGCGGGCCGGCGATGGTGCTGTTGCTGCCGCTGGCGTGGAGCTTGGTGTTCATGATTTCCGCGTGGACCTATTGCCTCCGCGGCTGGCTGGCCACAATGATGAGCAATCCGCGCCGCCGCCGTGCGATCATCATGGGCATCACGATCGCGTTCATCCTGATTGCCCAGTTGCCGAATTTCTATTTCAACGTGTTTGGCCGTCACAACCGTCCCAAGCACCAACCAGGTGCCACTCCGGAGGAAGTGCAACGGGAGCGCGAAACGCGGCGGGCGGCGGAAAAAGAAAACCTCAACAAACTGATTGAACTGCAAAAATTCATCCCACCGCTCTGGCTGCCTTACGGGGCGCTGGGTTTGGCGGAGCATCGTGTGTTGCCCGCCTTGCTTGGTACTGTCGGCTGTCTTGGCCTCGGCGCGCTCGGCTTGCGGCGCGCGTATCGCAGCACGGTGAAATTTTACCAAGGTGAAACCGGTGGCAAGGCTGGAGCGCGCGTTGCCCAGCCGACGACAATCACGACGGGTGCGCCCGTCAAGGTGGGAAAAAGCCTGCTCGAACTTCGTCTCCCCCTTTTGCCTGAACAGGCCGCCGCCGTTGCGCTGGGCACGTTGCGCTCGATGCTCCGCGCGCCGGAAGTGAAAATGGCCTGGGGAACGGCGTTCATAGCGACCTTGGGCCTTGGTGCATTGGTACTTTTTCAAGACGCACCGAAAATCCCGGAAGCTGCGAAACCCTTCATCGTGACGGGCGCGATGTTGTTTTCGTTTTTCATGCTCATTCAGTTTCTCGCGAATCAGTTCGGATTTGACCGGCAGGGTTTTCGCGCCTTCGTGCTTTCGCCGGTGGAACGGCGGTTCCTTCTGCTTGGGAAGAATCTTGCCACCTGGCCGGTGGGCGGGCTGTTCGGCTTGTTTCTGTTGGTGGCGATTTCGTTCTGGTTACGGCTTCCGTTGGTGGCCGCTGTGGCTGCTGCGTTTCAACTCGCGGCCCTGCTTTTGCTCGGTAGTCTGGGCGGCAACCTGCTCTCGATCCTCGTTCCGTTTCGCGTCGAGGCCGGATCCATGAAACCGACCAAGATGCCCGCGCTGGCGATGCTCACGATGGTGCTGTGCCAATTGCTGTTTCCGGTGGTGATGCTGCCGGTGTTCGTGCCGCCGTTGCTGGAGTTGCTCTGGCTGAAAGTCGGTGGGCCGGTGTTCGTGCCGGTGAATCTGCTTCTGTCCATCTTGCTTGCCGGCCTGGCAGCCGTTTTATACTGGCAGATGCTCGAACCCCTCGGCCGCTTGCTGCAACGCCGCGAGGTAAAGATCCTCAACACCGTCACGGCGGAGCAGGAGTAGGGCAGGGGGCGTTCAATCCAGCCGCTGGCGAAACTCCTGGCAGGTCTGCGTGATATCTGGCGCGTTCAGAATGGCGGACACCACGCAAATCCGCCGCGCGCCCGCGGCGAGCACCGCGTCCAGGTTTTCCAGATTGATCCCACCGATGGCGAACCACGGCACCTGGACATTGGCCGCCGCCCAGCGAACGTATTCGAGCGTCACCGGCTTGGCGGTCGGCTTCGTTCCGGTTGCAAAGATTGGTCCGATGGCGATGTAGGCCGCACCGGCGGCAATGGCGCGTTCGGCTTGAGCCGGCGCATGGGTGCTCAAGCCGATTCTGAGGACCGAGTTCCGGGTCGGAAGTTCCGAAACATGTTTGTGGCCGGCGTCAAAGAAATCCTCCTGCCCGAGATGGCAGAATTCCGCGCCCACCTCAGATGCGACGGCGAGGTGATCATTGACGACCAATCTCACACCCGCCGAGCGCGTCACTGGCAGGATGGCTTCCGCCAGTTTGCGAACTTCTTCGTGGGAAGAGTGCTTCGCGCGCAACTGGATCAAATCGGCCCCGCCGTCGCAGAGCTGCTGCGCCAACTCCCGAGGCGTGCGACCGTTCAGGTACGCCGTATCCACGAACGCGTAGAGTTTGCAATCAGCCAGCGGTTTCATTTTTCGACTCGTTCGTCGTAATCGTCTTCTTAATCGTAACCTGCTTGGGTCAGCGCAATAAGCTTAAGAGGAACATGGCGAAGTGGAACGTCAAGAATAGATGGAGAATTCTCAATTTTCGCGCACCGAACAGGCTTTGACCTGCGGCGGGTTTTTGGGCAGACTCTTCAGCGAGGTTGGCCTCCCAAGAACCAAGGAGGCGTCCCGGTAGAAAACAGAAAACAAACTCTTATGGCTAATGGAACCAAGCGAGGCAAACTCGGCATTCTGGTCGGTGGCGGTCCGGCCCCCGGCATCAACGGCGTCATTGCGGCGGCAACCATCGAAGGCATCAACCAGGGCTTCGAGGTGGTGGGCTTCCGCGACGGCTTCAAATGGCTCGCCCAGGGCGATTCCCAGCATTACACGCGGCTGACAATTGATGACGTCAAGGCGATCCACCTCAAGGGTGGCTCGATCCTCGGCACGGCGCGCACGAATCCGGCCAAGTCGGAAACCACCATGCACAACCTGCTCGATGTGCTGCAAAAACTCGGCGTCACTTCGCTCGTCACCATCGGCGGTGACGACACCGCGTTTTCCGCGAGCCAGGTTTACAAGCGCGGCGGCGGAAAGATTCGCGTGGCGCACGTGCCCAAAACGATTGACAACGATCTGCCCTTGCCTGGCTCCACGCCGACGTTCGGCTTCCAGACGGCGCGACACCACGGCGTTTACATTTTGCGCAACCTCGCCGAGGACGCCCGGACGACCTCGCGCTGGTACATCATCATCTGCATGGGCCGCGCGGCGGGACACCTCGCGCTGGGCATTGCCAAGGCAGCGGCCGCGACCCTGTGCATTATCCCCGAAGAGTTCCGCGGGCAACCGGTCACGGCGGAAGGCGTGGCGGACATCATCATCGGAGGCATTCTCAAGCGTCGCGTCGAAGGTTCACATTATGGCGTGGCGGTGCTGGCCGAAGGCCTGATCGAAAGCATGGGTGAAAAGGGTCTCATCAGTGCCGTGCCGGGCGGCAGTTTGGAGCGCTATGGGAAGGTCATCCGTGACGACCACGGCCACCTGCGCCTTGGCGAAATCGAGTTTGGCCGCATGATGAAGGACATCGTCACGGCACGCCTCGAGCAGATCGGCTTGAAGATGACGCTCATTGACAAGGATCTGGGCTACGAATTGCGCTGCGCCGACCCCATCCCGTTCGATGCCGAATACACGCGCGACCTCGGTTACGGTGCGGTGAAATTTCTGCTGTCGCCCTCGGCGGACAAATTCGGAGCGATCATCAGTTTCGCGAGCGGCGAAATGGTGCCGTTGCCTTTCGAGAACATGCTCGACCCGAAGACGGGGCGTTTCCAGGTCCGCAAGGTCAACGTGGAAGGCGAATCTTATGAGTGCGCCGCCCACTACATGATTCGGCTTGAGAAAACAGACTTCGACGACGTGGCCCAGCTCGACCGCCTTGCTGCGACGGTTTCGTTGACGCCCGAACAGTTCAAGGCTCGCTTCGGCTACCTCGTCGGCCTGAAGTAGATTGCTGGCTTCTTTTGCGACGCTGGAACAGTTTCGTTCCAGCGTCGTTTTTGCGTTGTGGAGTTGGCTGACATTGAAGCCTTGCGGAAGCAGCAATGAACCGCGTTTGCCACGGCATTGATCAGTTGCTCGCCGCGCCGGGTACTTTGTGGGGCCGTCTCGGCCTCGTGACCAACGACGCGGCACGTCTGGCCGCCGACCCGGAATTGCGAAGTCGCGTGGCGCTGCAACAGGCCGGCTTCGATTTGGTGCGGTTGTTCTCCCCCGAACACGGTCTCGCGGTCAGCGCTCCGGACGGTGCCGCGGTGACGGACGGATTTGATCCGCTTACTCGCATTCCGGTGGTCAGCCTTTATGGAGAACGGGAGCGTCCGCCGCGCGAATCCCTTGCGGACCTCGACGTGGTGTTGTTTGACATCCCGGACATCGGCGCGCGATTCTACACCTACATCTGGACGCTCTTTCACTTGCTGGAAGCTTGCGCGGAAACCGGCGTGCCGCTCGTGATTCTGGATCGTCCCAATCCGCTCGGCGGCGACCTTGCCGCGGCGGAAGGTCCGGTTCTCGATACGGAGAAGTTCTCCAGTTTCATCGGACGCGCGGCGATTCCCATCCGCCATTCGCTCACTGTCGGGGAACTGGCGCAGCTTTGGAACTGCGAGCAGGATCGGAATGCAAAACTGCAAGTCATCCGCTGCGCCGGATGGCGCCGTACCATGCACTGGCCGGACACAGGATTGCCGATTGTTCAAACTTCTCCGGCCATTGCCAGCTACGAAGCGGCAATGACATATCCAGGTCTTTGCTTGTTCGAAGCGACCAATATAAGCGTTGGACGCGGAACGTCGGTGGCGTTTCAGGCGGTGGGTGCGCCTTGGTTTCGGGCTGAGGAAACAGCGCGCCGATTCAGTGCCCTCTCACTTCCGGGTGTGACCTCTCAACCTTCGCATTTTACGCCAGCCAGTGCGCCATACGCCGGAGCGCGGTGCGAATCCGTGCGTCTCCGGATAACTGAAGCAAGACAGTTTTGCCCGGTCCGTGCTGGGTTGCATCTGCTCGCAACGGTGATGGAATTGCATCAGGAGGCTTTTCGTTGGGCGAATTACCCCACAGCTGCGAATCCAACTGGCGAAGGGCATTTCGAGCGGCTCATTGGTCAGGCGGGTATTCGCGAGATACTGGAGGAAAACCCCGCCGACTTGGAGGAACGCATTCAGACATGGACCGCTGTTCCCGGTTGGGCTGAACGTGTGAAGGACGTTTTGCTCTACGAGTGAGCGAGGGAGTTTTGCTTCCGCACGTGGTCAAAATATTCCTCGGCTACGATGTACCCGACGCACGCCGGCGTGCCGCACTGGCAGGGGTGCTCGCGATACTCCACCAGATCGTAGTTGTAATTGAACGTCAATTCCTCGCCGGGCTGGATGTCCCGCAGGGCGACGATCCAGATGTGCTGGTCGTGATCAATTTCCGCTTCGCAATTCGGCGCGCAACTGTGATTGATGAAACGCGCCGGATTCCACGCCACGTTGCCGTCGAGGTCAAACTGGTTATCGAGCGTGAAGATGTAGGCGTTGCTGGCTTCGCAGCGTTTGACCGAGACAGCCTTGGTGATCTTCTCGCCGACGTATTCGATGACCTGGGTGCCAGCGCTAATCTTCTGGCGAGCATAGCCGCCTGTGCCGTGAATGGCGGAGTGACGAAATACGATCAGTTCCGTCTCACAGACGGTGTGGCCGGATCCGGCCGGCGAATTAGCATATTCTTTTTCCATGCGGGCGTGGAATCTGCCCTAAAGTTTTGGAATGTCGAATCCATACTCGCGGCAAAACCACTCAATCGGAGCGCGAATCTCCACGTGCCGGCGCGTGAACGGATCGGGATAGGCCAGGCGGACCGCGCGCAATCCGAGGTTAAGCCGCTCCCGACCTCGTCCGTAGGTTTCGTCGCCGACACAAGGTCGCGCGGACTCGGCGAGATGAATTCGAATTTGATGCGTGCGGCCTGTCAACGGATGCGCCTCGACGAGCGTCAGATGCTCGCGTCGTTGCAATATGCGGAAATGCGTCTCCGCCTCTTTGCCCTCGCGCTCGTCCACCCGCATCCGACCGATCTGGCCTGCCGCTGGGCCCAGCTTCAGCCGGCACGTCCACTCCTCCTGCGGCGGCGCGCCGTCAATGACGGCAAGATAAGTCTTCTCCATCCGGCGCGTCTCGAATAGATCGGAAATGGTTTCCACGCCGCCCTGGCTTTTGGCGAAGAGCAGAATGCCCGTCGTCTCGGCGTCGAGGCGATGCACGAATTTCAGGAACTTCAGGTTGCGGGAACGCGCCCAGAAATCGCCGGCGCTGATCGACGAGACAATGGCCGCCTGCAAATTCCATTTCGTCTTCTGCCAGGAGTGGGGCACAAGCATCCAGCCGCGCGGCTTGTCAATCGCCAGCACCGTCCGATCCTCGTAAAGGATCGGGATCGGCTCGACACCGGGCAGTTCGATGCAGTTGGGTTTCGCCACGGCTGGAGATTAACGCAGGCTCAATCGGAAGCGAATGGGATTTCTGTCGGCTCGCGAAAAATTTTCCACTGCTTCTTCGCCAGCCCGGCGAACGTTTTCTGGTAGCGCGGTGAATCTGACGTTTCATCCGTCACGTCGCGAATGTAGATGCGCTCGATCTCTTTCGGATACTTTCGCGCCAGTGCCGCATAAATCTCCGGGTCGCGCTCGCCCGAGTCGCCGACCAGAATGAAGCGTCGCTTCGGGAATTGCTTCAGCAACGGCTCGATGACGCCGGGTTTATATTTTTCCGGATTCGCAAACAAACTGAAGAACTTCCGGCTCTTCCAGCGAAATTCCTTCAGCGCGAACGTGCCATGCGGGAAACCGTGCGTGTCCACCAGCGCTGCCAGCGGTTCGTAAAGCTGCCATGGGCTGGCGGAGATGTAGTGGAACTGCGCGCCGCGCTCGCGGGCGAGGCGTTGATAAAGCTCCGCCATGCCGGGCACGGGTTGGAATTCGCGCAGAAACGTGTTTCGCAGGGTCGCGTTCCGATCCCGCACTTCGGTGATCTTGATCGTGTCATCAATGTCCGAGATGACGCTCAGTCCTTCTGACTCCAGCAGGAAGACTTCGCCGGGGAACGCTCGCTTGTCGCCTTCGGGGAGAACCGCCGCGAACGGAGCGCCGGTCTCCGACCTCGCGTGTTTCGTTTCAGGGCTGTCATCGCGCCGGGTCGGAGACCGGCGCTCCAACGCGGTGTCACGCAATTTGACTTCGCCGCCAAATCGCCCATCAGCTCCCGACTTGCCCACCGCGAATATTTGATCGCCGAACCGGACAAAGACTTTTTTTCCTCGTTCGTGGTCTACCAGGAATAGCCGCGCCCGCTCGTCAAAAACCTTTTCCTCCAGTGGAGTCAGTTCGATGTCTTTGAGTTCGAGCGCCTCCCGCAACGCTGTCGTGAGCCAGCTACGTGGCTCGGGTTCATAGACGCAGCCGCGAATCTCCGCGCGCCAAGCGTTTTCGCCGGGAATTCTTTGCGCGACCGTCGGGTAGAACACGATGCGCTCATCCGGCTTGAGTCGAGGTGCGTCCGCCCCCACCCCTGCGAGTGGGACCATCAGCCAGCACGCAAGTGTAGCGGCAGATTTCATTTGCTTCGGGCTGACATCCGCTGGACCACTTCATCGCAAATGGACTTCGCCGCTGCCATCCGCCCGAGTTTTTTGGCTGCTTTTGCCATTTCTGCAAGCTTCTTGTCGCCGAGCAGTTGTTCCAAGCGAAACGGAAGGTCTTCCGCGCGGTTCACCTTTGCGGCAGCGCCTCGCTCCAGCAGGAAATCACTGTTCGCGGCTTCCTGCCCGGGAATCGGATCCAGAATCATCAGCGGCTTGCCCAAGGCCAGGGCTTCGGAAGAAGTCAGCCCGCCGGGTTTGGTAATGATGAGATCGGCCACGGCCATCAATTCGTGCATGTTTGAAGCGAAGCCCAGCACGCGCGTCGGATGCTTGCGGTCCTGCACCGCCAGTTCGCGGCGCAACTCTTCGTTGCGTCCACAAACCACCACCGTCTGGAATTCCTGCGAAACTTTGTCGAGTTGGCCCAGGATTTTCCCGACCGGCCCCATGCCAAAGCCGCCGCTCAACACGAGCAACGTCGTGAGATCATCGCGCAGGCCAAGTGCCTTACGCACGGCTTTCGCGTCCGGCTTTGCGGAAAACTTCGCCGCGATGGGAATGCCAGTGGCGATGACGTTGTGTGCCGCGGCTCCCCGGGCCACCAGCCGGGCTTTGGTTTCTTCTGCGGCGACGCAATACAAGTCCACGCCTTCGTCCATCCAGAGCGCGTGTGCCTCGAAGTCCGTAACGATGCTGACGACGAATGGCTGGCCTTCTGCTCGGGGCGCGGCTGTGTGCGAAGCACCAGCCGCAGCGCGTCCGCCAGTTCCAGCGCG